>WBZM01002331.1_pt1 | contig 16380 bp, 12 predicted proteins | sample 5204271 | NCBI WGS metagenome assembly WBZM01 (sample SAMN12344346, study PRJNA552823) | activated sludge metagenome | biome: Activated sludge suspended growth; feature: Nitrification reactor; material: Wastewater; isolation source: activated sludge from nitrification reactor of wastewater...
TTTGTTACAATATTCACAAATGAAGCCCTGAGACAGAGCTTTGGAGGAAAAAATGCTGGATACTCACCAATTAAATGTTTTTTTAGAAGCGGCGGATGCCTTGAGTTTTACCCAGGCGGCGCAGCGACTGCATATGACGCAGCCCAGTGTGAGCCAGCATATTCAGACGCTGGAGCAGCATTTTGGCGTTCCGTTATTTAATCGGGTGGGGCGGTACATCGAGTTGACGGATGCCGGGCAAGCATTGCTGCCGCTGGCCAGAGAATTGGTCACGCGCTCGGTGCATATCGAAGAAACGATGAAATCGTTGGAAGGCGAGGTGCATGGGCATTTGTTGGTTGGGTGCAGTACGACGCCGGGAAAATATGTCTTGCCGAGCCTGTTAGCCAATTTTCACCGGCGTTACCCCAAAGTGCGAGTTTCTTGCCATGTTGCGTCGCAAGATCACGCTTTGCAAATGGTTTGTGATGGCGAGGTGCATTTCGCGCTGGCCAGTATGCCGCATATGCTGTGCAAAGATGTGGAGTTTCGTCAATTTATGACCGATGAGGTCATTTTGTTGGCGCCATTGGACCATCCGTGGGCCGGGCGCGAAGAGATTGAACCGGAAGAGCTGCTGGAAGCGGAATTTATTTTGCGGGAAGAGAGTTCTGGCACGTATACGGCCGTGCGTGAAGCCCTGTCTGGCGTTGGCATTGATATTGAGCAGTTAGATACGATTTTGGTTTTAGGCAATGCCGAAGCCATTGCTCTGGCGGTGCAAGAAGGGTTGGGGTTGGGATTTGTGTCTAGCATTGTTTACACACGTTTGGTGCAGGACAGCGTTACCCCCATCAAAGTGCGCGGATTGTCGATCAAACGTGAAATTTACCTGGGCTGCCATACTCGGCGGCCGCCAACGTTGGCTCAGGCTGCCTTTTGGGCGCTCATCGGAAACAATGATGAACTCGATGCCCTTCGCCTGGAAGCGAACCAAAGTACGAATAATGAGTAAAAGAGGCGGAACTATGAGATTTTTGCGACTTTCTATCAATTGGTCGCTGGTATGCGGGGTTGTGGTGGGCTTGCTGGGAATGGTTATGACTGTGCATCTCGCTGCGGCTGCGCCGATGCAGCAAGAAGGGGATGGTGGGGTCATTGAAGAACATGAGACGCAGAAGGCGTGTCAGGAATGTCATCTGGATGTAAAAAGCCATTGGCAAGACAGCCCGCACGCCCATGCGTTTGATGATCCTTATTTTCAGCAACAGTGGGTTGGTTTGGGGCAGCCGGGCGAGTGTTTGTCCTGCCATACCACCAATTACCAGCCGGCAAATGGGCAATATGACGCTGAAGGCATCGCCTGCGAGGCGTGTCATGGAGAAGTGACCGGCGAGCACCCGCCCGAAGTCGTTACCATCAAAGCCGATACCGAATATTGCGGCACATGCCATACCACCACGCTGGGTGAGTGGCATCAAACAAGCCATGCGACGGCCGAGATTGGTTGTATGGATTGCCATGATCCTCACAGCCAGCAGCCATTGTTTGAGGTGGCCGATGATTTGTGCATTAATTGCCATAAAGATTCGATGGAAGCTTATTTAGAAGATCTGCATGTGCAAAAAGGGATTGGGTGTGTGGATTGCCATGCGCTGGTGGTGCCGCCGGATGAAATCCCTGTCGATGGCATTGTGCCAACGGGTCATGCCTTTAACATAACACCGGCAACCTGCGTGGCCTGCCACACGGATGCCTTGCATGCGGGATTCCATTTACCGGGTTATGAGGATGGGGCGAAAACGGCCGTTAGCGATGATGAACCGGCGCCGGTGCTGCTGCAAGCTGCGGAAGCGCCCCAACAAGAGGGAATGCTGACGCACGATCAGCAAATCCAGGCGTTGGAAACGGCGCTTGCCAGCCAGAATGTCACGCTGATCTTCCAGGGTGGGCTGGTTGGGCTGGCGCTGGGCGGAACTACGGCCTGGTTTGTGTCGCAAAATATTCGGGCGCGTGAATTGGAGAAGAAAGATGACGACGACAAGCCAGAAGAATAAGACATCGCCTTTGTTAACTCGGCGTGATGTATTAAAAATTGCCGGAGCAACGGGCGGGGCGATTCTCCTGTCGCGGGCGTTTACGTCTGGCCCACTGTCGGCCGATTCTATTTCAGGTTTAGCGCGTACAACGCATGCCAGTGCGGCGCATGAATGGCATATGGGCATTGATTTGGAAAAGTGCATTGGCTGCCAGTACTGCTTGTGGGCTTGCCAGGCGACGAATGATGTGCCGGATGATGAGATGCGTTGGAATGTGGGGTTTCCGGAGCGGACGGAAAATGGCACGGATTTTTTCATGACACGGCCGTGTCTCCATTGCCAGGAAGCGCCATGCACCAAAGTTTGCCCGGTCGGCGCGACCTGGGTGCGTGAAGATGGCATCGTGGCCATGGATTACGATCGGTGTATTGGCTGCCGATACTGTGAAGTGGCCTGCCCGTATGACGTGCGGCGGTTTAATTGGAATGTTGCTACCGCTGAAAATTCTTACCAACCAACCTGGGGAGAGCCGGAAGTGGCGCGGCGGCCGCGCGGCGTGGTGGAAAAGTGCACCTTCTGCGTGCATCGGATCGACCGGGGGATCGAACAGGGCTTAACACCCGGGGTCGATCCGCAGGCGACGCCAGCCTGCGTGAACGTGTGCCCGGTAGGCGCGCGTGTGTTTGGCGATGTGCGCGATCCGGAAAGCCCGATCACCCAATTCCTGGCCGAACATGACACCTTCCGCTTGCGGGAAGATTTTGGCACCGAGCCAAAGGTGCATTATGTGCGCCCGGCTAAGGAGGAGATATAAGATGGCTGCGGGTCAGGTAGCTATGCAAAAACCCAATCGTTGGCCGATGCGTCTGTGGTACCTTACTCTAGGCGTTATGTTATTAGTAGGGGCGTATGGCATGTTCCAGACCTTATGGTTTGGTCTGTCGGTGACAAACCTGACCGATCAGGTCCCCTGGGGGTTGTGGATTACATTAGATTTGTCGGCGATTGCTTTGGGGGCTGGGGCGTTTACGTTTTCGGCCGTGGTGTATTTGTTTCGTCTGAAGCGATTTGAGCCGGTTGCCCGGGTGGCCGTATTTGTTGGTTTTTTGGGGTATTCGTCGGCGATGTTGGCGTTGGCGATGGATATTGGCCGGCCGGATCGGTTTTATCACCCACTGATTTATTGGAATGTACATTCGGTGCTTTGGGAGATTACGCTGTGCGTGATTTTGTACTCAACGGTACTGATTATTGAGTTTGTGCCGATTGTGTTGGAGAGCCGATTTTTTGACGGCCGTTACCGGGCGCGGGCATTTGGCCATATGCTGCACAAACTAACACCCGTTATGGCGGCTATTGGTTTAGGCCTGTCACTGCTGCATCAATCTTCTCTGGGGGCAACATATGGGGTGCTGTCTGGTCGAGAAATTTGGTTCAAGCCTTCCATGCCGGTCTTGTTTATTCTATCGGCGATTGCCGGTGGGGTTTCTCTAACCTTGTTGGTTACCCTTGTGGTGAGTAAATTGTCGGGGCGCGAGCTAATCGACAAATTTTTACGCCGGGATATTGCCCGTTTGGCGGCATTCGCCCTGCTGGCTTATCTATATCTGAAAATGTGGGATTGGGCGGCCACGTCTTATTACAGCCATGCTCCGGGAACCGCCGATGCCCTGCTCCGTTTGCAGGCCACAACGCCCTATACACAGTCGTTTTGGATCATCGAAGTTTTTCTGGGAATTTTGGTTCCGGTGGTTATTTTGTTAAATCGGCCGCTGCGCCGACAAACCGGACTGTTGATTTTGGCATTGGTTTTGGTCATTGTCGGTGTGGTTGTCAATCGTTGGAATGTGACGTTATCCGGTCTGACAGTTCCGCCGCAGTGGTCGCCAGGAGTTTTAGGCAACGTGGTTGCGACGCCCTATTTCCCGTCAATAATTGAGGTGTGCGTTGCTCTAGGGATATTAGCGTATGCCTTGCTGGCGCTAACCTTGGGTTTGAAATATTTGCCGTTGTTTAAGAAATCTGGCGAATAGGCGGCCATTTCCTGCAAAGAGGGATACACGGCCCGATCTGTTGAAGATCGGGCCGTTTTTGTGTAGTTGGCGGGCAGGAATTTGGGGGTGAGGAGGTAAGGAACGGCCGTTTTCCCTTCACCCCTCGCCACTCGAGGTCAGCTAACTTTTTCTGTCGCATAGCAAAAAAAGACTTGTCATTTTCCTGAATATTAGAGTAAGATTAACTTCATTGGGGATTCACCCCAATGCCTGATGGGGGATTCTACCCACACAAATGGGTAGGAATTTGGGAGTAGTGGGGTTTGTAACCCATTGCATGTGACCTTTGTCACTAGCAGATGATCGGTTGGCCAATATACTTAACGCACATACTTCCACAAATTGGGTTTATGTGAAAATGTTTGTTTAAAGGCAGATTGAGATGCAAAGAACGAGACGATTTTTGAGAACAAGGAAGGGCATCATGCGTAAACCATGGGGGTTTGTAGTATCTATTTTAGTACTTTCCTTGCTCGCAGTCGGTTGTGCAGGGGCAAGTGGTGAGCAAGGACCAATTGGACCAGAAGGTCCACAAGGCCCTCCTGGCCCCACAGGTCGTGATGGTCTGCCGGGCGCACCTGGTCCAGCCGGCGCTGACGGTCTAAGTTTTGAACCGCCAATCTTTATTGGCAGTACGGCTTGCGCCGAATGTCATCAGGATTTATTCGAACAGTTTGCCGCCAGTGGCCATAATCATCCACTAACCAAAGTTGTGAATGGTGAAGCGCCAACCTTCCCCTTTACCAATGTGACGAATCCGCCAGAAGGGTATACCTGGGACGATATTAGCTATGTGGTTGGCGGGTATAACTGGAAAGCTCAGTTCGTTGATAGTAACGGGTACCTCATCACCGGGGAAGCTGTTCAATTAAACGTGAATGATGGTAATGATTGGGTGGCCTATCATGCTGGTGAGGAAAAGCCGTATGACTGTGCAACCTGCCATGCGACCGGTTATACACCGAGTGGTAATCAAGATAATTTACCCGGCATCGTCGGAACCTGGGCTTTTGAAGGCGTGCAATGTGAAGAATGTCACGGCGCAGGCAGCGCCCACGCCAATCACCCAATGTCTTTTGAAATGAAAGTAGATCGCACGTCTGGCGCTTGCAGTGATTGTCATTCGCGAGGCGCCGGGCAAGAACTGGTGATTGCGGACGGTTTCATTCAACATCAAGATACCTATGGCGATCTTTTCCAGGGCAAACATGCGGTCATTGATTGCGTTGTATGCCATGACCCGCATACGGGTGTTGTCCAACTTGATAACGCGAAAGAAGCTACTACTCAGACTGGCTGTCGGGACTGCCATTTTGACCAGACAAAAGTGCAAAATGTTGGTGTCCATACACGGTTGGGCGTTGATTGTGTAGATTGCCACATGCCTTACCTGATCCAAAATGCGGTGGCAAACGCTGTCATGAACCAAGGCGATGTTCGGACGCACATGGTCTCCATTGATGCTGCCCAAATTACGCAGTTCTCGGAAGATGGTTTGACGGCCAACCCGCAGTTGGGCCTGGATTTCACTTGCAGAGGTTGCCACAATCCGGACGGCAGTGCATCCGTCAAGACAGATGAAGAGTTGTTGACGGCTGCGAATGGGTACCATACCTTGCAACCGGTCGAAACTGAACCTACTCCGGAACCGGCCGCGACTAATTGATGAATTTTCTTTCAAATGGTCAGCCGTCAAACATGAACAGGCCGCATCTAATGCGTGAATTCAACAGTATGACACGATTTCTATTTTCAGTAACCGGTGATCCAGTAGTGATCAAAGATGCAAGGAGGCTTCGTTGAAGCAATTTAATCGAGCCTGTCGATTTGCTCTTGGCACAGGCGGCATCTGGGTTTTATTCCTGATTCTTGGTGGGCTGTTGGCGTTTTCCTCAGCGCAAACTTACGCTGCGGCTGGCTCGCCAGAACAGGTCATTCTTGGCTCCTCGGTAGAAAGCCAGGAAGCCTCGCTTCTCCCGTTATCTTTTCAAGAACCGGGCACGAACAGCCACCCGGCGACGGATTTTGCGTGTAAATCTTGTCATAGTGGCACAACGGCCGTGATCGAATTTCCTTCCGGCGAGACAGTCTCGGTGCAAGTGGACCTGGCTGTGCTGGCAATGTCGGTCCACGGCAATCAATTAGAAAGCCCGCTGGCCTGTACAGATTGTCACCAAACAATCAATGATTATCAGTTCCCGCATACGCCATTAGACAGCACGGATTTGCGGGCGTATCAGGTTGCCCAGGCCGCCACATGCGAGCGCTGCCATCAGCAAACACATATCACCAGCCACCCCGGCGATGACGCGGCTATGCCCGTTACCTGCACCGATTGTCATGGTTCGCACGATGTGCATACCGCAGAAGCGTGGGATTCGGCTGAAGCGGTTGATCGCTGTGTGAATTGTCATGTGAAAGAAGAGGTTGAGCTAAATCAAGCGGATCAATTATTGCCGCTGATTCGGAGCGGTTTGTTTACCGATGAGCCGAATTCAGATTATTGTCTCGCCTGTCATAGTCAGCCGGACCGTGTCAAGACTTTCCCCAATGGCGACATGGTATCCCTGACAATTGACAAAGATGCTTTCCACGCATCGGTCCACGGTTTAAACAATTCGTGGCAGCCCCTCGAATGTAACGATTGTCACCAAAATCATATTTTCCCCCACCAACCAACAGAAACAGAAAGCGCCCGCGACTATACAATTGCCATGAATAGCGCTTGTCAAGATTGCCATGTGCAGTTCTTCGATAGAGCTATGGACAGTGTGCATGGAGCCGCGCTGCAAGACGGGAATACAGACGCGGCCATCTGCACAGATTGCCATGGCGCGCATGATACCCCTGTGCCGGGTGTGCCGCGGTCGGCTATTTCGCACACCTGTGAAAAATGCCACAGCACCATTTTTAACGAATACGCAGAAAGCGTGCATGGCAGCGCGTTGTTGAAAGAAGATAATCCTGACGTGCCAACTTGTATCGATTGTCACGGCGTGCATGACATCCATGATCCGACGACGGCGCAAGCGCGCGAGCGATCGCCAGAATTGTGTGCGAAGTGCCATGCTGATTATGAGTTGATGACGAAATATGACATCTCCACGAACGTATTTGATTCGTACGTGAGTGATTTTCATGGCACAACGGTAATGTTGTTTGAAAACGAGGGTTCTGATGTGCCGCCGAATACGGCCGTTTGTTACGACTGTCACGGCGTCCACAACATCAAATCACCCAGTGATCCAGACGCCGGTATCCAACAAAACCTCATCGAAACGTGTCGGCAGTGTCATCCAGATGCCCAGCCTAACTTTGCGGGCGCCTGGCTCAGCCACTATACGCCATCCTTGCAAAATTATCCCGTCATCTTCCTGGTAGACCTTTTCTATAAAATCGTCATCCCACTCACCGTAGGCTTTTTCTCCTTGATGGTAGGAACGGATATTTACCGTCGGGTTCGTATGCGGCTTCGGAAAAACAAAGCTTAGGACACAGCAGCTCTTAGAAAATGAATTCCTAAGAATCCTAATTCTCAGAGTTGAGGACTTATTATGAGCAAACCGAAACAAAAAATGTACCCGCGCTTTCGGGTCATGGCACGAATTGAGCACATTATCTTGTTAACAAGCTTTACTGTGCTGGCCATTACGGGGCTTCCCCAAAAATATGCTGCCGCTTCATTCTCGCAAAGCATGATCTCATTCATGGGTGGTATTACGCAAGTTCGTATCATTCATCGTTATGCCGCATTTTTGTTGGTCCTGGGGTCCGTTTACCACCTATTTACAATTGGTTTCCGCTGGTACGTCAAGGGCGAGCGGATGCGGATTTTGCCGGAACTGCAAGACGGGCGGGACATTATCGACATGCTGCGCTACAACCTGGGTTTGATCCAACATCACCCTAAAATGCCGAAGTTTAATTTTGGCGAAAAGATAGAGTATTGGGCGGTGATCTGGGGTACAGCCATCATGGTCATTACCGGCTTTATGTTATGGAATCCCATCGCCGTTACCTCTTATCTGCCCGGTGAAATAATCCCCGCAGCCAAAACTGCGCACGGTGGGGAAGCGCTTTTGGCTGTGTTGTCCATCCTGATCTGGCATTTTTACAACGTGCTGATTAAAACCCGCAATTTCAGCATGTTTACGGGTAATTTACCCCATGACCAGATGGAAGAGGAACATGCTCTGGAATTAGAGCGCCTGGAAGCTGGCGGCGAGCCTTTTCCCGGCCTGCATTTGCGGGCAGAGAAAACGCGCAAACGCATCTATTTCTTCGTGACAATTGGCGCAGGCATCCTCATTTTTGTAGTACTTGTCTGGTTGTTTACGTTTGAAGAAACCGCCATTACCACATTACCCGCTGTTACCAGAGAAGTTTTCGTACCATTGGCAACGGCCGTTCCCTAGTTTTTTGTCGGTAGACATGTTTTGTCACAAAAACATCCACGCCGATTTATAAGTTTTAGAAGACGAGCCATTTAGCATCGTCAAAATAGACAGAAGAGGAGGTTTTCTATGTTTCACCCGAATAAACGTTTTTACATAGTGACTGTACTTCTTTTCGTGTTCATCGTCGCTTTGGCTGCTTGTAGCCAGACACCCGTCGAGGTTACTCGCGTGGTGGAGGTCCCAGGAGCCGAAGTAGAGGTAACAAGAGAAGTTGAAGTACCAGTCGAGGTGACCCGTGTGGTCGAGGTTATGGTTGAGCCAGAAACACCGGTTTCGGCCGTTTCCGTTGTTCCGTTTGAAGAAAAATGGGTTGCGTCCGCTCATGCCGACGTTACCGCTGAAGCCTTCAACCACTGGAACGAAGATGATCCGAAAGAAGTCCCTGTCGCTTGTGCAAAATGCCACAGCACACCAGGCTTCCAGGACTTCACCGGCGCTGATGGTTCTGCAGCGGGCGTTGTTGACGCCGCCGCCCCCATTGGCACAGTCATCGAATGCCAGGCTTGCCACAACGACATCGTCATCAATATGGACACCGTGATCTTCCCCTCTGGGGCAGAGGTGAGCGGTCTGGGCGCGGAAGCGCGCTGCATGACCTGCCATCAGGGACGCGCCTCAACCGTTCAGGTTAACGAAGGCATCGTCAACGCGGGTCTGGATCCAGTAGCCGATCTCGACACAGTTAGCCCGGATGTAGGTTTCACCAACATTCATTACTTCGCTGCTGCGGCCACCCAATACGGGACCATCGCCAAAGGCGGATATGAATATGACGGCAAAGCCTACGACTCCAAATTCGACCACGTAGAAGGGTACAACACTTGCGCCAGCTGCCATGATCCGCACAGCCTGGAAGTGAAAGTGGACGAATGCCAGGCCTGCCACACCGACGTGGAAACCGTTGAGGATTTTGCCAATATCCGTATGGCTGGTTCTCTGGTTGACTACAATGGCAATGGCGACATGGAAGAAGGCATCTACGCCGAAATCGAAGGCCTGCGTGAATCCTTGTATCAGGCAATGCAAGCCTACGCCACGGAAGTTGCCGGCGCCCCGATTGTTTACGATCAGGCCAGCTATCCCTATTTCTTCACGGATACGGATAACAGCGGCGCTTTCAATGAAGGCGACGAACGTTACGCCACCTGGACGCCCCGTCTGGCCAAAGCGGCTTACAATTTCCAAGTTTCCCTCAAAGACCCCGGTCGTTACGCGCATGGCGGCAAATACATCATTCAACTGCTGTACGATTCGATGGAAGACCTGAATCAGGCCATCTCGACCCCCATCGACATGAGCGCGATGCACCGTATTGACCATGGTCACTTTGCCGGTTCCGAAGAAGCGTTCCGTCATTGGGACGAGGAAGGCGCTGTGCCCGGTTCTTGCAGCCGCTGCCATTCGGCCGCTGGTCTGCCCCTGTTCCTGGAACAAGGCGTTACCATCAATCAGCCGACAGCCAATGGCCTGAACTGCGCCACCTGCCATGCTGACCTGACGACCTTCGAACTGCGCACATCTGAAACGGTTAAATTCCCCAGCGGCGCAACGGTGAGCCTGGCTGCGGATGAGAACGACGAAGCTGGTCTGAAGAGCAACCTGTGCATTAACTGCCACCAGGGACGTGAATCTACGGTTTCCGTGAATGCTGCTCTGAAAGATTTGGAGCCGAACACGGTTTCTGATCAGATTCGTTTCCGTAACGTCCACTACTTCGCGGCCGCAGCCACGTTGTTTGGCACGGAAGTGAAGGGCGCGTATGAGTATGATGGACAGGAATATCTGGGTCGCAACGAACACGTTGGCGCGTTCAACACCTGCGTGGAATGCCACAATGCTCATGCGTTGGAAGTTGAATACGTAGAATGCGCTGAATGCCATGAAAACGTACAGACACCGGAAGACCTGAAGGCCATTCGCGTTTCCGAAATTGATTTCGACGGTGACGGCGATGTGACTGAGGGTATCTATGGCGAAATTGCCACGGTTAACGAAGTTCTTTACGCCGCGATTCAGGCCTATGCCTTGAACACAGCCGGCGCAGCGATTGTGTACAACCCGAACAGCTACCCCTACTTCTTCGCCGATGCCAATGGCAATGGTACAGTTGATGAGGGTGAAGGCGCTTTCGCCAGTTGGACGCCTGAACTGCTGAAGGCAGCTTACAACTACCAATATGCCCAGAAAGACCCGGGTGCATATGCTCACAATGGGCAATATGTTCTCCAAATCTTGATGGATTCTATCAATGGGGTTGGCGGCAGCACCGATGGCATGACACGGCCGTCTTTGGCTGAGTAAGCCTCAATCGTCGTTGTTAAAACGACCTAAGCGTTAATGAAGAGGCCGGGTATCCGCATATACCCGGCCTTTTTATTTGTTAGATGATGGGGTGGGGGGTTAGATGGTGACGAGATGGAGTTTGGTTACGGCCGTTATCTCTCCCAAGGCATGGAGCGCTGCCTTAGAAGGTTCACTATCCAGGTTGATAAACGAAAGCGCCCGCCCGCCCGGCTCGTTGCGTCCCATGCGCCACTCGCCGATATTCACTTTATAAGCCGCCAAAATCGTGCCAATCTGCCCAATAACGCCGGGAACATCCTCATTCTGCAAGATGAGCAGCACGCCTTCCGGGCGGGCTTCAACCCGATATTGATCGAGCTGCACAATGCGCGGCTCTGCGCCGCCAAACAAGACGCCGGCTAACATGCGCTCACCGCCGTCCCATTTCACCCGGCAGGAGACCAGATTGGGGTAATCCAGGCCATTGATGCCTTTGGCCTGCGTAATGGAGATACCTGCTTGTTCAGCTAAAACCGGCGCATTGATGGAGTTGAGCGGACCATCGTAACTGACGCTGAGAATACCTTTCAGCAGCGCGGCCGCGATGGCTTTGACCTGATTTTCTACCATTTCTCCAGAGGCCTGCACTTCCACGCGGCGAATGGGGCCGTCGGCCAGACTGACATGGAGTTTGCCTAACTTTTCCGCCAGGCGCATATACGGCCGTATCGCCTGATATTCCCCCGGTCCTACCGTAAACGGCATATTCACCGCATCCCGGAAATCGGTTCCTCGCAGCGCATCCAACACCTGCGACACGATTTGCGTGGCTACTTCCTTTTGGGCCTCATGCGTACTGGCTCCCAGGTGCGGCGTGTGCAGCACATTCGGCAAGCCGATCAGCGGATTATCCAGCGGCGGTTCGGCGCTGTACACATCCACAGCCGCCGCCTTCACTTTGCCGCTCGTCAGCGCCGCTGCCAGGGCGGCCTCATCAATCAGTTTACCTCGCGCCCCATTGACAATGATGACCCCAGCCTTCATCTGGGCAATCGCCGCGGCGTTGATGATCTGTTCGGTATCTGGCGTGTAGGAGGTGTGCAGACTCAAATAATCCACCTGAGGCAGCAGATCGTCCAGGTCTAGCAGAGTCACGCCTAATTCGCGGCCTACGGCTTCCGAAACAAACGGATCGTAGGCCACCACTTCCATGCCAAAGGCTTGCGCGCGCACTGCCACCAGTCGGCCAATTCGGCCAAAGCCGATGAGTCCCAGCACTTTGCCATATAACTCACGGCCCATAAAACGCGAGCGCTCCCATTCGCCGGCCGCCAGGGCAATATGCGCCGGCACGGTGTACCGGCTGACGGCCAGCATCAGGCCCATCGCCTGTTCGGCGGTGGCGATGTTGTTGGCGGTGGGCGTGTTGATGACGATGATGCCTCGCCTGGAGGCCGCGGGCACGTCGATGTTGTCGATGCCGACGCCAGCCCGACCGACCACGCGCAGGTGTGTGCCTGCGGCCAGGACGTCTTCGTCAACGGCCGTGCCGCTACGCACAATCAACGCCTCATAACCGGGGATTAGCTGCAAAAATTCCGACTTGCTCATCGTCGGCTTCAGATCGTACTGCACATCCGCCGCCTGATCGAGCAGTTCTAACCCGGCCGCGCCCAATTTGTCTGAAACAAGAATCCGAAACATAGGTAAACACAAAAATAATGCGTGATGCGTGACCAGAGATCATCACGCATCACGCATCACAAAATGACAACTCGACTTCGTTACTTACCAGAATAACAGCGCCTCGTTTAGGCAGCCAGATATTCATCCATCGCCGCGAACAACTCTTCCATGTCGCTCATCTGCAAATCGCCCATGTGGGCAATGCGGAAGGTCACATTTTTGAGCTTGGAGCCATATCCGTTGGACATGATCATCCCGCGTTCGCGTAAGAACTTGTTCATGCCGGATATGTCGATGTTGAGGTTGTTGCTGAAGCAGGTCACAGTCGGCGATTCGTAACCGGCGGCGGCGAAAATTTCGATGCCGTGGCCTTTGCCCCAGGCAATCGTGCGGTCGCGCATGGCCAGATGGCGGGCAAAACGGTTTTCCAATCCTTCGGCCAGAATATCGTCTAATTGTTTGTCCAAGGCAAACATCAGCGAAACCACGGTGGTGGAGGGCGTTTGATCTTTCACCAGATATTTTTCCAGGGTGAGAAAATCGAAGTACCAACCGCGATCCGGAATGGTTTTGGCTTTTTCCATCGCCCGGTCAGACACGGCCGCAAAGGCCAGGCCAGGCGGCAGCGCAAACGCTTTCTGGGTGGAGGTCAGCAACACATCCAGATCCCATTCGTCGAAGCGGATATCCGCGCCGGCCAGGCTGCTGACGGCGTCTACCAGGATCATGATCTGGTCGCCATTGGGGCTTTGGCGGATGGCCTGGGCTAATTCCGGAATGGGGTTGGTGACGCCGGTGGAGGTTTCGTTGTGTGTCAGGCAGACAGCGTCGAATTCTCCGGAGGCGAGGCGCTCGGCTACTTGCTCGGGCAGAATCGGCTGCCCCCATTCCACTTCCAGCACTTCATTGGCTTTGGCGTTGCCGACAACAATTTCGTGCCAGCGCTGGCTGAATGCGCCGTTGACGCAGTTCAGAACCTTTTTGCCCACGCAGTTACGAATGGCGGCTTCCATGAGGCCTGAACCGGTGGAGGCGCTGATGAGAACGCGCTGTTCCGTTTGGAAAACCTGGCGCAGTTTGGGGCGAATCCGGCTGATCAGCTCCGTGCATTCGGGCATACGATGCCCGAGCATCCAGGCTGCCTGGGCGTCCAGAATTTCCGGGCGGACTTCAGTCGGGCCGGGGATAAAAAGTTTGATATGCGGCATTGACTGCCTCGGTGAATTTTGATTTGAGTCGTTCATCGTTAAATGTTAATGCTCCTGTTTGAATTAGGTCTAAACCTTTCTGAAATACGGAAAAATGGGGAGTATCTTGTAGTTGGCTAATGGCGGCAGGGCCGGCGGCAACGGCCGTTAACGGGGCCAGACTCGTTGTGTGCAGGTAAACCGGCGATTGGGTCAACACGCGCTGCCGTTCGATGATGCCGCCATATCCCACAAACAAGTCCACGGCCTTGCTGGCCAGCAGATCGCTGTTCCCATCACCTATCAGCAGCGAACGGCCCCGCTGGCCAGCCAAAAGCTCGCGCACAATTTGCGCCTTGCCATCGCTGATGGTGAGAGCGCCTTCTTCGTAGGTAAGGTACTGGACATCGCCTTCGGTGTACGGCTGGTTTTGCTCCCACCATTGGCCGGAAAGCTGGTTGTAGGCCACGCCAACGGCGCGGATATTCTCTTGGGGTACGCCCAGAAAGATGCCAAATTCTTCTACCGGCTCGGCCAATCCGCCGCTGATGATGTAGACTTTGTGGCCGAGATGCTGCAAAGCGGCTATGACGGCCGCAGCGTCCTCAACGACGTTGCGTTTGTAAGCCTGACGAATGTTGCGAATTTGCTCACGGGTAGGTTTTACTGCCAGCAGACGCTTGCCGTACACCTCTTCCAGGTCCAGTTCGCCATCCATTGCCGCACGGGTCAGCACTTCGACGCGCCACTTTTTGCCGGCGTGGTCAGCCAATACGTCGATGCCTTCGATGGTGGTTAGGGTTGAATCGCAGTCGAAAAAGACATGCTCATAATGAGGCCAGCGCATAGGTCCCTGTCACTCAGAGATACACGTTTATTTGTGCCTATTCGCACAATGATCTCGAAATAAGTGTATCAAACAGCCGCCTTGTTGCGTAGGGTGAAAAATGCTTATTTGTGAATTGGCGGGTTTGTACACTGTGTCATAATGTCGGTGATGAGGGCGTGGACACGGCCGTTGCTCCCCAAACACTTCATGCCATTGTTGTCCCACACCAATGGTTGCCCCGCCATATCAGTCAATTGGCCGCCGGCCTCCGCCAGCAGCAGGGCGGCGGCGGCGATATCCCAGGGCTTGATGGTAAAGTTGAAGTAGGCGTCCACCCGACCGGCGGCTATCCAAGACAGCGCCAGCGTGGCGCTGCCCACGGCGCGAATGTTGAACACTTTGTGGGTTAGATTGGTGATGTAGTTTAAACCTTCCTCACGCAGGGCGGGCACGTGACTCCAATCATGGGTCAGAAGAACCTGCCCTAAATCCCGGATGGCGCTGACGCGTAACGGCCGTTCCACGCCATCACCGCTTTTTACCGTCGCGCCTTGCCCGCGCTGCCCGCTGAACAACTCCTCGCGCAAAGGATCGTAGACTGCGCCGGCTAAAATTTGCGGACGGCCGTCTGGCGCAAACTGCACTGCCGCTACCGACACGCAAAAAACGGGCAGGCCTCGGCTAAAATTGATCGTCCCATCCAGCGGATCGATCACCCAGATGATTGGGCCGCCAGTGGGCAGGTCGCTGTCTTCCTCTTCGGTGAGAAAGCCATGATCGGGCCAGCGGCGGCGAATGGCGTTGGTGATGGCGGCCTGGGCGGCAAAATCGGTGTCTGTGACGACATCACGAAAGCCTTTGCTGCTAACCTGCCTGGGCTGGTAAAAGTTGTGGCGGATGATGGCGCCGGCAGAAACGGCCGTTTCCTGCGCCATCGCCAATAGTTCCTGATTGTGAAGCATCAAAGCATCATTTCCCATAATCATACAAAATAAACAGCCCCAAGGAATCGTCCTTGGGGCTGTTTTGTAATTAAACCTTACGTCTTCAGGTCAAGAAACCTGTTCCCAATTGCCTGGAAACAAGCTGCTTTCCCTCAACAATTACGGCTGAATCTCAGACATCAGCTCGGCCTGGGCGGCGTTGGCGGTTTCGGTCAACGTCGTCAGAATGGCAGTGATGTCTTCGATGGTCGGGCCGGCGGGCAGCTGCATGATTTCATTGAAAGCTGCCTGAGCGCCATCACGAGTTGTCTGGTAAGAGATCAACTGTGGTTCGTAGTAAGAGAATGGCAGCATGTCCACGGCCTGCGCCCACTGCGGATTCTCGGTGAAGTAATCACCCAAGAAGTCGCGGGTGCTGGCGCGGGTCGGGAAGTAACCGCTGATCTCGTCCCACTGCGCCTGAATTTCGGGCGTGGTGAACCATTTGATGAAGATCCAGGCCGCCAATTGTTCTTCCGGCGTGGTGTTGGTGACCATGATGTCGCCACCGTAGATGTTCTGGACCGGGTCGGCTGTGGTGTGCGGAATTGCTGCCACACCCCAAACGTCCGGGTCGGTGCCATTTTCTTCAGCTACTGTAGCCACGTCACCGGCATAGAACGGAATACCGGAGCTGGAACCCTGGGCGAAGATGGCGCGGCGGGCGGCGAATTCAGGATTCGGGAAGCCTTCGGTGAAGAAGTAGGCGCAGCCATCATCGTACAGGCCTTTCAGGAAGGCCATAGAATCAACGGTTGCTTGACCGTCATACACGTAACCCAAACCGTCTTCGGTCAAAACGTCACCGCCGAAAGCGAAGGTCCAGGCCGCTACGGCCGAAGCGTCATCGCGCAGGATGTAACCGCCGGTGCCGTCGCCATTG
>WBZM01002333.1_pt1 | contig 16364 bp, 20 predicted proteins | sample 5204271 | NCBI WGS metagenome assembly WBZM01 (sample SAMN12344346, study PRJNA552823) | activated sludge metagenome | biome: Activated sludge suspended growth; feature: Nitrification reactor; material: Wastewater; isolation source: activated sludge from nitrification reactor of wastewater...
GAGCCTGGGCGCTGGCCAGCGCGTGCGCCGCTGCCACTGGCTGCGGGACGGCGCACCGAGGACTTGCCGCCGCTGGCTTTGCCCGCCTGCTTGAGCACCTTGGAGATGAAGCCCTGGCCCCGGTTCTTCGGGGCGCTGGGGCGGATGCGGAACTCGTCGTCGCGGCGGTCGGTCATGGCTGTGCTCCCTGCAAGCGCCGGCGTGTCCGGTCGTGCGAAGCACGCGGACATGCCTGCATCGGCGCGGGCTTCGCGCCCCACGCGGCACGGCGGCGAAGCCGCGCCGTGCCGCGCCACCCCCACGTGCAGACTGGCTTTCGACGCGGCCCGGTGCCGCGTCCTTTTGTCTTGCCTTCCGCCTTTGCCCCTCGCTGGCGCTCCGGGCAGCGGCGGCCCGGCGGCGCTGCTGCGTGAGCAGCCAGCGCGCCGGCGAACGCAGACACGGCCCCAGGCCGGGCGCGTTCGAGGCAAGACGCCTGCACGTTGGACGGCTGCGCCGAAGGCAGCGCGAAGTGCGGTGCGAATGCACCCGCACTGCACGCGCGACGACACGGCGACGCCCAGCAGAACGACACGCCCAATGGCACGACAAGATGCACTGCGACGTGCAGCGAGTCGGCGGCCATCATGGGCGGGCCTCCAGCCAGATCGGGCGCGCGATGCCAATCACGGCGGATGAGCTGACCGGCCCGAAATACCTGCTGTCGAACGACGCCGGGTTGGTCGTACTGAGCAGGAACAGTTCGCCGGATTCGAGGCGACGGCAATGCTGCCAGGATGGCAGCGGCCGGCCCCAGCGGTCGGCCGGCAGCACGGCGGCCGAAGGCACGCCGTCGATGCGGACGATGCCGCCAGCGATGCACACCTCCTGCGGCGCGATGGCGCCCACGCGCTTAAGCAGCGGCACGCGCGCTGGCAGGTAGCCGCGCTGCGCGGCCAGTGCGGCGGCATCTGGCGGCAGCGTGGTCAGGACGATGGTGCCCACGGACAAGGGATGTGGCAGCGAGCCGGCACCGTAGCCCAGCGAATCGACGCGATACCAGCCGACCGCCACGCTGTCGGACGGGTTGTAGATCAGGCGCGGCAGCGGATGCACGAAGGACGCCCAGGCCAGCGCAGCGAGCCCGCAGGCGGACAGGCCCGCAAGCACGATGCGAGCGCGCAGGCGCGAGCGAGGACGCGGCGCGGTGCCGACAGTGGAAACGGCAGTCACGGCAGCGCCCTCCCGGTCAGCCAGGCGGCGTGTCGTTCGGCGGTGTATTCGGGCAGCGGCAAGCGCGCGGCGAGCCGATTTGCGAGCGTGCGCCAGTACGCGAGCGAGGCACCGCCGGGCGCGATACCCAGCACTTCGATGGCGTCGATGCGCTCCAGCACGGCGCGCACCTGGTTCTCGCCCTCGGCGTGCAGCAGCAGGCGCGCGCCCGGCTGCACGCCGGGGATGCGCTGCGCCGCGTCCAGCGGTGTGCAAGCCTGCATCACCATGAGCTGCCAGCGCACGGTGCCGTAGTCGTTGGCTTGCCAGCGGATGCGGCAGAACACGGCGCCCGGTAGGAACACCGCGCAGCGCCGCCAGCGGTCGAGCTGGAGGGTGCGCGCGGGTTCGCCGAAGCGTAGGTAGAGCTTGAAACGGGCCTCGATGTAGGCCAGCGCCACGCGCGTCAGCGGCGCGCTGGCGGGCGCAGCCAGCGCAGCCGTGGCCGCGACGGCGGCAGGCGAAGCGGATGCGGTCATGGTGTGTTCTCCCTGTGGTTCTCGGGAAACTCCCGCTCCAGCAGGCCGCGCAGTAGGTCGGCCACGGTCACGCCTTGCGTGAAGGCCGACACCTTGATGCGCGCCCGCATGGCGGGCGTGATGTCAAGGGTGAGGCGGGCCGTGTAGAGGTCGCCCTTGCCCAGCGCATCGGCGTCGCCCTGGCGAATCCACGCTTCAGCGTGCGGATTCGCGGGCGGACGCGCGCCGATGCCGACGCGCTTTGCCGTGCGCTTGCTGTTGGCTGGCGGCTTCTCGGTCATGTCGGCCACCGCAGGAGTTCGTCCACCAGGTCGGTGATTTCGCGGGCGGCGGCGCTGTCCGGCGCCGTCTCGCGTGCAAGCCGGCCAGCGGCCACGCTGTCGGCGAAGACGATGCGCTGGCGCACCTCGGCGCGCAGCGCCGGCAGCGGCTGTTCGGCCAGCGATTGCCGCGCCTCGCGGCCGATGATGGTGGTGCTGACGCGCCGATTGATGACGAAGGCCGCGCGCAGCGCAGGCCGGAACACCTGCGCCTCGCGGATCAACGCCACCATCTCGGCGCTGGCCCACAAGTCGTAGGGGCTGGGCTGCACCGGGATCAGCACGCGCTCGGCTGCCAGCAGCGCGGAGCGCGCCAAGGCCGCGATGCGCGGCGGGCCGTCGATGACGACGTGATCGGCCCGCCTGGCGAGTTCTGGCGTTTCCTGATGCAGCGTTTCGCGTGCGAGGCCCACGGCGCTGAAAAGCCGTGGCAAGCCTTGCTGGCTTCTGCGCTGTGTCCAGTCCAGCGATGAACCCTGCGGGTCAGCGTCCAGCAGCACGACGTGCTGGCCGCGCATGGCCAGCTCGCCGGCGATGTGGGTAGCGAGCGTGGTCTTGCCCACGCCGCCTTTCTGGTTGAGAAGCGCGACGATCATGGCCTGGCCCTCCGTGTTGGAAAGCCCGGCTGTTGCTGCTGCGTTGGTGGCCGCGTGGCGGTTATCCACCGCAACGGCGTTTCCCTACTAAAAGTTAGAGAAATTAAGTTAGGGAAGTTAGGGGGCGCGAAAACCCAGTGCTGGCGCGGGTTTGCGGCTGATTTTGTTGCCTGATAGCACGATAGTTCGTTGCCTGATAGCACGATACTTCTGTTGCCTGATAGCACGAGTCCGTCCACAGGCTCTCCCACAGTTATCCCCGTGCCGTGGACGGCACGGGCCGGAACGTGAGCAGCGGCGAGGAAAGCCCGGAGACGTGCTCGATGCCCAAGTGGTAACCGGGCAAGGACTGCCGCGCGACCAATGCCCGCAAGTCGGCGGCGAAGTCGTAGTAGCGCGCCACGCTGCCCGATTTGCGGTACAGGTGCTGAAAGTCGAACTGCCAGCCGTGTTCCTGCTTGCCGCCGTGCTTGCGCACCAGGCGGTACAGCCACCGCTCGATGCCGCCGGTCAATCGGAAATACGCCGAGTCGATGGTCAGCACCAAGGCGGAGTCGATCACGCCCGCATAGAACCAGTCCGGCAGGATCAGCTCGATGCCCAGCGGCGTGCCGCTGGCATCGGCCAGCTCCTTCCATTCGTTGATCCACGAGAAGCGGTGCAGGCGCCGGCCGGTCGTCTCGCGGATGGATGTGGCCACCGTGGTCGATTGCAGGCGATCCAAGGCTGCTTTGAGGCGCTGGTAGTCGCGCAGCGATGTGCCGCGACCGATGTAGCGCAGGATCTCGTAGGGAGTGGCCTGCATGAGCCGCGACGGCCGCAGGCCCGCGTCGCGGGCTTCCACGATCTGCGAGGCCGCCCATATCAGCACGTCCGCATCCCAGATCGTGGCGATGCCGTGCTCCTGCGTGCCTTCCACGCGGATCGTGACGTTGCCGGCCCGGAAGTCGATCGGCGCAACGCGCCGAGACTTCGCCAGCGAGAAGAACGGAAAGGCCATCAAGTCCTGGCTGTCGCGCGGCGCCATGTCGCCCGGCAAGGCGCGGAACAGGTCGAGCTGTTCGCGTTCTTGCGAGGGCCGCTGCCGGGACGGCAGCGCGGGACTGGACATGGCAGTGGCCTGGCGCGCGCCAGCGATCAGCGCGCACGGCTGTCCGCCGAGTGGTGCTCGGCGTATTCGGGATCGGAGGTCGTCTCGAAACTGCGATCAGCCGCCCAGGCATCGAGGTCGGCCACGGCGTACATGACGCGCCGGCCGAACTTGCGAAAGCGCGGGCCGCCGCCGATCACGCGCTGCTTTTCCAGCGTGCGCGGCGACAGGCGCAGGTACTCGGCGGCTTCGTCGTTGGTGAGGTAACGCTGCGGCTGCGCGGCAGCGGTCGAGACAGTGGCGGCAGGCCGCAAGGGAGCGGGACGCATGGTGTGAACCTCCATCGGTTTTGAAGCTCCGGCCACACAGCGCGGCTGGATGGAGGCAGTCTCAGAAAACGAAGCTCTGCTGCTCAGGGACGTTTTGCGTCGGCTGCAAAACGTCCCTTCTCAAGCGGCGCAAGCTGTGCTAGATGGCGATAGCCGCCGCGCATCAGCGCATCGCCGCGCCGCACCAGGCGGCGCACGCGGGCGCGCAGGTCGCCGTCGGCGTGCCAGTCGGTTGCCACGGCATCAGCACCGAACAGCCCTTCGGCGACCTCGCGCAAGGACGCGCCCGCCAGAGTCGCGTCGAGCGCCTGCAAGGTGTGCAGTTCCAGCAGCGCGGCGAGTGTCGGCCGGGGTTTGGCGTCGGCCAGGTCGGAGCTGGGCACGTGCCCGTGTGCAGGCGCGGCAGCGCCGCCGCGGTGGGCATAGGCGACAGCCATGCCGTCCTCCAGGCCGGGTGCCAGCGCGAAGCGCGCGCATCGGCCAGGGCTGCGCGCGATCAGCGCCAGCCCTTTGCCGTCATGCAGCAGTTGCTTGTGCCCAGGAATGTGCCAGAACGCAAAGACCGCCGCATCGAGCGGCGGGTCGGCGTCGGGGTAGAGCTGCACCACGGCAGCGTGGCCGGGCAGCCAGGCCGGATGCGCGTCGCGCGCATCCAGCACCGGGTCTTCCAGCATGCGCAAGCCCCAGCGATGCGCCGCGTCCTGTGCCGCCTGCGGCCGGCGATGACGGCGCAGCCAGTCGAGCCGGTAGTCGGGGTGCCTGCGCAGGTATTCCCAGGCGAGCGCAAGGTCGTCCAAGTGCAGCGCGTACAGGTACGCGGCAGTCGGATACCAAGGCTCGGCGCCGCGATCGACCATGACGCAACCTCCCTGCGAACAGGACGGGCCGCCACGGAAGAACTACGCACTACATCGGCATCGTCAGAACGTCATGGGTTAAGAATAAGGATAGGGCTGTCAAGACTGATTGGCTCCGATGCGTTGCGGTGGGCGTCTCAATGGCGGGGCAACGGCATCCCGGTTGTGGAACACCGTGCCGCCCAGCCTGCCGCAGCTCGCGCAGGGCATCATGTCTATTTGGATCAGACTGGCGTGGGTATGTCGCAAGAATCCCGATTGAGACTTGCTGGGTATGACACCAGACTGAAAAAGTCACAGTGCGCGGGGTTCAGTCCGGGATGGCCCCGTCCTGCTCGGCCAGGCGGGTGTACTCCGACAGCGTGCGCGTAGGCCGGAAATAGAGGTCGCGCAGTACGGGCCGCTTGAGCGGCCCGACGATGCCGGCCAGGTCGGACAGCTTGACGGTGCCTTGTACCGGCATCCCGATACCCAGGTCAATGAGGCCCCAGGCGGTGTCGCCATCAGCGGGGTCGAGCGCGGCCAGCAGCCAGGTCACATGTGCGTCCGGCGTGAACAGCCGTACCACGGGCACCGGGTCGAAGGCCCGGCCAGCGGCGCGGACCTCCCCGTGGGCCAGTAGCCGCGTCCGGTCGTCCTCGGTGATGAGCAGGTTCATGGCGATGCTCTCTGGCTACACGAATCCGCCAAAGCGTGAAGGCGTACAGCCGTATCGGCGGATTTGTGCAGAAACACGCTTGCGGTTCCGTTACTTCGCACCTTTGTTGAAACCCGTAAGTGCGGATTTCTGTAGAAGCGGATTTCTGTAGAAGCGCAAAACAGTGGGATTTTTATGAATGAGTTAAAGATAACGTGGTTTTAATTGTGGTGCGAATCGACGCTTCTGTCTATGCAGAAGCGTTCCGTTCAGCCCGGCCGACCGGCTGGCACCGCCACCTATGACGCCGAGTTGGCCCGTGCCTTCGGTGCAGCACTGCGTGCTCTGCGGAAGGAGCGCGGCATCGCGCAGGAATCGCTTGGGTACATGGCCGGCGTGGAGCGTTCGCACATTGGCAAGATCGAGCGCGGCGAGCACATGCCCACGCTCGCGCTCATCTTCAAGATCGCCGGCGCGCTCGAATGCAGCACGGCGGTACTGATGAGCGAGGCTGAAAGCCAGCTCGCAGCAGCGGCCCAGCCGTAGGTGCAGGCCGGGCCGATCCGGCGAAGTCCGGTTCGGCGGTGTTCAAGGGGTGCCAAGCATCGCGGGGCGGGGATAGCCCGCCGGGCTTTCCCCTAGAGGCAAGCGTAGCGCGCAGCGCCGCAGGCGCGAAGGCGTGAGGGATTGAAGCCGAATGGCCGTGACGACAAAGACGGCACGGGGCGCAGCCCGAAAGCCCGGCGGCGCATCGCGCCGACACGCCATGCCCTGACTGCAACGGCAAACATCGCTGCACCCAATGGAAACGCAACCCATACGGGCCACTGCCTGCCGCCAAGTTCGGAACGAACTAACAGCGCAGCGCCCCGCCACACGGCGGGGCGCTGCGGCGGCGGTCACGCCGCCTGGGGCTTGCTGCGCGACCAGATCAGGTCGTGTGTGCCGTCCTCGCCTTCGATCAGGCGGGCATAGACCGGAGCCGGGAACGAAGGATCGTCGAGGGTCACGGACTTGTAATCCCGTCCGGCCTCGCTGGTCTTGTTCCATGCCGCGCCGATGTCGTGGCCGGCGGCCTGGACGCGGAAGTCCGGGGCTTTCTCGTTGTCCCCCTTGTCGTTGGGAACCAGCTTGACCTTGACGTTGAGCGTCAGGGTGCGAAGCGTGCCGGTGAAGCCGTCCTTGTCTGCGGTGAAGGTGCCGATGTTGGCCATGATGTTTTCTCCTTTCGGTTGAACAAGGTTCGCGCCCATCGCGTCCTTGTTGTGATCCGGTCGGCGGGGGACGGGCTGGCTGCACCGCTTGCGGTCGCAACGCAGTGGAGAGCCGGGAGGCGAAAAGAATTTGCTGCGCGAGGAAGCCGCGCAGCGGCGGGGAAATTGTTTTCGCCGGACGGTTGCAGCCATGAAGCCCGAGGCGCAGCCGCGCCACCGCCAGGATTCACAACGAGACAAGGACGCCTTGGGCCGAACCGCTCCGAAAGGAGATGGGGCCGGCTCGGCATCCCCGCATGAAGGCTGCTCCGGCTCGCCCGCGGACGCGGGCCAGGTCAACCACCCGATGACAGGCGAGAACGCCCCTGCCGCACCTTGCGGCGCAGGTCTTGAGGCGTGGCATGGAAGCTCCATAGAGATGCCGGGCGGGTTGTCCGTGAACCGTCCTTCGTGACGTGACAGGCAGGAACCGCCAGCGTTGAGGACGGCACGCAACCGGACAACCTGCCGCAGCAAGCGCCAGCGTGTTCGCCAGCGAACCGCCCATCGCGGCGGGGCTCTGGCCGGGCCGATCCGGCGCAGCCGGTTCGGCCGCATCGAGGGGTGCCAAGCATCGCGCGGTGGGGATAGCCCGCAGGGCTTTCCCCTGGAGGCAAGCGCAGCGCGCAGCGCCGCAGGCGCGAAGGCGTGAGGGAATTGAAGCCGAATAGCCGTGACGGCAAAGGCGGCACGGGGCGCGGCCCGAAAGCCCGGCGGCGCATCGCGCCGACACGTCCCAGCCGCTCAGGCCATCATGCAGAAAGACTTGCCTAACGCCTCAATGCAGCACAGGCGTTCATGCCGCCGCTCCGCGTTCCACTTCAACGGTGACGTGTGCAAGCTCGTGGATGTGGGTAAGCAGCGCCTTGTAATGTGCGGGTTCACGAGGTTCCCTCGCCATCAGCGAAACGATAGCCGCGAAATGGCCGGGGCCGACCTGCCACACGTGAAGATCCGTGACCTCGCTGCCCGTGGGCGCGATCGCTTCGCGGATTTCTTCCCGGACTTCCTCGCCTTCGGCTGCGGCATCAAGTAGCACGCTGCCTGTGTCCCGGATCAGACCCCACGACCATCGCGCAATCACCAGAGCGCCGACCACGCCCATGACTGGATCGGCCCACGTCCACCCATAGCTGCGTCCCAGCAGCAGCGCGACGATGGCGAGCACGGAAGTCAGGGCATCGGCCATCACATGCAGATATGCAGCGCGCAGGTTGTTGTCGCGTGCCTTGCCCGGTTCGTGGTGCGCGTCGTGATGGCTGTCGTCGTGGTCATGGTCGTGATGGTCGTGACCGTGATGATGATGGTGGTGGTGATGACCGTGATGGGAATGGTCGTCCTTCAACAGCCATGCGCAGACCAGATTGACGATCAATCCCACGATTGCCACGGCAATCGCCTGCTCGAAGTCGATATGGATGGGCTGGGTCAAACGTACCAGACTCTCCCAGCCGATCAGTAAGGCGATCAGCGCCAGCAGCACCGCGCTGGCGAAACCGGCGAGGTCGCCGAGCTTGCCGGTGCCAAAGGTGAAACGCGGATTGCCGACATGGCGGCGCGCGAAACGGTAGGCCAGTGCAGCGATCAGCATGGCACCGGCATGGGTGGACATATGCCAGCCATCGGCTACCAGCGCCATTGAGCCATAGACGGTGCCGGCGACGATTTCCACCACCATCATGCTGGCGGTCAGTGCAATCACCAGCCACACCTTGCGCTCATTGCGTTGGTGGTCGCCGCCGAGGAAGAAGTGATCGTGGCCCGGTGTTTGGGGGCTGTTCGTGGTCATCGGAAATCCCTGTTGTTATGTATCCTGCGAGGCTGCTGGAAGGCGGCAGGTTTACTTCATGTAAGCGCGGATGACCTCGATCATTTCCTCGCCGCCCTGTTGCCGCTCCTTGTCGGTGGGAACGGCCAGGACGTGTTCGCGCAAATGGTCTTCCATCACCTCGGCGGTCAAGCCGCTGACCGCGCCACGCACGGATGCAATCTGGCGCAGCACTTCGACGCAGGCGGCTTCGGCCTCCAAGGCACGTTCGATGCCTTCCATTTGTCCTTTGATGCGGCGCACGCGGGCGATCAGCTTGTCTTTTTGTCGGGTGGTATGGGACATGAGAGAGCGTCCAATATAGTCTAGGGGGGTATATTACATGAGGCTGCGCATGTGTGTCCGTGCCGAGCGTTGAAACGCAACGGCGCAGATGTGTCTAAGCAGGAAAGTGGAGTGATTGGCTAAGACGGCAACGCGCACAAGATGCGCGGCTGCTTCAACATCGCCGCCTGAGCCACCGCGAAGGCGGCGGTGTTCTGATTCGGCTGTTGGCCTTGAACACCGGGCGCGGCCACCGCCGCGCCCGGATTTGCATTTCACCGCGCCCAGGACGGAACGGCCTGGGCGCGGTGCTGCTCGGGTTATTCCTTCGTCTCGATGAGCCACCACACGGCACGCGGCAAGGCGCGGCCCGTGATGGGGTGAATGTCGGTGAGGTCGGCGCGGGCTGACCAGCCCGAGGGCGGGCGGTAGCCGCGCACGTCGCCGTCGCCGTGCCAGCGGCGGGCGCGTACCGCGCCGGGGGCGTAGATCGCCGCCATGCGTGGGCGGCTGGTGGTGCGGGTCATGGGGCGTTCTCCTTCAAGCGAAGCGCCCCGGCTCAAGGCCGGGGCGCTTGCTGTCGGCGCGGGTCAAGCGGCCAGCGCCACGGCGGGTTCATCCGCCATTGCCTCGGCATCCTCCGGGGCGTCGTCCTGCGCCTGCGGTTCTGCCTGCGTGGTTTCCTGCGCGCCTTCTGCCTTGAAGATGGCGGGCATCCATCCGCTGCCGTTCGCCAGCCGCTCGGCCTCGCTGGCAATGTCGGCCTTCTTCAACTTCGCCAGCCGGGAAACCTGCTCGGGCGCGTATTCGCCCACGGCTTGCAGGACTGCCGCCTTGGGAACGTGCTTGAAGTAGCCTTCTGCGGTCGGCTTCCACCATGCGGCCATGTCGAGGCCCACGGCCTGCGCCAGTTCCTCGCCGGGTTGGTGGGGCGTGGCGCGAGGCGTCACCACGTCCACTGTGGAAGCTACGCACACGGCCAGCAGCTTGACCAGTTCGTCTTGCGGCTTTGCCAGCAGCGCGGCGAACAGTTCGGCGCTGTCCTGCGGCAAGCCTTCACCGGCCACCTGTTGCAGTTCGCGCAGCGCCACGGCGGCAGGCGATTCCGGCCAGTCCGGGGCCATGCCTTCCAGCCGGTCTTGCGCCGTGAGGCGCACGCCGAGTGGCAGTCCATCGCCGTAGGCGTCGGGCTGCAAGACCTTCTGCACCATGCCATGCACCAGCGCGGCCAGCGCCACTTGCGGATGCCGGGCGACTTCGATTTGCAGCGCGGCGGTGCGGTGGGCGCTCAACCGCTGCGCCAGCCGGTCGGACAGGCTCGCGGCCTTGGGCGCGTCGTCAGCGTCGTGGCCTTCGTCGTTGTCGGCTTCGCCTTCCGCGTTGCCGAAACCGCGCCGCAGCTTTTCCAGCGTGCGCAGCGCCTTTGCCTCGGCCTCGCGCAGCAGGCCGCGATGGATGACGGCCTCGCCGTTGCGGTCGATGGTGACGATGGCACCAGCCACCTCGCGTACCTCGGGCGCATAGCCTTGTAAGGCGTCCTCCGCGTCTTGCAGTTCCCCGATCACCTGATCGCGCCGCTGTTCCAGCTTCTCGGCCTTGGCCTCGTCCTCGGCGTCGCAGGCTTCTTCCAGTTCGGCGTCGATCTTTTCAAGGCGGTTTTCCAGCGAGGCGATGCGGCGGGCCTCGCGGGTGGTCGGCTCGCGGCGGTGGCGCGGGGCGTTCTGGAACACCTGCCGTTCCTCGTAGGCCAGATGCGGCACGGCCTCCACCCATGCCCAGCCCTCGGCGCGCACGTCCTCGGCCAGCGTTGCCAGCTTGTCGCGCACCAGCGTTTCCAGCACTCCGGCGTCGGTGAGGTAGGTTCCGGCATCGCCTTCGGCGAACAGGTCGCGGCGGATGCCACCGCCTGCCTGCCGGTAGGTGTCCAGCCCGACGAAGCGCACCAGCGCGTGCGTGGCGTCGATTTCGCGCTCGGTCAGGCGCTCGCGCAGCTTGGACGGGCTGCGCTGCCATTCCGGCGCACCATAGAACGCGGCCTCCTGCGCGGCGTGGTCGTTGGTGATGGTCAAAGCCATCAACTGTTCCAGCGTCACGCTACCGGCCCGGTAGTCGACCATCAGGCGCGGCGAGACATTCGCCAGCTTCAAGCGGCGCTGCACCACCAGCGGGGACACGCCGAAGTCGGCGGCAATGTCCTCGATGGGCCGGCCTTCCTTGACCAGCGCGGCGAAGGCCGCGAACTGGTCGGCGGGATGCATGTTCTCGCGCTGCACGTTCTCCGCAAGGCTGACGGTGCGGGCGGAAGCGTCGGCCACCAGCAGGCACGGCACTTCGTAGTCGGCGGGGATGCGCTTCTTCTTCGCCAGCAGCTTCAAGGCGGTCAGGCGGCGGTCGCCTGCCACCACCTCGTAAGCCTCGCCATCGGCGGCAAGAATGACGATCAGGTTTTGCAACAGGCCGATGCGGGCAATGCTCGCGGCCAGTTCGGGGATGGACTGGCGCGGGGTAGTGCGGACGTTGCGTTTGGAACGGCGCGGCAGCAACTGCGACAGCGGAACCAAGATCAGGTTCTTGGTCGGGTCGGCCACTTCCAGCGGTGCGGCGGCTTCGATGGCGACGGTTTCGGTTTTGAGTACGGCGTTCATGGTGATAACTCCTTGCGGTTGGGATGCAGCAGCGAGAGAAGCGGCAAGGGCTGCTGCCTGCCCCTGCCGCGTGGGGATTCAGGCTTTCAACTGGCGCAGGCCATCGGCCAGCAGCCACAGGGCGCGGTTCAGGCGCACGCTTTGGTCGATGCCCTGCACGGGCCGGGTGGTCTGGCGGCGGCCATTCGCGGCGCGGGCGGACAGGCCGCCTTTGGTCAAGTTCTCCTGCGTGCGGTTGAACACGCTCCACAGGTCGCGGCGGTCGTCGTCATGGCGGCGCGGCCTCAGGATTTGCGATTCCGTGATGGGCGCGGGCTTGTCCTCGTCGTACTTCAACGCCAGCGCAGCGCGGGCGAACACTTCCGATTCCCCGGCGTCCAGCGTGATCGCGCGCATGGCATCGCGCGATTCCTGCGCCCGGTCGAAGCCGTGCAGGACTTCGTAAGCGCCTTCGATCACCTGCGCCGCCACGTCGCCCTTGTGCGGTACGCGCACGTCGGCCACGGTGTCACCGCAGACAAGGCCATTGCTGCAAACAAAGCGGAACATCCCGGCCAGCATCTGATAGCTGCTGGTGCCGTCATGGGAGTTCAGCAGGATGATTTCGTTGGCCTCGCGGCCGTTGATCTGGCTGGCGTGGCGCAGCCGGATCATGTGCTTGGTGTAGTCACGGCGGTCGTCGTGGCGCACGCGGGTTTGCGTCACCATGAAAGGCTCGAAGCCTTCCCCGCGCAGTTCTTGCAGCACGGTGGCGGTGGGGATGTAGCTGTACCGCTCGGAGCGGCTTTCGTGCGGGGCTTCCGCGTAGATGGACGGGGCCACGGCCCGGATTTGGTCATCGGACAAGGGACGTTCCGAACGCAGCACCGGGGAACGGGAAGCGAAGCGGGATGCGAGTTGCATGGCATTTCTCCTGACAAAGAAAAAAGGTTTGCTGTTCACACCGCACACCGGATTCCTAGATTCGGAGCCCAGCCTTTCGGCTGTTCGGTGCGGTCGGCACGAGGAACCCGGTTGGCCCTGTTGCCACCGTCTTTCCTGAGTTCATCGCCCGCGACGGTCAGGAGCGCGCGAACGGATGCCGTCAAGGAGGCAAGCGCAGGGTTGGTGCGGCCCGCAGGCGCAGCCGAGGACACGGCCCTGCGCGCCTTGACGGCACACGGGCGCGGGCTACAGTCGCGGTGAAGGTGATGAAGTCAGGGGAGACGGCTGGACATGGCAACGGCCCCTCAACACGCCGACCGCACGGCAAGCGAAGCGCGCAGGCCCGGATCTAGGAAGCCGGGCCGGAGGCGTCAGCCGAGCGGAGCGAGGGAACGATGGAAGCCCGTCAGGGGCGAGACGCCGCAGGCGGCTCGATGCGCAACGCGCACGACAGCGCGACCGGCCACGTTTCTTGGCCGGGGACGCACAGCCTTCAAGGCTCGATGCACAAGCTCATGCGCCAGTCATCGGGAAACAGGTTCGACAGCGACTGCCGTGGTCTGGCCGATCCGGCGCAGCCGGTTCGGCGGTCTTTGAGGGGCGCCAAGCATCGCGCGGCGGGGATAGCCCGCAGGGCTTTCCCCTGGAGGCAAGCGCAGCGCGCAGCGCCCCGTCAGGGGCACTTAGGCATCACGCCGAGTCGTCAGGACGCAGGCTGGATTCTGCAACCGGCATCCAAGGCGAAGTCGAGTTCAGGTAGTAGCGCCTGCCACGCGCATACAGCCCCGAAGGCTCGGTAGGCTGGTAGAACCCGGTGACGCGGCGCCGGAACTGCGCGCCAAACTCGTTGGTGTAGATCACCGCGTCGCCGATCTTGAAGCGCAAGGGCTGACCGTTCTCCGGCGCGAACGGCTTGAGCGCATCGTGCTGCGCCGTGATTTCGATGATGTAGTCGTGATGGCTGCTCATGGCATTGATCTCCTGCGAAGGTTGGGAAAGCGCAAGGAGCGCCTTGCGGCGCTCCAAGGGCTGGTTCAGACGACGACACGCCCGACCAACCGGGCATCGCGCGCGTAGGCGCTCAACCGCTTCTCGGCGCGGAAAGACAGGTCGCGCTCGATCGGCAGGCCCAGCCTGCCGCGCACGGTCGCCAGCTCGCCCAGGCTGACCCAGCCGATTTCCGGCTCACCCAGCCCCAGGTCGCAAAGACCAAAGGCGTGGTCGTGGTCATCGGGATCAATCTCGGTCAGCAGCCAGGTCGCGCCGGCATCCGGCGTGAACAGCTTGACCACGGGGACCGGATCGAAGTCCGGATTCTCCAAGGATTCACGGCCGTTGGCCAGCAGCACGATGCGCTGCTCGTCAGTGATGAGTGCGTTGTTCATGGTGAACTCCTGAAAGGTTGCCGGGCGGAATTGCCCGACCCTTCCGGGGCACGGCGCAGCGCAAGCAGTCAGGGGTCAACGACGGCCGCCAGAACGCAAGCGCCATCGGCGCGCAGCCCTTGACGGCGAGAACGCCGTGGCACGATGAAGGGGACAGCAAGACCGCCTCCCTCGCACCTCCACGCACGCGGTTTTTGGCAAGCGAAGCGCGCAGGCCCGAATAGCAATCCGGGCCGGAGGCATCAGCGATGTGAAAGGCGGGCAGTTCTTAAATGCGCGCCCAGTCCCGGTGCAGATCGTCAACGATCATGGGATGACGGTGCCCGCCTCGGTCTGCATGTTCGCGCAAGTGAGGATGATCTGGCGGTAGATCAGGGTGATCGTGGGCGATGTCGGAAGAATCACTAGCGGGCCAGAGCCACAGCGCCAGTCCCACTCCGACAAGACCAATCAGCGACATGATGATGAAGGTCGATTGCAGCCCAAAGGCAGCGCCGAAGCGACCGGCCAAGGGATAGCAAATGAGCCAACACGCATGGGAGAGGGCGAATTGCGCGGCAAAGACCGCGGGGCGATCCTCGGGGTGAGCGGAGCGGCGCAACAGCCGGCCGGAAGGTGTTTGCGCCACGCTGTAGCCGAAGCCGACCACCAACCAGATCACCACCAGAACGGCATATGTCGGAATCATTGCCCCGGCTGCCGTTCCCACAACCAGCATCGTCGCTCCCGCAATCATGACAGGCCGATCAGCAATCTTGTCGAGCAGGCGAGGCAGCGCGAAGGCCGCAACCATCGACCCGCCTCCGAAGGCCGCCAGCGCCCACGCTACCTCGGATTCGCCCAGGCCGAAGCGTGCCTTCACGATGACCACCGTGTTCACGATCACCATTGACCCCGCTGCTGCCACCGCGAGGCTGATCGCCAGCAGACCCCGAAGGCGCGGCGTGGCGAGGTAAATGCGCGTGCCCCGCGTAGTGCGATCCCATATGCCACGACGCGGGCCGGGAACGGTTGTGGGAAGCCTCACGCTGACCACAAGCGCGGCTGACACGAGGAAGCCGAGAACCGTTCCGGCAAACAGGTTGTGGAAGCTGATGACCGTCAGTAGCGCGGCGGCCAGCATCGGGGAAATCAGGCTTTCCAAATCGTAGGCCAGCCGGGAAAGCGACAGTGCTTTCGTGTACTCGTCTTCGTCGGGAAGGATGTCCGGGATAGTGGCTTGAAAGGTCGGCGTGAAGCCTGCGGACGCCGCCTGCAAGACGAAGATCAGCAGATAGATTTGCCAGATTTCGCTGACAAAGGGCAGGCAGAGCGCAACGGATGCTCGTACTAGGTCAAGGGCAACGAGCAACGACCGTCGCGGCAGCCGGTCGGCGAACGCCTGCGCGACCGGGGCGACTCCGACATAGGCCAGCATCTTGATTGCGAGTGCCGTCCCGAGTACCGCGCCGGCATTCGCCCCGGCCAGATCGTAGGCAAGCAGGCCAAGGGCCACCGTCATCAGGCCGGTGCCGACAAGCGCAATCACCTGAGCGGCGAACAGGTGACGATAGGTACGGTTCTTCAGGACGGAGAGCATCGGCGGGCCTCAGAGCAGTTTGGTCAGTGCCTTCATTTCGGTCAAAACGGAGTCTTCGTCATGGGCCAGGCAATGGTCGATGTGGTCGTGGATCAGGACGCGCTTTGCGGCCGTCACCGCGCTTTCCACCGCCGCGAGCTGGCGGGCGATGTCGAGACAGGATTCGCCACTTTCGATCATCCCTATGACGTGCCGAAGATGACCATCGGCGCGTTTCAGCCGCTTCACGAGATCGGGATGGGTTGAGTGCTTGTGTGTCGCGTTCATGTGGCAATTGTATCCCCCCTGGGGGGATATGAAAATGTGCGCCGCCCGCGAAGGAGCGACGCACCGAAGGCCGCACGACGCAATCAGCCCGCCGCCGGCGCTGTCATCGACTGCAACTGCTCGATCACGCCAGGCTCAACGAACACGCAAGCCTGCTCGTCCGCGATCGGCACGTTGAACACCTGCGCGAACACCGTGCGCCGCAGATGGGCCAGCCGGCCGGTCCGGTATGCCTGCTCGGGCTTCATGCGCCCGCCAGCCTGCGACCCGCTGCGCTGCGGATCGCATTCGACCAGCGCGACAAAGCCATCGTCGGCCAGCTTCTGATGCTCGGGGCACAGGCCCCAGCCGGTCGCCGTGTGGCGCTCCATGCTCGCGCGCAGGCGCTTGTCCAGCAGGATCGCGCCGGTGTCGAACGCCGTGCCGCAGACCAGGCAAACGTGCTGTTCGAGGGAAACGTGTGATTTGTCGTTCATGACGGTTCTCCGGTTGCAAGGGCGGAATTGCCCGGAACCGTCGCCCTCACGGCGCAGCGCAGCAGTCAGGGGTCGCAGACGGCCGCCAGGACGCAAGCGCGCAAGGCGCGCGCAGCCCTTGCACGGCGAGAACGCCGTGATACGGTGAAGGGACACAGCAAGACCGCCCCCCTTGCACCACCCC
>WBZM01002334.1_pt1 | contig 16364 bp, 11 predicted proteins | sample 5204271 | NCBI WGS metagenome assembly WBZM01 (sample SAMN12344346, study PRJNA552823) | activated sludge metagenome | biome: Activated sludge suspended growth; feature: Nitrification reactor; material: Wastewater; isolation source: activated sludge from nitrification reactor of wastewater...
GTCGCCGGCGCGGGCACCGCCGGGGCCGCGCGATGACCGAAGCCGTCGCCGCCGCCCCCGACGCGCCCCCGCCCGAGGCCCCGCCGCCCACCGTGGACAACCCCCCGGACGTCGCGCCGCCCGCCGCCGTCGCGCCGCCCGCGGACGTCAACGCGTCGCCCGGGGACGTCGCCGCGCCCGCGCGCGTGGTCGTGCGCCTCGGCGGCGTCACGGACGTCGGCCGCATCCGCGAGCACAACGAGGACAACTACCTCATCGCCGACCTCACCGCGCGCGGCCGCGTCATCGACGACCAGACCTCCAGCCACACGGTGGGCCCGCGCGGCCTGCTCTTCGCCGTCTGCGACGGCATGGGCGGCGCCGCCGCCGGCGAGGTCGCCAGCCAGATGGCCGTCGACGTGATCCACGCCATCGTGCAGGACGCCGACGCCCCCGCCGACCGCGACCGCTTCGCGCAGCGCCTCGTCGCCGCCGTGCAGGAGGCCGGCGCGCGGATCTTCCTCGCCGCCAAGAGCAACCGCGAGCGCCGGGGCATGGGCACCACCGCCACCGTCGCGGGCGTCCACGGCGCCACCCTCTTCGTCGGCCAGGTGGGCGACTCGCGCGCCTACCTCCTCCGCGGCGGGCGCCTCCGGCAGATCACCCGCGACCAGTCGCTGGTCTCCAAGCTCATCGACGCCGGCCAGCTCAGCGAGGACGAGGCCGAGAGCTACGAGCACGCCCACATCATCCTCCAGGCCCTCGGCACCGCCGACACCGTCTCGGTCGACCTCTCGTACGTCGACCTCTGCCGCGGCGACGCCGTGATGCTCTGCTCCGACGGGCTCTCGGGCCTCGCCACCTTCGAGCAGATCGCCGACGCGATGGCCTCCGTCGACGACCCGGTCGCCTGCTGCCAGCGCCTCATCGAGGCCGCCAACGAGGCCGGCGGCCACGACAACATCACCGTGATCACCGCCCGCTTCGACGACGGCCTGCCCGACCCGGCCCCCGAAGACCTCGCCGTGGGCTACCAGCCCTACGTGCTCCTCGAGCCCGTCGAGAGCATCGTCGGCGCGAGCGCGAGCACGTCGTTCAAGCTCCCCGAGCTGCCGCCGCCGGGCTCGGACGTGAAGCACTCGCTCTCGATGCCGCCCGAGATGCCCTCGGCGATGCGCGCGGTGGGGCCCGACGCGCCGGCCGACCCGCCCTTCGTGCTCGACGCCGCGATGCGCCGCGAGCTCGGCATCGACGCGCAGCGCAACACCCTCGCCTGGGTGCTGGTGGTGCTCGCCGTCGCCGTGCTCGCGCTCGCGGCCTACCTCGCCCTGCGCCCGCGCGCCGCCGCGCCCGAGGCCCCGGAGTCGCCCGCCGCGGAGCCGGCCGACGCGGGCGCGCCCGAGCCCACGCCCGTCGGTCAGGGGACGCCCGTCCCCGGCGCGGCCCAGCCCGCGCGGTGAGGGGGGAGGCGCCGTGATCCGGCTGGTGCAGGAGTTCGGAGCGCACGCCGGGCGGCAGCTCACCTTCGACAAGGCCCGGGTGCGGGTCGGCCGCGCGCCCGACAGCGACCTGGTGTTCGACGCCAACATCGACCTCGACGCCTCCGGGCGCCACTGCGAGATCGTGCTGGTCGACGACGGCTGGTTCGTCGTCGACACCGGCAGCCGCAACGGCACCTTCGTCAACGGCGTGCGCGTCCAGCGCCAGGGGCTCAAGCACGGCGACGTGATCGAGTGCGGCCGGAGCGGGCCGCGCATCCGGGTGGAGTTCGCCCCCGGGTCGGTCACCGCGCCGGTGGGCAGCGGGTCGCCGGTGGTCAACCCCTTCGCCGCGCCGGCCGCCGCGCCCCCCGCGCCCGCGCCCTTCGCCGCGCCGCCGCCGTCGCCCCCCGCGCCCTTCGCCGCGCCGCCGCCGCCCGCGGTGTCGACGCCCGCGGCGGTCGCCTCGCACCAGGGGGGCCCCAACCCCTTCGCGCTCGGGGTCTCGTCGCCCGCCGTCGACGCCTACGGCGGCAAGGGCGGCACCGTCGCGATGCCCGAGATGACCGCGCCGCCCGGGTCGTTCCAGGGCCAGGCGCCCGGCCCGATGCCGCCGATGCAGGGCCTCGGGCACGGGCCCCCGGGCGCGCCCCCGATGGCGCCGCCGCCGGGCGGGTCGGTGGGGCAGCACATGGCCTCGTCGCTCCCGGCCAACGCGCAGGTGGGCAAGCGCACCGTGGCCCTGATGATCGACCAGGCCCTCGCCGCGCAGCAGGCGAAGACGGGCAACTTCGTCGGGCTCAAGGCGATGGTCGCGCTGCTCACCGTGCTGGTGGTCGGCGGGCTCTTCGCGGGCGCCTGGTACGTGGTGACCCGCGAGCGCGACGACGACGGCCCGCGCGGCAACGCCCCGCCGGCCGACCCGAGCTCCGTCGGCGCGCGCATCGCGGCGGCCAACGAGGGCAACATCTACCTCCTCGCGATGCGCCGCACCGACGGCACCGTCCGCGGCTTCTGCACGGCCTTCTCCGTCAACGAGAACACCCTCGCCACCAACGCCCACTGCATCCGGATGGTGACCCAGGCCCAGGGGCAGGGCGCGCAGCTCTTCGCCCTGCGCAACAAGGGCAGCGGCGAGATGATCCCGGCGCGCGCGGTGTACCAGGACGCCCGCTTCCAGAACGCGCAGGCCAGCCGCGGCGGCGCGGGCTACGACGTCGGCCTCGTGCAGACCGAGGCGCGGCTGCCGACGTGGGTGCGCCTCGCCCCCGACGCCGAGCTCTACGCCGTGCGCGAGGGCGACGGGGTGTTCGTCTACGGCTTCCCCGGGATGACCATGAACGAGCGGTCGCCCGTCGCCACCATCACCCTCGGGCTCCTCAACCGCGTGACGGACTTCTTCGACAACGTCGCCACGCCCCCCACCGCGCAGAAGCTCCAGCACAGCGCGCAGACCTCCGGCGGGTCGTCAGGGTCTCCCATCTTTCTGCCCTCGGGCTCGGTCATCGGGCTCAACGCCGGGAGCCTCTCCGACGAGGAGCGCCAGGTGGTGACCGACCCCACCAACGGCCAGCGGCGCGAGGTCGACGTCAACCGCGGCTCCAACTTCAAGTACGGCATGCGCGCCGACCTCATCCGCCAGGGGATGGTCTCCGTGAACGCCCGGATCCCCTGAGCGCCCCCCGAGCGTCCCCCCGAAGCCCCCCACGTGACCCGCCCCGCAGACCCCCCGCGCACGCTCGTGAACCCGCCCGGCGGGCGCCGTGGGGGCTCGCATTCTGTCGGGAATCCGTCTAGTCTGCGCGGGCGACACCACACGGGGGCCGTCCGGCGGCCCTCGCGGCGTGGCGCAGCCAAGGCACAGGCATGGCGAAGCTGGTGATCACGGGCCCCGAAGGGCAGATGGAGCGCGACCTCTCCGCGGTCAACACCCTGGGGCGGCACCCGAACAACTCCATCCAGCTCCTCGACCGCATCGTCTCCAAGGAGCACTGCGTCGTCGAGCAGCGCGGCGCCCGCTGGGTGCTGCGCGACCTGGGCTCGCTCAACGGCACCTACGTCAACGACCAGCGCGTCGCGGGCGAGGCCGTGCTCCACCACGGCGACCAGATCACGCTCGGCGGCACGCGCGCGGTCTTCCACGACCCCGCCGGCGCGCTCACCGGGCCCAACCCCGCCGCGGCCACGATGCCGACGCCCCTCGCGGGCGCGGGCGGCGGCGCGGTGATCGCCCCCGCGCTGCCCGTCGTGTCGCCCGCGCAGATCGGGGCCAGCAGCGCCCCCGCGGTGCCGCCGCGCCCGCCCCTGCACGTGCCCGCGCCCGCCGCGGCGACCACGCCGGGCCCCGGCCTCCAGCAGCTCCGCAACGTGACCATCGGCGGCGCGATGATGGAGTCGCACGTCCGCTCGAAGATCGCCGCGGAGCTGCAGCAGTTCCTCCCCGAGCGGTCGGTGCAGGACGTCGACGCGCTCCGGCGCGACTACGAGAAGCTTCGCATCTCGTACGAGCTCCAGCGCTCGGTCGGCGCCGAGCTCGACCTCGACCGGCTGATGGAGAAGATCCTCGAGCGCTCGTTCGACCTGCTCTCGGCCGACCGCGGGGTGATCCTCCTCTTCGAAGACGGCGAGCTCAAGCCGCGCTGCTCGCGGGCCCGCCGCCCCGGCCCCGAGGAGCTCGTGGTGTCGCGCGCGGTGGTGGGCCAGGTGGTGAAGGAGAAGGTCGCGGTGCTCTCGAGCGACGCCAAGCTCGACCCGCGCTTCTCCGAGTCGAAGTCCATCATCATGACGGGCATCCGCAGCTCGATGGCGGTGCCGCTGCTGCACCGCAACGAGCTCCTCGGCGTGATGATGGTCGACTCGCAGAACCCCAACGCCTTCGGCGAGAAGGACCTCCAGCTCTTCACCAACATCGCCACGCAGGCGGCGCTCTCCATCGCCAACGCCTCGCTCGCCCGGCGCATCGAGGAGGAGGCGCTGGCCCGCGCGCGCTTCCAGCGGCTGCTCTCCCCCGCGATCGCCGAGCTGGTGGTGTCGGGCAAGGTCGAGGTGAAGCAGGGCGGCGAGCCGCGCGTCACCACCATGCTCTTCTCGGACATCCGCGGGTTCACCTCGCGCTCGGAGACGATGCGCGCGGAGGACATCGTCGCGATGCTCAACGACTACTTCGAGCGCATGGTGGAGATCGTCTTCCGCCACGAGGGGACGCTCGACAAGTTCGTCGGCGACGAGATCATGGCGCTCTTCGGCGCGCCGGTGTCGCACCCCGACGACGCGCAGCGCGCGGTGCGCACCGCCCTCGCGATGCTCGACGAGCTCCGGCGCTTCAACGCCGAGCGGGAGGCGCAGGGGCAGCCCACCTTCGGCATCGGCATCGGGATCAACACCGGCGACGTGGTCGCGGGCTACATCGGGAGCTCGAAGGCCATGCAGTACACCGTGATCGGCGCCCCCGTGAACCTCGCCGCCCGCCTCTGCTCGGCCGCCCAGAGCATGCAGGTGCTCATCGCCGAGACCACCTGGAGCAAGGTGCGCGACCGCTTCGAGGTCCGCGAGCTCGAGCCCGTCAAGCCCAAGGGCATCGCCCAGCCCGTGCGCGTCTTCGAAGTGCTCCGCGAGCACCCCCCGCACGGCGCGGAGACCTCCGCGGGCTAACGCCCGCGCCCCACCCACCGATGGCCGCCCTCGAATTCGAACGCCCCCTCCTCGAGCTCGAACGCCGCATCGCGGAGCTCGAGGCCGTGATCGGCGCCTCCGCCCCCGCCCGCGCCCCCCTCCAGGCCGAGGTCTCGCGCCTCAAGGACAAGGCCCGGCGCCTCCAGGGCGAGCTCTTCAGCGGGCTCACCACCTGGCAGAAGGTGCAGCTCTCGCGGCACCCCGACCGGCCCTACACCCTCGACTACGCCGCGCGGCTCTTCGACGACTTCGTCGAGCTCCACGGCGACCGCGCCTTCGCCGACGACCGCTCGATCGTCGGCGGCCTCGCGCGCTTCCGCGGGCGCCCCGTGGTGGTCATCGGCCACCAGAAGGGCCGCGGCGTGAAGGACGCCATGGCGCGCAACTTCGGGATGCCCCACCCCGAGGGCTACCGCAAGGCGATGCGCCTGATGGACCTGGCGGACCGCTTCAACCGCCCCCTCCTCACCTTCATCGACACGCCCGGCGCCTACCCCGGCCTCGGCGCCGAGGAGCGCGGCCAGGCCGAGGCGATCGGCCAGTGCCTCCTGCGGCTCTCGCGGATGCGCGTCCCCGTGGTGGCCACCGTCATCGGCGAGGGGGGCTCCGGCGGCGCGCTCGCGCTCGGCGTCGCCAACCGCGTGCTGATGCTGGAGTTCGCCACGTACTCGGTCATCTCGCCGGAGGGCTGCGCGTCGATCCTCTGGAAGGACGGGGCGAGGGCGGCGGAGGCGGCCGAGCAGCTCAAGGTGACGGCCGACCACCTGCTGCGCTTCGGCGTGGTCGACGCCCTCGTGGCCGAGCCCCCCGGCGGCGCCCACCGCAGCCACGACGAGGCCGCGCGGCGCGTCGGCGACGCCGTCGAGGAGCACCTCCGCGCGCTCGCCCCGCTGCCGGGCCCCCACCTCGTCGAAGACCGCTACCGACGCTTCCGCGCGATCGGCGAGGTCGCGGGGTAGAGCCGGGAAACGCGCCGGGGGGAACGCCCCGGGGGCGGCGCCGGGGCGGTGGACGCCGCGCCCGCACTCCCCGTACGCTACGCCCCTGCCGTCGATGCCCACGCGAACGCCCTGGCCCGCCCGCCTCCGCCGCTCGCTCGCCCGCCTGCGCGACGCGATGCGCGTCGCCCGCGCGCCGCGCCGCCTGCGCTTCACCCGCGAGGGCAAGATCTTCGTCGGCGTCACCATCGGCGTCGGGTTCGCCGCGGTCAACACCGGCAACAACCTGCTCTACCTCGTGCTCGGGCTCCTGCTCTCGCTGGTGATCCTCTCCGGGGTGCTCTCGGAGATCGCGCTGCGGGGCCTGGAGTTCCGCCGGCGCCTGCCGCGGCGCGCGTACGCGGGCTCGGCCAGCCTCATCGAGGTGGAGGTGTACAACCGCAAGCGCTACGCGCCGAGCTACTCCATCGAGGTGGAGGACCGCATCGAGGGCCGCCGCACCGACAAGCGCTGCTACTTCCTCAAGGTGAGCGCCGGCGCGCGGCAGACCGCGGCCTACCGCCGCGTGGCCCCGGTGCGCGGCGTCGAGCGCTACCTCTCGCTGCGCGTCGCGACGCGCTTCCCCTTCGGGCTCTTCGAGAAGTGGCGCGAGGTCGACATGGCCGAGGAGCAGGTGGTCTACCCCGCGCCCCTGCGCGGCCGCACCGCCGCCCCGCCGGTGCCCACCGCGGGCGAGCTCATCACCCGCGAGGAGCGCGGCCACGGCGAGGTCGACGGCGTCCGCGAGGTGCTCGAGGGCGACCCCGTCCGCGACATCCACTGGCCCAAGACCGCCGCGCTCGACCGGGTGATCGCGCGCGAGCGACGTCGCGAGGGCGCCCGCGCCGTGCGCATCGAGGTGGCCAACCGGCTCGCGGCGGGCGACGGCGGCGCCGAGGCCCGCGCCCGCGTCGAGGACGACATCCGCCGCGCGGCCTTCGTCGCGCTCCAGGCGCTGCGCGACGGCGCGGTGGTCTACGTGGTGGCCGAGGTGGCGCGGGGCGAGATGCCGACGACGTGCACCGCGAAGCCCTCGGCGCAGGGCCACGACCGCGTGCTGGCCTGGCTCGCGCTCCTGCCGCCCGACCCGGCGCTGCCCGAGGACGCCGTCGACCTGAGCGTGCGGAGGGGGGCGTGAGGTTCTCGCAGGTCCACAAGTTCTCGGCCTACGTGCTGGCGGTGCTCGGGCTCGTCGCGCTCGGCGCCGGCGGCGAGCTCCCGGTCGCCAGCACCGTCGCCATCGCCGCCGGCGTCGCCGCGAGCTGGTTCGTCGAGGGCGACCTCCTCCAGAGCGAGCGCTACCACCGCGGGTGGAACGTCTGCATCGTCGCCGCCCTCGCCGTCCAGGTCGCCCGCTACGCCTTCTTCGACACCGAGCTCCTCCTCGCCATCGTCGAGTTCGCGTCGCTGCTCCAGATCATGAAGCTCGCCACCCGGCGGAGCGCGCGCGACTACCAGCAGATCACCGTCCTCGCCCTCCTCCAGCTCATCGCGGCCACCGTGCTCGGCGGCGGACTCTCCTACGCGGTGTGCTTCCTCGGCTTCGTCATCGCCACGCCCTGGGCGATGACCCTCGGGCACCTCCGCCGCGAGATCGAGGGCAACTACCTCGCCGACGCGCGCGCCGGCCGCGCGGGCGTGCCCATCGACGTCGCCCGCATCCTCCGCTCGCGCCGCGTGGTGGGCGCGGGGCTCCTCGCCGGCTCGTCGCTCCTCGCGCTGCCCATCTTCCTCCTCACGGCCTTCATCTTCGTCCTCTTCCCGCGCATCGGCCTCGGCATCATCACCGTCCGCGGCCGCGGGGAGAACGCCGTCGCCGGCTTCGGCTCCTCGGTCGACCTGCGCGGCCACGGGATGATCCGCAACGACCCCACCATCGTCCTGCGCGTCGAGCCCCTGCGGATGGAGGCCAACCCCGCGCCGGTGCGCACCTTCCGCCTCCGCGGCGCCACCTTCGACCGCTACAACGGCCGCGGCTGGTCGCGCAGCGACGCCTGGCGCGCCGACGCCGTCACCGTCGACCGCGCGGGCAACCACTACGCCCTCCTGCGCCTGCCCAACCCGGGCCGCGACGAGGGCTTCCGCGTCACCCTCGACCCCCTCGACCCGCCCGTCGTCCCCATCCTCGACGGCGCCGTCGGCCTCCAGATCGAGGCCCATTTCACCGCCGGCCTCGCGCGCTACCCCAACCTCACCGTCGACCGCGACGACGGCGTCCGCTACCCCGCCGGCGACGAGGTGGGCCTCTCCTACGTCGTGTGGACGGGCGAGCACCCGGGCACCACCTCGCCCGCACGCCGGCTCTTCGCGGAGACGTACGAGCGCTTCCGGCAGCGCTACGTGCAGCTCCCGGCCGACCTCTCGCCGCGCATCCGCGCCCTCGCGCTCGAGATCACTCGCGACGAGAGCACCCCCCTCGGCAAGGCCCGCGCGCTCGAGCGGCACCTCTCCACCCGCTACCGCTACACCCTCCAGCTCGAGAGCGGCGGCGCGCGGCACCCGCTCGACGACTTCCTCTTCCGCTCGCGCGCGGGGCACTGCGAGTACTTCTCCACCGCGATGGCCGTGATGCTCCGCACGCTCGACATCCCGGCGCGCAACGTCACCGGCTTCCTCGGCGGCACCTTCAACCGCTACGGGCGCTTCTACGAGATCCACCAGGGCGACTCGCACTCCTGGGTCGAGGTGTGGGACCCGCAGCGCGGCTGGATCACCTTCGACCCGACGCCCCCGGCCGGCGAGGTCCCGGTGCTCCGCTCGGGCCTGCTCGCCGAGGTCGACGCGATCATGGAGGCCGCGCGCGTCCGCTGGCGGCGCTACGTGGTCGATTTCGACCTGCGCGACCAGGCCCACATCGCCCAGGAGATCTGGCAGTACTACGTCACCCACCGCGGCCCGCGCGCCCGTCAGGCCGCGCGAACCAACGCCCGCGGCGCGCGCGGGGCCCTCGCGCTCCCGGTGAAGCCCGTCGCCGGCGTGGTCGTGCTCCTGCTCGCGGCGGTCGCCATCGGGCTCCAGGTGCGCGCGTGGCGGAGCTCCCCCGAGGGCCGGCGCGCCGCCCCCCGCTCGCCCTCCGTCCGCGCCGCCCAGCAGCTCGCCCGCGCCCTCGACGAGGCCCTCTCCGCCCGCGGAACCTCCCGCCCCGCCAGCGTCTCCCCCCTGGCCTTCGCGCGCCTCCTCGAGCGCCGCGCCGACCCCTTCGCCCCCACCGCCCTCCGCGTGGCCGAGCGCTACATGGCCTCCCGCTACGGTGACGTCGCGCTCTCCGACGCCGACCTCGCCGGCCTCCGCGCCTCCCTCAAGGAGGCCCTCGCGGCCGCGGGCCCGCCAACCCCACCAACGCCCCCGCCGCCTGCGTAGGGCTGTACCGGCGCCGCGCGAGGTGCGCTACCTTCGCGCCGTGCCCGCCGCCCCCCACCGCCTCCACGACGACCCGGTCGGCTCGTACCCCGAGGAGTGGGTCGAGGCCTTCGCGGAGATCCACGAGCGCCCCTTCCGCGCGCGCCAGGTGTTCCGCTGGATCCACACGCGCTCGGTGGCCGACCCCGCGCGGATGACCGACGTCGCCCGCACGCTGCGCGAGAAGCTCGCGTCGTGGTCGCTCGCGATGCCCGCCGAGGTGCGCGAGTGCAGGCGCGCCGCCGACGACACGCGCAAGGTGCTGGTGGGCTTCCCCCGCAGCCCCGCGTCGGGCACGGTGGAGACGGTGCTCATCCCGCCGGAGCCCGGCGACGACGACGACGACGACGAGGCCGAGCCGTCGCCCCCGCCGACGCCGGGCCTGCGCGTCGCGGCCCGCAAGGTGACCCAGTGCATCTCGACGCAGGTGGGCTGCGCGATGGGCTGCGTGTTCTGCGCGTCGGGCGTGGCGGGGCTCAAGCGCCACCTCACCGCGGGGGAGATCGTCGCGCAGGTGCTCCTCGGGCGCACGCTGCTCGACGAGGGCGAGGCGATCCGCAACGTGGTGCTGATGGGGATGGGCGAGCCGCTCCACAACTACGACGCGGTGGCGCGCGCGCTGCGGCTGCTCACGCACGCCGACGGGCTCGACCTGTCGACCCGGCGCGTGACGGTGAGCACCTCGGGGCTCGTCCCCGAGATCGAGCGGCTCGGGCGGGAGTTCAACGGCGAGGTGGCGCTGGCGGTGTCGCTCCACGCGCCCGACGACGCGCTCCGCTCGCAGCTCATGCCCGTCAACCGCAAGCACCCGCTGGCCGAGCTCGTCGGGGCGCTGCGCGCGTACCCCCTCGCGCGCCGCCGGCGCATCACCATCGAGTACACCCTCCTCGCCGGCGTCAACGATCGGCCCGAGCACGCGCGCGCCTTGGTGAAGCTCCTCCGCGGCCTCCCGGTGAAGGTCAACCTCATCCCGATGAACCCCGTCGCCGGCACCCCCTGGCGGGCCCCCGCGCGCGACGACGTGCTCGCCTTCCAGTCGATCGTGCGCGCGGAGACGGGCTGGGGCGTCTTCATCCGCAAGACCCGCGGCGACGAGATCGACGCGGCCTGCGGGCAGCTCGCCCTCCACGGCGCGAAGCCCGCGAAGCGCGCCCTCCCGGTCTTCGAAGCGCCGCGATGATCGAGCGCGACCCCAACGCCCGGCGCGACCCGCCGAAGCGCCCCTCCCCGGAGGAGCCCGACGAGGGCGACGCGGGCGAGCGGCGGCTGCTCTTCGGGCTGATGTTCGTGCTGGTGGTGATGCTGGCGGCGGTGGGGGTCAACCAGCTCGGCGCGTCGGCGCCGCTGCGGCCGTACCACGAGTTCAAGCAGCGGGTGCGCGAGGGGCGCGTCACCGAGGCGTCGATCTCGCGCGAGCGCGTGCGGTGGAAGCTGCGCGAGGTCGGCTCGCAGCGCGCGCAGAGCTTCGAGTCGGTGCGCGTCGACGACGAGGGCCTCGTCCCGCTGCTCGAGGAGAAGCACGTCCGCTACGCCGGGCAGGCCGAGGTCAACGTCTTCCAGAGCGCGCTCCAGTACGCCCTCGTCGCGGTGGGGCTGATGCTCCTCTGGCGCGCCCTCGCGCGGCGGGCGCAGGGGGCGCCGGGCGGCGTGCTGGCCTTCGGGCGCAGCCGCGCGCGCTCCTTCGGCGAGAAGGACGTCCCCGTGCGCTTCGACGACGTCGCCGGCGTCGACGAGGCCAAGGAGGAGCTGCGCGAGGTGGTGGAGTTCCTCCGCAACGCGGAGAAGTTCACCCGCATCGGGGCGAAGATCCCGAAGGGCGTGCTGCTGGTGGGCCCGCCGGGCACGGGCAAGACGCTGCTCGCGCGGGCCGTGGCGGGCGAGGCCGGCGTGGCCTTCTACAGCATCTCGGGGAGCGAGTTCGTCGAGATGTTCGTCGGGGTGGGCGCGGCGCGGGTGCGCGACCTCTTCGAAGCCGCGCAGCAGCACGCGCCCTGCATCGTGTTCATCGACGAGCTCGACGCGCTCGGGCGCTCGCGCGGCGCCAACGTCCTCGGCACCAACGAGGAGCGCGAGCAGACGCTCAACCAGCTCCTCGTCGAGATGGACGGCTTCGCGGCCAACAAGGGCGTGATCGTCCTCTCGGCCACCAACCGCCCCGAGATCCTCGACCCGGCCCTCCTGCGCCCCGGCCGCTTCGACCGCCAGGTGCTCGTCGACCGCCCCGACCGCAAGGGCCGCGAGGCCATCCTCCGCGTGCACGCCAAGGGCATCCAGCTCGCGCCCGGCCTCGACCTCGGCGAGGTGGCCGCGCGCACCCCGGGCTTCGCCGGCGCCGACCTCGCCAACATCCTCAACGAGGCCGCCCTCCTCGCCGCCCGCAAGGACAGCACCGCCGTCGCGATGACCGACGTCGAGGAGGCGATCGAGCGCGTCGCGTCGGGCCTCGAGCGCCGCTCGCGGCTGATGTCCTCCGAGGAGCGCCGTCGCGTCGCCTACCACGAGGTCGGCCACGCGATCGTCGGCGAGGCCCTCCCCGGCGGCAGCCGCGTGGTGAAGATCTCGATCGTGCCGCGCGGCATGGCCGCCCTCGGCTACACGATGAAGCTCCCGACCGAGGACAGGTACCTGATGACCGAGGGCGAGCTCCGCGCGCAGCTCGCGAGTTTGCTCGGCGGCCGCGTCGCCGAGCAGGTGGTGTTCGGCGAGGTGTCGACCGGCGCGGGCAACGACCTCCAGCAGGCCACCGACCTCGCCCACGCGATGGTGGTGGACTTCGGCATGAGCGGCGCGATCGGCCCGGTGGCGCTCGGCCACGAGCGGCGCACCTTCCTCCAGGGCAACGAGCCCCGCGTGATGCGCGAGCACGGCGACCGGGTGGCCGACGCGGTCGACGCCGAGGTGAAGCGCATCGTGGAGGAGGCCGAGCGGGCCGCGCGCGAGGTGCTGACGGGGCGGCGCGAGCGGCTCGAGGCGATCGCCGCGGCGCTCTTGGAGAAGGAGTACCTGGAGGGCGACGAGTTCCGCGCGATGCTCGCGGGGGGCGCGGTCAGTCCGCCCGCAGGTACTGCTTCTGCAGGAGCTTGAGCAGGAGCTCGCAGGTCTCGAGGTCGGTGAGGCGCGAGCGGTCGAGCACCGTCGGGACGCGCCCGTGGTTCCACGCGAGCTGGAGCACGGTGAGCTCCTTCTCGTTGAGGTCTTTGAGCAGGGGCATGAGCGGCGAGGGGAGCGTGAGCCGCGCCGACGCGGGCGGGAGCTGCGGCTGGAGGCGCCGCATCTCGTCGAGGTTGCGCATCCCCTCCATCAAGATCGCCTCGGTCGAGAGCGTGAGCTCCTCGGCGAACTCCCGGTCGTCGGGGCCCTGCATCTCGAACGTCCCCGTCTCCCACGTCAGCAGCCGGTAGACGCTCTTCAGCGGGCCCACCTCGATGCTGTCGTTGATGGTGGCGTAGGCGATCTGCCCCTTGCGGAGGAAGAGCTTGCCCACCTCGTCCTCGTGCTGCACCACCAGCACGCCGCTCTTCTTGCTCGTGGCGAAGAGCTGGAGGAGGTCGACCAGCGGGAGCTCGTCGATCGAGCCCGTCATCGCCTTCACGGTGGTGGTCTTGGTCGCCGCGCTCTGGAGCCGCGCGCGGGCCTCGGCCTCGTTGATCGCGGGCGCCGCGGCGCCGGGGGCCTCGGTGACGGCCACCCGCACGATGCTCGTGCCGATGAGCACGCGGTCGCCCTCCTTGAGGCGCGCGCGCTTCACCTTCTCGCCGTTGACGAAGGTGCCGTTGGTGCTCCCGAGGTCTTCGATGATGAGCGAGTCGTTGTGCCAGGAGATCTTCGCGTGCTTGCGCGAGACCATGTCCTCCACCAGCACGACGTCGAGCTCGTTCGAACGCCCGATCAGGATCTCGCGCTCGGCCGCGATCGGGAACTCCCCGCCCTGGTACTTCCCCGAAATGAACCGCAGCGCGTAGTGCCTCTTCTGGGCTTCGGGGGGCGACGCCATGAGTCTCTTGCGTGCGATCGTAGTGATTCGCCGTGGCAGGGGTCAAGAAAGCTCGCGGCGGCGTCGCCTTCCGGCGCGTTGACAGAGCGCGCAGGCGGGGTGTAGGGTCCGCGCCCCTCGCGGTCGGGCGCTGAATTCCCGCCGCGTTACCGCACGCCCAGGAATCCCCGCCATGTACATCTTCAGCCGCAAGATCAAGCAGAAGAAGGTCCGCAACCGCTCCGCGCGCCGCCGCGCCGCCGCCAAGCACAAGGAGAGCCGCCGCTACGCCGCCCGGATGGCGGGGTGAACGCAAACTCCGCGTGGGGAGCGCCCGGCGGCCCGTGGTAGGGTCGGCGGAACTCCCCGCATGGACCCATCGCGCCCCATCGACGTCGTCAGCGATTCCACGGGCGAGACCGCCGAACGGGTGGTCCGCGCCGCGCTCCTTCAGTTCCCCGCCCGCAAGACCCGGGTTCGATTGCACCAGCGGGTGCGCAGCCGCGAGTCGGCCACCGAGGTGGTCGAGGCGGCGGCGCGCGACGGCGGGCTCGTGGTGTTCACCGTGGTGTCGCCCGAGCTGCGGGAGTTCATCCACCAGCTCTGCTACGAGAAGAAGGTCGAGGCCGTCGACGTGATCGGCGCGCTGCTCGGGAAGCTCTCGGGCTTCCTCGACGCCGAGCCCCTCGGGACGCCGAGCGTCAGCCTCCCCCTCTCCGAGGAGTACTTCCGCCGCATCGAGGCCGTCGAGTTCGCCGTGAAGAACGACGACGGCAAGGAGCCGCGCAACCTCAAGCGCGCCGACCTCGTGCTGGTGGGCGTCTCGCGCACCTCGAAGACCCCGCTCTCCACCTACCTCGCCAACCGCGGCATCAAGGTGGCCAACGTCCCCCTGGTGCTCAACGTCCCGCTCCCCGAGGAGCTGTCCGAGGTCTCGCAAGACCGGGTCGTCGGCCTCACCATCGGGATCGACCAGCTCTGCGAGATCCGCCGCGCCCGCCTGCGCCAGCTCGGCATGCCGCCCGACACCAACTACGGCCTCCGCGAGCACGTCCGCGAGGAGCTCGACTACGCCCACGCGCTCTTCCGCGAGCACCCCGCGTGGCCCGTCGTCGACGTGACCGGCCGCGCCATCGAGGAGACGGCCGGCATCATCGTCGAGGCCATGAAGCAGCGCGGCCGCGCGCTCTACTGACCGCCGCTCCCGCGCCGGCCCCCGTACCCCAGGTTGCTGTCCCACGCCGTCGCGAGGAAGCCCGCGATCATCCCGTCGGCCACGCGCAGGCGCCGCGCCAGCTCGCGCGTGATGTTGAGCGTCAGCATCAGGTAGGCCTTCAGGTCGCGGCGGTAGAGCCGGTCGAAGTCCTCCGACGTGAGCCGCAGGAGCACCGTCGGCGAGAGCGCGCGCACCGTCGCCGAGCGCGGCTGCGGGTCGACGATCGACATCTCCCCGAACCAGTTGCCCGCGCCGAGCATCGCCACGCGGCCCTCCACGCCGCCCTTCGACCGCCGCACCACCTCGAGCTCGCCCGCCAGCACGGCGAACATCTCGTGGGCGTCGTCGCCCTCGCGCGCCACCTCGACGCCCGGGTCGATCCGCAGCACCAGGAGCTCGCCCGCGAGCCTCTCCAGCGCCTCGTCGGAGAGGCCGCCGAAGAGCCCGATGTCGCGGAGCTGCTCGGGGTGCACCACCATCGCGATCGTCGTCGTGTCGCTCACGGCGCTGACTCTTACGCCCATCGGCGCGGCCCGCGCAACGGGTCGTACCCTGTCCGGGGCGCCGCAGAATTGGCGCGCGCGGCCTCGGGCGCTGCGATAGACTCCGCGATCGTGCCTCAAGCGCCCCCCGACCTGCCGCGCCCCTTCGGCCCCTACGAGCTCGTGCGCCTGCTGGCCGCGGGCAACGTGGTCGACATCTTCCTGGCGCAGGCGCGGGCGGCCTCGGGGTTCCAGAAGGCCGTCGCGATCAAGATGATCCGGCCCGCCCACCTCGACGACGACCCGGAGTTCGTCCGCCAGCTCGTCGAGGAGGCCAACATCGCCTCGCGCCTCCAGCACAAGAACGTCGTGCAGGTGGTCGACCTGGGTGAGATCGACCGCCAGCACTACATCGCGATGGAGTACGTCGACGGGATCGACCTCGCGACGCTGCTCAACCGCCTGGGCCGCCGCCGCGCCGTGCCCCCGCGCGTCGCCGCCTACGTCGTCCGCGAGGTGTGCGAGGGCCTCGACCACGCGCACCGCAAGGCCGACGCCGAGGGCAGGCCCCTGCGCATCGTCCACCGCGCCGTGTCGCCCTCCAACATCCTCCTGTCCAACGCCGGCGACGTGAAGCTCAACGACTTCGGGCTCGCCAAGGCGTCGCTGCGCGCGGCCAGCACGCAGGCCGGGCAGATCAAGGGCAAGTACGCGTACATGGCCCCCGAGCAGGCGCGGGGCCACGCCGTCGACCCGCGCGCGGATGTCTTCGCCGCGGGCCTGGTGCTCTACGAGCTGGCCGCCGGGCGCTCGGCCTACCCCGACGCGCCGCTGCCCCTCCTGCTCGAGCGCCTCACGCGCGGGGTGATCGAGCCCGCGGAGAAGGTCGCGCCCGACCTGCACCCCGTCCTGGCCAACATCATCCGCCGCGCCACCGCGGCCGACCTCGCGCAGCGCCACCCCTCCGCCCGCGCCCTCGCCGACGACCTCGACGTCTTCCTCCGCATGCTCGGAGGCTCGCCCGAGGCCGAGCTCGCGCAGCTCCTCGAGCGCGTCTCCGACACCGCGCGCAGCCAGCTCGCGCCCCTCGTCGACGACATGTCCCACGAGGTCACGTCGCTCGAGGCCGAGGTGAAGTACGGCAAGACCACCGCGACGCCCGCCGCGGCCGCCCGCAAGGTGCCCGCG
>WBZM01002210.1_pt2 | contig 16362 bp, 13 predicted proteins | sample 5204271 | NCBI WGS metagenome assembly WBZM01 (sample SAMN12344346, study PRJNA552823) | activated sludge metagenome | biome: Activated sludge suspended growth; feature: Nitrification reactor; material: Wastewater; isolation source: activated sludge from nitrification reactor of wastewater...
TGCGACTGGGCGGGCGGGAAAAGGTACTGGAAATCGGCACCGGCTCCGGCTACCAGACGGCCGTGCTCAGCCTGCTGGCGTCCGAGGTCTATACGGTGGAGCGCATCGAGCGGCTGGCGCGGCTGGCGCAGAAAAAACTGGCCCGATTTGGGGCAAGCAATGTGCGCTTCCGGCTGGGCGATGGCAGCCTGGGCTGGCCAGAGCATGCGCCCTATGACGCTATTCTGGTCACCTGCGCTGCGCCGGCTGTTCCGCAGCCGCTGGTGCAACAACTGGCCGAAGGCGGGCGTATGATCGTGCCGGTCGGGCCGCGCGGTTATCAGGATTTGATCTTGGTGCGCCGGCAGGGGCAGGAGGTGGCGCAGGACCGGCTGTCGCCGGTGGCGTTCGTGCCGCTCATCGGCGAGCACGGCTGGTAGCCAGACGCCAGCTTCCGGCAGCGACTTACGAAGTCCCTTCCCACACCATCACGATGACCTGTTTACGGTAGAACAGCCAGGCGGCTGTGGTGCCCACCATTGACTTCAGCCGCAAGCCCAGCGGGGCGCGCCAGAGGGAAATGCGCCGAAAGCCATGCGCTTCGTAGAGGCTCTGGCGATCCTCGATGCATTCCAGGTGTACAGGGGGTAGCGCATCGGCCAGGCACGCACAGATCAGCTCGCCGCCAATGCCTTGGCCGCGCAGGTCCGGCCGCACGTACAGGCTGCCCAGCTCGCGCAGGCCCCAGTAGCGCCGCACCTGGCAGATGCCCGCCATGGCCCCGCTATCGTCCTCGGCAATTCTGAAGTTGCGCCACGCCAGCCCGGTGCGATCGAGGCCCGCAGCCTTGACAGTCTCCCGGATCATCGGACTGTCTGCGGCTGTGGCGGCGCGGATACGCAGCCCCGTCATCTGGCTCATTCGATCCGCCATGCCTGCAACCTCAGATTCCCGTCATACTCGAACTTCATGCTGATGGGCCCGGGCGAGCCGTCGACGACGTAAGGGAAGAAGATGGCGTCGGCCTGGGGAATGTCCAGCGCATGCACCCGGTCGACCGGCACCCAAGCCAGGTCCCCCTCACGGCCGTCCCCTGCCAGCTCCCCTGAAAACTCCCGCACCAGGTAGATAAACATCAGCCATTGCCAGTCGGGCAGGGGCGAGGTCTCGGTGACGATGATGCGCAGTTCAGGTCGGCCCGCGGCGCGCAGCCCGGTCTCCTCGGCCAGCTCGCGTACGGCGCATTCGGCCGGCGACTCGTGCAATTCCACCTTGCCGCCGGGCGCGATCCACTGGCCCAGATTGGGGTCTTTGCGTCGATACATCATCAGTACCTGGCCATCACGCAGGGCGTAGACCAGAGTTGTTAGCTTACGAGACATGGCGAACCTCTGTCGGGTGAAGAGTGAGCGGCGCCGCGCGGACCGGCCCTGCGGGATGGTTTCCAATCGCCTGGCCGCGCCAGACATGACGACAACCGGGTGTATCCGGCGGGCGATCCGGCATGGCTGATTATACCCCACTTGTGCTGCAAGCGAAATGATGGTAAAGTAAGGGCGCTTCGTCAATCGGCCACAGCCAGTCCGCTGTGCCCCCTCTCGGCCGCATCTCTGGTCCCTCAGCCAGCCTGCGGCGTTGCAGCGCCAGGAGGAAGATCATGAACCCCGTCGTGTGGGCAGCCGTTGGCTTCGTTGCCGGCCTCGCCGTCATGTGGCTCGTGCTGCGCTTTCTGACCATCCAGCCGCAGAAGACCCGCACCGAGAGCCTGGCCAGCCAGGTGACGAACCTGGAGCGGGAGCGGCAAAAAGCCCGCGAAGAGACCAGCAAAGCAGAGTCGCGTCTGGAATACCGCGAACGAGAAGCGGCAGAGTTGAAGGACCGCTTCGCTAAGCAGGAGAGCCAGCTACGCGAGCGCGAGCAGGCCAAAGCTGCCGCCGAGGCCCAGGTGCGCAGCATGGAAAGCGCACGTGATGACCTTGAACGAGCGCTCAGCCGCCTGGAGCAGCAGGTCAAGGAGCGCGATGCGCAGGTTGCCCGGCTGCAACAGACAGCGCAGCAGACGGAGTCCGCCCGCCAAGGGCAGCAGCAGGCATTGCAGGACTTGCGCGATCAGGTTGCCCGGCGTGACCAGCAGGTTGCCGGGCTGAACGAACAACTGTCGGCAGCTCAGAAAGAACTCACGGAGAGCCAGGAGATCATTGCCAGCTTGCGCACCAACCTGCGCGCGGAGGGCAGCGACGCCATGGGGCTGCGCCAGGCGGTCAAGCGCCAGCAGGCTGACATCAACAACCTGCGTATCAAGCTCAACGACGTCAGCAGCCAGTTGGCCAGCCGCAACGAACGCCTGGCGCAACTACAGAACACCCTGACTGAACGCAAACACACGATTGCCGACCTGCGGCGCAAGCTGGATCAGGCGTCGCGCGCCAGCGGCGTTCCGGCAGCGTCCGGTTCCTCGATATTGCCTGACCAGATCACCGACATGCAGCTAGAGCAGCTTGCGCCTTTGGACGCTGAAATTGCGGAACTCGCCGTACTTGAAGGACTCGCAGAAGCCACCGAAAACGCTGAGGCCGAAGCCGGCGAGGAAATTGGCGCATAGTAACAGGAGAGCGTAGGGCAAACGTAGGTTTCACGTCCAGCACTGAAAGCGTTTGCGTGTTACACTGCTTAGTGTAGAGATGATCAGTCTCTTCTTCTCCTCCTTTTTCCGATAGAGAGCGCTTTGGACCGGGCAATCCAAAGCGCTCTCCGATTCTACGGGCTGCAAGATTTCGGATGTCGCCATCGCTGCGTCAGGATGCGGGCGTTGGCGCATGAAGCGGCTTGCGGCCGGGCCGGCGACTGCCAAAATCCTGTTTACCCAAGTATCTGCTGATACACCTGATACGTGGCCGCGGCGATGCGTTCCTGCGTGAAGCGGGCCAGGACCCGGCTGCGACCGCGCCGGGCCAGTTCAACGCGCAGCGCCGAATCGCCGGCTAGGCGCAACAACTGAGCGGCCAACGCCTGCGCATCTCCCTCAGCAAAGATCAGCCCGGCATCGCCGACGACGTGGGGAATCTCGCCGCTGTCGGAGCCAATCACCGGCGTCTGGCAGGCCATGGCCTCCACCAAGACCCGGCCAAACTGCTCCTTCCAGGCCGATGTGGTGCGGCTGGGCAGAACCAGCACATCGATGCTGGCAAAGAACGCTGGCATGCCGGTGGAGCTCACACGCCCCAGGAAAACCACCTGCCCGCCCAGGTCCAGTTGCCCCGCCAACTGCTCAAGCGGGGCCTGCTGAGCGCCGCCGCCCGCCAGCAACAGCCGCCAGTTTGCTGCGCCGGGATCGCGCTGCCGGCAGGCGGCTATAGCGTGCAACAGGGTGTCTACGCCCTTCTCCGGCAGCAGCCCGCCGGCATAGCCCACGGTCAGTGTGTGTTCTGGTCCGGCAGGCGCCAACGGCGGCTGGGCGCTGCGATCGAAGAGATTCGGGTCGACGCCGAACTGTGGAATAACGGCGATCGGTCCCCCATATCCTTTTTCCAACAGCACCTGGCGCGCTTCCTGGTTCCCCGCAATGGCATGAGCGCTATGGCGATAGCTGTAACGCTCGAACCAGTCAAAAGGCGGCGGATAATGGTGCAGGATGTTCTGCCAGGTGAAGAACAACCCCGGCCGGCTGTTCCTGGCTGCCCAATACAGCGCCTGCCAGGTAGCCAGGTTGTAGGGCTCCTCGTCGACATGCAGTAAATCGGGCCGGGCAGCCGCCAGCGCCCGCCCCAGTTGGGGATAAAAGTGCGTGTGAAAATGGCCGTTGAGGGCGATGGGCGTCGTTTGCAGCTCGTAGCCTGCGGTGTAAACACGTTCCAGCCGCGTTTCACCCCGACTGTCCCGCCAGGTCGGCGGCGCAATGACCACCAGGTCAACGCCCGGCAGGCGCGCCAACTCCTCCAGCTTACGCTGGTACGCACCCACGATCACGGCCTTGGAGAGCATGGCTACTCGCACGAGCGTATTATACCAGCGAGAGCGAATCGCGGGAATTGCGCGGCGAGTCCATGCTGTGGTATGATGATGCTGGCTGTTCCCGGCGCCACGCGCCGTTGGCGCCCCAAACGCGGCAGCCAGCCCCCACACCCACATTGCAAGGAGCTTACAGCATGGCAGTCAGTAAAGTGATCGACCTGATCGGCAATTCCACCGTCAGTTGGGAGGATGCAGCCCGCAATGCCCTCGCCGGCGCTTCCAAAAGCTTGCACGGCATCAGCGATCTGGAGATCGTACAATTCACCGCCCGGGTTGTAGAGAACGAGATCGTCGAGTATCGCGCCCTGGTGAAGCTGTCCTTCCTCGTTGACTAGTTTTCACCACAGACCCCAGTGGCTGGCGTAGCTCGCCTGCACCTCTGCCAGGCGTCGCCTGGTGCCGCTGGACGCCCCTTCTGGCAGGGCGTCCAGCGCAAAGAAGCCCGCCTCCAGGATTTCTGCGCTGACCGGCCGGGGCTGCGCAGGCGGATCAGCGGCAGCGACAAACAGCGCCACATGGTCGCTCTTGCCCTCGACAAAGCTGTCATAGACGCCCACCAGACGCACGACCCGGCAGCGCACACCTGTCTCCTCCCAAACCTCACGCATGACAGTTTCTTCCAGCGGCTCCAGGCGGATGGGGCCGCCGCCGGGAAAGCCCCAGCCCTCGGCGCCATAGGCGTGACGGACCAGTAGCACCCGCCCCTGCCAGTCGAACACGACCGCGCGCACGCCGATCTTTACCGGCGCGGCAATCCGCCACCAGATGCGAGCCAGGGGATAGGCATAATGGTACAGTCTGGCCAGCAAGGCGCGCCACAGCGAGGTAGTAGAAGTTGGCAATGACATGATTGCGCCATTGTAACACGCAGCAGCGTCACAACCAAAGAGCTACTGGCTGGCAGCAGGTCAATTTGACGAGCGCGCCCACTGATGTTATAATCGAGCCACTGAATTCCAGACAAAAGCTATGCAGTTATGCCGTTGCAACCTACCGGCGTCGCCGAGCGGATCGTCCAGTAGCCTTCGCAGCATGAAGTTACGGCATCGGGAGCCGGTTCCTCTGTCTCTCCCTCAACTCAAGTAATCATTTCTGTCCGGGTTCCCCTGAGAACCGGCGACGCCACTGCCCGCCCAGAGATTGTTGTCGGGACATGGTTGCGGACGCCGGCACGTTTCAGCACTTGCTGAGGTAATCCTCTCACACTGATCTTTCGGTCTTCAGCCAACTCAACAGGTAGGGCGAGCGCGGCCATTGTCCATAGCGGCAGCGACCCAATCCCGCCTTTCAGCCTGAACAACTGATAGATCACCACGCACAAAAACATGACAGCGCGCAGTATTGTCGGCCGCAAACAACGGGCGGTGCAACCTGGGCCTTGAGCGCCAGGTTCGGTCTCGTTGCCTGGCAGACGCACGCGCATGACATGCGTTTGCAGAAAAACAACCCATCGAAACAACTGCTATGCAGGAGCAACTAACGTGAATATCTCTGATCTCGAGATGAGAACCCTGGACGAGTTGCAGGCTCTGGCCAGGGAAATGCAGATCACCGGTTTCACCCGCATGAAGAAGGGTGATCTGATTATGCGCCTCTTGCGGGCAAATGCCGAGGCGCAAGGCTACATCTTTGGGGGCGGCGTGCTGGAAATCGTGCAGGATGGCATCGGTTTCCTGCGCTCTGACCACCTGCTGCCCGGCCGAGAGGACGTCTACGTCTCGCAAAGCCAGATCCGCCGCTTCGGGCTGCGCACCGGCGACATGGTGGTAGGCCAGGTGCGCCCACCTAAGGAGTCGGAGAAGTATTTCGGACTCCTCAAGGTGGAGACGGTGAACGGACTCGACCCGGAAGAGGCCAAGCTGCGCCCTGCGTTCGAGCGCCTGACGCCTATCTTCCCCAACGAACAGATCCATCTCTCCACCAGCCCCGGAATCCTTGCCACCCGGCTGATCGATCTGGTTGCGCCCATTGGCCGCGGCCAGCGCGGCCTGATCGTCTCTCCGCCCAAGGCAGGCAAGACGACGATCCTGAAGCAGATCGCCAACGGCATGAGCGCCAACTACAACGACCTGCACATGATGGTGGTGCTGATCGGTGAGCGACCGGAAGAAGTGACTGACATGGATCGCTCGGTGGAGGCCGAGGTTATCAGCTCGACCTTCGACGACCCGGTGCAGAGTCACGTGCGCGTGGCCGAGATGGCGCTGGCGCGGGCCAAACGCCTGGTAGAAGGCGGCCGCGACGTGGTGATCCTGCTGGACTCGATCACACGCCTGGGCCGCGCTTACAATCTGGTGGTGCCGCCCAGCGGCCGCACACTGTCCGGCGGTCTCGATCCGGCCGCGCTGTATCCGCCCAAGGGTTTCTTTGGCGCAGCGCGCAACATCGAAGAGGGCGGCAGCCTGACGATCATCGCCACGGCGCTGGTAGATACCGGCAGCCGCATGGACGACGTGATCTACGAAGAATTCAAGGGCACCGGCAATATGGAGCTGCACTTGAACCGCCGCATGTCAGAGCGCCGTATCTTCCCGGCCTTCGACATCGAGCGCTCCGGCACGCGCCGCGAGGAGCTGTTGATTGACGAGCCGACCTTGCAGCGCGTGTGGACCATGCGCCGCATGATCGATGCGTTGGGCGGCGGCATGGAAGCGTTGCAGCCGCTGCTGGAGCGCATTCTGCGCACCCGCGACAACGAAGAGTTCCTGTCGACTCTGCACCTCTCAATGTAGCTCATGGCTTCAAGCGAAGAACTAACAACCACCCCCCCCTTGCCGCAGGGAGACAGGGCAAGGGAGGATTTCTACCAGCCAGAGCAGATTGACGCGCAAGACGCCGATCCACCCGCACCCTCAACTGAACACGAACAGGCCCGCTTTGTCGCCGCAGCATGGCGCAGAATGCGGCGCGCCTGGATGACGTTTCGCGGTGACAAAGTGACTCCCGTGCGCCTGGCGTCGCACCTGGCGCTGCTCCTCATGGCTGCGCTGGTGCTGGTGTTGAGCCGCGTCGAGCTCCCTACCTGGGAGGTGGTACGCCTAGCGCCGGCGCAGCCTGTTGACGCAGCCTCGCCGTCGGAACTGGCCTTCGAACCCCTGCCTGTGGGCGGCAGCCCGTTGCAGGAGAGCGGCGTGCTGGTACGCGCGCCTGTGCCGTTCACGGAGATCCCCGACCGACCGCGCGAGGGCGTGATCACCTACACCGTACAGCTCGCCGACACAGTGCTGGGCATTGCCGAGCAGTTCAAGCTTAATCCCAACACGGTCGTCTGGGCCAACCTGGAAGACCTGAGCAAACCCTTCGTGATGGAGGTGGGACAGATTCTACTGATTCCACCCATCGACGGCGTGCTGCACACGGTCAAAGAGGGCGATACGGTGGCCAAGGTCGCCAAGCTCTACAAGGCCACGCCGGAAGCCATAGTCGGCTACGCGTCCAACGGGCTGGCCAGCGCCGATGATGCGCTCACTGTTGGCGCTGTGCTGATCGTGCCAGACGGCGACCGCACGCCGCCGGAACAACTCGTGGCGGCGCCCTCGGCGCGCGGCGGCGGAGGCACCTCTGCGCCCTGGCGCGCGGCTGGCTTCGTCTGGCCAACCTATGGCCTGCTGACGCAGCGCTTTTGGCTGCCGGCGCACCCAGCCATTGACATCGGCGCGTCGACCGGCACGCCGGTGGTGGCGGCCGACGAAGGCACCGTGATCACGGCTGGCTGGAGCTCGGTCGGCTACGGCAACCTGATCCTCCTCCGCCATCCAGACGGCTTCGTGACGCTCTATGCGCACTTGAGCAGCATCGACGTGAACTACGGCGACTATGTGGCGCGCGGCCAGCGCATCGGCGCAGTGGGATCCACGGGCCGTTCCACCGGCCCGCACCTGCACTTCGAAATCCAGACAGGCGGCCGTTCCTACAATCCGCTGGTATATCTGCCCTGAGCCTGTTGATGCCAGACTGTCCGGTGCTATCGGGCTTGCGGCGTGAAACGTGAATGCGCTGCACGGACATCGTCACGAAGCGCGTGTCTCATCTCCTGCAGTGCGGTGCAGCAAAAGGCCGGTTGTCCCTACACGAACGGGGACGACCGGCCTTTTTTGTACGATCCTGGACAAAGCCTCTGCCAGCCAGGAATGCCGCAGCGCGCTTCTTTAGTTGGCAATGACCAGAGACAGCGTGTCTGCGGCAAACTCGCCGTTGACGCCGTTGACAAAGAGACGCAGCGTGTAAACGCCGTTGGACAGAGCAGCGGTATCCCAGACCGCCAGCACACCGGTCGTCGGGGTGAAGACCAGCGGCGCATCGGGCGTCAGCGGCGTCCACACGTCGCCCAGCAGCACTTCCAGCCCATAGCTGGCAAAGGACGGTCCAGAGGCCACGCCGAAGATCGGCGCCAGGCCAGACACGCTGTCGCCGTCCAGCGGCGCCTGAATCTCGGCCAGAATGGCCAGCGGCGCAGGCTCGGTCGGCAGAGGCGTTGGCGTTCCGGTCGCCGTCGGGCTGGGCGATGGCAACGGCACAGGCGTCCCGGTGGCGGTTGGGCTGGGCGATGGCAGCACGATTGGCGTCTCCGTTGGCGTGGCCGTCTCGGTGGGCGTCGGGGTGGGAGTGGCGTCTTGCAGCACGGTGACGCGCACCGGGGTCGACTCGAAGCGTGCGCCCTGCTGGTCCACGGCCACGACGCGCACCACATGGGGGCCATCTTTGCCCAACGCGGCGACGTCCCACTGCGCCAGGTCGCCGTTGATCACCGGCTGGCCCACCGGCCCGGCCACCACGCCCCATGCACCCGGCTCGAAGCTCTCGCCATACTCTACCAGGTAATAGGCGAAGTTGGGAATCGACGCGCTGCCCCGGACAGGGATCACGCCGGCCACAGTCTGACCGTCCAGCGGCCAGGTGAGCAGCACGTCGGTTGCTGCCGGCGGCTGCGCGGCGCCTGCACCCGGCGGTAGCTGATCCGCGGCAAACCACTCCATGCGCCGCCGGTCAGCAGGGCAGGAGTCGTCGGCTTGCGCGCCAGTGAGCGAGCAGATCTCGACCTGCATCACGCCGGCCGGCCGGGCGAAGTCCTGCGGCGCAACGCTGGCCAGCGCAGCACGCATGAAGCGGTTCCAGATCGGACCGGCGCCGGCCACGCCCGACAGGTTGCTGTCCATAGGCGCGCCGTCGGCGTTGCCGACCCATACGCCCGTCACCAGTTGGGGAGTATAGCCGACGGTCCAGATGTCGCGCACGTCGTTGGTGGTGCCCGTCTTGACCGCAGCCGGCCGGCCGATTTGCAGCCAGGAGTTGGCGCCGAAGGCTGGCGTGCGCGCGTCGTTGTCCTGAAGGATGTTGGTTAGCAGATAGCTGTGCTCAGGGGTGGCCACCCGGTTCTGCACGGGCTGGCGCTGCACGGCGCGTGCGGCCTCTGGCGCAGTACGGCACGCCTCGGGCAGGTCAGGCACGTCAACCCGCTCCAACACTGCACCGGCGGCGTCCAGCACGCACAAGATCGGCGTCGGCTCGGTGAACACACCGCCGTTGGCCAGCGCGCCGTACGCGTTGGTCAGCTCCAGCAATGTCACCTCGCCGCCGCCCAGCGTCAGGGCCAGGCCATACGGCGGATGGCCGGGCCGCGTCAGAGTGGTCATGCCAAAACGCTGCGCGACATCCAACAGGGTGGGCACACCAACGTGCTGCAAGGCTTTGACGGCTGGAATGTTGTAAGAATTGGCCAGCGCAGCGCGCACGCTGACCTGGCCATGCTCCCGGCCATCGTAGTTGACCGGCACGTAAGGCGGCCGGCCAGGGCCATCGTCGAACTCGGTGCGCACGTCGTCGATCAGCGTGGCCGGCGTCCACCAATCGCTGGGGCGCTCGAAGGTAGCCAGATAGGTGAACGGCTTGATGGTGGAGCCAGGCTGGCGAGGCGAGGTGGCCACGTTGACCTGGCCGCTGATCTCGGCGTTGTTGAAGTCGGCCGAGCCGACCATGGCCAGGATTTCGCCTGTGCGGGGGTTTTGCGCCACCAGCGCGCCGTTGCTGACGTTGCGCCCTTGCAGCTCGGCCACGCCGGCCTGCACCTGGCGCTCGGCCTCAGCCTGCAAGGCCGGGTCCAGCGATGTGTAGATCTGCAAGCCGCCGCGGTAAAGCAACTCAGGCCCATACAGGCGCTCGATTTCGCTGCGCACGGTCATGACGAAGTGCGGCGCTTTATCCAGGCGGGTGCTCTCCAGGCCGCCGCCGTAGTAGGTCAGCGGCTCACGCCACGCCAGGTCGGCCTCCTCAGCCGTGATGGCGCCGTGCTCGACCATCAGGCGCAGAACGTCGGCTTGGCGGGCCTTGGCGACCTCCGGGTTTTGCAGGGGGTCATAAGCGGCCGGCGCCTGCGGCAGGCCGGCCAACAGCGCGGCCTCAGCCAGGGTGAGGTCCTTGGCCGGCTTGTTGAAGTACAGGCGGGCCGCGGCCTCGATGCCGTAGGCCATGTTGCCGTAGTAGATCTCATTGAGATAGATCTCCAGGATCGAGTCCTTGGAGTAGCGGCGCGTGATCTCGGCCGCCAGAATCGCTTCCTTGACTTTGCGGGTCAGGGTGCGTTCGGGCGACAGAAAGACCAGCTTGGCAAGCTGCTGGCTGATGGTGCTGGTGCCCACCACCGGGCCCTGCGTCTGCACGGCGCGAAAGATGGCCCGGCCCAGCGCCACCGGGTCGACGCCGCGATGCTCGTAGAAATTGGAATCCTCAGTGGCGATGACGGCAGCGACGAGATGGGGTGAAATCTCGCTGAGCGGGACGCGACGGCGCAGCCCGGCCGTGGGATCGTCGGGCGCCAGCGGAGCCTGCAACAGGCTGCCATCGCGCGCATAGATGCGCGTGTTCTGGCCGTGAGTCGTCAGCGCCGCCAGTTGATCGGCCGGCGGCAAAGTGCGCGCCACCGCCACGTAGCCGACCATGAACACGCCCAGGCCCAGGAGCACGGCGATCAGGAAAAACAGCACGCCCAGCAACACGCCGTTGAGCGCATTGGCGCCGCTGCTGCGGCCGGCAGGCTGCGGCTGGGGTGTGGGCGCAGACGGCGGCTGTCCTGGGCCGGAGCCCTGCACGGGCGGCCGGCTGCCGACCGGGGGCGGCACGCTGCCTACCTGCCTGACCGGCCGGCCAGGTGGGCGGTTGCCGGAGTTTGGGTAGGATGAATTCGGATTGGGTGGATGATTCGTTTGGCTCATAACATGGCATTAGACGAGGAGGAGGCCGGAAAAGTTCAGCGCAATGAGAGAGGGCGCACTTGTTCAGGCAGGGCAAAGCGAGTGTAATCCATTTGTATCATGCGACACAATACGCGTGTGATAAAGCGGCTGAGAAAGGAGTAACCCATGCTCGGCACGTTGATTATCGTCATACTGGCCATCGTCGTCTTGTTAACTCTGCTGTCGATGGCGATCAAAATCCTCAAGGAATACGAACGGGGCGTGCTCTTTCGCCTGGGCCGGCTGGCCGGTGTGCGGGGGCCGGGCCTGATTCTGATCATCCCGTTTGTCGATCGAGTGACCACGGTCGAACTGCGCGTTGTCACGCTGGATGTGCCATCCCAGGAGGCCATCACCCGCGACAACGTCACCGTCAAGGTCAACGCGGTGGTCTACTTCCGTGTGCTGGACCCGGCGGCGGCCATCGTCAATGTCGAAGACTACAAACGGGCCACATGGAACATCGCACAGACCACCCTGCGTAACGTGTTGGGCCAGAGCGACCTGGACGAGTTGCTGGCGCACCGTGAGCGCATCAACCAGAAGCTGCAGCAGATCATCGACGAAGCCACCGAGCCGTGGGGCATCAAGGTGGGTATCGTCGAGGTCAAGGATGTGGAACTGCCGGAAGGCATGAAGCGCTCCATGGCCCGCCAAGCCGAGGCTGAGCGCGAGAAGCGCGCCAAGATCATCCACGCCTCCGGCGAGTTCGAGGCCGCTCAGCAGTTGCAGGAAGCGGCTCACACGCTCGCCCAGGAGCCGGTGGGCATCCAACTGCGCTATCTGCAGACGCTGACCGAGATCGCTGTGGAAAAGAATTCGACCATTATCTTCCCGGTTCCCATCGACTTCTTCAAGGCGTTTGGCATCTTGATGGGTGATGCCAGATCGGCCGAAAGCAACACAACAGATCAGGCATGACGCCTGAAGTCGGCCGGTTGTGAGCATGACCGTGTGCCCGGGCTATTGGCCGCATTGACAGAACAGGCGCTGGAGGAAAAGGACGCCGGCGCTCACCATGCGGAGGGAACGGCAACTTGGCACGCAGAAAAGGATCCAGGAGCAGCGTTGAACCCTCTGTAACCGAGCAGGCTGCCAATCCAGCGCCATCCCGCTCTGACCGGCAATCGGCGGCGCTGGCGGCGCTGCTCACCTCGCTGGTCTGGTTGGCGCTGGTCGGCGGCGCCCTGCTGGTATGGCGCCAGCCGCAGCCGGCAGCGTTTCAGATCCAGTCGCCTCCCGCTACGGCCACGCCTGCGCCCACCGCCACATCTAAGCCAATGCGCGTCCAGGTGGCAGGCGCTGTGCTGGCGCCGGGCCTCTTTGACATGCCGGCAGGCGCGCGTGCAGGCGACGCCATCGCAGCGGCCGGCGGACTGGCCGCCGATGCGGACGCGGCAGCAATCAACCTGGCCCGCCCCCTGGTAGACGGCGAAAAGCTTACTGCGCCCACCATCCGGCCGGCGCGCCCTGGCGAGACAGCGTCTGATTCCGCATCGCCTGATCTGAGCGACACGCGCAGCGGCGGTCTCGACCTGGGCGGATCGATCCTGATCGACATCAACGCCGCCAGCGCGCCGGAGTTGGAGGCGTTGCCCGCCATCGGCCCGGTGACGGCCCAGGCCATCGTGGACTACCGCATGGCAAACGGGCCTTTTCGCTCCGTGGAAGATATCGTCTTCGTCAAGGGGATCGGCCCAGCCACGTTGGACAAGATACGCGACCTGATCACTACCGGCCAATAACCCCTGGAGCAGGCTCCGACCTACCGCACGTTTCACGTTGCAGCATTGCGCCCGTTGCGCCGCCAGGCCAGCGCGGCGCAGAAATGCGCCCCGAACAGAATCACCACCACGGTCAGATAGAACCAGAACAGCAGCACGATGATTGCAGTCAGGGGACCGTAGAGGCGCTCGTACCGGGCCAGACCGCTGCCCAGGTACCAGGTGAATCCCAGATTGAGAATGTGGGTCGCCACTGCGGCGAATAGGGCGCCCCAGAAGGCGATGCGCCAGGGCACCCGCTCATGCGGCACCCATTTGTACAGCCCGGTGAACACCATCGCCGACACGACGAACGGGATGGCGCGCGCAGTCCCTTCTTCGACGAGATGTCCGCTAAAGCCCAGCCAGCGCATCAACGTCGCCGGCAGCATCGACAGGACGCCCAGGGCAGCCGATGACAGCAGGAGCACCATCAACCCAATATAGACGATCGCCACCATCAAGAGGCCCACCAGGCGTGCGGTCAGCGGGTTCGACCGGCCGTTATCCGACCAGGCCAGATCGACATTGTAGGTCAGGTTGGTGAACACGCCGGATGCCGCCCAGAGCAGCGCCACCACGCTGATCACCGTAACCTCCCCGCGTGCGGCGAGAACGCTGCTCAAGGTGTTCAGCACCAATTCGGCGATGCCTGGCGCGTCCGGCAGTATGCGATCCACCAGCAGGTTGATGAACTCCTCGACCTGCGCGGGATCGATAAACAGGCCCAGCACCGTGATCAACAGCACAGCCAGGGGAAACAGGGAGAACAGGCCATAGTACGAGAGGGCGGCAGCAGCCTGCGGGCCGCGCGCCACAGAGAAGTTGTCGATGGTGCGGCGCAGCACGCCCAGCCAGCCGCGGCTGGCGCCATCGGCGCGCGCAAAGGCCGCTTCCAGTCGCTCGCTGATGTCGGCAGGGCTTTCTTCGGTGGTCATAGAGTGAGTCACCTCCAGCCGCACCTGGCAGCGGCGGTGCAGCGAACGGTTCAGAACACGAAAACAGCGATCAGGTCGTTGACGTTAGTCTGGGTCGGGCCGGTGCGCAGCAGGTCGCCGCTGGCCGCCAGAAACGGATAGGCATCGTTGCCCGCCAGGTGAACAGCGGCGTCCAGCCCGGCCGCCCAGCCGCGAGCCACGGTCCGCGCGTCGGCCAGCCCGCCGGCCGAGTCGGTAGGGCCATCGCTGCCATCGGTAGCCAGGGATGCAACGACGATGCGCTCTCCCTCCGGCGCTCGCGCCAACGCCAGCCCAGCCGCCAGGGCCAGCTCCTGATTGCGACCGCCGCGTCCGTCGCCGCGCAGGGTGACGGTGGTTTCGCCGCCCAGCAGCAGACAAGCAGGCGGCGCGACCGGCCGGCCACGCGCGGCGACCTCGCGGCCCAGCGCCACGGCCATGCGGGCTACCTCACGCGCCTCGCCTTCGACATAGGTGCTCAACATCAGCGCGTCGAAGCCCAGCTCGCGGGCCTTGGCCGCGGCTGCTTCGGCCGCAATGGCGTTGTCGGCCACGACCACGGTCTGGCAGCGCTCGAAGGCCAGGTCGCCCGCTTTGGGGGTGTCGGGCTGGCGGCCGTCCCGTCCGGAGCGCAGATGCTGCACCACGGCTGCGGGCAAGGCTTGCTCCAGGCCGTAGCGCTGCACGATCTCCCAGGCGTCAACCCAGGTGGAACGGTCGGGCACGGTGGGACCGGAGGCGATTACGTCCAGCGGGCTGCCGACCACGTCGGAGAGCACCAGGCTGGCTACTGCGGCCGGGCTGGCCAACCGCGCCAACTGCCCGCCTTTGAGTTGCTCCAGGTGTTTGCGCAGCGTGTTGACCTCGTCGATGCTGGCGCCGCAGCGCAGCAGGGCCGCAGTGGCGCCTTGCAGGTCGGCCAGCGCCAATCCTTCAACCGGCAGGGTCAACAGGGCTGAGCCGCCACCGGAGATCAAACAGAGCACCAGATCACGCACCGTGGCTTGGTGCGCCAGCGCAGCGATGTGGGCTGCGGCGGCCATGCCAGCCTCGTCGGGTACGGGATGGCCCGCCTCAAACACCGCGACGGCGGCCGGCAGCCCTTGAGCGCCGGCCGCATGGCCGTGCTTCGTCAGCAGCGCTCCGCCTGCCAGCCGATCGCCCAGGACAGCGGCCGCTGCCAGGCCCATGGCCACTGCGGCCTTGCCGAAGCCCAGCAGGAAGACCCGTTCGAACTGTCCAAGGTCGTAAGTCCCAGCACCGATGGCCAGCCGGTTGCCGGCGCGCTGCATGGCTCGGGCCACAGCCGCGCCGGGATCGACGGCGTGCAGGGCAGCCTCCAGCACAGGCAGAATGCGCTGGCGCCGTTCAAGGTCGGCTGTGAGAATTGCCGGGTCGAAGCGGTAGGTCATGATCATGATGTTCACCGCAGGCCATGAGGGATCATCAGGCGCGCGCCCAGCGCAGATAGAGGGCGTTGTGCAGCAAACGGCCAGCGCTGCGCTCGACGGTGGCCAGCTCGCCCGTCTCTGCATGGCCAGCCAGCCCGGCGATCATGCCGGCCATGGCCGCGGTCAACGTTTGCTCCGTGACGCCTCGGGTGTAGACCGTGACCACGACAAAACGCGGCGCGTCGGAGAGCACGGCGCGGCAGGCGCAGCATAGCTCGTCAAAGAGCCGCCCGAAGGTCCACACCTCGCCGCCGGGGCCGCGGCCGAAGGCGGGCGGATCGAGCACGATGCCATCGTAGCGCGCGCCGCGGCGCTGTTCGCGGCGCAGGTAGGTCAACGCATCCTCGACGATCCAGCGGATGGGCCGGTCAGCCAGGCCGGAGAGCGCCTGGTTATCGCGCGCCCAGGCCACGACCTTTTTGGACGCGTCGACGTGGGTGACGTGGGCGCCGGCCTGGGCAGCGGCCAGGGTGGCCAGGCCGGTGTAGCCGAAAAGGTTGAGCACGCGCAGGGGGGGGCCGCCGGTCTGCACCTGTGCGACGATCCAGTCCCAATGGACGGCGTTCTCCGGGAAGACGCCCACCTGGCGCGACTGGCTGGCCTGCACCCAGAAGCGCAACGCGCCGTAGCCCATCTCCCAACGCGGCGGCAGCGGCCGGCGCTGTTGCCAGCGACCGCCTTCCTGTCCGTCCGGCTGGAACACCGCATGGGCCGCGTCCCAATCGGCGCGCGACCGGGCCGGCGGCCATGTCGCCCGCGCCTCCGGCCGGATCAGCGTCACAGGCCCAAAGCGCTCCAGCTTGCGGCCATATCCACTATCCAGCAAGTCGTACTCGCGCCAGTTGGCAGTGAGGGTGGGCATGAGGAGATTATACCACGCTGCCTGCGCCGTGCGAAGCGGCGCCATTGCCGGCAGCAATGCCGGCGACGTGGGTGCCATGTCCGAAGCGGTCAATGACGTCGCTATCGGACT
>WBZM01002335.1_pt1 | contig 16359 bp, 14 predicted proteins | sample 5204271 | NCBI WGS metagenome assembly WBZM01 (sample SAMN12344346, study PRJNA552823) | activated sludge metagenome | biome: Activated sludge suspended growth; feature: Nitrification reactor; material: Wastewater; isolation source: activated sludge from nitrification reactor of wastewater...
CCGACCACTCCCACTTCCAGAGCATCCATCCAGCCGCACCACGCCCGGCCGAACCTGCCGCGCAACCAACGATGCCCTCGAAGATGACAGGACACGGCCGAGCCGACGGGCCCGGCGCAGCGATCCACACCCCCGGAGCACGGGCGACCACTCCCACTTCCAGAGCATCCATCCAGCCGCGACACGCCCGGCCGAACCTGCCGCACGACCAACGATGCCCTCGAAGATGACAGGACACGGCCGAGCCGACGGGCCCGGCGCAGCGATCCGCACTTCTCGACCGGGTTGTGGTCGCCTGACGACCGAAACCCGGTCGAGAACCCAGCCGGACGCGAACTGGTCGGGGCATCGTCCCCACGAACGACTTGCCCGACCAGACCGGGCTCTGCGGCTCAGCGGCCGCGGATCACCGCGACATTGCCCTCGCTCCAGGTGACGACGAGACGGCGGAACGAGATCCGCCAACCCTCGGGGGTGCGTCGCCACTCGTCCTCGTACCGTCCGGCGATCACGTAGAGCTCGCCGCCCTCCGCCGCGGCCCGCTTGTGTTGCGAGTGCAGGTAGGTGCGGCTGGTCGCGGTGTCGCCGTCGACGGTGACCAGGTGGTTGGTCACCGTGTGCTGGGTGAGGTCGAGCGGGTCGATCGCCCGACTGATCCGCTGCTTGATCGCCTCGCGACCTTCGAGCAGCGGGCTGCGCAGGTCGGCCGTGGCGTCGGGGAGGAACACCTCGTCCAGCAGGTCCCACGTCTTCGAGTCGAGCGCCCAGCAGTAGCGGTGGGTCACCTCGATGATGCGGAGGCGGTCCTCGAGTTCGGTCGGCAGGCTCATGGGACGGAAGTGTTCCACTGCCGGCCCCGCGGATGCGCACTGGTACCTTCCGCCCGGTGTCCGCAGCGGCCGACCCGACGCCCACGATGGCCGATCGTCTGGCGCTCGTCCCCGATCCCGACGGCGGCCACCAGCCGGGGCACACCGACCTGAGCAGTCGCGACGCCTGCGAGCGGGGACACGTGTTCGGTGGGCTGATCGTGGCGCAGGCGGCGAGGGCGGCGCAGCTCACCGTCGACCCGACCCGACCGATCCACTCGCTGCACTCGTCGTTCCTGGTGGCGGGCCGGGGAGGCGAACGCCTGCACCACGGGGTCGAGCACACCCGCGACGGCCGCAGCTTCAGCACCCGACGGGTGGTGGTGCGCCAGTCCGGCGGGATCGTGCTGGTGCTCACGGCCGACTTCCACGACGACGAGGAAGGCCTCGAGTACGAGCCGCCGCCGGCGCCGGGCGTCCCGCCGCCCGACGAGCTGCCGACGGGCCGGTACGCGACGCGTTGGTTCGATTCGCGAGACGTCCCGGTCGACCCCGATTCGCACGCGCGTCGTGCGTGGTTCCACCCCACCGCCCCGGTGCCCGACGACCCGACGCTGCACCTGCAGTGCGTCGCGTACCTCACCGACCACGGTCCGACGCGGGCGGCGAGGCAGCCGCACGCGTCGCTCGACGGCGACGCGAACCGGATGTCGGTGTCGCTCGACCACAACGTCTGGTTCCACCGACCGGTCGACGTGAACCAGTGGCTGCTGACCGAGCTGGTCCCGGTGGCCACCGGCCGGGCACGCGGGCTCGCGATCGGGTCGGTGCGCACGATCGAGGGCACGCTCGTGGCCACCTTCGCCCAAGAGGTCCTGCTGCGCTCGCGATGACGTCGACGGCGACCGCGCGCTCGGTGTCTGCTGCGCCGATGCCGGGCCGTACAGTCGACGGATCGCCCGGCCGGCTCGATGCCGGGATCGCAGGACGCTGGAGGACCAGGGGATGACCGACGACCTGCGCGACGTCGACGACGTGCGCGCCGAGCCCGACGAGATCGACGCGGCATGGATGACCGCCGCGCTCGAGCAGGCCGGCGTCGCCCGCGGTGCCCGGGTCACCGAGGTGCACGTGCAGGGCTTCATCGGCACGGGCCAGACGGGGCGCAACGCCCGCCTCGCGTTGCAGTGGGACGACCCCGATGGTCGCCCGGCCACGGTGGTGGGCAAGTTCGCGTCGGCCGACCCGAACGCCCGGCTGGCGGCGTTCACCAACGGCACGTACCAGAACGAGTGGGCGTTCTACCACCACCTCGCGCACACCCTGCACATCCGCACGCCGCAGTGCCACGTGGCCCGCTTCGACGGCTCGGTGCCGTCGTTCGTGCTGATCATGGAGGACATCGCGGGGTCGCGACAGGGCGACCAGATCGCCGGTCTCACCGTCGATCAGGCAGCGCTCACGATCGAGCAGGCGGTCGGCCTGCACGCACCGAGATGGGGCGACCCGACGCTGGCCGACTTCGCCCCCGAGCGGCCGAAGGGCGACGAGGCCGCGATGGCGCTCGGCATGGTGTACCAGATGATGATCGAGCCGTTCCTCGAGCGGCTCGGGCCCGGCCTCGACGACGACGTGATCGCCTTCGTGCGCGAGCTCGGTCCCCACGCCATCGCATGGGCGTCCGGCAACGACACCCCGCGCACCGTGGTCCACCTCGACTACCGACCCGACAACTTCATGTTCGGCGTCGAGCCCGGGGCACCGCCGCTCGTGGTCGTCGACTGGCAGACGGTCGGGCAGGGCTTCGCGATGTGGGACATCGCCTACCTGATCGGCGGATCGTTCCAGCCGGCCGAGCGCGCCGCCGTCGAGCGCGAGTTGATCGACGACTACCTGTCGCGCATGCGCGCCGCCGGCGTCGACTACGCGGCCGATGTCGCGTGGCGCGACTACCGACTGGGCGCGGTGTGGGGCGTCGTGATGACCGTGATCGCGACGATCCTGGCCGCGCAGACCGAGCGCGGCGACGAGATGCTGACCGTGATGGCCCAGCGTCACGGCCGTCATGCGCTCGATCTCGGCGCGATGGAGCTGCTCGGCTGACATGGCCGCCGAGACGTCGAGCCCCGGGACCCGGTCGTACGGCCGGCGCCGCGCGATGGTGGCGGCGGTCTCGCTCTCGACGATGGTCGCCCTCGCGTTCGGCGGCGGGCACCGCGGCACCCACGCGGTGCAGAACCTGATCGTGCCGGGGATCGGCCTCGTCGAACGCAGCCTCGCGGTCGCCGTCGTCGTGTTGCTCGTCACCACGGCGGCCGTGGTGGTGTGGGTGCAGTGGGGGGTCGACTGGCTTCCGGTCGCCGTGATCGCGACCTCCACGGCGGCAGCTGCCACGTGGGGCGACGTCGTGCACACCGCCGCGGCTGCGTGGCGCGCCGCGCCCGCCGCACACGAGTTCCCACTGGTGGTCGTGGTGGTGAGCGGCGTCGTGTGGGTGCGCGGCGCGCTGGGTCGCGCACCGGGCGTCCGCCGGCTCGTCGAGCGTCGCCGTCGGGCCGCGCCCGACGCGCTGTCCGCGGTCGATCGGAGCCGCACCGCCGCTCTGCTCGCGCTCGCCGGCGATCCGGCGGCCGCGGCGGCGATGGCCACCGACCCGTCGGTCGAGCGACGAGCCCGCCGGATCGGGTTGGTCGCTCGGGGCCGACGCGGCGACGCCTTCGCGCGAGATCATGCCGCAGCGCGAGCCGGGCTCGCGCTCGCCGGTGCGATGTCGCCGGGCGACCTCGACCGCTTCCGGACCGACGGGTCACGCTCGCCCGTCGGCGTCCCGGCGAGCGAGCCAACGTGGGTCCGACCGCTCGACGCGACGCTCGCTGCGGTCGCGCTGCACCACGCCGGCGACGCCGACGCCGGCACGCGGTTCGCGGCCGCCCTGTCCGGTCCGCTGTCGCTGCGCCACGGTCACCGCCCGGCCTGCTGGTGGACCCCGCTCGGGGTCCGCTTCGGCAACGCGCCCGAGTGGGAGCACGCCACCGCCACGGCGGTCGCCCGGGTGTCCGGCTGGTGCGACGACGCAGACTGGACCGCGCTGCGCCCGCGGTTGCTCGGCGCCGCGGCGCGCGGCAGCGGACGGCGCGACGACGAACGCGCGATCGCGGCGGGTCGGGTGTGGCTGACCGCCGTCGACGACCCGCAGGCCGAGCGGATCCTGCGTCGCCCCACCGTCGGCCGCGACCCGCTCGCGGCCGCCCTCGACCGACTCGCCACGCGGCTCGCCGCCGAGAGGAAGGACCTCGTCGCATGACCGTGTCCGAACTGCGCTCCCCCGTCGTCGCCGACGAGCCGATGCGTCCACCGCTGTTGCCCGAACACCCCCGGCGGATGGGTCCGGTCACCCGGGCGCTCGTGCTGCGCACCGTCGCGGTCATCGCTGCCGTGCAGGTGCTCGGCGCCGTCCTCGTCGTGGTCGGCGGCCGGTGGCGCGCGGCCGGCCTGTCGCTCGCGTTCCCCGGCGGTGGCTTCCTGTACACGGCGGCGCCGTTGGCGTTCGCGCTCACGTGGGTGGCGCTCACGGTGGCCCTCGTGCTGTGGTGGGGCGTCAGCCTGCACGTCGGCATCCCCGCCGTGTGGCTCGCTTCGTCCGCCGGTGCCGCGCTGTGGGCCGACGGTCCGCGCCTGCTCGGCGGTCGCGGCACCACGTGGGGATGGGCGATCCCGGTGGTGTACGTGCTGGCCGTCACGGGTGCGGGCGTACTGGTGTACACCTTCGAGTCGCGGTTCCGTCGCAAGCGCGCCAAGGTGGCCGAGCTGAACCAGTGGCTCGCGACCGGGCAGCTGCCCGAGCCGGCGAGACCCGTGCGCGAACCGAACGACATGGACGCCGAACTGCTGCGGTGGGCGTACGAGCTGTGCCTGCAACCGGTCGACGAGTTCCGTGGGTTCGAGTGGGGCGAGCAGTTCCACGGCGGCACCGTGGTGCGCTACGAGCTCAACTACCTCGGCTGGGCGCTCGCCCCCTACGCGGTGAACTACGTGCCGAACGCGCCCGGCCAGATCGAGCTCGCGCTGCGCAACCTGGTGCACAAGCAGACCGACCTGCGCGTCTGGCGGTACTGGCGCACGCTCAACCTGCTCGGCAACTTCGACGGCAACCCCGACCCGCTCGTGCGCGACAACATCATGTTCTCGGGCTTCACCGGCGACCAGATCAACCTCTACGAGGCGGCCACCGGCAGCACCATCTTCGACGAACCCGGTTCGCTCACCTTCGTGTGGGAGGACGGCCGCACCTTCGCGTACGACCACCACAGCTGGATGGAGGCGGTGCGGCGCAACTTCGACCGCAGCAGGCTCGGCTTCTTCCCCTGCGAGCCCGGCTGGGCGTTCGCTGCGTGCAACACGATCGGCGCGCAGGCGTTGCTCGGTCACGACCGGTTGCACGGCACCACGCTGTGGAGCGAGCTCGAGGACCGCTGGCGCACCACGTTGGAGCAGGAGTACCTGATGCCCGACGGCAACTACGCCAACATCCGCTCCACCCACACCGGCCTCTCGTGGGACACCGGTGAGACCCCGGGTGGCGAGTACTTCACGACGGGCAGCCACGGCTTCGCCGACGTCGCACCCGATCTCGCGCTGCGTGGCCGGATGCTGCAGCTCCGGGGCGCACCGCAGAAGATGGCCGGGTTGGCGGCGATGGTGCGCGACGGCGAACTGGCGCTCGAACTGCCGATGGAGTGGGAGCGCAACCGTGCACGACAGAGTGCCGTGTCGGGGTGGACGAAGCTGATCGGCGGGGCCCGCATGGTGGGCGAGGGCGAGCTGGCCGAGGCCGCGATCCGCGCCTGCGACCGCCAGTGCGCCACCGGGCAGACGTGGCCCGAGCGACCGCTGCACGTCGGTGTCGCCAACCTGGCGTTGCACCTGCTGGTGCGCTGGAACACGCCGATCGACAACGCCACGCTCAACCTGCGCGGCTACGTGCCGCCGGTGGGTCCGGTGCTCGCCGACGCCCCGTGGCCGAAGGTGATGGTCACCGTCGCCCGGTCGTCCGACGGCGAGACGCTCGACCTCGGGCTCCGCCCGGGTCCCGAGCCCACCCACGCGCCCGTGCGACTGGGCTTCACCGCACTGCGACCGTCGACGTCGTACCGGCTCGTCGACCGCTCGACCGGCGAGGTCATCGCCTCGCTGGCCTCCGACGACCAGGGCACCGCCCCGCTCGACCTGCGGATCACCGCGCCGTGGTCCGTCCGCCTCGAGCTCGCACCCGAGGCCCTGTCGTGATCAGCTTCCGGATCAACTGCGCTCAGGCGTGGGTGCGGCTCGTCCGGCTCTGGTGCCGGATCACCCGCCGCCCGCAGGTCACCTACGACGCACCTCCCCACCCTCGGAGCCACGCATGACCGCCACGCTCGACCCGACGCACCCGACCGCGGCCGACGAGCCGCTGCTGCTGCCCGAGCGGCCGCCCCGCGTGGGCCCCGAGAGCCGTCGGTTGTTGCTGAGGCTCGCGCTCGGGCTGGTGCTGTGGGAGCTGATCGGCACGGCGCTGGTGCTCGCCGGCGGCCCGGCCGCCACCGCCTTCGGCGCGTCGATGGTCTTCCCCGGCGCCGGTTTCCTCTACGTCGCGTGGCCGGTGCTCCTGCTCGTCACCCTGGCCGCGCTCGTGGTCGCGCTGGTGCTGTGGTGGGGGGTGAGTGCCCACGTGGCGATCCCGCTGGTGTGGCTCGCGAGCGCGGCGGGCGCCGCCCTGCTGGCCGAGGGGCCCCGGTGGTTCGTCGACCGCGGCACGACCTGGGGGTGGGCGATCCCCCTCGCCTACCTGGCCGCGGTGGGCACGCTCGGTTGGATGGTGTGGCGGGTCGACTCGGCCTACCGGCGCAAGCTCGCGAAGGTGCCCGAGCTCAACGAGTACCTGCGCGACGCCACGTTGCCCGAGCCGATCGTCGAGCGACGCGAGCTCGACGACATGGACGCCGAGCTGCTGCGCTGGCTGTACTCGTTCGCGTTCCAGCCCGAGGACGGTCTCGACGGGCTCGACTGGGGTGAGCAGTTCCACGGCGGCACCCAGCTGCGCTACCAGCTCAACGGGCTCACCTGGGCGATGTCGCTGTACGCCGCGAACCATCTCACCCACGCCCCGGCCCAGATCACGCAGGCGCTCGAGACGATGGTGCGCAAGCACACCGATCTCCGGGTCTGGAAGTACTGGCACGCACTCAACCTGATCGGCAACTTCGACCCGAACCCGGATCCGATCCGGCGCGACAACATCATGTTCTCGGCGTTCCTCGGCGATGTCATCAACTGCGTCGAGTCGGCCACCGGCACCACCGCGTTCGACCAGCCCGGCTCGCTCGAGTTCGTGTGGACCGACGGCCGCACCTTCAGCTACGACCACCACAGCCTCACCGAGGCCGTGCAGCGCAACTTCGAACGCAGCCGGCTCGGGTTCTTTCCGTGCGAGCCGGGATGGTCGTTCACCGTGTGCAACGTGATGGGCGCGCAGGCGCTGTACGGCCACGACGTCGTGCACGGCGGCGACCACTGGCCGCGGGTGCGCGACCGGTGGACGCGCACCCTCGACCACGAGTACCTCACGCCCGACGGCTCGTACGCGCACATCCGGTCGAACCACGTCGGCATCTCGTGGGACACCGGCGAGGTGCCGGGCGGCCACTACTTCGCCAACGGCACGCACCGCTTCGCCGACATCCTGCCGGCGCACGCGCGCCGGGCTCGTGCGCTCGAGCTGCGCGGCGCCCGGTCGAAGATGGCCGGCCTCGCGACGTTGGTCACCGAGGGCAGGCTGCCGCTCGACCTGCCTCCCGAGCTCGAGCGCCACCGCACGCGGTGGAGCAAGCTGCTGCCCTGGATCAAGGTGATCGGCGGGGCCCGGATGGTGGGCGATGCCACCCTGGTCGACGCGGCGATCGCCTCGTCGGCCGAGCGCTGCGCCACGGGTGAGCGTTGGCCGGAGCGCCCGGTCGACGGCAGCGCGTCGGCGCTCGGCTCGTACGGCATCGTGCGCTGGTCGGCGCCGCTCGACCTGGCGGGGCTGTCGATGCGCGGGTACGTGGCGCCGGCCGGTCCGGTGCTGTCGGCCACCGCGTGGGACGACGTGCTGGTGACGGAAGCGGTCAGCGACGACGGGGTGACGCTCCGGCTGTCGGTGCGTCCGTGGGGCGGCCGGGTCGAGCGCGCCGAGTTGGTGTTCGCCCAGCTGCGGCCGGGCGTCACCTACGTGATCGACGGTGCGGGCGCGCCGATCGAGATGCGGGCCGACGACCAGGGGCTCGCCACCGCGGAGCTCGACCTCGCGGGACCGCTGCGGCTCACCGTGCGCGCGGCGGAGGGGGCGGCGTGAGCGGCTCGAAGCTGCGGCTCGACTGCGATCGGATCTGGAGCACGCTCGTCACCTGGTCGTACCGGTTGCGCCGCAAGCCGCGGGTCACCAATTCGCCACCGCCGATCCGCCGCCGCTGACCCGGGCGTCGCCGACCGGACGTGGGGGCAGTTCAGCCGGCGAGCATCCCGCCGTCGACCGCGAGCGCGTGGCCGGTGGTGAACCCGCTCGCGTCGCTGCAGAGCCACAGTGCGGCGTCGGCGATCTCCTGCGGTGTGCCGAACCGGCCGAACCTGCTGAGCCGCTTCGCGACCTCGTGCGGATCGCGGCCGCGCCGCTCCATCGCGCCGCGCAGCATCGGCGTGTCGATCGCGCCCGGGCAGATCGCGTTCACGCGGATGCCATGCGGTGCGTAGTCGAGCGCGGCGCTGCGGGTGAGGCCGAGCACCGCGTGCTTGCTCGCCGTGTACGCCGGCTGGTTGGGCTGTGGCTTGAACGAGTTGGTGCTGGCGATGTTGACGATGCTGCCGCCGTTGCCGGTGGCGAGCATCGCGCCGAGCTGGGCGCGCATGCACCGGAACAGTGCGGTGACGTTGACGCCCATCATCCGCTCGAAGTCGTCGTCCGTGGTCTCGTGGAGCGGCACGTGTTCGAACTCGATCGCGGCACCGTTCACGGCGGCATCGAGCCCACCGAAACGGTCGACGGCGGTGCCCACCATGCGGCGCACCGTGTCGGGATCGGTGATGTCGCCGGCGACGTCGGCGGCATCGTCGCCGAGCGAGCCGCACAGCGCGCGCAGCGGCTCGGCCGCTCGGTCGCACGCGACGACGCGCGCTCCGGCCGCGACGAGGGTGCGGGTGATGGCCTCGCCCATCCCGCCCGCGGCGCCCGTGACGACGACCACCTTGCCCTGCATCGAGAAGCTGTCGGGCACGGTCATGGGTGGTGGAACTCCTCGGCGGCCCGGAACAGCGCGCTCGTGTCGGCGGGTGTGTCGGCCTGTACCAGCGCCTCGACCCAGGTGTGGAACCGCTGGCAAGGCCCCTCGTTGCGCCCGAAGACGAACTCGGACTTGGCGCCGGTCTGGACGGCCTGCTGGATGCGCAGCCCGGTGAAGTAGTCCTCGTCGCGCACGACGTGCATCAGGAAGTCCATCTGCTTCTCGATCGTGACCATCCGCTCGTCGTCGGGGTGGCCGCCGACCGCGAGGAAGTTCTGCGTGGTGATCGAGGTGCCGGGCGTGGCGCCCGGGAACAGCTGCGAGATCATGAACAGCTTGCCGCCGGCGTCGAAGCTGGCGATCGAGATGTGCGGGAAGATCGTCCACACCCCGGTCACCATCTTGATCGTCTGCCACTCGTCCTCGGGCTGCTCGGCCATCGCGAGATAGCGCTGGTCGGGTTGCACGTTGCGCTGATGAGGGCCCCAGGCGTCGTTGATCGTCTTGTTGTTGTAGGTCGGTCCGAACGTGTCCTTGTGCAGGATCGGCAGGTGGTAGAAGTCGAGGTAGCCGTCGTACGCGAGCTTCCAGTTCGGCCCCTCGAGGTCCTGACGACCGACGAAGGTGCAGTTGGCGAGGTCGAGGTGCTCGAGCATCTCGCCGTAGCCGCACAGGAACTCGTCGACGTCGAAGGCCATACCCGGCGTGATCCCGCCGAACACGATGCCGGCCCGCTCCGCGACGGGCAGCTCGGTGAGGCCGTGGCACGACATGTCGATCTCGCCGAAGTTCTCCTTGTCGAGCATGCCGACGAGTGCACCCTTCGTGTCGTACACCCACGCGTGGTAGGGGCACGAGAAGCGTCGCGTGGTGCCGGTGCCGCGCTCGACGAGCTGGGCCCCGCGGTGGCTGCACATGTTGACGAACGAGCGCAGCACGCCGTCGCCGTCGCGCATCAGCAGCACGGGTGTGCCCATCACCTCGAGCGCCTTGTACGAGTGTGGTTCACGCAGCTCGGCGCTGAAGCCGAGCACCAGCGGCAGGCGCCGGAAGATGCGGTCCATCTCGAGCTGCCAGCGCGCGGGGTCGTAGTAGTTGCTCGACGGCACACGCATGATGTCGTCCTCGAGCGGCACCGTCCCGTTGACGCTGTGGGCGATGTTGCGTCGCGTCAGGGCGACGAGCTGTTCACGACTCATGACTGATCCTCCGCGTGGGACGGGGTGACGGGCAATGACACGAACGGGTGGTCCGATGATCCACGAACGCGAGCGACCGTGCGATCATGCGGGCGGGATGACGATGCAGGAGCGGCGCGAGACCGGGGACGGACGGGAGCGATCGGTGGTCGATCCGATCGAACTCGCTCGCGCCAACTGGGTGCGGCACGGCTGGGGCGAAGCCGCCGACGGGATGGCCTTCGTGACCTCGATCATGCGGGTGCAGCAGGTGCTGCTCGGTCGGATCGAGACGATCCTGCGACCGCACGGCCTGACCTTCGCACGGTACGAGGTGTTGCGCCTGCTGGCGTTCAGTCGCTCGGGTCGGCTGCCGGTGGGCAAGATCGGCGAGCGGCTGCAGGTGCACCCGGCGAGCGTGACCAACGCGGTGCAGCGGCTCGAGCAGGACGGGATGGTGGTGCGCGTGGCCAACCCACGCGACGGTCGCAGCGTGCTGGCCGAGATCACCGCCGACGGTCGGGGGTTGGTCGACCGGTGCACCGATCAGCTCAACGCCGAGATCTTCTCGATCGTGCCGATCCCGTCGGCGCAACAGCAGCGCGCCTTCATGGCGTTGAAGGGCGTGCGGCAGGCGTTCGGCGACTTCGGCTGAGCGCACCGTTCCCCCGGTCAGCCGCCGAAGCGGGTGGTGGGCGCGCCGTCGGGGCCGCGCACCTGGTCGACTGCGTCGATCCGGTACTTCACCGCCGAACCGCCGAGGCGACGGCCACCCCGGAGCGCGGCACCGGTGGCGTGGAAGTTCGGATGTGCGAAGTGGGCGTCGAGCGCCTCGGCCGATGCCCACAGCTCGGTGATGACGATGCGACCGGGATCGGCCGGATCGGCACCGATCGTGTAGTGCAGGCAGCCCGGCTCGTCGGCGCGGGTGGAGCGCTGCAGCTCGACCGTCGACGCGACGAGCGCGTCGCGGTCGGCCGGATCGACGTCGAGGTGCCCGAAGATCGCGATCACGACACGGTCTCGCTCACCGGGGCCGACGGCGCGTCGGCGGGAGCGATCGCGGGCGACGCCGTGGCGACCGGCGTGCTGGCGCTGAGCGACGCGCTGCGCTTGCGCACCTTGACGACCTGGTTGCGGCTGGCGAGTGCCACTGCGCCGAGGAGCGACAGACCGGTGAACAGCGGCTCGATGTAGCGGGTGGTGCCCGAGAAGCTGAGCTGCAGCCCCTTGATGCCGGTGGCGAGGGCGAACAGGGCGATCATCGCGCCCCACACGTTGGGGCGGCCCTTCAACTGCGAGGCGCCGAAGAACACCGCGGCGATGGCGGGGAACAGGTAGCCCGGGCCGATGTTCGGACCGTAGGTGCCGACCTTCCACGAGTAGACGAGGCCGGCCAGACCGGCCAGGACGGCCGACCCGACGAGCGACCACCAGACGAGACGATCGGTGCGCACCCCAGCGAGACGGGCCGCTTCGGGGTTGCCGCCGACCGCGAACATGTGACGGCCCGCCGGCGTGTGCTCGAGCACGAACCACACGATCAACGCGATGAGCAACAGGTAGTAGCAGAAGATGGGCAGGCCGAACAGCTTGCGGCTGCCGATCTGCATGTACGACTTCGACAGGGCGCCGCTGATCGTCTGCTCGGACGTGAAGTAGACGAACGCGGTGATGAGCTGGCTCATGCCGAGCGTGGCGATGAAGCTGTTGACCTTCAACTTCACGACCACGAAGCCGCTGATGAAGCCGACCACCGCGCACGCCACCAGCGCGACGAGCATCCCGACGGCCTGCGGCATCGAGTCGTTCTTGGCGATGGTGTTCACGATGACCAACGACATCGTCATCATCGTGCCGATCGAGAGGTCGTAGGTGCCCGTGGCGAGCGGCACGAGGAATGCGATCGCGAGCACACCGACGATCACGTTCTCGATGAGGATCGTCTTGGCCGACGTCATCGTGAGGAACGTGTCCGGGTGCCACGTGCCGAACACGATGATGAAGAAGGCCCACAGGTACAGCGCGCTGTACTTGTCGAGTCCGAGCCGCTTGATCATGAAACTCTCCCGGTGCTCTGCAGTTGTGTGTGCTCGATGTTCTCGGCGGTGATGTCGCTCCCGCGGAGGGTGGCGACGATCCTGCCATCGACGAGGACCTCGACGCGGTGGCAGAGCCGCACGAGCTCCTCGGTGTCGGTGGAGGCCACCAGGGTGGCGACGCCCTCGATCGACGCCTCGTCGACGAGCCGGTGGATCTGGTCCTTGGCACCGATGTCGATGCCCTGCGCCGGCTCGTCGAGGAGGAGCAGCTTCGGCCCCAGGCGCAGGGCCTTGCCGAACATGACTTTCTGTTGATTGCCTCCACTCAGCGAGCCGATCGGCGACTCGGTGGACGAGGTCTTGATCGAGAGCCGCTCGATCCACTCCTTGGTCTCGTGGACCTCGAGCTTCTTGCGCAGCCGACCCCCGCGCACGTGCCGCTCGAGATCGGTGATCGACAGGTTCTCGCGCACGTTCATGCCGAGCACCGTGCCGCGCAGCCCGCGCTCGGCGGGCACGAACGCCACGCCGTTGTCGATCGCGTGGCGCGGGTCGTAGTTCGCGATCTCGGTGCCGTCGAGCACGACGAGCCCGTCGTCGCGGGCGGTCTGACCGGCGATCAGGCCGAGGACGTGTTCGCGCCCGGAGCCGGTGACGCCGGCGATGCCGACGATCTCGCCCGGGTACACGTCGAGGTCGAGGTGCTCGAGGGTGCGACCCTTCATGCCGCGCACCTTGAGCAGCGGCTGGCCGCCCGCCTCCTTGCTCGACGCCGTCACCGCGTCGATGCGGCGGCCGACGATGAGCTCGACGAGTCCTGCGTGGTCGAGTTGCTGCACCTCGGTGGTGGTGACGAGGTTGCCGTCGCGCAGCACCGTGACACGGTCGGCGAGCTCGAACACCTCGTCGAGGTGGTGCGACACGTACAGGATCGAGACCCCTCGGTCCTTGAGGCGGTGGATCACCTCGAACAAACGCTTCACGTCGGCACCCGGCAGGGTGGCGGTCGGCTCGTCGAGGATCAGCAGCTGGGCGCCGTCCTCCCAACCGATGAGCGCCCGGGCGATCGCGATGCACGTGCGCTGCGAGGGCGGCAGCGTCTCGACGCTGGCCTTGATGTCGAAGTCGGGCAGACCGATCGCGGCGAGCGCCTCGCGCGTGCGCTGCTGCTCGGCTCGCCAACGGATGTGCCGGCCCGCGCCCGTGAGGTAGCCGGCGGTGAGCGCGATGTTCTCGACGGCGTTGAGCATGCCGACCAGACCGAGGTCCTGGTGCACGAAGCGGACACCGGCGGCGATGGCCGCCTCGCCGTCGCCGAGTCGGATCTCGCTGCCGTTGACCCATGCCCTCGCGCCGGGATCGGGCTGATGGAAGCCGGCGAGCACCTTGATGAGCGTCGACTTGCCCGAGCCGTTCTGGCCGACGAGCGCGTGCACCTCACCGGGCGCGACGTCGATGCTCACGTCGGACAGCGCGACCTGACCCGGAAACGTCTTCGACAAGTGTTCGATCCGCAGCACAGCGGTCACGGCGCCCCCCAACGTCTGTCCCCTTCGACGTCGGCGAAACACTAACTGGAAAACTGTTGGACGTCTAAATAAAGTGTGCGTCACCTTCGGGGTGCGAGGGGCACCGACGAGGGCTTCCATAGGGGGAATTGCATGACCAAGTACCGCAAGCTCGCGGTTGCGCTCATCTGCAGCTCGCTCGTCATCGCCGCGTGCGGCGGCGACGACGACGAGAGCACTGCCACGACCGCCGCCGCCGGCGGCACCGAGACCACTGCCGCCGCTGGGGGCACCGAGACGACCGCCGCCGCCGGTGGCACCGAGACCACCGCCGCTGCCGGCGAGGATCCCGGTGTCGCCGCCGCCAAGGCCAACGTCGAGGCCAACCTCGACCCGAACGCCAGCATCGGCGTGACGATCCCGCTCACCGGCGTGCCCGAGAAGAAGACCATCGCCTGGATGGAGTGCGACGTGCCGACGTGCGCCGCCTACATCACCCCGGGCTTCGAGGCCGCCACCGCGGCCCTCGGCTGGGACCTCGTGAAGATCCCGATGAAGAGCACCGAGCCGGGCCCGGCCTTCCAGCAGGCGATCGACCAGGGTGTCGACTTCATCGCCAGCACGGGCCTCGCCATCGCCCAGTACCAGCCGCAGCTCGAGGCTGCGAACGCTGCGGGCATCAAGGTGCTCAGCTGCTTCGGTACGGACGATCCCTCGCCCGACACCATCCAGATGCAGTGCGGTGACGAGAACTTCGTGTCGAAGACCGGTCCGCTCATGGCCGACTGGGCGATCGCCGACTCGAACGGCGCAGCGAACATCCTGATCGTCAGCATCCCGGACTTCCCGGTGCTGAAGGTCGAGACCGATGCGTTCATCGCGCAGCTCGGCACCAACTGCGCCGCCTGCACCTACGAGGAGCTCAACGTCACCCTCGACGACCTCATCGGCGGCAAGGTGCCCGCCGCGGTGGTCTCGAAGGTCCAGGCCAACTCCGACACCAACTACATCTTCTACTCGTTCGGCGACCTGCCCGGTGGCGTGAGCGCCGCCCTCGACACGGCCGGTCTCGCCGACCAGGTGAAGCAGTTCGGTCAGGACTTCTCGACCATCGACCTGCAGGAGATCGTCGACGGCACCATGGGTGCGTGGTCGGCCGACCCGAAGGGCTACGCCGGCTGGCTGATGGTCGATGCCGCTGCTCGTCTGAGCCTCGGCATGGAGCTCGAGGAGGAGCGTGCGGCATCCGCGCTGCCGACGGTGATCGTCGACAACGCCGAGTTCGCCCAGGACCTCATCGACAACTCGGGTGGCGACTGGTTCGTGGCCGCCTGGGCCGACCAGTTCAAGGCCCTCTGGGGCGTCTGATCCCGTCGACCGGGCACACGTCCGCCGGCTGAATCCGGCAGTGTGAACATCTCGAACGGCCCGATCGGCCGGTGTGTGAGCACCGGACCGGTCGGGCCGTTCGTCGTTCCCGACCCGTCGCGACCGACCCGTCGCTACCGGCCGAGCCCGCGCTTGTCGCCCTCCCACCGGTTGCGGTGGACGAAGTCGTCGACCGGCCGGCGGTTGACCGGACCGAACGACACGCCGTCGGGCCAGCCGACCGGGATGGTGGCGGCGATGCGGATGTGCTCAGGGATGCCGAGCACCTCGCGGATCGTGGCATCGGCGCCGTGGTGCAGCGTGGTCATCACCGCGCCGAGCCCGAGGGCTCGTGCGGCGAGCAGGATGTTCTGCGCGGCCGGGTACAGCGCCGACCACGTGAAGGCCTCGCGGGGCGACGTCGGCGGATAGATCACACCGCCGGTGACGAACACGATCACCGGCGCGCGGTCGAGCGTGTCGACCAGCCGCGCCGTCCCGTCGAGCATCAGCCGGGTGGTGCGATCGGTGCGCGGCATCGCCGCGACGCGAGCGCTCATCGCCTCGCGAACCGCCGCACCGATGCGGGCGCGAGCCGCCTGGTCGTCGACCACGATCAGGTCCCACCCCTGGCTGTTGCCGGGGCTCGGCGCTCGCGTCGCCGCCCACATGAGCCGATCGATCAGCTCGGCGGGCACCGGGTCGGGCGCGAGCTGACGGATCGCGCGACAGGTCCCCATCACCTCGAACACGTCCATGCGCGAGACGGTACCGTGCCGGCCATGACGACCGCTCTGCCCGCACTCGCCTCGCTGATCGACCTGTCGGGACGCCGCGCGCTCGTGACCGGCGGGGCGAAGGGCATCGGCGCGGCCACGGCCTGGCGTCTGGCCGAGGCCGGTGCACACGTCACCATCGCCGACCTCGACGTGGCGGCGTCGGACACGGCCGCCGCGATCGTCGCCGCGGGCTGGTCGGCCGCGGCGGTGCCGTGCGACGTCACCGACGCGGCACAGCTCCGCGACGCGGTGGCCGCAGCGGCCGACGGCGAGCGGCTCGACATCGCGGTCAACAACGCCGGCATCTTCCCCACCACCGGCCCGATCGAGCAGGTCGGCGACGAGTTCGTGGCGCGCATGCTCGACGTCAACCTGCGCGCGCAG
>WBZM01002023.1_pt2 | contig 16355 bp, 17 predicted proteins | sample 5204271 | NCBI WGS metagenome assembly WBZM01 (sample SAMN12344346, study PRJNA552823) | activated sludge metagenome | biome: Activated sludge suspended growth; feature: Nitrification reactor; material: Wastewater; isolation source: activated sludge from nitrification reactor of wastewater...
GCTGGATTCTGCGCGAAAGCCTGCCACCTGTAAAGGCTCTGCAGATTGCAGTCGCGGCCGGTCTGTATTCGGAGTCGAGATGAACCGGAGCTGGCTGCGTAAAGTGTCGCGCGCACTCGCGCGTTGTTTGAACCCTGCTTGGCACTTGCTGCTGCACACGATACAGGCCGTTGCGGTTCTCGGCGTCGTTGTCGCAGGTCACTACGTTACCGAGCTGATTGTGTCCAAAGCAGCGCCTGCTGCTGCGTCGCCTGAACAGCAGAGCTGCACGAGGACCGGATAGCGCAATCAATCGTGGACGGACCACGATTCCGCAGCCGACCGAAGTCCAGCTCGATGTCGCCTTGTCTCTTACCGGCCCTAATCGCCGCCACGTGGATTCACGTCTCCATCGACGGCATCGAGATGGGCCTTGCCTGCAAATGCGATACTTCAGTTTTCTCCAATCCGCGTTGGCGAGGGCTGAACCGTGGTCGAAATCGCGTGGGAAGAATACGGCCTGGTGCGGACGATTTCGGGCGCCGTGACTGCGGCCGAAATGGATTCCTCGGCCACGGAGATACAAGGAAGCCCGCATCTCGACGAGATGCACTACAACATCCACGACTTCACGGGTGTGACGGAAGCGCAGCTTTCCGACGACGATGTCGAGTTCATGGCCGTACGGGCCAGTATCTCGCTGCAACGAAACGCGAGAATCAAAATCGCCTTCGTGGGAAGCCATCCGATCGTTTATCGATTGATGGATGCGTTCAACCATAGCGGCTGCTCCCGGCACCGGGTTTGCCGCTTCGATACGCTTGAAGAAGCCCGGCGATATGCGCTTGGCCGCCTCGATGACGGGGCACCCGCCCAGGCCCGTTCACGCTGATTGCAGGGCCGCGCCCGAAGGGTTGCCACCCACGGCCCCGGCTGCCGTGTTGTACCGCTTGTGTAGCGCGCCGCCCTTCGCGGCGAGGCGCGCCTTGCATTCCAATTCATCAAGTGACAACGCGATCGATGCAATTTGCGTGAACCGGCCCCGGGCAGATCGCCATGGCGGGGTGCCGGCCCGTCATGCGCTTCGATCGAATGCCGCCCGGCCCGATCGAGGGCGTTTCCCGGCTGGAAGCCCGGCTTCAGGCGCCGCCGGCGGGCTGAACGGCGCATGCAGCGGTCTTCCGCGGCATGGCCGCCCTGGAAGGCGGAGCGGGGCTTGATCCCAGGCCGCTCCGCCTGAAGCGCGCCTGTTCATGCGGCTTCCGGCAGGGGTACCGATTCCAGCATTACGCGCAGCGTTTCGCTTTCGCCGTTCTCGCCGACGACAGAACCGAGCTTGGGAGCAACAGGGGCTCGCGCAGGTGGCCGGCTACAGGCTGGGTGCCGCTGGGCGATCGTCGTCGGCTCGGTGGTCGCGACGATCCTGGCAGGACTGCCGGCGGCACGTGGATCGCGATTACTCGATGAGCTTCATGCCGCAGGCCTTCGCGGCACCGCAGTCAAATGTCGCCGTATGGTCGCAGCCTGCAGCGTTGGACGAACGCTCGATGAGACAATCCGCAAAGTCTGCTTTGCCCTCGCCATACATGCGCAGGGCATTCCAGACGGTAGCGGCATCGGCCACCAGCAATTCCTTGGTGCGCAGCAGCGTTTCCAGAACCTCGCGGATTTCGTTCCTCGTGCTGCCGTAGCAGACGGTCATGACCCACACCAATTCCACGATCGAGACCACGGTGACGTACCCGGGCGCTTCGGCGCTCAGCGATTCGATCAGACGGGTTGCCTTGGGCGACTGCCCGGGATCGTCCTGCGCCACGTAGCGCACGAGAACGTTGGTGTCGAGCCCGATCATCGCGCCTTCGCGCCCTGGGCCGCGATGGCCTGATTCATCGCTTCGATCGTCACCGGGGAGGCGGGTTTGCGGATCAGTCCCTTCAGTGCGGTGACCGATTGCGTGGCAGCGACGAGCTCGAACCGTCCCGGCACTACCTCGACAAACTCGACCCGATCGCCGGCCTGGACGCCGAGCGCGGTGCGCACGACGGCCGGAATGGTGATCTGGCCCTTGCTGGTGATGGTTGCGGTCGACATGTTTCCTCCTCGATTCCTTACTTTATCGTAAGGCGCACGGTAGCTCAAGCAGCTAGCGTAAGTGAAATGGGTCAGGGTCGAACTGTTTGCCAGCTTCCGTGCATGGCTTGCCCGATTGCAGTCCAAACTGGACACATCGCTAGGATTTCGCTCCAGGCCGTCATGACCGTCGATCGAATGCCGCCCGGCCCGATCGAGGATGTATCCCGGCCGGCAGCCCGGCTTCAGTCGCCGCCGGCCGTCTGAATGGCGCATGCAGCGGTCTTCCGCGGCATGGCTACCCTGGAAGGCGCGCCGGTGCATGCGTACAGGCTGCACCGCCTGAAGCGCGCCTGTTCATGCGGCTTCCGGCAGGGGCGCCAGTTCCAGCGTCACGCGCACCGTTTCGCTCTCGCCGTTTTCGCCGACGACGAAGCCGAGCTTGCGTGCGAGTTCGAGCATGCGCTGGTTGGTGGCGAGGACGATGCCGGCCATGCGGCGCAGGCCGCGTTTGCGGGCGGCTTCGATGAGCGCGAGCATCAGGTGGGTGCCGACGCCGCGGCCCTGCCAGTCGTCGGTGACGGTGACGGCGAATTCGCATTCGTCGGTGCTGTCGCCGCGTTCGCCGACGGCGTAGCGGGCGACGCCGAGCTGGATTTCCTGCTCGCCGTCGCGCCGGGTGGCGACGAGCGCCATGTGGTGGTCGTAGTCGAGGTCGGTGAAGTCGCGCAGCTTGTGCGGCGGCAGTTCGGTGATGGTCGACATGAAGCGCAGGTAGCGCGTGTGTTCCGAGAGGCCGCGGATGAAGTCCTGCTCCATCTCGGCATCCTCGGCGCGGATGGGGCGGATGGTGAGTGCTGCGCCGTCGCGCAGCACCACCGGGCACACCAGTTCGTGCGGGTATTCGGCCATGGGCGGCGCCGGGTCGGTGGGCGCCGGGCTCAGGCGGCAGGCGGGGCCGGTTTCCTGGCGGCGAGTTCGTCGCGCAGCACGCGGCGCAGCACCTTGCCGATGTTGGTCTTGGGCAGCGGCTCCTCGCGGAACTCGACCAGCTTGGGCACCTTGTAGCCGGTAAGGTGCTGGCGGCAGTGCGTGACCAGGTCTTCGGCGGTCAGGGCAGGGTCCTTGCGCACGACGACGATGCGCACCACTTCGCCCGAGCGTTCGTCGGGCGCGCCGATGGCGGCAACTTCCATGACGCCCGGGTGGGTCATCACGATGTCCTCGACTTCGTTCGGGTACACGTTGAAGCCGGAGACGAGGATCATGTCCTTCTTGCGGTCGGTGATCTTGATGAAACCGCGCTCGTTCATGAAGCCCATGTCGCCGGTGCGGAACCAGCCGTCGATGAAGGCCTGCGCGGTTTCCTCCGGGCGGTTCCAGTAGCCGCGCATGACCTGCGGGCCGCGCACGCAGATCTCGCCGACTTCGCCGAGCGGCATTTCATTGCCGGCGTCGTCGCGGATGCTGACATCGGTCGAGGGAACCGGCAGGCCGATGGTGCCGGTCCACTCGCTGATGTTGAGCGGATTGCCGGTGACGATGGGCGAGGTTTCGGTGAGGCCGTAGCCTTCGATCAACGGCGCGCCGGTGACGGCCTCCCACCGCTTCGCGACGGTGTGCTGCACGGCCATGCCGCCGGCGAACGCGAGCTTGAGCGAGCGGCCCATCGCCTCGTTGAAGCCGGGGGCATTGAGCAGGGCGTTGAACAGCGTGTTGACGCCGAGGATGACGGTCGGATCGACCTTGTGCAGTTCATCGACGAAGGCGGGCAGGTCGCGCGGGTTGGTGATGAGCACGACGTGCGAGCCGATCTTGAAGAACACCAGCGTTACGGTGAGCGACAGGATGTGGTACAGCGGCAGCGGGATGATGACGACCTCGCCGCCTTCCTTCATGTCCTGCGCGATCCAGGCGGTGGCCTGCTGCAGGTTGGCGACCAGATTGCGATGGGTGAGCACGGCGCCCTTGGCCACGCCGGTGGTGCCGCCGGTGTATTGCAGGAAGGCGATGTCGTCGTGGTCGATCGGCACGGCTTCGAGGGTGCGGCGTTTGCCGGCATCGAGCGCGGCCTTGAGGGTGATGCTGCCCTCGATCTTCCATTCGGGCACCATCTTCTTGACGTGCTTGACGACGAAGCTGGTGACGAAGCCCTTGAGGGCGGGCAGCAGGTCGCCCACCTGGGTGGTGACGACCTGACGGATCGGCGTGCGCGGCAGCACCTGCTGCAGCGTCTGCGCGAAGTTTTCCAGCACGACGATGACGGTGGCGCCGGAATCCTTGAGCTGGTGCTCGAGTTCGCGCGCGGTGTAGAGCGGGTTGCAGTTCACCACCGTCATGCCGGCGCGCAGGATGCCGAACATCACCACCGGGTACTGCAGCAGGTTGGGCATCATGATGGCGACGCGGTCGCCCTTTTTCAGCCCGAGTTCCTGCTGCAGGTATGCAGCGAAGTGCCGGCTTGCCGCATCGAGTTCACCAAAGGTGATGCGCCCGCCGAGGTTGCTGAATGCAACACGGCCGCGGTGGCGCGCACAGGTTTTCTCGAACACCTCGGCCAGCGAGGCGTGTTCACCAATATCCACTTCCGCGGCGATGCCCGCCGGATAGTGGCGCAGCCAGACTTTTTCCATCTCCTCACCTCCCGCAATGTCGCTGGGGCATGCGCGACCGTCGCGTGGCAACCCCGACGATGGGGCGCCCGCAGGCGCTTGTTCTGCTGTCAGGCTATGGGCAGGCAGCCTGTGCCGCCTTGTCGGCGGTCAACCAGCGTGCTTCGGCAAGGCGAATAGGCGAGCGGCGCAGTCGGGATTCCAGGGTCTGTTCTCATTCAATCCGTGGATCGCGGATTGAATGAGAACAGACCCTGGCGCCGGTTTCAGTAGGAATTTCCGTCGAGGCGAGCTTCCTGCATGATGATCGCGGCGATTTCCTCGATCGACTTCTTGGTCGAATCGAAGGCGCGGATGCCGTTGACGCGCATCAGCTTCATCGCGGCGTCGATCTCGTACACGCAGTTGTCGAACGATGCGTACTTGCTGTTCGGGCGCCGCTCGGTGCGCACCTGGTGCAGGCGCTCGGGCGAGATGGTGAGACCGAACAGCTTGGGACGGAATTTGGCCAAGGCATCGGGCAGCTTGTGGCGCTCGAAATCCTCGGGGATCAGCGGGTAGTTGGCCACCTTCACGCCGAACTGCATGGCGAGGTACAGGCTGGTCGGCGTCTTGCCCGAGCGCGAGACGCCGACGAGGATCACGTTGGCCTGTTCCAGTTCCTTGTGCGAGACGCCGTCGTCGTGCGAGAGGGTGAAGTTGATCGCCTCGATGCGCTTCGCGTAGTCCTGGCTCTCGGCGATGCCGTGGAAGCGGCCTACGGTGTGCGTCGAGCGGGCGCCGAGCTCTGCCTCCAGCGGGTCGACGAACTTGGCGATCAGGTCGAGGAACAGGGCGTCGCACTCGCGCAGGGCGTCCTTGACCTCGCCTTCGACCGTGGTGGAAAAGACGATCGGCCGCGTGCCGTCCTTCTGCGCGAGCTCACGGATCTGCGAGACGGCCTTGCGCGCCTTTTCGACCGAATCGATGAAGGGCAGGCGGTGCTGCTTGAAGCGGATGTCGGGAAACTGCGCCAGCAGGCTGTGGCCGAGGGTTTCGGCGGTGATGCCGGTGCCGTCGGAGACGAAAAATACGTTGCGTGTGGTCTGGGTCACGTCGGGTCGCCTCGTCAGGGAAAATCAGTAGCTGCGGCAGCGCAGCAAGTCACGCTAAAATTACGATTTTACCCGCAGCCCCACCCACACAGGACCCACTCAGGACAACCAAAATGGCCCGTTACGTGATTCCCTTCGAAGAACTGCGCATGAGCGATGTCGAGCAGGTTGGCGGCAAGAACGCTTCGCTCGGCGAGATGATCAGCCAACTGGCCGGCAGCGGCGTGCGCGTGCCGGGCGGTTTTGCGACCACGGCGCAGGCCTATCGGGACTTCCTGGCCCACGAGGGGCTGGCCGACCGCATCGCGGCCGCGCTGGACAAGCTGGACATCGACGACGTCGAGGCGCTGGTCAAGGTGGGCGCGCAGGTGCGCCAGTGGATCGTGGATACGCCGTTCCCGCCCGAGCTGGATGCGCAGATCCGCGCCGCCTACGCCAGGATCACCGCGGAAGGCGATGGTTCGTTCGCGGTGCGCTCGTCGGCCACGGCGGAGGACCTGCCGGATGCGTCTTTCGCCGGCCAGCAGGAAAGCTTCCTCAACATCCAGGGCATCGACAACGTGCTGCATGCGATGAAGGAAGTGTTTGCCTCGCTCTACAACGACCGTGCGATCTCGTACCGCGTGCACAAGGGCTTCACGCACGCCGAAGTGGCGCTGTCTGCCGGCGTGCAGCGGATGGTGCGCTCGGATACCGGCGCCTCGGGCGTGATGTTCACGATCGACACCGAATCGGGCTTCAAGGACGTGGTGTTCGTGACGGCCTCGTACGGCCTCGGCGAGACGGTGGTGCAGGGCGCGGTGAACCCGGACGAGTTCTATGTTCACAAGCCGACGCTGGCCAAGGACAAGCCGGCGGTGATCCGCCGCAACCTGGGCTCGAAGCTGATCAAGATGGTGTTTGCCGACAAGAAGGAAGCCGGCAAGAGCACGCGCACCACCGAAGTGGCAGAGGCGGAGCGCAACCGCTTTTCGATCAACGACGCCGACGTGACCGAACTGGCCAAGTTCGCCGTGATCATCGAGCAGCACTACGGCCGGCCGATGGACATCGAATGGGGCAAGGACGGCCAGGACGGCAGGATCTACATCCTGCAGGCACGCCCCGAGACGGTGAAGTCGCAGGAAACCCATGCCGGCTCGACCGAGAAGTTCCGCCTCAAGCAGTACGGCAAGGTGCTGGCGACCGGTCGCGCGATTGGCCAGAAGATCGGCGTCGGTCCGGTGCGCATCGTCCATGACGCGTCCGAGATGAGCAAGGTGCAGGAGGGCGACATCCTGGTCGCCGACATGACCGACCCGAACTGGGAGCCGGTGATGAAGCGCGCCGCGGCGATCGTGACCAACCGCGGCGGGCGGACCTGTCATGCCGCGATCATCGCGCGCGAACTCGGCGTGCCGGCGATCGTCGGCTGCGGCGACGCGACCGACATGCTGCAGGACGGCGAGTCGGTAACCGTGTCGTGTGCCGAAGGCGATACCGGACATGTCTATCGCGGCCGCCTGGACTACGAGGTGGTGAAGCAGGACATGGGCGCGCTGCCCGAGCTGCCGGTCAAGATCATGATGAACGTGGGCAACCCGGAGCTGGCCTTCGAGTTCGCGCAGCTGCCGAACGGTGGCGTGGGCCTTGCGCGCCTGGAGTTCATCATCAACAACGTGATCGGCATCCACCCGAAGGCGATTCTCGAAGTCGATGAAGCGCCGGCCAGCCTGCGCGAGGAGATTGCACGGCGTTCGCGCGGCTATGCCGACCCCAAGACGTTCTTCGTCGAGAAACTGGCCGAGGGCGTGGCGACCATTGCGGCAGCCTTCTACCCGAAGCCGGTGATCGTGCGCATGTCGGACTTCAAGTCCAACGAATACCGCAAGCTGCTCGGCGGCGAAATCTACGAGCCGGACGAGGAAAACCCGATGCTGGGTTTCCGCGGCGCCTCGCGCTACATCGCACACAGCTTCCGCGACTGTTTCGAACTCGAGACACTCGCGATGAAGAAGGTGCGCGACGAAATGGGGCTCACCAACGTGCAGATCATGGTGCCCTTCGTGCGCAACCTGACCGAGGCGAAGGAGGTCGTCGATCTGCTGGCGGCGCACGGCCTGAAGAGCGGAAGCAACGAGCTGAAGCTGATCATGATGTGCGAGATCCCGAGCAACGCGATCCTGGCCGACCGGTTCCTCGAATTCTTCGACGGCTTCTCGATCGGCTCGAACGACCTGACGCAGCTAACGCTGGGCCTGGACCGCGACTCGGGGTTGGTCGCGCACGCCTTCGACGAGCGCGATCCGGCGGTCAAGGCGTTGCTGTCGCAGGCGATCAAGAGTGCGAATCGTCTGGGCAAGTATGTCGGGATCTGCGGCCAGGGGCCGTCGGACCATGCGGATTTCGCCGAATGGCTGATGGACGAGGGCATCCAGACCATCTCGCTGAACCCGGACACGGTGATCGACACCTGGGTACGCCTCGGCCAGCACGGCGGCAACTAGGCGCCCGACACCGGGCGACGAACGCCCGCAGGGCAGCAAGAACGGACGGCAGGCTTCGGCCTGCCGTTTTTATTGCGCCGCACACAAGGATTGCCCTCTGCGCGGTGTGCGCGAATGCACGGTCGCCGGCGTGTTCCGCCGCTAAAGTCGGCGCATGGCCTGTCGTAAGCGGGTCATCAGCCGCCCGAGGGTTTCGGGCGACGCACGATGGAGGTTCGGCCATGTTCGACATCCTGATCGTTTTCGGCCTGCTCGGCGGCATCGCCGTTCTGGTGCTCCACGTTCTTCCCCGTCGCAGCGGCGGCAGCGACGCCGCAAGCCCCCAGACCCTGCTGGGCGAGTAGATTCCGCTTCTGTCGGTGCCGCTCATCGCGCCGGCCGCTTGACTGCCAGGGCCGGCCCGGCGAGCATCGCGGCCATGCGATGCGCCTACCTGTCTCATGCCGACTGCGCCCTTCATTCGATGGGCGAGCGCCATCCCGAGTCACCCGCACGCATCGGCGCCGTGGAAGCCGGCTTGCGCCATGCAGGCCTGACGGCGCGTCTGCAGCGGCACGACGCGCCGTCGGTGAGCCGCGAACAGCTGCTGCGGGTCCATGAAGGCCGTTATCTCGACGGGCTGGAACTTGCCCAGCCGCGCGAGGGCACGCATCGACTCGATCCCGATACCGCCCTCGGGCCACGCTCGCTGGATGCCGCGCGCCGGGCGGCCGGCGCGGTGGTGCGTGCGGTCGATCTGGTGCTCGGGGGCGAGGCGACGACGGCTTTTTGCGCGGTGCGTCCGCCCGGGCATCATGCGCGACGGTCGGCGGCGATGGGATTCTGCATTTATGGCAATGTCGCGGTGGGCGTTGCGCACGCGCTCGCGGCGCATGGCCTGAAACGGGTGGCGGTAGTCGATTTCGACGTGCACCATGGCAACGGCACCGAGGAGATGTTCCGCAACGATGCGCGCGTGCTGCTCGCGGACAGCTTCCAGCACCCCTACTACCCGCATGCCGGATCGCAGCCGCGACCGGGCTTTGTGCCGATGCCGCTGGCGGCCGGCAGCGACGGCAAGGCGTTTCGCGACGCCTGGCTGCGCGACGGCCTGCCGGCGCTCAGGGCGTTCCAGCCGGAGCTTGTGTTCTTCTCGGCGGGATTCGACGCCCATCGTGACGATCCCCTGGCGCAGCTGCAACTCGACGCCGATGACTATCGCTGGCTGACTCGTGAGGTCGATACAGTTGCGACGGTTGCTGCGCGCGGCCGCATGGTGTCCGCGCTCGAGGGCGGTTATGGGCTCGATGCAATCGGCCGTGCGGCTGGCGCGCACGTCGGCATTCTGGCCGATGGCTGAGCGCCGCGCGTTCTGTAGAATCAGCATTCCAAGGAGGACGCGCGCATGACTCTCGAGTGGTGGCACTGGGTGGTGTTCGGATTCGTACTGATCATCGCGGAACTGGCGGTGCCGCAGTTCGTGCTGGTGTGGTTCGGACTGGGGGCGCTGCTGGTGGGCGTCGCAATGCTGCTCGTTGGATTCGGCGTCACGACGCAACTGTTCATCTGGACGGTTGCATCGCTGGCGATGATCGTGCTCTGGTTCAAGGTCTTCAAGCGTGGCGCGCACAAGACGCGAATCGGCATGTCGGATGCCTACGTGGTCGGCGAGGTCGGCATCCTGACCAAGGGCGTCCAGCCGTTCGGGCGCGGCAGCGTGCGTTTCCAGAAACCCTTGATGGGGTCCGAAGTCTGGGAATGCTTCGCGGACGAGGCGATCGGCGCAAACGATCGGGTGCGCGTGGTGGCGGTCGAGGGCAATCTACTCAAGGTCGGGAGAGCATGATGGGAGACGGCGGCATGGGCGCAGGATTCTTCGTTGTCGTAGCGATACTGGTATTCGTCGTCGTCACTGTCTGGAAGGGCGTGCGCATCGTGCCCCAGGGCGAGGAGTGGATCGTCGAGCGGCTGGGGAAGTACAACGGGACGCTGAGTCCCGGGCTCAACATCGTGATTCCGTATCTGGACGAGATTGCCTACAAACTGGTGACCAAGGACATCATCCTCGACGTCCAGGAGCAGGAGGTGATCACCAAGGACAACGCGGTGATCCTGACCAACGCGATCTCGTTCATCAAGGTGACCGACCCGGTCAAGGCGGTCTATGGCGTGACCGACTTCTCCGAAGCGATCCGCAACATGATCATGACGACCTTGCGCTCGATCGTTGGCGAGATGGAACTCAACGAGGCGCTGTCGTCGCGCGACAAGATCAAGCTGCGCCTGCGCGAGAGCATCGCCGACGAGGCGATCGACTGGGGCCTGACCGTCAAGTCGGTCGAGATCCAGGACATCAAGCCTTCCGAATCCATGCAGCGGGCGATGGAAATGCAGGCCAGCGCGGACCGCGAGCGAAATGCCGTCGTGACGCGCGCGGAAGGCCAGAAGCAGGCAATGATCCTCGAGGCCGAAGCCCGGCTCGAGTCGGCCAAGCGCGATGCGGCCGCGCAAGTCACGCTCGCGGAGGCTTCTGCCGAGTCGATCCGTCGCGTGACCAACGCGCTCGGCACCGAGTCGACGCCGATGATGTACATCCTCGGCGAGAAATACATTTCGGCGATGGGCAAGCTGGCGGATTCGCAGAACGCGAAAGTGGTGGTGCTGCCCGCCGACCTGCAGGAGGCGCTGAAGGGCCTGTTCCCGCGGGCAAAACCCTGACCAGGGCCGGTTCGGGTTCGCCCGCGGTCGCGCCGATGGGGCCTGATGTCAGGCCTTGACGCGCATCAGGCGTTGCTTCTCGCGTTCCCAGTCGCGCTGCTTCTCGGTTTCGCGCTTGTCGTGCTGCTTCTTGCCCTTGGCCAGGCCGATTTCGAGCTTGATGCGGCCCTTCTTGTAATGCAGGTCGAGCGGCACGAGCGTGTAGCCAGCCCGTTCGACCTTTCCGATCAGCTTATTGATCTCTGCCGCGTGAAGCAGCAGCTTGCGCGTGCGCGTGGGGTCCGGCTTGATGTGCGTCGAGGCGGTGGGCAGCGCGGAAACGTGCATGCCGATGACGTAGACCTCGCCCCCGCGCAGCACGATGTACGCCTCCTTGATCTGGGCGCGGGCTGCGCGGATCGCCTTGACCTCCCAGCCTTCGAGCGCGATGCCGGCTTCGTAGCGCTCTTCGATGAAGTAGTCGTGGAAGGCTTTCTTGTTGTCGGCGATCGACATGGTATGGCTGCGGGTCGGGAAGGCGCGGCGCCGGCGAGACGGCGGCGGGAACGTGGCCCGCTTGCGCTAGAATGCGCGATTCTAGCAGAGCACGTCGTACGACCGTCGCATGGCCACGGTAAAGAAACTGGTCCTGATCGAATACACACCCCAGCAGATGTTCGATCTCGTCGATCGGGTCGAGGAGTACCCGAAGTTCCTGCCCTGGTGCGGCGGAACGGAGTTGCTCGATCGGACCGAACTGATCACGCGCGCCCGGTTGCACATCAACTACCACGGCATCAAGTCGGATTTTTCGACCGAGAACGACAAGGTCTATCCGACGCACATGCTGATTAAGCTGGTGGAAGGGCCGTTCCATCACCTCGAGGGCACCTGGGATTTCACGCCGCTCGGCGACCGGGCGTGCAAGGTGGATTTCACCCTGCACTACGAATTTTCCAGCAAGCTGATCGAGAAGGCCGTCGGTCCGGTGTTCAGCCATATCGCCAACACCTTTGTCGACTCGTTCGTGAAGCGGGCCGAACAGGTCTATCTGCGGAGCAATTGACCATGATGCAGGAGCAGGCAAAGTCGATTTCGGTGGAGGTCATCTATGCCCTGCGCGAGAAGGCGGAGCGGGTGCCGGTGAAGCTTCCGGAGGGCAGCACGGTTGCCCAGGCGATCGAGTTTTCCGGCCTGTTGCAGCGGTTCCCCGAGATCGACCTGTCGAAGAACAAGGTCGGGATTTACGCGAAGCTGGTCAAGCTGGACCAGCCCCTGCGCGAGCGCGATCGCGTCGAAATCTATCGTGCGCTGATTGCCGACCCGAAGGAAGTGCGGCGCCAGCGCGCCGCCGAGGGCAAGGTGATGAAGAAAGGCGCCGGTGCCGCCGCGGGGGGCGAGGCGGCGGACGAAGCGTAAGACATCTCAGGCAGCCAGTTCCAGCAGGAAGTCGAGATCGTCGTCGTCGTGTTCGAGATTCACGACCGGCATGCAGGTGATGTACTCGATTTCTGCGACGCATGCGAGAACCTGCTCGACGAGATCGGGCAGATGCGGCAACGATTCGCCGGGAAAGAGCGGGCGCGCGATACGGCTCGAATGGTGGGGGTCGCGAGCGGCGAGCGGTATGTGCATGTCCATGTCGATTCCTTTCCTTCGGTAGCCGGTGCGTGCGGCGTTGAGGAACTGTACGACGTGCAAGGCTATGCAATGAAGTGTTGCAGCCTTCCCGGACGTGACTGAATGCGCGACTTCCTGTGGTTCTGACGTGATCGAAATCACGTGATTCCCGGGCGTTGTGCGCTATCGCACGCGGCCCGGGAATGGGCGAGCGTCACTGGCAGTTGTCGGCGACGGCTTTCTTCGTGCGTTCGACTTCCGCGGCGCGCTGCGCATCGTCGAGGTATTCGCGCTCGCCCTGGGCGTTGAACCGGGCGATCCGCTGACCGGATTCGAGCGCGGCCAACTGGTTCTTCGCCATCTCGCAATTCTGCGATTTCGCCTTGGCATGGGCGCTATCCTTCTCGGCCTTGGCCTGCTTTTCGCCCTGTTCCTGCTGGCGCTTCTTGAGTTCGAGTTCCTGGTCTGCGACAGACTTCGCCGGCGCGGCCTCCTGACCCGAGATCTCGCCGACTGCATCGCGGCGCAGGCGCCGGGAAGGGATATTGCCCGGCGGCGGATTGTCCGAGTAGACGATCTGTCCGCTCTTGTCTTTCCATTGATAGATGTACTCGCCCGCGACCAGGTCGCCGGCAAAAAGCAGTGCCGAGGCACTCAGGAAAAGGGTCGCTGCCATTGCACGCATTCTGGTCTCCAGTGCTTTGCCCGGTTCCGGGCACCCGCGTATAATACGTTTTTGCCACATAGGGTCAAAGACATGCGAGTGATTCAGAAGGCATTGACGTTCGACGACGTCTTGCTCGTTCCAGCCCACTCGGTCATCCTGCCCCGCGAAGTCAGCCTTGCCACGCGCCTGACGCGCAACATCCAGCTCAACATCCCGCTGGTATCCGCTGCGATGGATACCGTTACCGAATCGCGCTTGGCCATTGCGCTTGCGCAAGAGGGCGGCATCGGCATCGTGCACAAGAACCTGACGCCCAAGGCGCAGGCAGCCGAGGTAGCCAAGGTCAAGCGCTTCGAATCCGGGGTGCTGAAGGACCCGATCACCATACCACCCGAAATGACCGTTCGCGAGGTGCTGAGCCTCACGCGTGCGCACAAGATCTCCGGGCTGCCGGTGGTCGAGGGCGGTCGCGTCGTCGGCATCGTCACCAACCGCGATCTACGCTTCGAGACGAATCTGGACCAGCCGGTATCGAAGATCATGACGCCGCGCGAGCGTCTGGTGACCGTTCGGGAAGGCACGTCGACCGACGATGCAAAGGCGCTGATGCACAAGCATCGACTGGAGCGCGTTCTCGTGATCAACGGCGACTTCGAGTTGCGAGGGCTGGTGACGGTGAAGGACATCCTGAAGTCGACCGAGCACCCGCTTGCGGCGAAGGATTCGCTCGGCCGATTACGCGTCGGCGCTGCAATCGGTGTCGGCGAAGGCACGGAAGAGCGTGCCGAGGCACTCGCCGAGGCGGGTGTCGACGTGCTCGTGGTGGATACTGCCCATGGCCATGCGCAGGGCGTGCTCGACCGTGTGCGCTGGGTCAAGAAGACGTTCCCCAAGGTCGAAGTGATCGGCGGCAACATTGCGACGGCCGATGCAGCGCGCGCGCTGGTCGATGCCGGCGCCGATGCGGTCAAGGTTGGCATCGGACCGGGCTCGATCTGCACCACGCGAATCGTCGCCGGCGTGGGCGTGCCGCAGATCTCGGCGATCGACAATGTTGTCCGGGGCCTTGCGGACTCCGGCGTGCCGATGATCGCGGATGGCGGCATCCGCTACTCGGGCGATATTTCCAAGGCCGTCGCGGCGGGCGCCAACGTCGTCATGCTCGGCGGCCTGTTCGCCGGCACCGAGGAGGCCCCGGGCGAGACCGTCCTGTATCAGGGGCGATCGTACAAGTCCTACCGCGGCATGGGTTCGCTCGGGGCCATGCAGCAAGGCGCCGCGGACCGCTACTTCCAGGATGCGGAAGCGGGCGCGGAAAAACTGGTTCCCGAAGGCATCGAAGGCCGCGTCCCGTACAAGGGGCCGGTGGCGGCTGTCATCCATCAGCTCGTCGGCGGGCTGCGTGCGTCGATGGGCTACTGCGGCTGCGCGACGATCGACGAGATGCGCGGGAAAGCCCAGTTCGTCGAGATCACGTCGGCGGGCATCCGCGAGTCGCACGTCCATGATGTGCAGATCACCAAGGAAGCGCCGAATTACCACGTGGAGTAAGCGAGTACGGCCGTGTGAGGGCGGCTTCGGCCGCCTTTCGCTTTTCTGAAACCAGCGAGCAGCAGCCAAATGTCCCACCAGAAGATCCTCATCCTCGATTTCGGCTCCCAAGTCACGCAACTGATTGCCCGCCGCATACGCGAGCAGCAGGTCTATTGCGAGATTCATCCGTTCGACATGACCGAGGCGGCGATCCGTGCGTTTGCGCCGCGCGGCATTATCCTTTCAGGTGGGCCGAATTCGGTCTACGAGGCCGAGGGATGGCATGCGCCGCAATGCGTGTTTGAACTCGGTGTGCCGGTGCTCGGCATCTGCTATGGCATGCAGACCATGGCACAGCAACTGGGCGGCAAGGTCGAAAGCTCGGGCAAGCGGGAGTTCGGTTATGCCGAGATCCGCGCGCGCGGCCACTCGGCGCTGTTCCGCGACATCCAGGACCGGACCAACGAACAGGGCCATGGTCTGCTCGATGTCTGGATGAGCCACGGCGACAAGGTCACCGAATTGCCGCCGGGCTTCAAGGTGATCGGCAGCAATGACTCGACGCCGGTCGCGGCGATGGCCGACGAAGCGCGCCATTTCTACGCCGTGCAGTTCCACCCCGAGGTAACGCACACACTCAAGGGCAGGCAGATGATTGCCCGCTTCGTGCACGAGATCTGCGGCTGCGGCCACGATTGGAACATGCCGGACTACATCGGCGAGGCGGTCGAGCGCATCCGGGCGCAGGTTGGCTCGGACGAAGTGATTCTCGGGCTCTCGGGCGGCGTGGATTCCAGCGTTGCTGCCGCGCTGATCCATCGTGCCATCGGTGACCAGCTCACCTGCGTGTTTGTCGACAACGGCCTGTTGCGCCTCAACGAGGCGGTCCAGGTGATGGAAACCTTCGGCCGCAACCTCGGCGTGCGGGTAATCCACGTCGACGCCACCGAACAGTTCATGGGCCACCTCAAGGGCGTGGCGGACCCGGAGCAGAAAAGAAAGATCATCGGCCGCGAGTTCGTCGAAGTGTTCCAGGCCGAGGCACAGAAGCTGCCCCGGGCGAAATGGCTGGCACAGGGTACGATCTACCCAGACGTCATCGAATCGGCCGGCGGCAAGACGAAGAAGGCGCACACCATCAAGAGCCATCACAACGTCGGCGGCCTGCCGGAAACGCTCAACCTGAAGCTGCTCGAACCGCTGCGCGAACTGTTCAAGGACGAAGTGCGCGAACTCGGCGTCGCGCTCGGCCTGCCCCACGAAATGGTTTATCGCCACCCCTTCCCGGGGCCGGGCCTCGGCGTGCGCATCCTCGGCGAGGTCAGGAGGGAATACGCCGATCTGCTGCGCCGTGCCGACGCGATCTTCATCGACGAGTTGCGTGCGGCCGACTGGTACGACAAGACTTCGCAGGCCTTTGCGGTGTTCCTGCCGGTGAGGAGCGTCGGCGTGATGGGCGATGGGCGGACCTACGAATACGTCGTCGCCCTGCGCGCAGTGGAAACGCAGGACTTCATGACGGCCCACTGGGCCGAGCTGCCGCACAGCCTGCTCGGGCGCGTATCGAACCGTATCATCAACGAGGTGCGCGGCATCAATCGGGTCGTTTAATGCAAGA
>WBZM01001500.1_pt2 | contig 16347 bp, 19 predicted proteins | sample 5204271 | NCBI WGS metagenome assembly WBZM01 (sample SAMN12344346, study PRJNA552823) | activated sludge metagenome | biome: Activated sludge suspended growth; feature: Nitrification reactor; material: Wastewater; isolation source: activated sludge from nitrification reactor of wastewater...
CGAACATGCTGGTGATTCGCGGCATTCTCGGCACGCGAAAGACCGTGGTTTACTGCACGTTGGTGGTGGTGATGGCAACCGTCACCGGCTGGGTATTCGGCACGTTTTATCCGTGAGGAGCGAAAGCCATGAAACTGCAAATTCTCGGCAAGGGCTGCGCGAAGTGCGTGGCGCTCGGCGAACACGCCGAGGCCGCCGCCAGGGCGCTGGGCTTGGACTATGAGCTGGAGAAGGTCACCGACATGAACGCCATCATCGATGCCGGGGTCATGACCACGCCGGCGCTGGCGGTGGACGGCACGGTGAAAAGCGCGGGCCGGGTGCTGTCGGTCGAGGAGATCAAAAAACTGTTGAGCGCCTGACGCTGGATAAAGCGATTTCCGCCCATGCCCACCGTTCCCGCTCCACCTCCCGCCGCCGATCGCACCGGCGTAATCACCGCCGTGCGCGGCAGCGTGGTGGACGCGCGGTTTCCCGGTGACCTGCCGCCCCTGCGCCAACGCCTGCTGGCCGGACGGCGGTCGGAGGTGGTGCTGGAAGTCAGCGAGCACCTCGGCGCCGACACGGCGCGCGGCATCGCCCTGACCGCTACTCAGGGATTGGCGCGCGGCGAACCGGTGTGGGACAGCGGGACACCGTTGACCGCGCCGGTCGGGCCGGCGTTGCTGGGGCGGATGGTCAACGTGTTTGGGGCGACGATTGACGGCGGGCCGCCGTTGACCGGGGTCGAACGGCGGGCGATTCATCGACCGCCGCCGCCGTTACACCAACAACAGATCGAGCGGGAACGATTCGAGACCGGCATCAAGGTGATCGACCTGCTCTGCCCGCTGGAGCGCGGCGGCAAGGCCGGCCTGTTCGGCGGGGCGGGCGTGGGCAAGACGGTCATCATCACCGAGCTGATTCACAACATGGTCGGGCGCTACCGGGGCGTCAGCCTGTTCTGCGGCATCGGCGAACGTTGCCGCGAGGCCGAGGAACTGCACCGGGAAATGCGCGACGCCGGCGTGCTCGACCAGGCGGTGCTGGTGTTCGGCCAGATGGACGAGCCGCCGGGCGCGCGGTTCCGGGTTGGCCACGCGGCGCTGACGATTGCCGAGTATTTCCGCGATACCGCCCGCCGCGACGTGCTGCTGCTGATCGATAATATCTTCCGCTTCGTTCAGGCGGGCGCGGAAGTTTCCGGGCTGATGGGCCGGTTGCCGTCGCGGGTGGGCTACCAGCCTACGCTCGGCAGCGAACTGGCGGAACTGGAGGAACGGATTTGCAGCACCGCCAACGGCGCGATGACCTCGGTGCAGGCGGTGTACGTGCCCGCAGACGATTTCACCGATCCCGCCGCCGCCCACACCTTCGCCCACCTGTCGGCGGTGCTGGCCCTGTCGCGGCAGCGGGCCAGTCAGGGACTCTATCCGGCGGTGGATCCGCTGGGTTCGGATTCCAAGCTGTTGACGCCGGCCGTGGTCGGCGAGCGCCATTATCACATCGCCCAGGCCGTGCGCCGCACCCTGGCCGAGTATGAGGAGTTGAAAGACATCATCGCCATGCTGGGACTGGAAGAACTGTCGTCCGGCGACCGGGCCACGGTGTGCCGGGCGCGGCGACTGGAGCGTTATCTGACCCAGCCGTTCTTCACCACCGAACATTTCACCGGCCGGGCCGGCGTCAGCGTGCCGCTGGCCCAAACGCTGGACGATTGCGAACGGCTGCTCAACGACGAGCGCGCCGACTGGCCGGAGCAGGCGTTGTACCTGATCGGCGGTCTCGACGAGGCGCGGCCATGCGCCTGAAACTGCTCACGCCCACCGAGGTCCTGGTGGATGAAACCGTTGTCAAAATAAATGCCGAGGGTTTGGAAGGGCAGTTTTGCCTGCTGCCCCGTCACCGCGATTGGGTCGCGGCGCTGGTGCCCGGTCTCGCCGGTTTCATCACCCCGGACGGCGGCGAAACCTTCGTGGCGGTGGACCGGGGGGTGCTGGTCAAATGCGGGGACGAGGTGCTGATTTCGGTAAGGCGGGCCGTGCGCGGCGGCGATCTGGCGGGGCTGCGGGACGTGGTCGAAACCCGCTTCCGCCATTACGATGAGCAGGAAAAAGCGGCGCGCGGCGCCATCGCCCGACTGGAAGCCGGAGTCATCCGCCGCTTTCTGGAATTGCAGGAGCGGGCGCGATGAAATCGCCTCATCCCGCTCCCAACCATCTGCCGGCGCAAGTCGCCCGCAAAGCCGACCGCAAGTTGCGCGCGCGCGCCGCCGGACCGCCGGGGTTGTGGTTCGGGCTGGGGCTGGTCGGGATGATCGGCTGGAGCGTGGCGTTGCCGGCGGTGCTGGGGGCGCTGTTGGGTATCTGGCTGGATCACGCTCATCCTGGCCGCTTTTCCTGGACCTTGAGCCTGCTGCTGGCCGGGCTGGCGCTGGGTTGCATCGCCGCCTGGCAATGGGTGGATCGAATGGGGCCACCGCATGATTGAACCACTCGCTTGGCTGCTGGCCGCCGTGGGCGGCGCGCTGTTGGGACTGTTCTACTACGCCGGCCTGTGGTTCACCCTGCGCCGCTTGCCGGAACAGGCGCATCCCGCGCTGTGGGTGTTCGGCAGCTTCACCCTGCGGCTGGCGGTCAGCATGGCCGGCTTTTATTTCATCCTCGGCCCGGATCGCAATCTGCCGCGCTTGGGCGTGGCGCTGCTGGCCTTTATCGTCGCACGGGTATTGTTGATGCGCCGGCTGCGGCCCGTGACCGAACCGCCTCGGCAAGCATCATGAATGTCAGCCCCGACCAGACCGTTCTGCTCGATCTCGGCGTGGTGAAGATCAACGCCACCCTGGTCTATACTTGGCTGACTATCGCCCTGCTGGCCGGACTGGCGCGCCAGATAACCCGCAAACTGTCCACCGCTGGCGAACTGTCGCCGTGGCAAAATTTGCTGGAAGTCCTGGTCGAGAGCGCCCAGGGCCAGATTCGCGACATCGCCCGTCAAGACCCCGGCCCGTTCCTGTCGTTTATCGCCACCCTGTTTATCTTCATCGCCGCCTGCAACCTGCTGGCTGTCGTCCCCGGTTACGAGCCGCCTACCGGCTCCCTGTCCACGACCACCGCGCTGGCGTTGTGCGTCTTCGTCGCGGTGCCTTTTTATGGCATCCGCCAGCATGGATTGCGTGGTTTCCTGCATCTGTACCTCGAACCCACTCCGTTGATGCTACCGCTCAATATCATCGGCGAACTGGCCCGCACCCTGGCGCTGGCCGTCCGGCTGTACGGCAACATCATGAGCGGTGGGCTGGTGGTGGCGATTCTGTTGTTGGTGGTGCCGTTCGTGTTCCCGGCGCTGATGCATGCCTTGGGACTGTTGACCGGCTTGATCCAAGCCTACATCTTCGCGGTGCTGGCGACCGTGTTCATTGCCGCCGCATCGGCTGCCCAGGAACAAACCCTCAACCATTCCCAACCTCGCGCGTGAGACAGACGCTCATGGACCCCACTCTCGTGATCGGCATCGTGTCCATCGTCACCGCCGGCTTGACCGTCGGCCTGGGCACCGTCGGACCGGCCCTGGCCGAAGGCCGCGCCGTGATGAACGCCCTGCTGGCCATCGCCCAGCAGCCGGATGAGGCGGCTACCATCAGCCGCACCCTGTTCGTCGGCTTGGCGATGATCGAATCCACCGCGATTTACTGTTTCGTGGTGTCGCTGATCCTGATTTTCGCCAATCCGTTCTGGAATCACGTCATCGCCGCGACCGCCCGCTAGCCATGAAGCTGGACTGGTTCACCGTCGCCGCCCAGATCGGCAACTTTCTGCTGTTGCTGTGGCTGCTCAAGCGGTTCCTGTATCGCCCGATTCTCGCCGCGATGGCCGCCCGCCAGCAACGGGTCGCCACCGCGTTGACGGAAGCGCAAACCAAGGCGGCGACAGCCGAGGCGCTGCAACAGGACTACCTGGCGCGACAACAGGAAATGACGGCGAGTCGGGAAACCTGGCTGGCGCGGGCGCGGGAAGAAGTCGCGGCGCAGCGGCAAATCTGGCTGACGCAAGCGCGGATAGAAGTCGAAGAAGCGCGGGAACGCTGGCGGGCGGAACTGGAGCGGGAACAGCGGGGTTATGGGGAAACGCTGCAACGGGAGGCCGGCCAACGGTTGCTGGCGCTGGCCCGGCGGGCGCTCCGCGATTTGGGCGGCGCCGAACTGGAAGCGCAAATGGCCTCGGTCCTGCTGACGCGACTGCGGGCGTTGGACGGCGAAACCCGGCGAACGCTGGCTGAGGCTGGACGGGACGGCTGCGCGATCCTCACCGCCTTTCCGCTGGCGGAACCCCAGCAACGGACGCTGACCGCCGGCTTGCGGCAGGCGCTCGCCGCCGACCTGGCCCCGGACTTCCGAGCCGATCCCGCCGCGCCCTTGGGCGTCACCCTGGAAACGTCCAGCCAGCGGTTGAGTTGGACGCTGGATAGCTACCTGGACGGGTTCGCCGCCGAATTGCAGGCCCTGCTCCCATCCGCCGGTAGTGGCGACGCATCGGATCATGAGCCTGCCTGAGTGCTTGACCGGCTTCGACGCTGCGCTGAGCGGCTATCGGCCCCGCTTGCGGCCGGTCGAAATCGGCGTGGTCGCCGCAGTCGGGCAGGGGGTGGCCCGGGTGCGCGGCCTGCCGGGCGTGGCGGCGATGGAAATGGTCCGCTTCGCCGACGGCTCGACCGGGATCGCCTTCGACCTCGATGTCGCCGAGATCGGAGTAGTGCTGCTGCGCGATGAGGGCGGCTTGCGGGCCGGCGCGTCCGTGGAACGCACCGGACGGGCGCTGGATACCCCGGTCGGCGCGGCCTTGCTCGGGCGGGTCGTAAACGCGCTCGGCGAACCGCTGGACGGTGGCGGCCCGGTCACGGCCGGCGAACGCTGGCCGGTGGAACGGCCCGCGCCACCGATTCTGGCGCGCGCCCCCGTCAGCGCGCCGCTGGCGACCGGCATCAAGGCGGTGGACGCCGCCATTCCCATCGGGCGCGGCCAGCGGGAATTGATTCTGGGAGACCGTCAGACCGGCAAGACCGCCCTGGCGGTGGATGCCATCATCAACCAGGCCGATCAGGGCGTGATCTGCGTCTATTGCGCCATCGGCCAGCGCGGCGCGGCGGTGGCGCGGGCGATCGCCGCCTTGCGCCAATACAAAGCATTATCCTACAGCGTGGTCGTGGTCGCCGCCGGCGAAGACCCGCCGGGCTTGCAAGCGTTCGCGCCTTACGCGGCGACCAGCATCGCCGAGTGGTTCATGGCCCAGGGACGCGACGCGCTGATCGTATACGACGATTTGACCCGCCACGCGCAAGCCTACCGGGAACTGTGCCTGCTGTTGCGCCGCCCGCCGGGACGGGAGGCGTTTCCCGGCGATATTTTTTATCTGCATTCGCGCCTGCTGGAGCGCGCCGCCCGTCTCCGTCCGGAACACGGTGGCGGGTCGCTGGCGGCGCTGCCGATTGTCGAAACCGAGGCGCAAAATCTCGCCGCCTACATTCCCACCAACTTGATTTCGATCACCGATGGGCAGATTTATCTTTCGCCGACGCTGGCCCGCAAGGGCATCTGGCCGGCGGTGGACATCGGCAAGTCGGTGTCGCGGGTCGGCGGCAAGGCGCAGTTGCCGGCCTACCGGGCAGTGGCCGGAGAATTGCGGCTGGCCTACGCCCAGTTCGAGGAAATGGAAGCGTTCGCCCGGTTCGGCACCCGGCTCGACGACACCACCCGTCGCGCCATCGACCGGGGACAACGGCTGCGGGAAGTATTGAAGCAGCCGCAATACCAACCATTGCCGGCGGCCGTGCAAATCGCGGTGTTGTTGGCCGTCACCCAAGGCGCGTTCGACGCCGTGCCGCTGGAGCGGATCGGCGAGGCAGAAAACCGGGTACGGGAAGCGACGATAACCCATTGCGCGGAGATCAATCGGCGGATCACGGCCGGCGCCGACCTGAACGAGGAGAATCTCGACGCTTTGCTCGCCGCCGCCCGCGCGGCGCTGGCGAATATCGCAGAACGTTGAGACAGCCGCCATGCCGACCCCGGACAGCCTGCGCCGCACCATCGCCACAGCGGAAAGTCTGCGCGGCATCGTCCGCACCATGAAAACCCTGGCGGCGGTCAGCATCCGCCAGTACGAGCAGGCGGTCGCGGCGGCCACCGACTACGAGCGAGCGGTGCGGCTGGGGCTGGCGGCGCTCCTGGGTGAATCGGCTCCCGTCCGCTCCCAAACCGACCCTCCATCGTCCAGGAAACAGCCAATAGTCGGCCTGATCGCGTTCGGCTCCGATCATGGCCTGTGCGGGCGATTCAACGAAGACTTGGCCGAGCACATCCGCGCGGCGCTGGCCGGGTTCCCGGCGCACGGTCATCGCATCCTGGCGGTGGGAGTACGCTTGGCGGCGATACTGGAGAGTCTGGGTTTGGTCCCGGAGCAAACGTTCCATACGCCCGCCGCCGCGACCGGAATCGTGCACACCTTGCGACAAATACTGCCGACGTTGGAAAAATGGCGGAATACAGGCGTCGAAAGCTTGTTATTGTGCCAACAGCGCCCACAAGCCGGAATGCGCCCGACGCCGCACACGCTGGCGCTGCTGCCGCTCGATCCCGTCGGGTTTCAAAATCCGGGGCCGTGGCCGGGACGCTCCCTGCCCGGCCATCGCGGCGACCGGGCGGCGCTGTTGACCGAGTTGCTGAACGAGTGGCTGTTCATCGCCTTCTTCCGCGCCTGCGCCGAATCGCTGGCCGGCGAACACGCCAGCCGGCTGTTGGCCATGCAGAACGCCGAGCGCAATATCGAGGACAAGCTGGCGACATTGCACGCGCTCTATCACCGGCAACGGCAAGAAGCGATCACCACCGAGCTATTGGATGTCGTCGTGGGGTTCGAGACGCTGGTCCAATCGCGGCCAGCGGACGGACAGCCGGCGACGAGGGACCGGCTCAGCGCAACTGCGGCGGCATGAACAAACCGCCGCTTTGCCACGGACGATTGAGGCCGCGATCCAGCCCCAACGGGCTGTCGGCACCCAAATTGCGCTCGAAGATCTGGTCGTAAGGCCCCACCTGAGCCAGAATTTGATACGCCCAGTCATCGTTCAGTCCCAGCGGTTGACCGAACCCGGCTTCCTTGCCGGCGAGGCGGCGCAACTCGGCATCGGCTTCTTCGCCGATTCTCGCCAAACCCGGCGCATCGATCCCGCGCGCATCGGCGATTTGGGTGACATGAATCACCCAACGAACGATGCTGAACCAACGCTCGTCGCCTCGGGCGATATAAGGCCCCATGGGTTCGCGCGAGACGATTTCGTCCAGTATCCGCCAGCGTTTGGGATCGATGGCCCGGGTCGCGCGCTGCACCGCCAGCTCGGAGCGGTCGGCGCTGCTCAGATCGCATTCGCGGCGGATAAAACGATCCCGCATGTTACTCGGACTCGATTCAATCACTTTGAAATCGAGCCCCCTGGTTCGCGACATGTCGTGCAAATTCGCCGCCGTGGTCGTTTCTTTCTGCACGCAGACCTTCGCGCCCTTGGCCTGATCGAGACGAGTGATCGGGCTATCCGACCACACCATGAAGCCCTGCCCATCAAAAAAAATCGGCGCCACGAACCGGGTTCCCATTGCAATGTCGCGGCTGTAGGTCCAGGTCGCCGACCCGAAGGCAATATCCACCTCGCCGCGCGCCAGCGCCTGGTATTTGTTGGCGGTATCGATTCGCTCGACTTCCACCGCATCGGCCTTGCCCAGCACGGCGGCGGCGACCGCACGGCAAAAATCCACGTCGAAACCGGCGGGCCGCCCCGCCTTGTCCAGGCCGCTGAATCCCGTGCCCCAACCGGCCGCGCAGCGCACGGCGCCGTGCTTCCGCACCCGATCCAGCACGTCGGCCCAAGCGGAAGAAGCGGAAATCAACATCAAAAAATGGCAGATAATAAATTGAAATAAAATGAAATTGATGCGGCGAGTCCCCATGTTTCCCCCTTTTCGGCAAGAAATCGTTCCAAATCAAAACAGAATGATCGTAACATATATGTGCAAATCATGCTCTGGCGAATGGCTGACGGTGGCCCGTTTGATGTTCTATCGTTTCGCATAACCGGATTTTGACCACGATGACGGACGCGACGAACACGCCATGATCGGCACCCAATTACGGCGGTTTTCCTGGGCCATGGGGCTGGCCATGGTCGTTTTGACCTCGGTGCTGTTATACATGCAAAGCGGCCTACAGGTAAATCTGGCCGAGTTGCGGGACAATTTCATTCCCCGCTGGCAGACTGCTCAACGCTTGCAGAGCGATGCCCAAGGCGTCGGCGCTAAAGCTTCGCAGCTCACTCTGGCGTTCACGCTCGGCGAGTTGCAGTCGATGCGCGATGATCTCGACGACCAGATCAGGGCGCTTGAAGCCAGCTTGCAGGCGATCATCGCCCAGACCGACGATGCGGAACTGGCGCGAAACCTGACCACGGCCGCCAGCGATTTCCGCAAAGTCGCCGACGAATTGGCGGAAGCCGTTCATCTCCGCGTCACGTCGGCCAGCGCCCCGTCAATCAAGCAGGCGGATCGGGAGCGGCGCCGGGAACGCGATCTGGCCCGCCTCATGGGCGATCACGCGGCCAAGCTGGCGAGCTATAGCGGCACGCTGGCCGCCGACATCGATATCGCCCTCACGGTCCATCGCCAAGAGCTGATGCGCCGGCTTTGGTTGCAGGGCATCTTGATCGGCTTGGCCGGCGTTTTCATGGCGGGATTGATCTGGCAGCAGTTCCGCCTGCTCGACCGTCGGCTGATTCGCCGCATCAAGGCGCTCGAAGCCGAAATGGCGAAAACCGATCTCGACCATAACCTGCTTTCCAAGCATCCCGAGGTGGATGAAATCGACGCCATGCGCAACGAGCTGGCGCTGCTGCTGAGCCGGCTGACCACCCAGAACGTCGAGCTGGAACGTCTGGCCACCACGGACAGCCTGACCGGGCTCGCCAACCGTCGTCGCCTGTTCGATTGCCTCGAACAGGAGGTCTATCGCGCCCAGCGCTACGGCACCACGCTTTCGCTGGTCATGTTCGACATCGACCATTTCAAGCGCATCAACGACAGTTGGGGCCACGCAACCGGCGACTGGGTTCTGTGCAGGATCGCTCGGGAAACTCACCAGCTTTTGCGCAAGACCGATCAGGCGGGACGCTATGGAGGAGAGGAGTTCGTCGTCCTCCTGCCGGAAACCGATTTGTCGGAGGCGCTCTTGCTGGCGCAGCGGCTCAGCCGGCGGATTTCGGACACCGTGATCACGCCGGAGCACGATGCGCCGATGCCGGTGACGGTCAGCGTGGGCGTCGCCGCGCTGGCCTCGGACGAGACCGGCGAAGAGCTGATTCACCGGGCGGATCAGGCGCTGTATCGAGCGAAGCAAAACGGCCGCAATCGGGTCGAAACGGCGCTTGATCCGATCCATTTCGGCCGCCAAGAGGCGGAATAGCGCGGCGCGAAATCCGGTGTTCCGGTCGGTGTGGCACACCCGAAAAATAAAAATCGGAAATGCCTTGCAACAAGACGGTTTTTCAAATACTAAATGAGGCAAATTTAATTTATATCTTTCTGATTTCTAATGAAGGAATCGCCCGCTCATGCCGCTCGATCCCGAGTTTCACGGCGATCTACCAGAATGTATAAGACCTCAGGATACGAGCATCCGCATCTGCGCGCGGGGTCCGAGACAACCGCAAAAACATCTTGAAAGCGCGGGGCGGAGCGAGAAAAACATCGGCGTGGAACTCCGGAAGTTGCTGGAAAAATATGGATTAGCTTCCGAGCCAGCACCATGAATAACGGTCGCGAACATCACCACCATCACCATCACCATCATCGCGGCGAAGCCACGGGCCGCATCCTGTGGCTGGCGACCGGGCTGACTCTGGGCTATGCCGGCGTGGAAGCCGGTGTCGGCTGGTGGGCGGGATCGCTGGCGCTGGTCGCGGACGCCGGCCACATGCTCAACGATGCCGCCGCGCTGGCATTGGCGGCGGTGGCGGCGTGGCTGGCTCGCCGCCCGGTTTCGGCGCGGCACAGCTACGGCTTCGGTCGCGCCGAATTCTTGGCGGCCCTCGTCAACAGCCTGGGCTTGCTGGTGCTGGTGGCTTGGATCGCGGTGTCCGCCATCAACCGCCTGCGCGAACCGCAGCCGGTCATGGGGGAGGCCGTGTCGCTGGCCGCCGTCGTCGGGTTGGGGATCAATGTCCTGGTCGCTTGGCTGCTCGGTCGCGGGGCGCAGAATCTCAACACCCGGGCCGCCTCGCTGCATGTGCTCGGCGACCTGCTCGGTTCGGTCGCCGCCCTGCTGTCCGGCGTCATGATCGCCTTCACCGGCTGGACGCCCATCGACCCGCTGCTTTCGCTGGGCATCGGCGCCTTGATCGTGGTGTCCGGTTTCCGGCTGCTGCGCGAGGCTCTGCACGGGCTGATGGAAGGCACGCCGTTCGATCTCGCGCCCGAAGACATCGGCCGGGCGCTGGCGACCGTGCCCGGCGTGGCCTCGGTGCACGATCTGCACGTCTGGAGCGTGGGATCGGAGCGGGTCATGCTCACGGCCCACCTGATCGTGCGGGATCTGCATCAGTGGGAATCGGTGCTCGACGCCTGTCGCGCCCTGCTCGTCGAACGCTTCGGCATCCACCACGCCACCTTGCAGCCGGAGCCGGAAGCCCGGACGGTGCGCTGGATCGGCGCGCGGGGCGGGGAATCCGCTCACCACCACCCTTGAGAGCGGTGACGATGATTCGGCGGATCGCGGCTTGGCTGGACGCGTCGGTGGTCTGTTGCCGGCTTTCCCCTCACAGGAGACGGTTGGGCGCCCGCCCCCATTCCTCGTGACGGGAGCGGTAGGCGGCGTTCACCATGTTCATCATGCCCTCATCGAAGCCGGTGGTCTGTTGCAACCGCTTGAGATACACATCGAACAGAGAAAGCTTCCTGCGCTTTTTCATGGCCGCGCTCAAACTTTGATCCTTGGCGATTCGCCCTTCGATGGAGTCGTCGCCGGCTTCGTACCGCCTGATCACTTCGGGGTATTGATCCTGAGCCTTGGATTCTCGAATGATCGTCCGATAGCCGTCCAGATACTTGTCGAGGGCTTGGTACGGCTCCAGGCCGGTCCGCAGGGCTTCCGTCGATACTTCCACCAGCTTGATCTTCGCGCCCTTCAGTTCCAGGTAGCTGTCCATCTCGTTCACGATGGACAGGACGTTCATGGTCGCGGCGAAGATATTGCTGGCGAAGGCGTGGTAGTCGCGAATGCTGGACTGGCTCCCCACCAGAAAATCGTAAGCTTCGCACCGCTTGGCGCGATAAGCGAAGCGCAGGTTGCAGGGCATGAGGTGCGCGGCCTGGCTGTCCTCGGCATCGGCCCGATGGGTTTGGAGGCGCGCGCCGCTATCCTCGACCCCGATCCCGTCGAGCAGCGCCTTCCGAGCCGGATCACCGCTCTTGAGCAGGCCCTCGCGAAGCCATTTCAGGAGCGCGAACCAGCGGTAGAGAATTTCCTTCCTGCGGTTCAGCAGCTCCTCGATGTCCGCTTCCAAATAGCTCGAACCGTTCCGACGGGCCTTTTCGTGGCGGCGCTCGAACTGGAAGCGCTCCCGAGCGGCGGCGGCTTCGCCCCTGGAGCGGAAATAGGGATCGCTCGATTCGGTGTAAAAAGTTCTGTCGCCGGTGACGCCTCCGGGCCGGTGGCTCGCTCTCGCAAGCGTCCCGGCATCTATCGCGGGAGCGTTGTACCCGCTGCCCAAGGGTCCTCTGCCACTGCTGCCGGCCATGTCGCATACCTCGCGAGCCATTCAAAACCTGTGCGGAAACACCTCTCTGCCGCCGGGAGAGCCGGCTGGCGCGGGTCGGAAGCGCGACGGCGAACGGCCGCGCAAAGTCGCGATGCGGCAGAGCCGCCCGATGGTTATCATCGCGACGAGCGGCGATTTCCCACGGCGCGAAGCGGGGCCAAGCCGCACCGGTCGGATCGACGCTTGCACCAAATCGACGCACAAAATCGACAAAAACCGTCATCGCCGCACCCGATCACGTCCCGGTCAGGCGATCTGCGGGTCCAGGCTCCTGTACTGGGGCAACAGGCAAAACCGGGCCGGCGACAGCAGCGCGATCCGGTCCGAGATCAACCGCAAGATGTAGTTGTGATCGTGCGCGCGAACCGCCATTTCTGGCGAATAATAGACCGGGTGCGGCTCACCCCGCCACTTGAAACGGCGAATTTCCGGGAAATTGGACTCGTACATGGCATGGCCCTCGAAAACATTTTCTCTGAGTAAACTTACTTAAGCATTATTCATGCCAATATCGAAAACGTTTCGTCGATCATGCCACTGGGTCAACCTTTCCGGTCGAACCGGGCGGCTAACACCGCCCGAGGGAACGACAGGCCGGAATCCTCGCAGTCGCCGGTTCGCCTGATCCGGCGAGATCCCGCCGTTGCTTTACGGAAACGCCGGAATCGTCGGTTCGGTGCCTTCGGGATGCGCTTCAGGGTGGTGGGTCGCGACCATCTCGGTGATTTCCGCCACGCGATCACGCGGCACGTCGATCATCATCAGCAGCTCACCCCGCTCGATCGCCTCTTCGAACGGTTTCAGCCGGGTGTTGCCGACGTTCAAGCCGACCATCCCGCTCAGCCAGGCGCCGACACCGGCGCCGGCCAGGCCGCCGGCCAGGACGACCCCGCCTCCCGCCACCACCAAACTGAGCGGACCCAGGGCGACGGCAGCCAGACCGGCGAGCGTGCCGACCGTGCCGCCGAGCGCCAGACCGCGCTCCATGGCGGGAATAAAGTCACTTTTTTGCAGGAACGACGCCTCGGGCAAATTTTCGAGAGGCGTCCCGCGTTTGGCCAGGATATGGATGTGACGCTCCTCGATGCGAGCGAGCAGCAACTCATCGACGATAGTTTTGGCTAACTCGATGGTCGGAACCAAGAAATAGATGCGCTTCATTCTGATCTCCTCATCCGTTCGCCCGTGGCCGGGGCCGGGGCCGGCGGGCAGAGCCGTGAAATCGCCGATGCGGCGAAGCACCGATGCACTTCTCACCGTTCCAGAATTATCAAGTCAAAGCAACTGCATACGGCCTATCGATGCTAGGCCCGACACCGCCGGAAGTAAAGCGATAGCCCGTCGGCCGGGAGGGATTTCAGGGCGGGCGGGAGCGGCGCTCGAAGCGGGCAACGGGTGCTCGATTCCCATCCAGAATGAGCCGGTTCATCCCGGATGACCCGGCTTATCCCGGCATCGTCGCCAGGGGTTCACGTTCCCTTCGGGGTTTTGGAGGAGGAGATTGTCGGCCGGCCACCTTGAGCGGGTGTGTCAAATACTGGCGCCCGGCTGTCAACAACTGTCGCCGGTCGGAAGAAACAGGGCGCGTCCCGGAGCGGGATGCCGGCGATGGGGCAGGGATTCGGTCGCGCCAAGCGATGCCGGATAAGCCGATAAAGCGGTGCGAGGCTTGCGACCCGCGCCGATGGCTTTCAGTTCATCGCCAAGGCGGCGGCTTGTTCGCGGGTGAAAAACCGGGTTCCGCGCACGAAACCGGCCATCACGGAAGGCTGGAGGGCGGTCGCGCGACCGCCGGCATCGCGCTCCATCACCAGCGTGGCCGGCAAGCCTTCCAGCAGGTGCATGGGCGCGGGTCGACCGTCGGCAAAGCATGCCCGGTACACTTCGCCGGTCTGGGTGTCCAGAAACGCGGGGGCGAAGCCTTGCGCCCGGTTTTCGGCGCTGACGCCGCCGGTGCCCCGAAAGATTCGGTTCTGCTGCCGCAATACCTTGGCGGTCAGGCTGACCGAGCGCATGTCCGGAGGCGGAAACCGGTTGCTGGCGCGCTGCACGGATTGAGTGTTCATTGGCTAACCCCGCTGTTTGGGACGTGGCCCTCGACCGATGTTCCGCAAGTAATGCGCCAGATCGCATGAAACGGATGCATATCGAGCGCGCGTTCATCGGGTAGGGGCAATCGAAGACTGCTTGCCCGGTAGTTCCCGATCAGCGGCCCGACGGTTCAAGTGATTTCGCGCGGCGAGCCTCGAAATATCGCGGCCGGTGGTGCGGCGGGGTCGAACCGCCAACCTCATTCACATCATCGGCTCCTCGCGCGAGGACTTGAGGGCGCGGGGGCGGCTCGCGTCGCCTCCGCTTAAGCCTCAAGCCTTCCGGGCGTAACCGACCGTCTTCAGCGCCGCCCCGATCTCGTCGAGGATGGCGGGATCGTCGATGGTGGCCGGCACCTTGTACTCGACGCTGTCGGCGATCTTGTGCATGGTGCCGCGCAGGATTTTGCCGGAACGGGTCTTGGGGAGCCGGTTGACGACCACGGCGGTCTTGAAGGCCGCCACCGGGCCGATGCGCTCGCGCACCATCGCGATCACTTCCTGAACGATCGCTTCCTCCGGCCGCTCGACGCCGCTCTTGAGGACGATGAAACCGAGCGGCAACTGGCCTTTCATTTCGTCGGTCACGCCGATGACCGCGCATTCCGCCACGTCTTGGTGCGACGACAAAACCTCCTCCATGGCCCCGGTGGACAGGCGGTGGCCGGCCACGTTGATCACGTCATCGACCCGGCCCATGACGAAGATGTAGCCGTCCTCGTCGATGAAACCCGAATCGCCGGTGGTGTAGTAGCCGGGATTTTCTTCGTAATAGGCATCGCGGCAACGCTGGTCGGCGTTCCACAGGGTGGTGAATGCGCCGGGGGCCATCGGCAGTTTCATCGCCAGGGCGCCTTCGGTCCCGGTCGCGGCCGGCTGACCGTCCGCGCCTAGAACCTGCACGTTCCAGCCCGGCATCGGCTTGCTGGTCGAGCCGTATTTCACCGGCAACCGCTCGATGCCCAGCGGAATGCCGGCAATCGCCCAACCGGTTTCGGTCTGCCACCAGTGGTCGATCACCGGCACCTTGAGATGGTCTTCCGCCCATTTCAGCGTGTCGGGATCGCAGCGCTCCCCGGCCAGGAACAGGGCGCGGAAATGGGATAGGTCGTATTTCTCGATCAGCGTGCCATCGGGGTCTTCCCGCTTGATGGCGCGGAAGGCGGTGGGGGCGGTGAACAGCACGGGAATCCGGTGCTGGCTGATCACCCGCCAGAACGCCCCGGCATCCGGCGTGCCCACCGGCTTGCCTTCGTAGAGGGTGGCGGTGGCGCCGTGCAGCATCGGGCCATAGGCGATGTAGGAATGGCCGACCTGCCAGCCGACGTCCGAGGCCGCCCACATCGTCTCGCCGGGTTGAACGGTGTAGAAATGCCGCATCGTCCATTGGGTGGCGACCGACGAGCCGCCGTTGTCGCGGACGATGCCTTTGGGCTGGCCGGTGGTGCCGGAGGTATACAGGATATAGAGCGGATCGGTCGCCGCCACCGGAACGCAATCGACCGGGCTCGCCCCCGCCGCCAGCTCGTCCCAATCGTGGTCGCGGCCGGGAATCAGCGTCGCCGCGACTTGCGGCCGTTGCAGGATGACGCAAGCGGCCGGCTTGTGGGCGGCCATGTCCAGCGCGGCGTCGAGCAGCGGCTTGTAGGGCAAAACCTTGGCGCCCTCGATGCCGCAGGAGGCGGACACCACGACCTTGGGGGTGGCGTCGTTGACGCGGGTCGCCAGCTCCTGCGGGGCGAAGCCGCCGAACACCACCGAGTGGATGGCGCCGAGCCGGGCGCACGCCAGCATCGCGACCACCGCCTGCGGCACCATCGGCATGTAAACGATCACCCGGTCGCCCTTGTTGACCCCGAGTTTCCTCAGCACCCCCGCGAAGCGCGCGACCAGATCGAGCATTTCGCGATAGGTGAAGGTTTTGATGGTTCCGGTCACCGGACTGTCGTAGATCAGCGCCGCTTGATCCGCCCGCCCCCCGGCGACGTGCCGGTCCAAGGCGTTGTAGCAGACGTTCAATTCGCCGCCGACGAACCAGCGATAGAACGGCGCCCGGCTATCGTCCACCACCTTGTCCCACGGCTTGAACCAGTCGATTTCGGCGGCGGCTTCGCCCCAAAATCCGACCGGGTCGGCCAGCGAACGGCGATGGATGCTATCGTATGAACTCATATCGGGATTTCCTCGCGGAAGTGATTATCGAAATTTTGCTTGAACCAAAAGCCGGCCCGATTCGGCCGGCGATTTTGAGTCATTGAAGTCGAGGTTGCGTCGGACTTCAAAAAAGTAGCTCATTCAAGCGGCCAGCGTTAGGGCGTGTTCACAGTAACCAGATATAGGCGCATGCGAGATGCAAGAAGGCGTTGAAGCGACTGGCGAGCTTGTCATAGCGCGTCGCAAGCCGACGAAACTGCTTGAGCCG
>WBZM01002339.1_pt1 | contig 16340 bp, 19 predicted proteins | sample 5204271 | NCBI WGS metagenome assembly WBZM01 (sample SAMN12344346, study PRJNA552823) | activated sludge metagenome | biome: Activated sludge suspended growth; feature: Nitrification reactor; material: Wastewater; isolation source: activated sludge from nitrification reactor of wastewater...
CCCTGGACAGTGGGCCCGTGACTTGGGCTGGCGGCAGCGGCGCTGCTGGCAGTGTGGGCGACAACGGCGCCGGCGGCGGCGGTGGCGGTGGCGGTCGCCAGACTGAGACGACCCATGGCGGCGGCGGTGGCTCTGGCGGTGGCGGTGCCCTCGGTGGTCTTGGCGGCACCGAGGGCGGCAAGGCCGGTGGCGGGTCCTTCGGGGTGTACGTCGTGTCCATCGCCAATCTCACCTTGACCGGCTCACCGTCAATCACTTCAGGCAACGGCGCCAAGGGCGGCGCGGGCTCTCCGGGTGGTGCGGGAGGGCACGGCGCTTCCGGCGGTCTCGGCGGCAACAAGAGCTCCGGCAACGCTGGTGAAGGCGGCGGCGGTGGCGGTGGCGGTGGAGCCGGCGGTGGTGGCGGCGCAGGTGGTGGAGCGGGAGGTCCCTCGATCGCACTGTATTTCCAGAGCACCGGCTCCCTGACTGGCTCGGGTTCTTACACCAAGGGCACGGGCGGTGCGGGCGGTGCTGGCGGCGCGGGCGGCACTCGTGGCAACGGTGGCCACGGTGGCTGCCAGACCAGCTCGGGCCAATGCAGCGACCCGGCCCTCCCGTCGGGTCAGACCGGCACCGGCCCCACGGGCGGTTGGGCCCGTGGCGGTTGGGGCGGCTACGGCGTAGTCGGCGCCACCGGCAGCGTCGGCCAGACCGGCCAGGCCTATGTCACCTATATCTCCGGCGTGGGCACGCCGTAGCGGGGAGGGGGAGTCATGAGCGAAGCATCCAGCGCTGATCGAGAGCTCTCTCGTCGTACGGTCTTGCGCGCGGCCGCGTGGACAGCGCCGGTGATCACGGTGATGGCGGCTGCTCCGGCGTACGCCGTGTCTGGCGGCGACGTCGGTGGGCCCGACGGTGACTATGCCTTCCGGGTGTCTCCGGGGGCGATCGCGGTGATTGGCAGTGGAGCCGGCCAGATCAACTATTTTTGGACGTTCAAGAACAGCGGGATCAACCCGCTGGTCGGGATCACCTTCACCTTCCCTTCGGGCGGGGTGCAGCGGTGGATCCCGGCGGCGGGTCTGGCCCAACTGAGGAACCGGGCCCGCGGTCGAGCCAGGGCAGCCAAGCCAGGCCAGTCGGCAGTGTTTGTGCACAATGGCACGGTGGCTCCGGGCCAGACGGTGTCGTTTTCGGTGACGGCGGTGCCGTTGCCGAAGCATCGGCGCCCGGTGAGCCGGATGGTCAAGCTGGCCAGGCGCAACTCCAGCGCCGTGGCGAGTGCTCATTTGGCCGGGACGAAGGGGATAGTCTTCTCGATCACCGACGTGAGCGGAGTACGCCGCCGCCGTCGCCGTCGCCGATTTGGCTCTTGACCTCGAGGTGGGCTGGACCACTACATAGCGAGGGTGACCATTCGCTCGTTTCACACATAGCATAGGACGACCTTCGGTGTATCCAATGTGGTGCGCCGTGGGCCGTCGGTTATCAATGAGCATGAAACGAGCGGATTTATGAGCCCTTCTAAGCAGCGCAAGCGTTGGTCAATGCAACGCTTGCCGATCATCCCCGCCCTGGTGGCGTTGGTCTTGGCAGTGGGGGCTCTCTACGCGCAGACCGCTCAGAAGACCACTCCCGACGGCATCAGCGACCAGGTACGCCCTGTCGGCACGGTTAACACCGATGACGTGGAGTGCGAGTGGAGCCTTTGGGGCGACAACAAATACTCCGCCTATGAGACCTATGAAGGCGATTTTGAGGTAACCGGCTCTGGGAGCCCGACCGTGACGACCTGGACGGCGACCTTCACACTGCCAAGTCCTTGGAGCGGCGATCAGCCCTTCCCATTTGGCACCGTCACCGACTCTGCTTCTCCCGCGCACACTGGCACGCTCACTGGTGGCCCCAAGGTCTTCACTTACACTTGGAGTGGCTCGGGCGGCCCAGCCGCAGGCTCAGACATCACGCTGCAAATTCCGGGGTTCTGGAACAAGAAGAAATTGACCTGCACGGCTGCGCTTGACGGTGGCTTCGATATTCACGTCAATGACGACACTGGCGTTGACAATGGCACTTGCGGCACCGTGGCCGCGCCTTGTGCAACCATCCAGTACGGCCTGAATCGCGCCTTCCGCAGCGGCCGTACCCAGGTGCTCGTGCAAGACGGCGATTACGCTGGCTTCAACTTGCGACCTGGCATCACAGTCACCGGCGGCTATGACCCCAGTTGGGTCAAGGGCGGCAACACCGGCACCAAGGTCACCGGCACAGTGACCGCATCTGTCAACGGCACGATCGAAAACATGAAGATCACCGGCACGACCGGCGCCCACGCGACCGGCGTGCTCGTGGGTGGCGGCAGCCCGTTGTTGAAGGACAACGTCATCAACTCCGGCACTCCGTCCGGCGCTGGCTCGAGCGCGTACGGCGTACGCGTCACCGGCGGCAGCCCGACCATCTCCGGCGGCTCCGTGACCGCTGAGGCTGGTGTGGCTGGGGCGAATGGCGCCGATCCAAACCCTGCTACGTCGAGCGACGGTTGCGGCGCCGAGGACGGCAAGAAGGGCACCTCCGGAGGCGCGGCCGGGGGTGGCATTTCGCAGAGTTGCCAGGACAATTCTTCCTTCATGCCTCAGCCGGGCACGGGTGGCACAGGCGCCTGGTACCACATATTGGGGAGCCATGCGGGCCTTGCAGGCTCCAAGGCACCTGACATCAGTGGTGGGGCGAGTGGTGGCGCGGGCGGCGCAGGCGGCACAGCGAAGGCCACCTGCATTGGTGGATGCGGCACCCAGGCGACCAGTGGCACGGGCGGCAACGGCGGCAACGCCGGTACGGCCGGGGACGCAGGCACCAACCCGCTGACCACGGGGCCATCGACTTGGACTGGCAGCAGTGGCACTGACGGCACTGCTGGTGCCAACGGCGCCGGCGGCGGCGGCGGCGGCGGCGGCCGCCAAGTTGGCATATACCACGGTGGCGGCGGCGGCTCTGGTGGCGGCGGGGCTATCGGCGGGGTCGCCGGCCGCGCCGGCGGGGGAGGCGGCGGGTCTTTCGGGGTGTACGTCGTGGGCACTGCGGGTCTGACCTTGACCGGCTCACCGTCAATCACCTCAGGCAACGGCGCCAATGGCGGCGCTGGCTCAAATGGTGGCAATGGCGGCGACGGCGCCAATGGCGGCGACGGTGGCCAAAAGAGCGACAGTATCAGCAACGCCGGTGAAGGCGGTGGCGGCGGTGGCGGCGGCGGTGCCGGCGGTGGCGGCGGCGGTGGTGGTGGCGCTGGTGGCCCTTCGATCGCCCTGTATTTCCAAAGCGGCGGCACCCTGACTGGCTCAGGCTCCTACACCAAGGGCAGCGGCGGCACCGGCGGTGCGGGCGGGACGGGAGGCGCCCGGGGCAATGGCGGGCACGGCGGCTGCCAAGTCGACTCGGGGCAGTGCGGCGACCCGGCGCTCCCATCTGGTCAGACCGGCACCGGCCCCACTGGTGGTTGGGCGCGTGGCGGTTGGGGCGTCGGCGTCGGCCAGGCCGGCCAGGCCTATGTCACCTACATCTCCGGCGTGGGCACGCCATAACATCTATGCACGACCGAAGGCCCACCCCAAACCAGGGTGGGTCTTCGGCATTCCCCCTCAGTTTTGTGTGGTCAACCCAGTGCGTTATCCTTACCGAGTTCGCCCGCTCCGGCGGGCGTCTTTCATGCGGGCCTATAGCTCAGACGGTTAGAGCGCTTCCCTGATAAGGAAGAGGTCAGAGGTTCAAGTCCTCTTAGGCCCACGCAACACCACGTTAGGAGTCCAGATCGTGAAGAAGCTTCTCCTCCTCGTCGGCGCCGCTGTCGTGGCCGTCGTCGCCAAGAGGCGCGTCGACGCCAGCAAGCACGAGCAGGCGTTGTGGCAAGAAGCCACCGACTCGGTCTTGAAGTCCTAACGAACCACCCGCGACCACCGGTCGCAACGGGGCCTTGGCGCAATTGGTAGCGCATCTGCTTTGCAAGCAGGGGGTTAGGGGTTCGAGTCCCCTAGGCTCCACGTCATGAAACCGCAGGTCATCCTGCGGTTTCTTTCATTTCTCACGTGCTCAGGTTCGGTTCAAGCTCCGGTTTGTAGGGTACCGGTGGGCCAGGTCAACGGTGTGACCCCTTTATGCAGCAGGCCCATCGTTGTGATCGGCGAGTCGCTGCTCAAAGTCGGCGAGCGCGGCTCGGATGCGGTCTTGGTGCCGCTTGAGCGTCGGCAGGTCGATGGCGTCGGCGAAGTGCGCGGCGAGGAACTTGTCGCTCTCGACGTCGAGCCGTGAGCGGTTTGCGGTGAGGTCGGCGAACTCCTGATCGCGGCCAGCGGATCGTTTGTCGAACGCCGCGTCAACCTCGGCTGCGAGGTCTGTCTGGACGTTGTTGGGCGCATCGAAAGCTGGACTGGAGATAGTTCGAGTTCGCCGTCGGGAGAGACCGCAGAGGAGCTTCGTGCCGATCTGACACACATGCTGAACGACGTTGCCAGATGGGAGGCTGCGCGGTTCTCTGATCTTGCGGTCGGGTTGCGGCCCCAGCCCGAAGAATCGCACTCTGACGCGCCAAGTTCGCACTCTAGAGTGTGAAATTCGCACTCTAGCGGTAGGCTGATCGCTATGTCCTGGGATGCGCCTGCTGTGCTGGCCCTCATCGAGAAGATGCGGGCGCATCGTGGCGACTTCACTGGCGTGGAGGTCAAGCGAGGTGCGGGTGGCGTACCTGATCTTGCTGCAACGCTGTGCGCGTTCGGCAACATGCCTGACGGTGGGGTCGTGATCGTCGGACTCGATGAGCGTGCCGAGTTCGCCATAACTGGGGTAGAAGATCCAGCCGCAGTGGAGCAGGCGATCGCTTCTCAAGCGAGGCTGGCAGTGACTCCGCCCCTGACGGTCACCTTCGAGACTCTGGCGATTGCGGACAAACAGATCGTGGTCGCTGAGGTGCAGGGGCTCAGCGCCCACCAGCGTCCATGTAAGACCGGGGGCCGGGCGTACCTGCGTCAGGCCGATGGCGACTACGCGATGAGTGCAGCCGAGGAGCAGCAAATCCTCGCAGTACGAGACCGACCGCGCTACGACGCAGGTCCGGTCGAGCGCGCGACGCTCACTGACCTCGACCCACGCTTGGTCAGCCAGTTCGCCTCAGCAGTTCGTGCCAGTTCACGTCGACTCCGAGATGTAGACGACGAGACACTCCTCCGGCGTCGCGGGGTGCTAGACATAGACAGCGACCGAGTGACGCTCGCCGGGCTTTATGCACTTGGGGAGTACCCGCAGCAGTTCGCCCCGAGCCTCGCGGTAACGGCCGCAGTCGTATCCGGCCCAGGGTCAGCGGATCGTCTTGTTGACCTCGTGCATCTTGACGGACCAGTACCCGACCTCCTTGTCGCAAGCATGGAGTGGGTGCGTCGAAACCTCCGCACCGGCATTCGAGTGGGTACCGATGGACACAACTACGACCACCCCGAGCTCCCGCTCGGTGCCGTGCGGGAGCTCATCGCGAACGCCCTCGTGCACCGCGATCTAGGACCGCATACGCAAACCAAGCGCGTTGAGATTCGGCTCTTGACCGATCGGTTGGTCATCACCAGCCCGGGCGGGCTCTGGGGAGTGAGTCGGGAGCAGCTCGGGACCGCTGCGGGGAAGTCCGCTGTAAACGAGCACCTCTACGGCATCTGCGGCTATCTCAACACCTCCCAAGGTGCGCGAGTCATCGAAGGCGAGGGCGGCGGCATCGGTGAGGTGCAGCGAGCGCTGGGTGAATGGCCCGCTGATCCGCCGATCTTCATCGACCAGGCTGTAACCTTCACTGCAGTGCTGATGAGGCCACGCGCGGAACAAGACCCGCAGGCGTCGGCGCCCCATTCCCAGTCGGGTGATCCTCAGACCCGGGTTCTGACTGTTCTCGCTGCAGGGTCGCTGGATCGAAATTCGATCATCGAACGCACCGGCTTGACTCGCTCACAGACGCGCTACGCGATCGAAAAGCTCATCGCCACGGATCGCGTCACCATGCACGGCGGGCTCGGTGCCCGCAACACCACCTACTCGCTCGCGTTGGAAGACTAACCATGCAGTGCCTCAGCGAAGCGTCACCGTCGCGACACAAGTTCCTCGCGCGGTTGCAGGGAGAGATCACCAAGCGTGGTGTGGTGCAGCTGCTGCGGGGGGCCTTGACCACCTCGGCCACCACATCGATCTGTACTACCCGACCGCGATCGACGGCAACGCGAAGGCCGCCGAACTGTTCGCAGCGAACCGGTTCGTCATCACTCGCCAGGCGCATCACAGTCCCATCAACCGAGGCGATGCTACCGATCAAGGCTGAGTCCATCGACCGCTTGGTCGACGAGCGCTCGATGGACACCTGGCGTGGTCGAAGTGCCTGAAGGCCAATGGTGATGGTTTGGGCTCGACCTTTGCCTCGGCAAGGTCACGTGGTCGGGCGTGTGGGCTCGCTCCAGAGTCGGACGATCGGCATGACGTGCAGTCGGTCTTCGTGGGTGTAGCTGCGCGTCCCGGTGTAAAACGCAACTCCTGCTATGAAGGCATCGCCGAGGAGTTCTCGGAGTCTGCGGAGTCGTTTCCTGCGACCCGAGCGGCTGCTTTGACCTCAAGACCGATGACGCCCCCGTCCTCGGTCTCAAAGACGAGATCGACTTCTAGGTCGTCCCGGGTGCGCCAGTGGCCGTACCCCGCGATCTCCCCCGTCCAGCTGACCTCCTTGAGGAGGTCGCCGACGACAAAGGATTCCAGCAGATGCCCGAACTCAGTCATCGCCACCGGGTCTCGTCGCCCGAGCTTCTCGGGGGTCAGCCGTAGGAGGCCGGCCGAGACGCCGGTGTCGAGCATGTGCACTTTCGGGCGAGCGTACGTGCGAGTGGTCAGGGTGCGGTTCCACGACGGCACGAGCCGGAGGAGGAAGACTGCTTCGAGTAGCCGTAGGTAGTCCCGGGCGGTCTTGGCGTCGATACTTGCTGCCTCGGCCATGCGAGAAGTATTGAGAATCTGTGCGCTCTGCCCAGCCGCTTTCTCCATGATGAGTGGCAGGGCGTGGGCTTGTCGGAGCTTGGAGAGTTCCTGGACGTCTCGCTCCAGTGTGAGGCGCACATAGGCGTCGATCCATCGCCAGCGAGCACGGCCGGAAGCTGCCGCGAGCACAATCGGGAACCCGCCGCGTATGACGAGGCTGATGTAGTCCTCGCGGCTTGTGGTGGAGGTCGGGACGGCGCTTGCGTGGGTCGAGGCGTCGAGCAGTTGGCGCACCAAGTCGGGTCGGGTGCCCGTGAGTTCGCTCTGGGTGAGTGGGAGGTGCGGGAGACGCTGAAGGCGACCAGTCAGTGCTTGCGCTGCGCGAGGCAGCGATTCATGGCGAGCCGATCCGGTAGAGATGAACTGCCCGGGTCGACTGGAGATGTTCAACTGGGCCTTGATCACATCGAGCACCACTGGGGCATCCTGGTATTCGTCGATCAGGACCACTCCATCACCGTCGATCATGGTTGCCGGGTCACGAGTGACTGCTGTCCGTGTGGCGAGGTCGTCCAAGTCAAGGAGCCGACCTCCGAGATGGTCGGCCAATTGGCGCAGGAGTGTCGACTTGCCTACCTCGCGGGGGCCCTCCAGCAGCACGACGGGACACTTCTGCTGGCGCTCCGTGCGATGTCGTCGATCCGCCGTGAAATCAGGCGGCTCGTGTCATTCACCAGCCCATCCCACGACTGAACTCCAGAACCACCGGCCTGCGAACTCCAGAACTGCCAGCTTCGCACCGGAGTGGTCCGCGGTCGCTGAGGTGCGTCGTCCACGCCTTCGCGTCGGCGCCAGTCTCGCCGAGGCGTGGGCGGCGCAGGCCTGGAGTTCAGCAGCGGTGGCGTCGTCCTGACCGGCGAGCGTGTGCGCGGAGTGCCGAAGGGCTCGCTACGGGTCGGTGGAGGCCCAACGGTAGTAGAAGCCGCGGCCTCGACCTGTGGGGGTTGACGGGGTCAGCACTCCGTCGGCCGCGAGAGCCTTGAGGATCGCACCGACGTTCGTGCCGCTGGCCCCCACAAGTGAGCCAAGTTCGGTGCTGCTGATTCGACCGCGCGCGTTTGCGTACGACATGGCAATCTCGGTGCAAGTGGGCATCGTACGCATGTGTCCGGCCGCGCGATCGAGGCTTAGAAGCCCCTCCAAAGCACTAGATCCCAAACGCCACACGGGCGCTGTACCGTCGGGTGTTCCTTCGATCGTCGTCAGAAGTTGGCGACCGCCGACCCCCGCCCGCGAGAGCTTCAAGATGGCGCCACGGGCTTCCTCGACGGGGAGTTGGATGAGCGGCACGGCGCGCTGCTCATCGATCCCACCCACGGTGAGCAAGTGGCGTAGCAGGAGCAGGGAAGAGACATCGGCCGACTCGTCGGCGGGCTCGAGGTCAGCGAGCCAAGTGATCCACGGGACGTCGAGCGCGTCTCCGACGAGCGAGGCTCGGACGTAGCTGTTCTTCCTCCGTGATCTCCAACCGCGTGTAGAACACTTGGTTCGCGAGTCTCCGGTTCCCGTCGCCGGAGTGGGCCTAGGCGTGGTGTGCGTCGGTGAGGAGTCACAGGCTGACGTGGAGGAATGCTCGGCCACCGGTGTGGTGTTGGTGGTGCTCGCGCAGGCGCTACTCCTTATCAGCGAGCCTGGCGAGGATGCAGTCATGGTCCCGCGTGAGCGTGGCAGGTCGATGGCGCCGGGGGAATGCACTTGGAGCACTTCGTCGCGAAAGTAGATCCGCAAGGCGCATAACTCGGCATAGGGTCTGTCGAGAATTCTGTGCATTGGGGCGGTGTCTGCTGGCCAAGTCTTGGGTCAGCGGCTCTGGTCGAGGCGTTTGCTTGGTGTGGCTGCGTCCAGGATCTCGGGAGCATCGATTCCAGCATCAAGTAGGTCTCGGTCGCCGGTGAGCAGCACATCGGCACCTGCTGCCCGGGCGCCACGAAGGATGGGTCGGTCTTTGGGATCACGGATTTGGATCTCGTCGGCGTCCGCTTGCTGGGGTGTCGTGACGGTCAGGCCGCTGCTGTGGAAGATCGAGACCAAGAGTTCAGCTTCGGTGATCTTGGCGGGGAACTTGCGTGCCACTACCGTGCGGAATTCATCGAGGACAAAGTCGGAAGTCATTACTTCGTGGTGACGTTCGATGAGCAGTGCGAATATGGTGGCGACGCGACCGTTAGGGAACAGGGCTGCCGAGAGCAGGGTGTTCGTGTCGCACGAATATCCGCATCAAGCTTCGGCACGTACGTCGTCAATCAAGGTCTGGACGTCGGACTCATCGGACAAGTGGAGTTCTTCGGCGCTACCGGTGAGGTTGCGTTGGAGCATCCGCATTGCATAGAGGGCGGGGTTCATCATCACGACGCGGTCCTCATCCCAGATGAGCACAACCCGGTCGCCCTCACTGACGTTGAGTTTTTCGCGTAGGTCCTTGGGCAACGTGATCTGGCCCTTCGACATCACCTTGGCGCCTTCAACGATGGGGGTACTCATGACGACTCCTCCTAGATTCCCTACTTGTAGGGTACAGGAAGGCCCACATGTTGATGCCTACAGTGGCTGGTTCGGTACACAGTGACTAGCTCGAGAGCTCCGCGAGAGGGTCCGCTGCACTCTTAGGCGGCACTGATGATGGAACTGTCCTCGACGTGTGACGCGTGCAATGGCTTGGGCATCTTTCAGTCTTGGCTTGTCTTGCAATAGATCTGTCCAAGTTTCGGGCGGGGTGTTCGTCCAATCCCTGTCACCTCTTCATACAGCCCCGTTCGTAGCCGGGCAATTGCGGGGCAAGGCCGAGTCCATCGAGCGGCTGGTCGACGAGCGCTCGATGGACATCTGGCGTGGTCGAAGTGCCTGAAGGCTAGTTGTTGTGTCCCTGAAGGCTAGTGGTGACGGTTTGGGCTCGACCTTTGCCTCGGCAACGTCACGTCGTCAGACGTGTGGGCTCACTCCAGAGTCGGTCGATCGGCATGACGTGCAGTCGGTCTTCGTGGGTGTAGCTGCGCGTCCCGGTGTAGAGCGCAACTCCTGCCAGGAAGGCATCGCCGAGGAGTTCTCGGAGTCTGCGGACTCCGGCGAAGTCGCTTCCCGCGACCCGAGCGGCCGCTTTGACCTCAAAACCGATGACGCCCCCGTCCTCGGTCTCCAAGACGAGATCGACTTCTAGGTCGTCCCGGGTGCGCCAGTGGCCGTACCCCGCGATCTCCTCCGTCCAGCTGACCTCCTTGAGGAGCTCGCCGACGACAAAGGATTCCAGCAGATGCCCGAACTCAGTCATCGCCAGCGAGCACGGTCGGAAGGTGCCGCAAGCGCGATGTGGAATCCGCCGCGTACGACGAGGTTGACGTAGTCTTCGCGGCTTGTGGTGGAGGGTGGGACGGCCCTTGCGTGGGACGAGGCGTCGATCAGTTGACGCACTAGGTCGGGTCGGGTGCCCGTGAGTTCGCTCTGGGCGAGAGGGAGGATCGGGAGACGCTGAAGCCGACCGGTCAGTGCTTGCGCTGCGCGAGGCAGCGATTCGTGGTGAGCCGATCCGGTGAGGATGAACTGCCCGGGTCGGCTGGAGATGTTCAGCTGGGCCTTGATCGCATCGAGCACCACTGGGGCGTGCTGGTACTCGTCGATCAGGACCGGTCCGTCACCGGCGATCATGGTTGCCGGGTCACGAGTGACTGCTGCTCGCGTGTCTAGGTCGTCCAAGTCGAGGAGCTGACCTCCGAGATGATCAGTCAATTGGCGCAGGAGTCTCGACTTGCCGACCACGCGGGAGCCTTCCAGCAGCACGACGGGACTCTCACGCTGGCGCTCCAGTGCGATGTCGTAGATCCGCCGTGGAATCAGGCGGCTCATGTCATCCACCAGTCCATCCCACGACTGAACTCCAGAACTACCGGCCTGCAAACTCCAGAACTGCCACGATTGCACCAGTGCGGTCAGCGCTCGCTGAGGAGCTTCGTCCACGCCTTCGCGTCGGCGATAGTTTCGTCGAGGCGCTCGGCCAAGAGCCGGTAGCAGTCGACGGTTACGTCACCCTGCCGCCGCACTCGCCTCTCCATTCGCACTGTTCGCCAGGTACGTCGCTGCGGATCAAGGTCGAGTCCATCGAGTGTCTCGTCGATGATCGCTTAGTCGACATCTGGAGGCGACCGAGTGCCTAGATCCGTAAGACAGGCAGACCTACATTTGCCTAACAGATAGTCCGGAATCTGTTAGATTCATGAGTATGAAGTATCAGCGCCGTGTGATCGACACGGTCCTCGATGAGCTCTTCCCCGGGCTTCCTGCCATTGCGTTGGAAGGTGCCAAGGGCGTGGGGAAGACTGCGACGGCCAGCCAGGGGGCGTCATCGGTGTTCTCGCTCGATGACCCACTTCAGTTCGAGGCGGTCCAAGCAAACCTTGACCTGATCGCGAACGCCAAGCCACCGGTCTTCGTCGATGAGTGGCAGCTTCTCCCTCCTGTATGGGACCGGGTTCGTCGGGCGGTTGACGACACCCCGGACGACGCCCAGTTCTTGCTGGCAGGCTCCGCCCAAGTTGCTCCGGGGACGCGCATCCACTCGAGGGCCGGCCGTATCGTCCGCATGGTCATGCGGCCGCTGGCTGTCAGCGAACGAGGGCTGATCAATCCCACGGTCTCCTTGCATGAACTGCTCGCCGGCACACGGCCCGCGATCGGTGGTGCGTCGCCGCTCACCGTGGCTGACTACGCCGACGAGATCGTCCGCTCCGGTTTCCCCGGCATCCGCGACAGGCCCGAGCGCCAACGCAGAATGCAGATCGATAGTTATGTCGACAGGATCGTCGACCGAGAGCTCAGGGACAACGCCATGTTGGTCCGTCGCCCGCGAGCGTTGCGTGCTTGGTTGGCTGCATACGGTGCCGCGACCGCGACCGACGCGGCGTACAGCCGAATCCTCGATGCCGCCACCGCCGGTGAGGACGACAAGCCAGCCAGGCAGACCGTGGACACCTACCGCGAGCACCTTCAGCGCATCTTCATCCTTGACCCGGTGCCTGCGTGGACGCCGACCTTCGCGCCATTGCGCCGCTTGACCAAGACCCCAAAGCACCACCTGGTTGACCCGGCCATCGCCGCCAGTTTGGCCGGAGTGGACAAAGAGGCACTGGTTCGTGGTGCAGGCACGCGTGTCGGCGCCTCGACGGGCACCTGGCTCGGGGCGCTGTTCGAATCTCTGGTCACTCAATCAGTGCGGGTCTACGCAACTGCCGCTGACGCCGAGGTCGGACACCTTCGGTCGGCTGATACGAGCCGCGAGGTGGACCTCATCGTCGAGAACCGAGCCCAACGGGTGGTCGGAATCGAGGTCAAGCTCGCGGGAACGGTGATTGACCACGACGTCCGCCACTTGAACTGGCTCGGTGACGAGCTCGGCGATCGGCTCGCGGACAAAGTGGTGATCACCACCGGCCCTCACGCCTACCGTCGACCAGACGGTGTCGCCGTCGTGCCATTGGCACTTCTTGGTCCCTGAACGTAAACACCGGGCAGGGTTATTTGTCGAGCACTTGGCCCACGCCTTCGACTCGGCCACGGTCTCGCAGAGGCGGTCGGCCAGGAGTCGGTCGCGGTCGAGGGTGCCGTGTTGGTTGATGGCCATCGCCGCTTGTGAGGCGTGGTCGGTCCGCCTGGTCGCGCCGGCGCCTGTGGTTAATCAATGCACTATGTATTGGTTATGATGTAGTTTGGATTCATGGGTTCCTTGCTCCAGATCCGAGATGTCCCCGACGAGTCGCGTCGCGAACTCAAGTCACGCGCCGCCGCACGGGGACAGTCACTGAACGCCTTCATGCTCGAGCTAATCAACCGGGAAGTCAGTCGCCCGACGGTTGCTGAGGTCCTGGACCGAGCGGCTCGTCGCAGCGAGCACGCGAGCGCGTCGGCACAGGAAGTCATCGACGTTGCTCGAGCTGAGCGTGACGGTGACATCGGGCGTCGGTCTGCGTGATCGTCGTCGATTCGGCCGCCGTGGTCGATGCGCTGACCATGGTTGATGGCAGCGAACGTCTGCGGGAGGAGCTCGGCGCAGGCAACCTGCATGCGCCCTCGCTGCTCGACTTCGAGGTGGTCTCAGCACTTCGCGGACTCACCCTCGGTGGCCATCTCAGCGCTACCCGAGCGGCCGACGCCTTGGCTGACTTCGATGCACTGCCCGTGGAGCGGTGGCCGAGTGCGCCCGCTCTGCGGCTGCGGTCGTTCAGCCTTCGCGCGAATCTGAGCGCCTACGACGCCGCCTACATCGCGCTCGCCGAGGCCCTCGACTGCCCACTCCTCACCAGGGACGCTCGCTTGGCCCGAAGTAGTGGACACTCCGTCGAGGTCCGTGTCCTGTAGGTGATCGGTGCGCGGACGCATCGGCCCGATGGCGGCCGTGGCCCCCGGTGGTAGCCGAGTTGGAGACCAGCGTTTGTCGGGGCAAGTAGTGCAACGCAGGGAAGCGGCCGTGGGTACGTCGGGTGGGGGCAGGGCGCATTCTTGCAATGCCCTGCGCTGTCGGTCCGCAAGTGCGTGGACTTTGGCGAGTGCTTCCGAATAGGAGCTTTTCGTCATACGATTTTGTTCATGGTGAGTGAGGAGCAGGTCCGTCAGTGGGCAGACGAGGCCGAGACCGGCTACGACGTTGAGGAGATGAAGCGTCGCGGGCGTGGTCGTCCTGGGCGCGGAGCCGAACCGATGCAGGTTGTCGCTGTACGCCTCACCGCTGAGGAGGTTGCCGCCGTCGACGCGATCGCCGCGCGCGAGCACATCTCACGATCCGAAGCCATCCGTAGGGCCCTGGCCGGCTTCGCCGCGTGAAAGTCCACAACAGCGCACTTAAGCACGGAGTAGTAGCAGAGGACGCGTCCCTGGCAGCCGACTGGCCGCTCTGGGTGGAACCACTCGATGAGGAGGAGTGGCCGCACCGCGAGTTGCGCCCGGGCTTCGACACCCAACCTCGTCTGCTTGAGACGGTCGTGCTGACGTTTGAAAGCGGCGACGAGATGGTCATCCACGCCATGCTGGCCCGCAAGCAGTACTGGCAACTCCTCCCCTGACGCTCGGCCTCATCTCCACAAGCGGATCCGCGGTCGGGATGCTCCAGTGGGGTGTAGAGGCACAATCTCAGGCCGGTCCCGGGTAGCGGACGTTTCGCCCCCAATGGCGGGGAACAGAGCCTTGCGGGCATCACCCGCCCGCTCAACCCAGTAGTCGGTCCCCCGTGGATCCGCGTCCGGCCGTGGCCACCGGTGGCCCACGAGCGGGAGATTCACGCTTGACGGGCAAACACTGCAACCCAGGGCAGCGGTCGCAGGCGCAGTGGAAGTGCCTGGGTGTTTCCGTCAAGACCGAGTAACGCTCCCCCCGGCGTACACTTGGCGCATGTCGTTTAGCGCATCGGAGTTCTACGAGGCAGGCATTTCCCTGCCGGCCTCGGTGCGCACTGATGTGGCACTGCGACTCTTGCGTTCCGTTGAGCCCGACGACCAGTTCACGGCCGACGCGGAGCGCTGGCTCCGCACTGAAGCAGCCGCTGCGTACGACGAGTTGAAGGCGGACCCGTCATCAGAGATTCCGGTAGAGGACGTCAAAGCGCGATTCGCGGAAAAGTGGGCCGCCCGTTCATAACGGGCCGCATCATCTACAGCCCCAGAGCGGTACAGCAGCTCGACAACCTCGACGAGTGGATCAGCAAGGCTGCGTCCCCCACTGTTGCGAGGCAGTTTGTGAGCGCAGTCATCGCCCGCATCGACAGCATCTTGGTTTTTCCTCATGCAGGTGCACCGCGTGACGAAATCCGGCCCGGTATGCGCACCCGTGACCTACAAGACGCGAACGCTCATCTCGTACGCCGTTGACGAGAGCGGCGCGGAAGTGGTGGTTTAAATCCTTGGTGTCTTGCACGGCGGCCAAGACTGGGAAACAGCGCTTCGTGAAGAGCCGGACCCCCTCGACCCGTAGGCCCGCTTCAGGAAGCGTTGCGCTGGCCGGCCCACGCCTTCGACTCGACCTCCGTCCCTACGAGTCGTTCGGCCAAGAGCCGGTCGCGGTCGACGGAACCGTGCTGGTGGATGGCCATCGCCGCCTGTGCGGCGTGGCCGACGCAGGCTTGGAGTTCGGCGACGGTGGCACTGTGCTGACCGGCGAGCATGAGCGTCGAGCGCCGCGACCCGTGAACGACAGCTCGGGCAGGCCTGCTACCTCCCGCGCAGTCTTCAAGCGGTCGCGCAGGAAGCGGGCACTCATCTGGTCCGTGCGGTCGCCAGGGAACAGCAAGCCGTCCGCACTGGGAGCGGTGTGAGGGAGCAAGTGTGCGCGCAGCAGCAATTGGAACTCTGGCGGCATGGGCCACGCATCCGGCCACGTCGCCTCGGCGAGCGACCGCGTTGCTCAGTGCGTTGACTGCCAGCCTTTGATTTCATGCGTGAGTCAATGGAGTAGCCCACGATTGGGTTGTAATACAAGTCATTGATGGCACACAGATTGAGCTTGCCTTCACCGGTTTGGTGTTCCGTCGTTGTCTCCCACCCAGATCTGGTTGGGGTTCGAGGCGGTGAAGTCGCGCTGGACGAGGTCGACATGGACCGGCGGGCCTGGCCCTTTCGCCTTGCCGTGTTTTGGCTTACCAAACGCCGAGTCCCAACCATTGTTGGAGCAGATCCGACAGCCTGTGCGGACACCCCCGTCGGCTCGTCAGCCGCTTCAAGACGGGCTCACGCGCATCGCGCCGCATCATCACGGCAGAGAACATGACCACAGCCAATTTGAGACTCGCTCGCCCAATCCAGGCTGGTCAATTATTCGGAGACCTCCAGGATGTAGCCGCGTTTGATCACCGTGCGGATCAACTTGTGGGGCGACATCGCCTCCCGAAGTCGCGCCACGGCAACCTCGACTGTATGTGGATCGTTGGACTCTCCCGGGAGCACCTGCAGCAGACTCTCCCTGCTCACCACTCGGCCAGGGTCTTGGGCGAGCCGTCGAAGAACCGCCAGGCCACTTGGGGAGAGCGGCAACGGCTGGTGGTCCAGCGTTGCGGACGCAGCCCTGAGCCGCAGGACTCCGTCGGGGGTGTTAAGTCCGGGTGAGTGATCTCCCAAGTGGACGATCACTTGCCGCACCAGCGCCCCCATCCGGGAGCGTTCGGGATAGGTCGGCATCATCCCCGCCGTGGCCAGTGGGGAGGCCGTGGTGGGACCGACCGCGGCCATCATCAGGTGCGCGTCTTGTGCCTGTCGCCGCACGGATTCGGTGAGCCCTTGGGTTTCCAGCTCGGCCAGGAATGCTTGAGCCGCGGGCGCTGAGGTGAACAACACAGCGTCGAA
>WBZM01002341.1_pt1 | contig 16327 bp, 14 predicted proteins | sample 5204271 | NCBI WGS metagenome assembly WBZM01 (sample SAMN12344346, study PRJNA552823) | activated sludge metagenome | biome: Activated sludge suspended growth; feature: Nitrification reactor; material: Wastewater; isolation source: activated sludge from nitrification reactor of wastewater...
CGCCGCTATCTCGTGGCCGGCGTATCTCCGCCCAGCGGTGGCGCCGCCGCCCGCCGAGCATCTCTCCGCCGCCCCAGGAAGAGGAGCAGGAGGCCCCACAGGCCCGGAGTGAGCGCCCACGGCCAGTTCCGCAGCTGATCGCGCCCTTGATCGGTCCTGAGGAGGAGCTGGATGTCCTGGGTCTCTGCGGCGAGGCCGACCCTGGTGAGCTGCTCGCGCTGCCAGGCGGTGAGCCCGACGGCCAGCACGTCCAGGCGCGGCGGCGCGTCCTCGCAGCGGAACGGCCCGGTGCCGACCAGGATGGGCGTGGCGCCCTGGCGGCCGACGGCGACCGTGCCCCAGCGCTCGATCCGCTTCTCGGACGCACAGTCGAGCACGAAGCCCTCCAGCGCGAACCAGTCTCCCTCGTGCGCCGCCGCGGCCGTGGTGCGCAGCGGCTCGGCCGGGAGGGCCGGGCCATGCGTCCAGACCCACCAGGCCGCGCAGACCAGCCCGAGGGCGATCATGAACCAGCCGAAGCCCCTCATGAACCGGCGAACGGCCCGGTCCTCCCGGACCAACCGGTCGAGCTCGCGGTCGTCGATCATGGCCGGGAGTCTACTCCGGGTGCGGCAGGATATTTCACCGACCGTCCTTCCGGCAGGTCGGCGCAGGGTCCGCCCGCCCCGCCCGCCCCCTACCCCTCCGCCGGCGCGTCCCCACCCGGCGGCAGCGCCGCCGCCAGCGCGGCCCGGGTGGCCTCGCGGAGCCGCGCCACCTCGTTGCCGTGATCGGCCGGGTGGATCGGGTCGAGGACGGTGATGCGCGCCCTCATGCGCTGGCGCAGGATCAGGCCGTGCTTGGGCAGGGCCGCCCAGGTCCCCTCCACCGCCACCGGGATGACCGGGCAGCCGGCCTCCACGGCCAGCTTGAAGGCGCCATCCTTGAAGGACTGCAGCTTCCCGTCCGGCGAGCGCGTCCCCTCGGGGAAGATGAGGAGCGACGACCCGCGCGCCAGGTGGGCCCGGCTCACCGCCATCATCTTGCCGATCGACTTGCGGTCGCCGCGCCAGACGGGGACGTAGTCGCAGAGCGCCATGTTCCAGCCGACGAACGGGACGCGGAAGAGCTCCGCCTTGGAGACCCACTTGTACGGCCGGAAGAGGCCGTAGAGCACGAGGATGTCGAGGAGCGAGAGGTGGTTGGCGGCCAGGATGGCCGCGCCCTTCCACGGGAGCTTCTCCCGCCCGCGGATCTCCAGGGACCAGAGCGGGTTGGTCCAGACGTAGAACGAGCCCCAGAAGCAGCCGTAGAGGTGGTTGGCGACGTGGCGCTTGTCGAACGGGAGCGTCACCAGCCAGATCAGGAGGGCCGGGATCATCAGCACCGGCAGCCAGGCCACGAACCAGGCCCAGTAGAAGATCGACAGGAGGAGCATCAGGCTGGACCGGGGGCGGCGGGGGGAAGGCGCGGCGGCGCGCCGGCGTGATCGGGGTGGCCGGCGGCCACCGCCTCGAGGATGCGGTAGAGGCCGAACTTGGGGAGCCGCATGTAGCCGGCCCAGGCGGCGGCGGCCAGCAGGCCGTCGGCCAGCCAGTCGGTGAGCCAGTCGGCGGCGAAGCGGGCGTCGCGCTGCTTCACGGCGGCGCCGGCCTCCCGCGCCCAGCGCCGGTTGTAGTGCTCGTGGACGCCCACCGGCGGCGCGCAGATGAGCGGCAGGCCGAGGGCGGCGTAGAAGGTCAGCTCGGAGGGCTTGGTCCAGAGCAGGTCGGTGGCGGCGAGGCGCGCGTTGAAGCGGGCGTAGTAGTCGGGGAAGGTCTCGCCGCGCAGGATCTCCACGGCGCCGTCCCCGCCGGCCTCGGAGGCCAGGAAGCGCTCGAGCCCGGCCGCCTTGACCGACTCGCGCAGCCGCGCCTCCACCTCGGGCCGCACACCGGCCACCAGCGTGACGGTGAGCCGCCCCGCCTCCACCAGCCGCCGCATCCCCGGCAGGAAGGCCCGGGCGATCTCGGCCTGGGCCCCGGCGCCGCCCACCGCGAAGGTGAGCCGCGGCGGCCGCCCCTCCTCCTCGGGCGGCAGCGCGCCGAGGAAGTGGGCCAGCTCCTCCGGCATGGAGCGGCGGAACTCGCCGGCCGGGTCGAGGCGCACCAGCCGCGCCGCCAGGTTCCGCTTCAGCACCGGCAGGCCGGTGCCGCCCACCAGCGCGTGGGGCAGCGGGAAGCCGGTGAAGGTGATGCGCGCCTCGGGCACGCCGTAGGCCTGGAGGCGGCGGGCCGCCCGGCGCGTCGGGGCCAGGTACTGGATGCGGGTCTTGTCCGGCTCGGCCGGCGCCCAGATGCGGTTGATGTCGCTGTCGGTGACGACGCAGAAGATCCGGTCGTAGCCGGCCCGGTCGGCCACGATGGCCGGCGAGTAGAAGGTGGTGAGGAGCGGCGCGCCGGTCTCGCGGAGGTGGCCGAGGAGCCCCTGGCCGAGGTTGCGCCGGATGAGCCGCTCCAGCGTGAGGACGCCGCGGGTGGGGGCCGAGAGGTCGCGGTAGGGGTGCAGGTGCGGGATGTCGGTGAGGCCGTCGAGGAGGACGCGCAGCGGCGCGCCGACCACCGGCAGCTGCGAGAGGCGCGACACCGCCTCGTAGGCCCCCCGCACCCGGCGCCAGAGCTTCTCCTCGGCGGGCGCGACGATGGGCGCCTTGTCCACCTGGGAGACCGGCACGCCCAGCGCCTCGGCGATGGGGGTGGCCGCCCGCAGGTGGCCGTAGCCCATGTCCACCGCCACCACGAGCGGCTTCTGGGATGGGGCGAGGTCGGAGGGGGGCGACATGGCGGAAAGGGGCGGCGAAGCTAGCAGAGGTGCGCTGGAGGGGGCGAGCCGGGGGCGTACGGGGGGTGGAGCCGGGCGATATCGCCTCCCCCGGCCGGGGCGTCCTGTCGGAAGGTGTGCGCTTCTCTGCTTCCGATCTCCGCGTGGATCTGGCTAACATTCTTTTTCGTCCAGCGTGCCCGTGCTGGATCGACTGTCATCCCGGCGGATCGAATCGAAGAAAGAGAAGAAGCAGAATGGCGACCGGCACCGTGAAGTGGTTCAACGACGCGAAGGGGTTCGGCTTCATCACGCAGGACAACGGTGGTGAGGACGTGTTCTGTCACTACAGCGCCATCAACGCCGATGGCTTCAAGTCCCTCTCCGAGGGGCAGAAGGTCGAGTTCGACGTGGTCAAGGGGCCGAAGGGCCTCCAGGCCGCGAACGTTCGGAAGCTGTAGCAGGCACCCCAGCGTTGGGTTCACGGGCCCGGTCCTCCTCGCGGAGGGCCGGGCTCTTACATTTGTACGGGGCTGCGCCCCGCCCCAACCGGCAGAGCCGGCTTGGGGCCCCACCCTGCTGCGGCGGAGCCGAGCCCGCTGTCGCGCTGCCGCGCTCGGCGGGCTATCCGCCGGGGAGGGACGGCGTCCCTCCCCGCACTTCGTGCGGGGCCCCTCCCTGCAGATCCTGTGTCAGCGCACGTCGAGCAGCTCGACCTCGAAGACCAGGGTCGCCTGCGCCGGGATCACGCCGGGGAAGCCGCGCATGCCGTAGCCGAGCTCGGGCGGGATGGTGAGCTTGCGCTTGCCGCCCACCTTCATGCCGGCCACGCCCTGGTCCCAGCCCTTGATGACCTGGCCGCCGCCCAGGGCGAAGGCGAAGGGGCCGCGCCCCTTGGACGAGTCGAACTGCTTCCCGTCGAGGAGCCAGCCCGTGTAGTGCACCTCCACGGTCCGGCCGGCCACCGCCTCCGCGCCCGTGCCCACCACCAGGTCTTCCTTCAGCAGATCGCCCACGTGTCCTCCTCCATGCAGCGGTGCCCGCGCGCGGCGGGCTAGAGCGGGATGTTGCCGTGCTTGCGCGGCGGGCCGTCCTGCCGCTTGGTGCGGAGCACCGAGAGGGCGCGGACCAGCCGCGGCCGGGTCTCCTCGGGCTTGATGACCGCGTCGAGGTAGCCGAGCTCGGCGGCGCGATACGGGGTGGCGTGCTGCTCGCGGTACTCGGCCACCAGGCGCGCCTTCTCCGCCACCGGGTCCTTGGCCGCCGCCAGCTCCTTGCGGAAGACCACCCCCACCGCCGCCTCGGGCGGCAGCACGGCGATCTCGGCGGAGGGCCAGGCCAGGCAGACGTCGGCGCCGAGGTGCTTCGAGGCCATCAGGCCGTAGGCCCCGCCCCAGGCCCGCCGGGTGATGACGGTGAGCTTCGGCACGGTGGCCTCGGCGTAGGCGTAGAGCAGCTTGGCGCCGTGGCGGGCCAGCCCGCCCCACTCCTGCGCCGCGCCGGGCAGGAAGCCGGGCACGTCCACGAAGGTGAGCAGCGGCAGGCCGAAGGCGTCGCAGGTGCGCACGAAGCGGGCCGCCTTGACCGCGGCGTCGCCGTCGAGGGCCCCGTTCTTCGCCGCCGGCTGGTTGGCCACCACGCCGGCCGGCCGTCCGTCGAGCCGCACGAAGCCGGTGACCACGTTGGGGGCGAAGGCGGCCGAGACCTCCAGCAGGTGCCGGTCGTCGGCCACCGCCCGCACCACCTCGCGGGCGTCGTAGGGGCGCTCGGTGTCCTCGGGCACCAGCGTGCGCAGCGCCTCGTCGCGCCGGGACGGATCGTCGGACTGGGGGCCGAGGGGCGGCGCCTCGGCGTTGTTGAGGGGCAGGAAGCCGAGCAGCTCGCGGGCCGCCTTGAGCGCCGCCTCGTCGCCGTCGTGGACGAAGTGGGCCAGGCCGGAGCGGGTGGCGTGGGCGTCGGCGCCGCCCAGCGCCTCCAGCGTCACCTGCTCGCCGGTGGCGGCGGCGATGGCCTCGGGGCCGGAGAGGAACATGGCGGCGGTGGGGCGCACCATGAAGGTGAAGTCGGTGGTGGCCGGGCCGTAGACGGCGCTGCCGGCGCAGGGGCCCATCACCAGGGAGAGCTGGGGCACCACGCCGGAGGCGCGCACGTGGCGCTGGAAGATGCCGGCGTAGCCGGCCAGCGCCGCCACGCCCTCCTGGATGCGGGCGCCGCCCGAGTCCTCCAGGCCGACGATGGGGCAGCCCACCTCCAGCGCCTTGTCCATCACCTTGCAGATCTTCTCGGCCACCGCCGCGGTGATGGAGCCGCCGGAGACGGTGAAGTCCTGGGCGAAGACGAAGATCGGCCGCCCCTCCACCTGCCCGTGGCCGGTGACCACGCCGGGCGCGCGGAGCTTGTCGATCTCCACGAAGGAGCCCGGGTCGAGGAGCAGGCCGAGCCGCTCCCGCGCCGTCAGCTTCCCCTCGCGGTGCTGCCGGGCCACGCGCGCCTCGCCGCCGCCCTGCTCGGCCTCGGCGTCCCTCGTGTCGAGGAGGGCGCGGCGCGGATCGGGGTCGACCGGCTTGTCCATGGGGTGGCCTCGCGGGGTCGCGGCGGCGGGAGGTCCGCGCCCGGCGGGCGGCAGGATAGAGCCGGGGGTGGCGGGCGGCAAGCCGTTGCGACGGCGCCCGCCCTACTCCTCGTACTGCGGCCGCGCCGCCGCCTCGCGGCAGTCCTGCACCCGGACCGGCTCGCGGTCGTGGAACCCCACCGACCAGCAGTCGTCGAGGGCCGAGCAGAAGCAGGCGCGGCCCTCGACGGTGAAGCGGGCCCGGTCGAAGCAGGCCCAGATGGCCTCGGGGACGGCCGCCTTGTCGAGCTTGAGGAAGGCCACCTCCTGCCCCGCGGCCAGGATGCCCAGCACCGGCGAGGTGGTGGTGGGGGTGGCGGGGCGGCCCGGGCCGCAGGCGGCGTCGATGAGCTCGCCGGTGCGCCGCACCGGCTGCCCGCCCACGCTCACCTCGAAGGCGCGGACGCGCGCCGGGCCGATGCCGCCGTTGCGCAGGCCGAGGGCGATGACCGGCCGGCCGTCGTCGGAGAGGTTGCCGGTGACGTAGGCCAGCGAGGGCCAGACGCTGGCGGCGAGCTGCCGCTCCATCAGCTCGCCCTGCCGCCAGGCCACCCAGAGCGAGGCCACCGAGACCACCAGCGCCACGGCGGCGGCGAGGTCGCCGGGCCGCGGCCCGCGCCGCGGTGGCGACGGCGTGGGGGACGCGGGCAGGTCGGCGGCGGGCTCCATGGCTCCCGGCAGGGTGGGCACCGCCGGACGACCGGGCAAGCCCCCGGCCGCTACGCCGCCAGGGCCGGCTCGATGGTCACCTGCACCAGGTCGCCCCGGAGCGCGGTGGAGATGAGCAGGTCGACCACGCCGGCGGCCCGCACCAGCCGGGCCGGCACCCGCGCCATGGCCTTCCCGGTGCGGTGGGTGAGGGTCACGGTGTTGCGGATGGCGCAGGTGGCGCAGTGCACCGTCTTGCCGCAGCCGCCGGGCAGGCGGGCCCGGGCGCACTCCAGCGCGTCGCCGCCGAGCAGGCCCACCGCCTCCTTCGCCTCGCGCCCCAGCAGCGCACAGGCCGGCTCGTTGACGGCCACCACCCGCACGTCGCCGTCCATCAGCGCCACCGGGAAGTCGAAGCGGCCCAGGTAGGCGTCGTACGACATGCCCCGCCACTGGGCGCCGAAGTACTCGGCGCAGGCCGGGCACATGCCGTGGCTCACGCCGCCGTCGGAGAGGGGCGCCTTCTGGCCGAGCGGCTTCTGGCAGTAGGAGCAGACGACGCGCATGACCGGGCCTCCTCGAAGCACCACGGTAGTGTCGGCCGGGGCGCCGACGGGAGCGCCTCGGCGGGGGCTGCGACAACGCGGTCGGCCTGCGACGCCGCACCGCTCCCGCGGAGGGGCGAGACGCGCCGCGGCGCGACCGGGCGTCTCAGATCCGGTGCCCGCCGCGGGCGAACCAGCTGGCCCAGGCGCGGGCCGCCTGCTCGCGGTCGCGCGGCTCGAGATCGGCCGAGTAGGCCACCGGCGACGGCGCCACCTCGCGGAGCTCGGTGGCGGCCATGAGGCGGAGCTCGCGGTCCTCGCTGGTGAGCGCGCCGAAGAGCCACTCGGCGCGGCCGCGGCCGCGGTTCTCCTTCCACCACATGAGCCACTTGCGCGCCGCGGTGCCGTGGCGCTGCATGGTGATGGCGGACAGGGCGTCGGCCGAGGCGGCGGCGGTGCCGGCGTCGCTCCCCTCCAGCGCCTGGATGAGCAGCGGGATCGACTCGGCGTCGCGCAGCGCGGCGATGGCGCGGGCGGCGGCGGCGGCCCGGTCGGCCAGGCCGGAGAGGAGGGCGCGGCGCAGCCGCTCGGGCACCGGCTTCATGGCCGGGTCGCGCCGGTGCGCGGCCAGCGCGGCCCGCGCGGCCTCGGCCACCACCGGGTCGGGGTCGAAGCAGCGGTCGGCCAGCGGCAGGAAGGCGCGGGCGTCGCCGGCCTGGCCGAGGAGCGCGGCGGCGGCGCGGCGGCGAGCCGGGGCGGCATCGGTGAGGAGCGCCATGAGCGGGCGCACCGCGGCGGGGCCGAGGGCGGCCACCGCGGCCAGCACGGGACCCTGGTCGCCGGCCGGCGTGCGGGGGAGCGCCTCGTCGGGCACGTCGATGGGGCCAGGGAGCTGCTCCACCAGCACCGGGGCCACCTCGTCGGCGCGGTCCACCAGGCGGGCCAGCAGCTGCGGGCGATCGGCGGCGTCGCGCGGCGTCACCAGGTAGTGTCCCACCAGCGTGGCCGGGTCGGCGGTGGCGGGATCGAAGGGCGGCGCCTCCGGCGGCGCGGCGGGCACGACGCCGGGCGGGGGCTCGGGGACGGAGGCGAAGGCGGCGGCGATCTCGGGGGGAATCTCGCCGGGGCGGACGGGCTCGGGTTCGTCCTCGAGGGCCAGGGGCGGGGGCGCGGCAGCGGGTGCCTGCGCGTCATCCTCCCTCTCCCCCGCAGGGGGAGAGGGCTGGGGTGAGGGGGTGGAGGACGCGGGCTCCTCGGCTTCCGGCGCGGGCTCGGGCTCGGGCTCGGGCAGCGGCGCGGAGTTGAAGAAGGCCTCCTCGAGGGCGTCGAGGTTGGCGGGGACGCGGGGCGCGGGGCGGGGCTCGGGGGCGGGCTGGGGCTCGGGAGCGGCCCCCTCACCCTGTCCCTCTCCCCCTGCGGGGGAGAGGGGAGGAGGTGCGGCGTGGGCGGACTCGGACTCGGGCTCGGGTTCGGGCTGGGGCTCGGACGCGGGCTCGGGCTCGGGCTCGGGCTGGGGCTGGGGCTGGGGCGCGGGCTCGTGCGCGGGCTCGGGCTGCGCGTCCTCGACCGGCGGCTCCACCTCGCCGCGCGCCCACGGCGCCGCCGCCGGTTCGGGCTCGCCGCTGCGGCCGGTGGCCGACAGCATCTCGCCGAGCGGCGCGGCCCGCACCAGCACGTCCTCCACCGGCGGCTCGGCCGGCGCGCGGTGCTTGCGGGCCCTGATGATCCGCTCGAAGGCCCCGCCCACGGTGGAGAGGAAGAGGAGCAGGTCGCCGAGGCGGCGGGCCGAGACCGGGGCCGCGCCGTTGTCGGCGTAGAGGATGCACACCGGCCGGTCGCGCAGCAGGATGGGGTAGACCAGCGCCGCCCGCGGCGCGCCGCGCCCCAGGCCGTCGAGCACCGCCACGCTCCCCGCCGCCTCGCGCGACACCGGGCCGAGGTAGGGGGCCAGCGTCTCGATGGCGGTGCGGAAGATGCCGGGGTCGGAGGCGTAGAGCGCCACCGTGCGGCAGACCTCGCGCGTCCCCTCCTCCAGCCCGAGGGCGTCGTGGCCGGCCACCGCGTCGCGCGTCACCGCGAAGAGGGCGGCGTACTCGAAGAAGTCGCGGGCGTAGCGCAGCGTGGCGAGCACCACCTCGTCGCGCCGCCCGGCCTGGCCCAGCACGGCGCGGGCCTTCTCCATGGTCCAGTGCGGCGGCGCCGAGCGGTCGAGGGGCGGCGGCGGCGGCTCGGTCGCCGCCGGGGCGGCCGCCCGCGGCTCGCCGCCGGCCGGCGCGGCGGGGCCGGGGGCCGGCTCCTCCTCCCAGCCCAGCTCGTACTCCTCGGCCGCCTGCGCCAGCGCCGCGGCCAGGGGCTCGAGGGGCTCGCCCTCGTCGCGGGAGAAGCCGGTGAAGCCGGCGGGCCGGGCCGGCAGACCGGGGCGCGCCGCCGGGGCGACGGCCGGCACCGGGGCCGGCGGCGTCAGGGCCGGCGACGGGGTGGGCAGGCCGGCGGCGAGGCGCGTCAGGCGCGTCGGCAGCGTGCCGCCGTAGAGCTTCTGGATGAGCGCGCGGACGCGCCACTCCGGCCCGACGTGGGGCGAGAGGTGGAGCGACAGCATGAAGCTGATCTCGTCGAGCAGCCCCAGGTCGAGGGGGTGGGTGGCCACCAGCGAGAGCTCGCGCCCGTCGAGGGCGAAGGGGGCCAGGCCATGGCGCTCGGCCACCTTGGACGGGAAGACGCGGCGCGCCCGGGCGTCCACCGCCTCGTAGGCGGAGCGCGGCGCGGCCGGGAGGTCGGAGGCGCGGGAGAGGAGGCCGAGGAGCCGCTCCTCCTCCACCAGCCCCAGCTCGAGGAGCGCGGTGTCGAGGGCGCCGCCGGCCTCGCGCTGGCGCGCCACGGCCCGCTCGACGTCGCCGGCGGTGGCGACGCCCTCTTCGACGAGGAGCTGGGCGAGGTCACGCGGCACGGGATCCCCGACCAGGGGTTGTACACGCGCGCCTCAAGGCGCGTCCACCACGGAGGTGCCGGCCACCCAGTCGTGCAGGGCCCGTCCGCTCGCCGTGAAGAGCGCGAGGAGCGGCCCGGCGCCGAGGAGCGCCACGCCGGCCACCGCGACGCCGGCGCGCAGGGCGCTCCGGCCCGGCCCGGGCCGCCGGCCGTCGGGCCCCACCACCCGCAGGCGCAGGAGGCGCTTGCCGAGGGTGGCGCCGGAGAGCCAGTGGGCCAGCCACTGGTAGGTGAAGGAGGCCAGCGCCGCCACCGCGGCGAGGGGGGCCAGGAGGCCGAGGCCGGAGGCGCCGAGCAGGGAGGCCACCGCCACCGTGGCGAGGAGGAAGGGGAGGCCGTCCACCGCCCAGGCGGCGGCGCGGCGCACGCTGCCGCCGCGGTGGAGCTCGATGACGCCGGACCAGGGCGGCGGCGCGGGGGCCGGGCGCGGCCGCGGGGCGGGCGGCGGCACCGCCAGCAGCTCGGGCGCCTCGCCGGCGGTCAGGTCGTCGGCCGCGGCGGGCGTCAGCGGGCCGGGCGCCGGGCGGTGCGCCGGCCGCGCGGCGTCGCGCGGTCCACGCCGGTCGAGATCGAGGGGCCGGTCGAGCGGCGGCGCCGGCGCCTCCTCGGGGAGGGCGAGGGGCGCGCCGCAGTCGGCGCAGCGGATGGCGGCGTGGCCGGTCTCGCCCTGGCAGCGGGGGCAGCGCATTCGGCGGGACGCTACCCGCGCGCCGGGGGGCGGGCAAAGAAACGGTCGCTCCCGGTCGGAGGCGGCACGCCGCCCGGGTCGGCCCGCACGGGGCCGCGGCCGAGGCGGCCACCGCCGGCACGCAGGAACTGCGGGAGGGCCGCCCGGGGGCCCCGCCGCGACGCCAGGCGTCGCGGCCACCTCCACGCCGGCCGGGGTGGCACGGTTGATTCATCACCTCCACCGGGCGGCCCCGGCCCGCACGGCCTGCGCGTGGCCGCCGAAGGGGGAACCCATGGCACGCACCACCTCCCGGATCGGCGCGGCGCTCGCCGCCGCACTCCTCCTGGCCGCCCCACTCCTGTCCTGCGGTCCGTCGGCCACACCCGCGGGTGTGGACCCCGAGCCGCGCGTCTCGACTCGTCGCGCGCCCATCGTCCTCGCCCCCGAGGCGCCGCTGCCGGCGCAGGGGATGGGCAAGGCGGTGGCCATCGAGGGCGGGCTGGTGGCCGCCTCCGACTTCCTCGACACCGACCACGCCGACGTCCACACCTGGTGGCTCGACGGCGCCCAGGCCTGGCCGTCCGGGCGCGCCCAGCCGCCGGTCGCCGGCGAGCGCTGCTTCGGCGCGGCCATCGCCATCCAGTGGGGCTGGCTGGCGGTGGGCAGCCCCTGTGCGGTGGCGGGGCGCGGCGAGGTGCGGATCTTCACCCCGGCCGGCGACGGGTGGGACGAGGTGGCCGCGCTCGGCGAGCAGGTGGGCGCCACCGGGCTCTTCGGCCAGGCGGTGGCCGCGGGGCAGGGGCGGCTGGTGATCGGCGCGCCGGGCGAGGCGGGCGGCGCCGGCGCGGCCTACGTCTTCGCGCTGGGGAGCGCGGGCTGGTCGCTGGAGGCGCGGCTCGCCCCCGGCGCCCTGGCACCGGGCGACCAGTTCGGCTTCGCGGTGGCGGTCTCGCCCACCGTCGTGGCCGTGGCGGCGCCCGGGGCGGCGGCGGCCGGGCCGCTCCTCCCGCGGGGGCGCGTCTTCCTCTTCCACCTCGGCGCCGGCGGCTGGGAGGAGGAGGCGGTGCTGGCGCCCGCCGACACGCTGCTGGGCGAGCGGGCGGCGCGCGCCGTGGCGGCCGGGTCGGGCGTGGTGGTGGTGGCCGGCGATCCCTACCTGGCCCACTCGGTCCACGTCTTCGCCCGCCGGCTCGGCGGCTGGGAGGAGGAGGACCTCCAGCCGGAGCTCCGCGGGCTGGTGGACGCCGGCTTCGTGCACGCCCTCGCCATGGAGGGCAACCTGCTGGCGGTGGGCATGCCCACGCTGGCCGGCCCGGCCGGCGAGTACCGGCCCGGCGCCGCCTGGATCTACCGGCGCGCCACCACCGGCTGGACGCGCCTCGCCGACGTGCCGTCGCAGCCCCACCCGCTCGACAAGGCCGGCCACGCCGTGGCGGTGTCGCGCGGCGCGGTGGTGGTGGGCGGCCCCGGGGTCTACCAGCCCGGCACCAGCCTGGGCGCCGGCGAGGTGACGGTGGAGCGCCGGTAGGCCTCAGGCGAGGTCGCCGGCCACCGCCTGCAGCACCGCCACCGCGGCGATGGCGGCGGTCTCGGCGCGGAGCGTGCGCGGGCCGAGGGTGGCCCGCGCGGCGCCGGCCGCCTGGCAGGCGGCCAGCTCCTCCGGCGTGAGGCCGCCCTCCGGCCCGACCACCGCCGCCAGCCCCGGCGCGCCGAGGAGCGGCAGGGCCGCGAGCGGCGTCCCCCCCTCGCCGTGGAGCACCAGCAGCCGGAAGCCGGGCGGCACCGCGGCCAGCGCCGCCGCCAGCGTCACCGGCGGCGACACCTCGGGCACGTCGGCGCGGCCGCACTGGCGCGCCGCCTCCTCGGCGATGCGCCGCCAGCGCTCGGCCCGCTCCGCCCCCTTGGCCGGCTCGAGGCGCACCACCGACCGCTCGGCGGCGAAGGGGACCAGGCGCGCCGCGCCCAGCTCGGTGGCCTTCTGCACCACCAGGTCCACCTTCTCGCCCTTGGCGAGCGCCAGGAGCAGGTGGATGGGCGGGCCGCCGGCGCCGGCCTCGCGGCGCGGGCCGAGCGCCAGCGCCTCGAAGCCGGGGCCGATGCGGGCCGGCCAGGCGGCGCCGCGCCCGTCGAAGAGCTCCACCTCGTCGCCCGGGGCGAGGCGGAGCACGTCGCGCAGGTAGTGGCGCGCCTCGTCTGTCAGCGCGGCCGAGGTCGCGCCGATCCGCTCCGGGGGCAGGTGGACCCGCCGCCTCACGCGCCGGGCTTCTCCAGCGCCAGCAGCGACCACTCGTTCTGCCGCCGGTCCCCGCCGGGGAAGGGCCGCAGGCCGGCGGCGAGGTAGGCGGCGCGGACCTCCTCCTCCTGCGGCGTGAGGATGCCGGAGAGGAGCACCACGCCGCCGGGGGCGAGCTGGGCGGCGATGGCCGGGGCCAGCTCGCAGAGCGTGTTGGCCAGGATGTTGGCGAGGACCACGTCGAAGGGGCCGGCCTGCTCCGGCACGTCCCGCTCGTTGAGGTCGAGCGAGACCCGGTTCAGCTCGGCGTTCTCCCGCGCCACCCGCACCGCCACCGGGTCGTTGTCGTTGCCGGCCACCCGCGGCGCGCCGAGGCGCGCGGCGGCGATGGCCAGGAGGCCGGAGCCGGTCCCGACGTCGAGGACGCGGGCGGCCGGCCGGGCCGTGAGCAGCTCGGAGAGGCCGGCCAGGCAGAGCGAGGTGGTCGGGTGGGTGCCGGTGCCGAAGGCCATGCCGGGGTCGAGCACCACCTCCACCATGCCGTCGGGGATGGGGGCGGCGATCCAGCTCGGCCGCACGAAGACCCGCCCCACCGCCATCGGCCCGAGGCCGGCCTTCCAGCTCTCGCTCCAGTCCTGCTCCACCACCGGCTCGACCAGCCCCTGCCGGCCCTCGGCCGCGGCCGCGGCGTCGGCCTCCTCGCGGGCGCCGAACCAGGCCACCACCAGGGCGCGGCCGGGCGCCGGCTGGGCCACGCCGGGCATGGGCGTCCCCTCGCCGTCGCGCACCTCGGCGCCGCTGGCGCCCTCCTCCATGAGGCCGGCGGCCAGGTCCTCGGCCGCCTCCCTCGCCACGTCGAACGTCACCGACCAGGTCGTCGTCACCGGCCTCACCTACCCCGTCCGGCGGCCCCGATCCAGCCCGGCGGGAGCATGTGGGCGGATATCGGACCCGGCTCGCCGCGCGGTGAACCGCGAAGCGCGCTACCATGGCCGCCTCATGGCGTGGAACGTGCTCTTGGTCGAGGCCGACGCGGGCCTCGCGGACCAGCTGCGATCGGCCTTCGGCCCGGCGGGCTTCCAGGTGACCTCGGTGGCCGCCGGCGAGCCGGCGGTGGAGCGCGGCCGCAGCGCGCCGCCGGACCTCATCGTCCTCTCGGCCGAGCTGCCCGACATGAGCGGCTTCTCGGTCTGCAACCGGCTCAAGCGCGCGCTGCCCGGCGTGCCGCTGATCCTCTACACGCGCGAGGCGGCCGACGGCGCCATCGAGGCCCACCGCGCCAGCCGCGGCAAGGCCGACGCCTACCTGCGCGCCCCGGTGGACGTCGCCGACCTGCTCGGCACCGCCGCCCAGCTGCTCCAGGCCCAGCCGGCGGCCGCCCCGGCGCCCCGCGCGGCGCCGGCCCCCGAGGCGCCGCGCCCGGCCACCCGCGCCCCCACCGCGCCGGCCGTGGCCGCCGCCGCCCCTCCTCCCGCGGGGCCGCCCCAGCCGCCACCCCGGCCGCCGCCGCGCCCCGTCACCGCCCCGGCGGTGCCGGCCGCCGCGCCGGCCGCCCCCGCCGCCCCGCCCCGCCGCGCCGGCGCCCACGCCGACGAGCTGCTGGCCGAGTGGCCGCGCGATCCGGCACCGCCCAAGGGTACGCCCGAGGAGAAGCTGGAGTACTTCCGCGAGCGGCTGCGGGCCCGCGACGCCTTCATGGCGCGCCTCCGCGAGGCGGTGGGCGAGCTCAAGGCCGAGGGGCAGGTCCTGGGCGCCGACGGCGACCACCTCCGCGACGCGCTCTCGGCCTCGCGGGCGCAGGCCGCGGCGCTGGAGGCCCGGCTGGCCGAGACCACCGCGGCGCTGGAGGCGCGCCTCCAGGAGACCACGCTGGCGCTGGAGGCCCGGGCGGCCGAGCAGGCCCAGCGCGCCCAGGCCCACGAGGCCCACGCCGCCGGGCTCACCGCCCAGCTGGCCGACGCGGAGGCGACGCGCCAGTCGCTCTCCGACGTGCTCTCCGAGACCATGCAGGAGCAGGAGCGGGCCGAGCAGGCCTGGTCCTCCCGCCTGGCCGCCGCCGAGCAGGCCCGCGCCGAGGTGGAGGCGGCCTTCGCCGAGGCCCAGGCGGCCAACCGCGCCGAGTTGGACGCCATCGCCGCCGACCGGGGCGAGGAGCGGGCCGCCGCCGAGGCCCTGCGCAAGGAGCAGGAGGCGGCCCACGCCCACGCGCTGGCGCAGCTCGACGCCGAGCGGGGCGCCGACCGCGAGCGGGCCGAGGCGGCCGCCGCCGAGGCCGAGGCGCGCATCGCCGCGCTGGTGGGCGAGCGCGACGGCCTGGCCGCGGCGCTGGCCGCCGAGCGGCAGGCCCGCGCCGAGCTGGCCCAGCAGATGGTGGACGGCCAGCGGCAGGCCGCCGAGGCGGCGCTGCGGGCCGAGGAGGCGGCGCGGGACCTCATGGCGCGCCTCACCGAGACCGAGGGGCGGGCCCAGGCCACCGCCGGCGAGCTGGCCGAGGCCACGGCCCGCGCCGACGGGCTGGCGGCGAGCCTGGAGCAGGAGCGCCAGGCCCGCGCCGAGGCGGAGGCGGCGCTGGCGGCCTCCCGCCAGGAGCAGGCCGCGACGGCGGAGCGGCTGGGCGGCGCCGAGTCGCTCCTCACCGCCCGCGGCCACGAGCTGGAGGCGGAGCGCGGGCGGGTGGCCGAGCTGGCCCGGGCCCTCGACGCCGGCCGCGCCTCCGAGCAGGGGACGCGCGGCGAGCTCCAGCGCACCGAGGCGGCGCGGGCCGAGGCCGAGCGGCGCGCCGCCGAGGCGGCCGCCGGGGCGGACCGGCTGGCGGGCGAGCTGGCGGCGGTGCGCGCCCAGGGCGAGCAGGAGGCGGCCCGCCGCGCCGCCGCCGAGGCCGAGGTGGCCCGCCTGGCGCCGCTCGAGCCGGTGGCGGCCGAGGTGGTGCGGATCCGGAAGGAGCTGCCGGGGCTCAAGGAGCTGCTGCAGCAGCGCACCCAGGCGGCCGAGGCGGCCTCGCGCTCGGCCCAGGCGGCGGCCAGCGAGCGGACCAAGCTGGCGGAGCGGCTCTCCATCGAGACCGGACAGCTCCAGTCGCTCCTGCAGAAGGCCGAGAACGAGCTCTCGCAGGTGCGGCGCAAGCTGGCCGACGCCGAGGCGCAGGTGGCCCAAGCGCAGGCCCAGGCCCAGCGCGACCGGCAGGCGGGCGAGGCGGCCCTGGCCGAGGCCCGGCGCGGGGCCGAGGCGCAGGCGGCCCAGGCCGCGCGGGCCGGCGAGGCCCTCACGGCGCAGGCCCAGGGGGCGGTGGAGCAGGCCCGCGCCGCCGCAGCCGCGGCGGCCGAGGGGGAGCGGCGCGCCCAGGCCGACACGCAGCGGGTGCGCCACACCCTGGCCGACCTCGAGAAGCACCTCGAGTCGCGCGCCCGGGTGGAGCTCCAGCTCAAGCGGAAGATCCAGGAGCTGGAGCAGGCGGCGGCCCGCGCCCCGGCGGCCGCGCCGGCCGGCGCCTCCCCCGAGCAGGTGGCGGCCCTCCACGTGAAGGTGGCCGACCTCGAGGAGGAGCTGGCCAACCTCCGCGAGGAGAACGACTTCCTCAACGGCGAGGTGGCCCGGTACACGCAGAAGAACCGGGAGCTGACGGCGAAGCTGGGGAAGGACTAGGGCTCGCCGGAGGGGCCCCGCCGAAGGCGGGGAGGGCGGAGCCCTCCCCGGTGGATGGCTCGCCGTGCAAGGACTAGGCAGCCGCCCCCTCACCCCGGCCCTCTCCCCCGCTGGGGGAGAGGGGGACGTGACGCGCGCTCGCTACGCCGCGGTGGCCACCGCCGCCACCGCCTCGCGCAGCAGGTCGGCGTCCACCGGCTTCTCCAGCACCC
>WBZM01002342.1_pt1 | contig 16325 bp, 15 predicted proteins | sample 5204271 | NCBI WGS metagenome assembly WBZM01 (sample SAMN12344346, study PRJNA552823) | activated sludge metagenome | biome: Activated sludge suspended growth; feature: Nitrification reactor; material: Wastewater; isolation source: activated sludge from nitrification reactor of wastewater...
ACCGGCGATGTTGAGATGGGCATCGGAGAGAGAGTTGGCGGACCGGCAAGTCTTCGTGTGAGCGGCGAGTTTCTCCGAGTCAGCCGGGAATTTGAGAGCGATGGCGCAACCTACGACACCAGGCTCAAGTTCTCCAACCTGGGTCAAGGCTGGTGCCGTCATCGGGACGCTTAGGGCGGCTGCCAACGCGGTATAGCGAGCAACGGCACTTTGTCGATCAATGGCTCGAGCTTTCCGGCCGCTGGCGAGAACGTCGGAGCGATCGCCTAGTTCCCGCGCACGGCCCCGTCTTTCGGCATCGGCTACGTCCACCATCAGTCTTCCAAGGGGTCGAGTATCTACGCGGACTTTGGCGTCGCGATCGGCAAGGCTCAGGCACAAATCCTTCCATCCGCAGGATTCGGGACCGCCGCCGGTCAGGTCAATATCGACGCGGAGCAACTGGCCTCGGCGAGATTTTTGACCCTCAACTTCGCTCGGAACTCGGCCGTGCGGCCGAACTGCTGGCGCCGTGGTTGACGGACGGTCAATCCTGATGCGGGTTGGTGTAAGCGCGTTCAGTACGGATTGCCGCGAGATCCGAGACACCTCGCTGCAGAGAACTCTTGTCGTATCACCTCCGCGAGGCGCTTAAGCCCGAACGCCCGCTCGGACATCGCGAGCCCGAGGCCTTCGACTCCAGATGTTCCAGTGCTTGCGCGAGGCGCACTGGAGCCTCGCGTTTGAAATCAAAGACTTAGCCGCGCCAACGACATCTGGATGCCCAGAGTGGAACACTTTATCTAGACAATGTGGTAGCCTTCGTTCCAACTTGGCTGGCGTGAGCTTGAGGTAGGGAGGAAGGCGTGGAACGAAAGGCGCAGGATGAGTTGATGAATTTGTTCCGGGACGCGATCAAGGTGGGCGGTGCCGCCATCGAGATGCGCGTGCGCCGTTTCGCGAGTTTTGTCCGAGCGTCTGACGAAGAACTCGCTCAGTCGGCCGCCGCACTCGTGACGGGCTCGAGCCGCTCCCTACGGCGAGACACCGTGGCCGCGCCCTTCCCGGTCGACTCCGATACGAAGCTGCCACTGGTTCGCGTCGAAGAGGCCGGAACTCCACGCTCCGAACCGCTGCTCACGCCGCAGACGCGGGCCGAGGTCGATAGGGTGGTCTTGGAGCGGATGTCCGCCGATAAGTTGATGGCCGCCGGCCTGTTGCCGGCCCGTTCGGTCCTCATGAGCGGCCCGCCAGGTGTCGGCAAGACGATGACGGCGAGTTGGCTTGCGCACCGACTCGGACTGCCGCTTCTGACGCTGGACCTGGCCAGCGTGATGAGCAGCTACCTCGGCAAGACCGGATCGAATGTGCGAGCGGTGCTTAACCATGCTCAGGAGCATCCGTGCGTGCTCTTGCTCGACGAGTTTGATTCCATCGCCAAGCGCAGAGACGACGACAGCGATGTCGGCGAACTCAAGCGTCTCGTGACGGTCATCCTGCAGACCATCGACGACTGGTCCCCGACGTCGCTGCTGGTGGCTGCGACCAATCACGGCGAGTTGCTCGACCCCGCAGTGTGGCGTCGCTTCGACGTGACGCTGACCTTCGATCTCCCCGACCCGTCCCAGCGAGCCGCCCTGTTGCGTTCGCACGATGTCCCCGCTGAGTTGGCCGAGGCTGTCGCAACGGTCGCGGAAGGTCAGACCTTTTCCGCCATCTCGCGCGCGCTGGACTCTGCTCGCAAGCAAACCATTCTCGAAGGCAAGCCCTTCGACGAGACGCTGGCCACCTGGGCCGTGGGTCTTGCCGCAGCGACTTCCCGATCATCGTCCCGGCTCGAGCGCCAACGCCGCGATCTTCTGGCGCTTGTGCATCACTGCCGCCAGATGTCCACGCGAGAGATCGCCGACACCATGGGCACCTCGCACACCACGGTCATTCGCTCGCTGAAGCGGCTCAAGGGGGAGACCGATGCCCGGACCTAACTTGTTGATTGGCAATGGCCAAGTCCTTGCCGGTGCGATCCCTCGTGAACCTGGTGGCGGCGGCAACAAGCAGTACCCGTACACCATTCAAGAGGCGCGCGATCGACTCGGTCCGGCCCTCACAAAGATCCTGGTAGCCGTCGATGCCCTTCCCGCTTCGGCAAAGCCGCGCGGCGAGGTCACGAGTGTCGTCACGGTGCATCCGGCCTTCCAGGCCAAGACGCAGATGCCCGCCGAAGCGTTTCAGCGCGCTGGCCTGCGCGCCGTCGGAAGCAAGCCCGCCAAAGTGACGCCGGCGAACGACGCTCGCAAGCACGCTCCCGAGGGCGAGCAACCTACCGCCGAGATCTACGTCAGCGGTACATCGAGTGCCTTCCGTACGTTCTTGGACATGCTGATGTCTACAACGACTGGGAAGGGCGTGCAGCAAGACTTCTGCAAGCTCGAGTCGGTTCGCTTCCTCGCCGCGGACGAGCGACTGCTGCGGCTCGAGGGCACCGATTTCGAGGTGCCCATCGAGGTGGTACTGCATGGCGATGGATCCGATGCTGACTTGCTGACCAGTTTCGAGAAGTACTCGGCGGAGTGCAGCGCCACCATGTTTTCTGCCAAGCGCCTGGCGGTACCTGGACTGGTCTTCATGCCCGGGCGCGTCCCGCGCAACAAGCTCGCTGACCTTGCAAAGTTCACCGCACTCAGGGCCGTGCGGCGGCTTCCCAAGCTTCGCCTGAACCGGCCCTTCATCCGTCAGAAGCTGACGGTCCAGGCGCCAGCCCTACCGGGCGACGACGCGCTCGATTCCGCGCTGCGTGTCGTCGTCTTCGATGGTGGCTTGGGCGCCAAGGACTTCGCGCGCTGGAGCACCGAGCTGGTTCCCACCGAGCTTTTGGACACCCATGCCGACTACCTCTCGCACGGCACCGAGGTGACCTCGGCACTGCTCTTCGGATCTGTGCCTGCCGGTGCAACCGAGCTGCCGCGGCCGTATTTCAACGTGATCCACCACCGTGTGCTCGGCCACAAGGACGAATCCGATCCGGACCTGTACGAGTGCATGAAGCGCATCGACGCAGTTCTGCGCGCTGGTGACATCGACTTCGCCAATCTTTCGCTCGGGCCGCGGCTGGCGATCGACGATGGGCAGCCGCATGCTTGGACCTCGATGCTCGACGGGCACCTCGCCTCCGGGAACGTTCTGATGACCGTGGCGGCAGGTAACGATGGCGACGTCGATGGGCCCATGGGACGCATCCAGCCACCCGCGGACGCGGTCAATGCGCTGTCGGTCGGCGCGGCTGATTCGCCCGACTTCATGTGGGGACGGGCTCCTTACAGCTGCTTCGGCCCCGGTCGCTCGCCCGGCATCGTGAAGCCAGACGGACTTGCCTTCGGCGGCTCCGACTCGCAGCCCCTGGTGCTCTTGAATCCTCTGTCCGGCGGGCTCAGCGGCGTACAGGGCACGAGCTTCGCGTCACCTCTGGTTCTGCGCACGGCCGCGGCGGCGCGCGCGATGTCTGAGACGCCCTTGACCGCAATGACGCTGCGCGCCTTGCTGATCCATCGGGCCGAGCGCTCCACGGGGCACAACACCGTCGACGTCGGATGGGGAAGGTTCCCCGACTCACCCGAAGACTTGTTGACCTGCACCGAGAGCGAGGTGCGCGTGCTTTACCAAGGCCACATCTCCGCCGGCGGGACCATGCGCATTGGCCTGCCGATCCCCGCCGTGCCGCTCGGCGTGCGCCTGCGGGTCACCGCCACCTTCTGCTTTGCCTCCCCCGTCGATCCCGCCGATCCGGTGAACTACACGCGCCATGGGCTGACCGTCGTGTTCAGGCCCAAGGGAGCAGGTTCATCGGCATCCTTCTTCTCCACCTCGAGCTATGGCAGCGAGCAGGACTTGCGTCGCGACGCCTACAAGTGGGAAACCGTACTTCATCGCACGTGCACGTTCGGCGCCGACGAACTGCTCGACGCCTGCTTCGACGTGGACCACGGGGCGCGCGAGAACGGGTTGTCCGTCGTCAACAGCGAAGTCCCGCCCCTGCCGTACGTCCTGATCGCAACGATCGCCAGCGAGAAGGGCGAACCGATCTACCAGTCGGTCATGCAGAAGTACCGCGCGCTCGCGCCCATCCAACTTCGAGAGCGCGTCCGTCTGCGCCGTCAGTGACACGGAAAGTGCCCCCCCAAGCTCGACGGACGCAGCGCAGGCCTTGAGTACTGATGCGCTGACCTTACAGACCTTCCCAGCGGCTATTCAGCTCGCCCGTCCACTATCGGCATATCGGCTCGCTGATGGATGCGGTTGAAGCCGTCGTGGCCGAATCCTGCTCGTTCGCACTGACCAAGTCGTCGATGTAGCGCTCGAACTCCTCGGAGCCGATCGGGGGTGCTGCTGTGGCGAGGTCGGGAAACGTCCCGCTGCATGTCACCACGGGCCCGAACGCCAACTCACCTTTGTCGTCGACCCCGGCTGTCTTCAGCTCGAGCCGTGCGACGACCTCAAGCAAACGCCGCAGCGAGCGCTTGTCACTCATCAGCCGGCGGACGTGCCTCGAGGCCTCGATTGCTCCGGTGTCAGTCGACGGATCGACCTCGATACCTGCCACTTCTCGAAGCGCGGCTGCGAGCAACGCAGGATCGATGCTAGACGGATGGGCCATCGAAAAACTCTAGCACCGACACCCTGCAGGGCTGCGGCTTGCCCCGGTTGGTGACTCAGCTCCCATGAACGGTCACCTTGCGGTGAAGGCGGCGTCCAGTTGCCTTGCCCGCTTCCCCTCTTCCGTGTGCAGGTAGGTCGACGTCGTCGACAGCGACGCGTGCCGCAGGTTGTCGCGCACGGTCGTCAATTCGGCGCCGCGGCCGAGCGCGTGGGTCGCGTGCGTATGGCGCATCCAGTGCGGGCTGGCACGACGCAGCTTGGCCGACAGAGCAGGGTTCTTCTCTTCCACGAGATCCGCGACCTGGCCGAAGAACCGCTTCATGATCGCCCAGAGGCGATTGGTGGTGATGCCGCGGGCGTCCATTTCCAGACTGCCGACCAGCGGCGTATCGGGCGACCACCTCGCATGAGTTGTTGGCAGCCCGCGCTGCGCCAGGTAACGGTCGAGCGCGCCGCGCGCCATCGCAGGCAAGGCGACCTTCCCTGCCTTGGCGCCCTTCCCGTTTACGTGCAGCCAATGATCGCCGTGCGCGTCGACCTCGATGTTGTCAAGCGTTGCCTCTATCAGCTCGCCCGCGCGCAGTCCCGTCGCGTACGCAAAGTCGAGGACGAAGCGCAAGCGCTGCGCCGCGTGGGTCTGCCAGCCGTAGGACCACTCGAGGCCCTCGGCGACGGTCTGAATGATCGACCACTCGCCATCGGCGAAAACCCGCTCGGCCGCCAGCGGGGTTCGGCTGGCGCCGCGCACCTTGATGCCGGCGAACGGGTTGACCAGGAGGTAGCGCTGCTGGATCAGCCAGCGATAGAGGGCGCCGAGCACCGACAGTGAGTACGAAACCGAACGCGCAGAGAGGTCGCCCGCGAAGGGTCGCCATTCCGAAGAGTCCCTCGGCCGCGGCGGGCCCACCCAACGGGCGCGAGGGCTGGGTCGCCGCAGGAACGCTCGATAAGCCACGGCATCCTCGGTGGTCAAGGACGAGAGCGCCCTTCCCCGCTCGATGATGGCCCAAAGAATCAGTCGCTCCGCCTCTTTGCGATAGGCACGACGCGTCGCGGGCGACTCCTGCAACTCCAGCCAGGCTTGCACGGCCTCGTAGTCGTTCCGGGCGCCCAGCGCGCAGCTCGCACTTGGGGCGCGGAAGGCGCCCATCGTGCCGTCGACCTCGTGCGGCAACGCCAGATGCTCCCACGGGACGATGCCTTCGGGCGCGTCGGTCGAGGAGATCAATGCCCTCGCGCGTTCGGTGAGCGCTGGGTGAGCGGCGAAGAAGGCCTCGATCCGTCGCGCCCCGGCGGCGCCAAGCCCAGGAATGGCGGCCCACCATCGCCGCCGGCGCGGAATGCGGACGGTGAGCGCGGCCAATGTCTTGAGCCCATAGACCTTCAGCACCCTCGCCGCCCGGGGCTCCAGCCATCGATCGACGTCGTCACCGATCAGGGGTTCGGGCACCGGAAGCGTCGGCAGGTCTTCGATGGCGCGCAGCACCGCTCGGGCTCGAACCAGCCGCTCGGATACCGGATGTCCGAAAAGCGCTGCCAGGTCCGGCCGACCCAGTCTGCGCGCCCGTTGAATGAGTTGGCGACGAACGGCACCCAGCATCCCGCGTGACGACTGTCCTTCTGCCTTGGCGTGGCCAAGGTAGCGCACGACAGCGTCGCGCGCCGGCAGTCCCTCGTACCAGGCCCGCAGCGAGGCAAGTTCGGCTGCATCCGGCATGTCGAGCGCAGCCCCCCTCCCCTCGCTGGTGGACTGGGCGGTTTTCATCGCTGCCAGTTTACTGATCTGATCGCGCTATGGCGATAAGAAAGGTTATCGTTATGGCAACGACCAGAGTCCACTTTGCAGGAAGGGCTCGAAGCCGCCATAGCCGAGGAGAAGGAACAGCTACCGGCGCGCCAGACTCTCGAACAGGAACTGGGTGGCCTTCGCGAACAGCTGCTGGCAAGTCAGCACAAGAGGCGGCGTGCTATCGCGTTGAAGCCCAGACCGTGCAGCGATTGGTCGATCGCATCGCGGCAACGGGATCCCGGCCCAAGAGCACGCGGAAGAAGGCCGCTGCGTGAACTGCGTTGTCACGACCGGGCGCCAGGGAGGCCAAGATTGATGGCGCCGCTACTGGCCAGACTTTTGGTGCCAAAGAATCCTTGCGCGATAGCGCTTTAGGTCATTCTATGGAGGAAATTGTCCGAGTCTCGGCCAACCCTCTGGTGGGAACTTAGCTGGCCCAGGCCTGCACCGCCACCATCCGCGTCAAGCTGCTGAAGATCGCAGCGGCCATTGTGCGAAACACCCGCAGCGTGCGCGTGCTGCTCGCGTCCAGCCATCCCATGCGCGCCGTATTCGCCAGCGCTGCGCACGCGCTGGCACCGTAGTCCTCAAACGAGTGCTATCCCCGGCACGCCGACCAACAACGGGGGAAAGGGGGCACTCCGTCCGGAGCTCGACTCCACGGCCACGTTCGTCCAACGTCCCACCCGCCAGCACCCCAAAGCAGCCCACGACTCACCTCGCCGACGCTTGGCAGGGAGCTCCATGAAAGATGCGGGCTAGGCAGTCAGGCCCTGTCAATTCTTGGGGCTTGACCCAAAGGGCGCGGCCAATGACGATTTAATGGCCTTCAGAGCCGACGCTTCATCACGCATCACGCTTGTGCAAAGCGAATCGCCATTCGCGGGCGCAGCTTCGAGCGGTCGTTCTCCAGAGGCACCTTTGTTCAACAACGTCGGAATAGGGGAGATCACTAATGAGAAGAATGATTGCGGCACTCATCTGTTGCCTGCTGGGCAGCGTGCACGCGCAGAGCAAGCTCGATCCCTACGTCGAAATCGACAAGACGAACCATGTCATTGAGCTTGAGGCAGAGTTCGAGGCGTGTGGCGGAAAGGCGAGCTTCCGAGCGCAAGATGGCGCGATGGTCACGTTCAACGTCGAGGACTCGCCGACGGTTCGATTCATCGTCAAGAAGTACGGCCCCGGCAATATCAAGCTGCACATGGTTCAGCAGAGCGAGCGAAACATCGGTGGACAGATTCGGACTGGCTTGATGATTCAGCCAGGCGTCGACTTGCTCAACTCGGTATCGGTGGCGGAGCTCAAGGAGCGGGGAATCAAGTCCGTTGTCTACAAAACTGACTACCCGTTGGCAACGCCGTCGAGCGTTGGGTCTGCTCCTGCGACAACGGCGCAAGCAGGAGGAGCCGTTACCCAGCAGTCGATGAATTGCTGTTGCTTCAAGATGTGCGACAAGAAGACGGCTTGCGGCTGTTCGAGCGGGCCAGCTTGCTTCTGGGATCAGTGCGACGGCTGCTGCGTTAGCGGCGGCGGCCCTTATCCCTAACCTGGGCGTCTCAGCGCGTCGATGGGCCCCTCAGCGCGTCGATGGGCGCTGGCCGACGGGGCCGGCGCCGCACGGTTGTCGTTCATCGCCGACATACGCGACCACCCTCGATTAGGCGCAACGAAGACGCCGATACGCCGTGGCGGCCCACAGGAAGAACTCGGCGCCGCGCCAGAATCCCATGTCCTGCCGAATCCAGTAGATCGCGTGCTCGTGGTCGGCGCGTCGCTTGTCGTGAATGCGCTCGCGGCTGCCATGGCGTGTGCTCACCGGCAAGTCCTGGCGGATCGGATAGCCACTCAAGGCTGTTGTCGAAATCACGTTAGGCTTCACCAAGGGACCCCGTGCTCAGCCCCAGCGTCGAACTTAGAGTGGCAATCGGTCAGACCCGCATGCACTGGACCATTGAGGGCAATCTCTCCGAGATGCTCTCCGCAATGCATGTGGCAAAGCGCGAAGGCGCTGATCTCTGCGTATTTCCCGAACTGGCAGTTCCAGGTTTCCATCGTGAGATCGTTAACCTAGCGAAGCCCGATCTGATTGCCAATGCCGTTCAGGCGCTTCAAGCTGAGTCCGCAAAGCTCTCGCTGGCCACGGCCTTCGGTGCACCTACGTTCGGCGAGTCGGCAATTCGCAACTCCTACATCCTGCTGGCTAGCACTGGCGAACAGGTAGCGGCGATCCACAAGAATGGCTTGACTGACCCGGAGGCCACCTTCTTCACTCGCGGCTCAGATCGACCTGTCACCAAGTTCTGCGGCTTGGGAACCAGCGCAGTGATTTGCCGGGAGGTTGAGGACCTGGATCACGTGTGCCGACAACTTCAGGATCGGCAAGTCGAACTCCTACTCTGGCCTGGCCAGATGCGGCCGGATCCTGAGAAGCCCGCGACCGATCATCCCGAACACGTTGCTCAGGCACAGGCGCTTGCCGCTCGCCTGAATGCCTATGTCGTCCAGGCAAACTGGCCCAATGCACTGAACCGTCCAAGCGAGAGCGCCGACACTGGCCTCAGCGCAGTCATCGATCCAACAGGCTCTCTCGCCTTTCGCGCTCCGAAAGCGCAGCCGGGCGTAGCTGTGTTCACCTTGGGCGACCGCCAGTGCTCGTGGTTCGCGAGTGAAGCCTAACCCTTCGCTGGAGCCGACTCGCACCGGCATGGCACTTGGCCCACGAAGCCGTGGTTCTTATCATCGGCCTCGCGGGCCAAGCGCCATCCGGGCTCTCGCGCCTCAGCTCAAACGTTAGGCCCTCGACGCTCTCGATGCCGCTGCTCCCAACGACCTTTGAAACGTCTCGCCTCGTCGCGCGGCTGCCGGTGCCCTCTGATGCGGAGCTCTTGTTTGCCGCATATACGCAAGACCCGGCCGTAAGCTGCTACATGGTCTGGCGTCCGCATCAGGCCCTTGCAGAGACTACGCAGTTCGTCACCGAGTGCATAGCAGCGTCACAGCTTGAGACCCGCTTTCCATACGTCCTGGCCAAGCGCGAGCAGCCCGAGTCGCCCATCGGAATGCTCGAAGCCCGGCCGCTTCAGCATTGCGTAGACCTTGGCTATGTCCTTGCCACTGCGCACTGGGGTTGCGGCTACATGCCCGAGGCCGTCGCGCACCTGGCGGCAATCGCCCTTGCACAGTCATCGGTCTTTCGCGTTCAAGCCTTCTGCGACGTTGAGAACAAGCCCTCCCAGCGCACACTCGAAAAGGCCGGGTTCCAGCGCGAGGGCCGGCACGAGCGCTTCTTCGTTCACCCGAACCTGAGTCCCGAGCCGCGCCCATGCTTCATGTATGCCCTGTGCCGGTAGGCAAGCGACCCGCCGGCAAAGACGAGGCCTAACCCTTCGCTGGAGCAGGACCTCCACGTGCATGGCGCTTGGCCCGCGAGGCGTTGTGGTCCATCATCCGCCTCGCGGGCCAAGCGCCTTCCCGGCGTCGACCCCTCAGCTCAAACGTTAGGCCGCTCGGGCGGAACGCTGGCTCAGTTCGACCGATTCTTTAGCTGTGCGTCCATGATTCAGCCTCTAGGTGTTGCCTGGGTCGGCTTGCACGCCGAGAACCTACCGGCGCTCGCCGACTTCTATGCGAAGACAGTTGGCTTCCTTGTAGTCGAGTGCAGCGACCACATGTGCATGCTCGACGCAGGAAGGGGAGCTCGTCTTGAGCTCTGGGGCAAAGGAGCATCTTCACCCTCGGGCAAGACATCACGCCAACAGCCGTTACTCGTGGGCTTCCTGGTAGAGAGGCTCGAGTCGGTAGTCGAAGAGCTTCGTGGCCGCGGGCTTGAACCAGATACTCCGATCGACAGCTATGCTGGCACCCGCTGGATCTACTACACAGATCCAGAGGGCAATCGCTTCGAGTTCAAGGATCTTCACGGCTGAGGGGTTTGCCGTGCAGAGCGCCTAACCCTTCACTGGAGCGGGACCTCCACAGGCATGGCACTTGGCCCGCGAGCCGCTCATGGTCTATGCTTCATCTCGCGGCCCAAGCACCACGCCGGTTTTGGCCCGCTCAGCTCAAACGTTAGGCCACACTACACCCATGCCTGCTGCGCTACTGCTCGATCTGGACGACACGCTGCTGGACGATCGGGGAGCCATGTCTGCCGCGGTCCTGGCATTCCGCGCGAAGCACGACCTGATACCTGAAGTGCCTGATGAAGTGCTTGCCTCGCGCTGGGATGAGTCTGGCCGGTCTCTCTGGCGGCGCCTTGCCAGCAACGACGTCACCTTCGAAGAGCAGAGACGCATCCGTCTAAGGACTGTCTTTGGCCTGCAGTTGACGAATGACGAAGCTGACGACCTGTTCAAGGACTATTTGAGCCTTTACGAACAGCACTGGTCTGTCTTACCCGGGGCCTTGGAGTTCATCGCGGCGTCTTCGCATCTGCCAAGAGTCGTTGTCACCAATGGTCGTCGGCGGCAAGCCCAGCGAAAGCTAGACAAGTGTGGTCTGGCAGCACATTTCACTGGCTTGATCACGCCCGACGACTGCGGGGCGCGAAAGCCGGATCCGGCAATCTTCCTTTACGCGCTCAACCTACTTCGGGTTAGGGCGGAGGAAGCGATGATGATCGGCGACAACCTGGAGTCCGACATTGAGCCTGCCCGCGAATTGGGCATGAAAGTCTTCTACGTCAACCACCTCGACCCCGCGCATTCCATCCGCCATGCGCTCAGTGCGGCCTAACCCTTCCCTGGAGCCTACTCGCACCGGCATGGCACTTGGCCCGCGAGCCCGTGCTTCTTTCATCGGCCTCGCGGGCCAAGTGCCACACCGGCGCTCGCGCATCAGCTCAAGCGTTGGGCCTCAGAACTCGCCGCACACAAAGTCCAACCGCCAAGTGACACACCCATGTCCACCCCGATCGCCATCGCCTCCGATCACGCAGGCTTCGAGCTAAAGGAAGCACTGAAGCTTGAACTAGCGAAGCGCGGCACCAACACCCAAGACTTCGGGACTCGCACTCTCGACTCGTGCGACTACCCCGACTTTGCCCATGCAGTCAGCCTTGCAGTAGCGAACGGAAACGCACAACTCGCGATCCTTGTTTGCGGCACGGGGGTCGGTATGTCGATCGCAGCGAATCGCCACTCTTTCGTACGCGCCGTGGTTTGCAGCGAACCACTGAGCGCTCGGATGGCAAGGCAGCACAACGATGCGAACATCCTGTGTCTCGGCGCACGAGTCGTAGGTGTAGGTACCGCCCTCGACATCGTGGAAGCATTCTTGGCCGCGCAATTCGAAGGCGGCAGGCATGCTGCACGAGTGGCCAAAATCAATGCGTCCTGACGCAGTTCGAACGCCATCGCCGCCAGAGCTGAGGCCCTAACCCTTCACTGGAGTGGATCGCCGCCGGCAAGGCGCTTGGCCCGTGGGCGCGCGTGGTCCACCATAGGTTTCGCGGGCCACGCGCCTCATCGGCGTTAGCCCTCTCAGCCCAAACCCAATGAAGCCGCATGATCTCCGCCCGCATTGGTTCGCATCGATTCCACTACCGTGCTGCTGCCCTCGTTTTGCACGACGGCCACATACTGCTGCATCGGCTCTCCGGCGACAACTTCTGGGCGCTGCCTGGCGGTCGTGTCAACGCGGGGAAGCGGCTTGCCAAACACTCCTCCGCGAGTTTATCGAAGAGCTTGACCTGCAAATTGAATGCGGGCACCTCGTTTGTACCGGCGAGAACTTCTTTGAGTATGACGGCGAGCCTCACCATGAAATCGGGCTCTACTTCGCAGTATCGCTGCCACCCTCCTGCGCGCTTCTGGACAAGTCTCGCACTCATGTCGGCACCGAAGCGGGCCGCAAGCTCGAGTTCAGCTGGTTCCTGACCTCACAGCTTCAACGAATCGATATGCGGCCCTCTGTTCTTAGGGTCGCGTTGGTTTCTGGCACTTTGCCGCGGCACTTCGTCCAAGAGCCGGGGAATGCAACCTAACCCTTCGCTGGAGCCGACTCGCACCGACGGGGCACCTGGCCCGCGAGCCCCCGTGGTCCTTCATCAGTCGAGCGGGTGCAAGGTCGCGGCCAGCAAACAACCCAACTTCTCTCGCGGACTCCAGCGCGCACCCCAGACGGTTCGGTTGACTCCAGGGTCAGGCAACGCACAGGATCGCGTCGACGATCATTGGTGCGTGGCCGAGGCGCCGACCTGTCGCCTGGACTCTTCCGTTGTCCGTGGGTGATCTACTGGGACCATCGGTGGCGGCGCGTCGAAGCGATCCGGCAACCCAGGATGGTCAGGGGGACGTTTGACGTGTACCGCCAAGCCGTCGGATCCGAGCACACCCGGTTGCGACTCACCGGCATTGAAATGCCGATAGGCCGTCGCGGCCCGCAGGAAGAACTCGGCGCCGCGCCAGAAACCCATGTCCTGCCGAATCCAGTAGATCGCGTGCTCGTAGTCAGCGCGCTGTTTGTCGCGGGCCCTCTGACGGCTGCCAAGCCGGGTGCTCGCAGGCGCGTCCTGACGGATCGGATAGCGCTGCGCGTATCGAAGAACGCTCTGTCGAAGGCCCTCGATTGCGTTGGCGGGGCGATCGGCCAGCGACTGCAACCTGAACTGGCAAGCGCGCGCGACGAAGCCGCCGTCGGTCTGGAAAAGCCAGAACTTTGGCCGATGCGACCCGACACCCAGCAGCCGCAGACTGTCCACCCGCGCGCGATCCGGGGGCACCGAGTCGACGACCGCCCATTCGCCATTCAGCCGACGGGTCAGGATCGGCCCGCTACATGCGTCTTTGATGCCCTGAAGGCGCCGCACCATCCCCTGGTGGTACGCCGCCGTGCGCCCCGCCTTGTCGGGCAGCGGCAGGGCCCAGTCGTGTACCGGCTGCGACTCCAGGCTGACGAAGCGGATGCCGCCATCGGCGGCCAGTGTGCTCCAGCGGTGCTCGTCGGCAGCCGCGGTGGCCCGCCAGTCCGCCAGTCCGGTTTGCACGGCTTGTTCGGAGAGGCGCTGGGCTTCGCGCCAATGAGACAGCAGTAAGGAACGGCACGCCTGATACTCGGACCACGAAGACACCGGCTCAACCACTTGTCCCTGTTCGTCAACGGCCGGCGAGGCGCGCGCGGCTTCGATGCGGCAGATGAGACGACCATCAGCCCCCTGAACCATGCGCCGGTATGGCCAGCGGCGAGACAGAACCTCTGGCTCGAGCCTCAGGCACAGGACCATCTCGGCAAAGGCCACCTTTGCGGTTGGAGACTGGCGCATCGCGCAGGCCATCTCAAGGGGATCGGGCTTCTCCAGGAAGGTCCTGGCGAAACTCTCCGCCCCCCGTGCGACGTGCCGACGCAGGTAGCGGAGCCATCCCCGGTAGGCCCAGGTCGCCGGGTTCTCGTACCAGTAGCCGTCCGCCTCGGGCCAGTGGTCTTCGTACGCTCCGCGCTGTCGGGACCGGCGACGCTCGGATGCCGGCGAGGATCGGGCCGGCGCACCGAGCGTCACTACCGTGCGCAGGCCGGCATGCCGCGGTCGATCGACGAAGCAGTTCGGATAGCCCAGGTCGAGCAGGTCACACCAGTCGCGCACCCGTTCGAACCACTGGGTTTCAACCGCTCGATGGGCGGTTGTTGCGGTGCCGCGCGGTACACCCACGTGCGACAGCTTCGCCAGCCAGTCGACGACCGGTTGCAGCGCTGCCGTGTCCTGCGGCAGCATCGTCGGACGACGGCACATGGCCTCCGTCAGCAGCGTGAAGTTGCCGCACTCGCAGGCCCCGCCTCTGGCGAGCAGACCGGCGCTCAGCCGAGAATCCAGAGGCCTGCCGCAGGGGCACGCATCCAGAAGCCTGCAGCCATGGATCGGGCAGTCCTCCAGCAGTCGGACCGAGAACAGGACGCTGTGGTAGCCACACTCGAGGCACTGGGGACACCACCGCAGGCCGGGCGACAGGACGAACCGGAGATCCGGCGTCACGCCCCCGAGGTGCGACCAGACAAAGGCGCCCTCTGCTTCGCCCAGCCACTTCGCCAGGGTCGGCACCGCAATGGCTGCGCGCCGGCTCCTGTCGGACTCGTTGAACAACAGATCGATGGCCTGCAACGCCGGCGCAACTTCCGCGCCCGAAGTGGTGAGCGCGTACGGGAGTTCCCTGACCCGTAGCGCATTCAAGACCGCTGCGCGCATCACCGTGTGCCACAGGGAAGCAAAGGGCAGCACGCTGCCCTTGTGCCACGTCAGCCGTTCGGCGCTACTGACTCGCTGCATTCCCGCCTTTGCGCAATCGAGGCGCCGCCGCGCTGACGATGGCCATCAAGGCCTGGTGCCCGCAGTGCGAGACGATGTCGCGCAGCGCCGTCTCCGACGTTACGTCCTGCGGGTCGGTGCCGCCCGCCACGCGCAGCAGCACATGCCGGGCCGATTGCGCGATGGTCTTCATCGGGAACTCCATCGGTCCCGCGTAACGGGGGGGAAGTTCCAGCTCGAGTGCCCGAATCAGCGCCTCGGCCTGATCTGCCATCCGAAAGCCTTCCCGCCAGGCGTCCGGGGCCAGGCCTGCCGTGAACGACACGCCGGAGCCGGCCGGCCACTCGGTTCCTTCGTCGTAGCCGGAGAGCACGAAGCGAAGTTCCTCGACGCCCCGGATACCCCGAAACGGCGCACTGGTGAGCATGAAGCGGGCCGCGACGTGGGCTCCGCCGGACATGGCCAGGCCGACCGGTTCGTCAAAGAACTGCAGCGACGCGATCGAGAAGACGCACAGGCGGATGCGTTGCTTCTCGAGCAGGCTGTGAAGTTCCACCAGCCACATCCACTCGCGCTGGGTCATGCCCTGGGCCTCGTCGATGACCAGCACGACAAACCGCCCTCCTCCCTCGGCTGCCAGCTGAGCCAGGCGCTCGATCAGCATGTCCTGGCGCTCCTGCGGACTGCGCGCGGCCCGGGTCAGCGGATGGCGGCACGCATGCAGCAGGTGCGAGTGAAACCGGCCGACGGATTGCGAGCCGCCGCAATCCGTGTGGCTCCACACCACCAGCGGCACATAGCCACCATGGCGCTCGGACAGCAGCGAAAGCAGCCAGTGATCTACTGCACTGGACTTGCCGAAGCGCGATGGCCCATAGATCGTGGCACCATCCACTTGGTCGTCCAGCCAGCGGGCGATGGTGTCGACCATCTGCTCGATGGCCGGGGTGTACAGCGAGTAGTCCCGTGTGATCAGCGGGTGATCCCGGGGCAGGTGTGACGCGACCAGGGGCGCGCTGGTGGGCAGCACAGCGTCGGTCATCACCAGACCTTTGCCATCTTCATGCGCGGCAACGCCGGCTGGGATGCCTGCTCCTGGGTCTCGCGCTTCGACGTGCTCGTCGGCTCGCTCGACGGCGGGGCAGGCGGGGCCGGGGTTGGGGTCCTTGCGGTCTGCTCGGGCGGGGGGCTGCCGGGGGCATCCTGTTGCATCCGGTCTTTCACCCGCGCCACCATTGGCTCGCCAGCGAGTTGTTCGGCGTACTGCTGAAGGACGCGCCGTGCCTCCAGGTAGGCCGGATGCGGTGCAAGCTTCTTGCCCTCCGAGCTCTCGGCATACCGGATCAGTTCCTCCACCGCGTCGCATTGCGTGCTCAGGTGCAGTCGTCGCTTCTTGTCAAGCGCACGGATGGCTCGACGCATGTACAGCGTGTGAGGCGACCGGTGCCAAGGCGGCGCCGCGCGGACCGTGCCCAGGTACTCCCCGCGCTGGCTGGACACGGTGGCCACGCGCGCGTCGTTCTCGTCTTCGATGTGCAGCCACAGGAGCTTGCCGATGAGGTCGGTGCGCAGCCGCAGCCACTCGGCCGAATAGCTGGCACCTGCGAAGTTGAAGTACGGCCTGCGCCCGGTCTCGATCCCGCCTTTCAATGTGCGCAGGTCACG
>WBZM01002343.1_pt1 | contig 16320 bp, 17 predicted proteins | sample 5204271 | NCBI WGS metagenome assembly WBZM01 (sample SAMN12344346, study PRJNA552823) | activated sludge metagenome | biome: Activated sludge suspended growth; feature: Nitrification reactor; material: Wastewater; isolation source: activated sludge from nitrification reactor of wastewater...
AATTCGTCATTCGTCACTCGTCATTCGTAATTTGCATCAGGCTTCTCCTAAATAGGCGTGAATGACGGCCGGATCGCGCTTGATGTCGTCGGGCGAGCCGTCGGCGATCGTGCGGCCGAAATCGAGCACTACCACGCGGTCGGAAATGTCCATCACCAGCCCCATGTCGTGCTCGATGAGGACGATGGTCACGCCGCGGCGCTCGTAGATGTCGAGGATGAAGCGGGCCATATCCTCTTTCTCTTCCAGGTTCATGCCGGCCATCGGTTCGTCGAGCAGCAGCAGTTCCGGCTCCATCGCCAATGCGCGGCCGAGTTCCACCCGCTTGCGCAAGCCGTAGGGCAGCGCCCCGACGACCGCCTTGCGGATGTGGGCGATCTCCAGAAAGTCGATGATGTCCTCGACCACCGCGCGATGGCGAACCTCTTCGCGCCGCGCCGGCCCCCAATAGAGCATGCTTTGCAGCGCGCTTTGCTTCATGTGAATGTGGCGGGCGGCCATCAGGTTGTCCAGCGTGCTGAGTCCGGTGTAGAGGGCGATGTTCTGGAAAGTGCGCGCCAGTCCCAGCCGGGCGATCTGGTCGGTCGGCGTTTGGGTCAGGTCGGTTGTGCCTTTAAAGAGGATGGTACCGAGTTGCGGCCGGTAGAAGCCGCTGATGCAATTGAGGATGGAGGTCTTGCCCGCGCCGTTAGGCCCGATAATCGCGCGAATCTCTCCCTGGAGGACAGAGAAGCTGACCTCGGAGAGCGCGGCGTTCCCCCCAAAAGAGAGTGAAACGTTATCGACGTTAAGAATAGGTGTTAATTGGCTCATCGGCGTGGTGTGGATCGCGTCCAGGATCACGTCGCGGAAAAAGGTATCATAGGAAGTCGCGTGGCGCAAGCATCTGCGCGGAATTGACCGAGATGAGGGTGGGTTATCGGAAAACACGGTTTCTTAGGTCAGTATCTTGATAAATCACAGGGGTCAGGCAGCCGGGAGAATCGTTATTACCGGCCTATGGCCTTCCTCCCCGGTTGCCCGACTCTATTCGGCGGCGACAATCTGGCAGATTGTTCTACAGGATCAACCTGCTATAGTCTGTAGACAAACATCATTTGCAAGGAGTCCGATCAACTATGTCTGAACCTATCCCGGCGTCCCATCTTGATTTAATCGCCGGTCCCTTCCACGTCTTTCTGACCACCATCGCCCCCGATGGTCAGCCGGAAAATACGGTCGTCTGGTGTTCCTGGGACGGCGAGTACGTCCTGGTGAACACGGCCGCCGGCCGGCGCAAGGACACGAACGTGCGCCAGAATCCCCTGGTGGCGGTCGCAGCCGTCGACCCCCAGGATCCCTACCGCTGGATAGACGTGCGCGGCTTTGTGGAGTCCGTTGTGCCCGACGAGGGCAATGCCAACATCGACGCCCACGCCAAACTCTACACCGGGTCGGATTCCTACTTCGGCAACAACGCGCCGGCCGAGCGAGAGGCCACGGAGCAACGCGTCATCATCAAGATCAAACCCACCCGCGTCGTCACGGTTCCGTAAGAGCCCGGCCGCGTGGCAGCGACCGCGCGGCGACACGCTTGCGACTGGTTAGATCGGGAGTGCGCTCATGTTTATTCCACCGAAACAACCCGCTGAACCGGATAACGAGCTGGCCCGCAACATCATTGCCGCCGAGTTCGGTTACATCGCCCAGACCGCTTTCCAGGCCAACGAAGACCGGGCAAGGGCGTGGCAGTACTTCTTTGTCACCTTCGCCACGCTCATCGCCGCCGTCCTGTCGACCCAAGTGGCGGCGAGCGTCCGGCAGCAACTCTATCTGACGTTTGTCGTTATCTTCGGGTTGCTGTCAATATTGGGCCTGATCACCATCCTGCAACTGGCCCGTCTGCGGCAGGCGTGGCTGGAGAGCGTGCGGGCCATGAATCAGATCAAGGAGCGTCTCATCACCGACGATCCCGCGCTGGCCGCCTATTTCCGCTGGCGCAACGCGACCATCCCCGAGGCATTCAAGTGGCGCAGCTTCGGCTTTCTGCAGGCGGTGTCGGTGGCGCTGCTCAGCGGGCTGGCCTTCGGCGCGGCCGTCGTGTTCGGGTCGCTGGCCGGTGGCCTATCCACCATACCGTGGTTGCCCAGCCTGCTGGCCGCCTTCACCGTCTCGGGGGCCATCCTGTGGCTTGGTTATATCCGGCCGTTGAGAAGAATGCCGCCTTCGCCGCCGGGGCCGGAGCTGAAATAAGTGGCCGCCGCTAATACCCCCATCCTCGTCACCGGCGCGACCGGCTACATCGGCGCGCGGCTTGTCCCGCGGCTACTGGAGGCGGGCTATCCGGTTCGCGTGCTCGCGCGCGACCCGGAGCGGTTGAGCGGCCGCTCGTGGGTGGAAGATGTCGAAGTGGCCACCGGCGACGTCCTGAAGCCGGATACGCTGCCAGCCGCGCTGGCCGGCATCTCGGCCGCCTACTACCTCATCCATAGCATGAGCGGCAGCGGCGATTTCCACGAGCGCGACATCGTGGCCGCCCGCAATTTCGGCGCGGCCGCCCGCGGGTCTGGCGTGTCGCGCATCATCTATCTGAGTGGTCTGGGCCAGGAGACGGACGAGGCGCTGTCCGAGCACCTCAGCTCGCGCCATGCCACCGGCGACGCCCTGCGCGAGTCCGGCGTGCCGGTCACCGAGTTGCGGGCGGCGGTCATTGTCGGTTCGGGCAGCCTGTCGTTCGAGATGGTGCGCGACCTGACCGAGCGGCTGCCGGTGATGATCATCCCCAAATGGGCGTCCACGCGCATCCAGCCTATCGGCATCCGCGATATGCTGGCCTATCTCCTCGCCACGCTGGAAACGCCGGCCAGCGCGGGCCGGATCATCGAGGTCGGCGGGGCTGACATCCTGACCTATGCCGACATGATGAAGCAATACGCCGAAGAGCGGCGGCTGCGACGCTGGCTGATCCGCGTGCCCGTGCTGACGCCGCGCCTGTCGTCCTACTGGGTCCACTGGGTGACGCCCGTCTCGGCGGCCATCGCCCGGCCGCTCATCGAGGGTTTGCGCAACGAGGTCATCGTCCGCGACCCGTCGGCCCGCGAACTGTTTCCCGATATCGAGCCATCGGATTACCGGACGGCCGTGCGCCGGGCGCTGGAACGCATTCGCGAGGGAGATATCGAGTCGATCTGGAGCGACGCCCTCAGCAGTAGCCAAGGCGACCTCAAGCCGGCGTTTTTCACGCTGGAGCAGGGGATGTTCATCGAGCGGCGCGAGCAGGCGGTCGACGCGCCGGCGGCGGCCGTCTATCGCGCTTTCACCGGCCTGGGCGGCAAGCGCGGTTGGCTGGCCTTTGACTGGGCCTGGAAGGTGCGTGGCCTGATGGACCGGCTTGTGGGTGGCGTGGGCATGCGTCGCGGCCGCCGCGACCCCAATGACCTTCGCATGGGCGAGGCAATCGACTTCTGGCGCGTCGAAGCCGTGGAGCCGGATCGCATGTTGCGATTGCGGGCTGAGATGAAAGTGCCGGGCCGGGCCTGGCTGCAATTCGAGGTGAGGCCGGAGGGTGAGGCACGCTCCACGTTGACCCAAACTGCCTACTTCGCCTCGCGCGGGCTGAGCGGATTGGTCTACTGGTACGCCCTCTACCCGATACACGGGCTGATCTTTGGGCAGATGCCCAAGCGATTGGCTGATTTGGCAGAGCGAGGTGCATGACCGCCCCACTCACCTATCGTCTCATGGATTCGTCCGAACTCGATCGCCTGGGCGAGATTGACCGGACGGAGCGCATCGACAGCATCTACATCCAGAATGGGGAGGCGCTGGTGGAGTCGTTCCAAAAGTTCGACGTGCCGCCGTGGTCGCCTGCGGGCAACCACCCCCACACGGTTCCCGTCCAGATCGATTTCCTGAAGCAGCATGTGACCCAAGGGGCGAGCATCTTCGGCGCGTTCGCCGCCGAGCGGCTGGTGGGTATCGGCCTGGTGACGCCCCATATCCGGCCGGGCATCGCCCAATTGACTTTTTTGCACATTAGCCACGGCTACCGCGGCCGCGGCGCCGGCCGGCGACTGGTGGCAGCGTTGGAGCGCGTGGCCCGCGAGGCCGGCGACACGCAGATGGTCGTCTCGGCCACACCGACGGTGCGGACGGTCCATTTCTACATGGCCTGCGGCTACGCGCCGATGGCTGAACCGCTGCCGGAGCTATTCGAGGAAGAGCCGGAGGATATTCATTTGAGCAAGCGGCTGGGGGAGTGAAGGATGCGCGACCCGTGGCAGGCGAACTCGCCGCCTGCCACGCTGTTTAATCCGCGCTGTCAGCGCAATCTATGACTTCTTTGCTTTACTCGCGCAGTTTGGCCCCCAGTTGTTGATCGAGCAGCTTCAGTAACCGGCCGCGTTGCTTGGAGACATCTTCATCGGTCAGCGTCCGGTTGGGTGCCTGAAATGTCAGGTGATAGGCCAGGCTCTTCTTGCCCGGCGGCAACTGGCTGCCCTCGTAGACGTCGAAAAGCGTCACGTCCCTCAGCAGCGCCCCGCCGCTCTGTCGCAAAGCAGCCTCGACGGCCGCCGCCGGCACGCTCGCGTCGACGACCAGCGCCAGGTCCTCGCGCACGGGCGGGTAGGCCGGCAGCGAGGTATAGCGATAATGGTCGGGGATGAGCGGCAGCAAGGCTTCCAGATCGAGATCGGCCGCCAGGACCGATTGCCCGCGCTCGGCGCGCACCTCGAACCCCTTCACTACGCCGGGATGCAGCTCGCCCATCACGCCGATCTGCTTCTCGCCGGCCAGCAGCCGCGCCGTCCGGCCGGGGCGGTAGGTCGGGTGCGTCGCCGCTTCATAGGTGACGGGCACGTGCAAATCCGCGAAGAAGGCATCAACCACGCCTTTCAGGTCGAGGAAATCGTAAACGGCCCCGCCGTCGTGGCCCCACTCGCCGGCCGCGCGCTTCCCGGTCATGACGATCGCCAGCCGGGTCAGTTCGTCGGGCAGTAACTCATCTTCGCCCGCCAGGTAGACCTCGCCGATCTCGAACAGGGCAATGCGCTCGGCATGGCGGCTGTTGGCCGCCGCCGCCTCCATCGTCGAGGCCAGGATGGTGTGGCGCATGACGTTGCGGTCGGGCGCGGGCGGGTTATTCAGCGTGACATACGGTCGATCATCGGGCGGCGTGCCGGGCAGCAGTCGCGCCTCGCGCGCGGCCGAGGTCAGCCGGTAGCTCCACACCTCCTGCAGGCCCAGCCGGACGAGCAGGTTGCGCACGCGTTCCTCGCGCTCCAGCTTCACGTTGCTGCGCTGCGGCGGCAGCTCGTCGGCCAATCGGGTGCTGGGGATGCGGTCGTAGCCGTAGATGCGGCAAATCTCTTCGACGAGGTCGTGCGGCCCCTCGATGTCCATGCGGTGGTCAGGCGTCGTGACCCGCAGTTTGTCGCCGGCGATCTCCACGGCGAAGCCCAGCCGCGCCAGCATCGCGCCCATCTCGGCCGCGGACAGGTCCAGCCCGCTCAGCTTGCGCGCGTAGGTGGGGTCGAGATCGACCACGACCGGCGCGGGCGGGTTGGGATAGGTGTCGATAATGCCGCTGGCTACCGTGCCGCCGGCCAGCCGCCGCAGCAGCTCGGCCGCTCGCTTCGCGCCCAGCAGCGCCAGGCTGGGGTGGACGCCGCGACTGAAGCGGTAACCCGCCTCGGTGTGGATGTCGAGCGCGTTGGCGCTGCGGCGGATGTTGATGAAGTTCCAGGCCGCCGCCTCCAGCAGGACGTTGGTGGTATCGTCCTTGATCTCGCTCTCCAGGCCGCCCATGATGCCGCCGACGGATAGATTGCCGGCCGGGTCGGTGACGAGAATGGTGAACGGCTCCAGCTTGTGGGTCTTGCCGTCAAGCGTGGTCAGCGTCTCGCCGGGCTGGGGCAGGCGTGTGTTCACGCGAATAGGGCCGTCCGGCGCGTACTCGCCGGCGCGGCGGCGCAGCACGTCGTAATCGAAGGTGTGGTTGGGCTGGCCGACCTCGAGCATGACGTAGTTGCTGATATCGACGACAACGTTGATCGGCCGCTGCCCGGCCAGTCGCAGCCGGTACTGCATCCAGTAAGGGCTGGGGATTTGGCGCACGCCTTCGATGATCAGGGCCACGAAGCGCGGATTCAGGTCCGGGTTCTCGGTAGAAATGACGACGCGGCCGTCGACGGGCGGCCCGTCCATCACCACGTCATAGCTCGGCGGCCGGAAGGTGGCCCCGGTCAGCGCCGCCAACTCGCGGGCCACGCCGATCATCGACGTGGCGCGAGCGGTGTTGGGCAGGATGGCGATCTCCAGCACGGCGTCGCCCAACACGTCTTGCATCGGCGTACCCGGCTCGTAGGGGCTGGTTTCAAACCCGCCCGTACCGGACATCAATATAATGCCCTCATGCTCGTCGCTGATGCCCAACTCCTTTTCGGAGCACAGCATGGCATCGTTGTAGATGCCGCGCAGGGGGCGGCCCTTCAGCTTGGCCTTGACGCGCCCTTCCTTGTGACCATCGTAGAGCGTCGCGCCTTCCAGGGCGAACGGTGAATACAAGTGTTGGTCGCCCAGATCGCCGCGGCCGAGGTACTGAAAAAGGTTCGGCGCGCCGGTGACGACGGTCTTGGGCTCGGTTGCGCCATAATCGACCGTGGCCAGCACCAGCCGGTCGGCGTCGGGGTGCTGCTCCACGCGCAGAATGCGGCCGAGCACGACCCGCTCGCGGTCCCACTCCAGTTCCGCGCCGGGCAGACCGATGCGGGTGATGCTCTCCACCTCCAGCCCGGCGTTGGTCAGCAGTTCAGCGACCTCGTCGATGGACAGGTCGAACTCTACATAATCTCGCAGCCATGATAATGGTACGCGCATGGTTGTCTCCAGAAAGAAAGTAACGCCAAGACGCCATGACGCAAATAAAATAGCGTCTCTGCGTCTTGGCGCCTTTGCGTTGAGTCCTTAAAATTGTTCCAGGAACCTCAAGTCATTGGCCCAGAACTGGCGGATATCGTCGATGCCATATTTCAGCATGGCGATGCGCTCCGGCCCCAGGCCGGCGGCAAAGCCGAAGTACTTCTCCGGGTCGTAGCCGCCGTTGCGCAGCACGACCGGATGCACCATACCGCAGCCCAGTATCTCCAGCCAGCCGGTGTACTTGCAGATATTACAGCCCGCGCCGCCGCACAGGAAGCAGCTGATATCCATCTCCGCGCTCGGTTCGGTGAACGGGAAGTAGCTGGCGCGGAAGCGCGTCTGCCGCTCGGCCCCGAACATGCGCCGGGCAAACTCGCTCAGCGTCCCCTTCAGGTCGGCGAAGGTGATGTTCTCGCCCACGGCCAGTAACTCCAGTTGCGTGAACTGCATCTCGCTGCGGGCCGTCACCTGCTCGTTGCGGTAGCACATGCCCGGCAGCACGACGCGAATCGGCTCCGGGTAGTACTCGCGCATGGCGCGGATTTGCCCGGCGCTGGTGTGGGTGCGCAGGATGACGCCCTCGGTCGTGGTATAGAAGCTGTCCTGCATCTCCCGCGCCGGGTGGTGGGGCGGGAAGTTGAGCAGCTCGAAGTTCATCTCGTCCGTTTCCACGTCGCGGGTGCGGTAGACCTGGAAGCCCATGTCGCCGAAGACGCGGTAGAGGTCGCGCAGCGTCTGGGTGATGATGTGGAGCCTGCCTGCGGCAGGCCTGCGGCCGGGCAGCGTCACATCGAGCGCCCCGGCGGCCATCTGCGCCTGTAGCTCGTCGGCTTCGGCCAGGGCCAGCTTCTCGCCGTAGGCGGCCTCCAACTCGGCCTTGACCTCGTTGAGGCGGCGGCCGTAGGCGGGGCGCTCCTCCGCGCCCAACGCGCCCATGTTGCGCGTCAGCAGGTAGATGCCGCCCTTCTTGCCCAGCGTGTCGCGATACCACGCCTCCAGCGCCTCGCGCCCCGCGGCCGCGCCCAGCGTGGCGCTCGCTTCCTTATATTTTGATTCCAGTTCGTCGAGCATTGCTCACTCCTGCGGCGGTGAATTTAACGCAAGGACGCAAGGACGCGAAGACGCCACCATCTTGACCATTGCGTCTTTGCGCCTTGGCGTCTTTGCGTTTATGTCTTCATGCCTTCGTTATCACTATTTTGCCAACAAAAAAGACGCGGCCCGCGCCGCGTCTTCGATGATTCTCTGTCATGAGCCTCACTCATGCGGAACAGAGCGTCTCGGCCGTCGCGGCGCGGGACTTGTTCGCAAAAGCAAAGCTAAAAAACGAGCGTGAACGATAAGCGTTCATGATATTGAAAGATTATCACCGGGGATAGGCGTTGTCAAGAATCCGCGGGAACGAAACGAAGGTTTGTGAGGTATACTGTCCCCACTCAACGGCGCGGTCATCACAAGGAGGTTGGCATGGCGCAACTCTACGGCGTATTCATCATCCTGCGCGCCCTCTTCCCGCTCGTCTTCCTGTTCGTCTTGTATTTCCTGGCGCGACGGATGGCGATCGAGGCCAAGGGTGTCGCCGCCCCGCATCTGGCCGAGATCGACGCCCGCGCCGGCAATATCAAGGCCACGCTGGCCGCCGGGCAGGAGACTGTGGAATCAATCGCCGCCGAGATCGACGAGGTGGCCACGGCCGCGGCCGGCATCACCGACGCGCTCACCGTCGACCTGGGCCAACTGGAGATTCCCGAAGCGGTGAACCCCTTCACGCTGGCCGACGAACTGGCCGGAATCCTGGGGCTTGAGATCGCCCCGACGCTCGACTTCGCCACCAAGACGCTGACCGATACCTACAATATCCTCGGTCTGGGGCAGGTGAAGGAGGTCATTGACAGGGTGCTGGAGGTCATGACGATCATCGCTGCGGCCGTCGGCATCACTGCCGTAGCCGAGGATGTCGCCGTCATCACCGGCGAGGTCGGCAACATGACCGGCGCGCTGCTCAAGTGGTGGCTCAAGTGGCGGCGACTGGTGCGGTTCTTCCTGTTCGTCTCGGCCGCGTTCCTGATGTTGATTTACATCGTCTGGTTGCTGCGCAGTATTATTCGTGGGCTCGCGCTCCTGGGCGGGCTGCCGGACCCGGGGCCGGGCTGAAGCGGAATACACCCTTTATTGACATAAAATCGGGGATCGCAAAGCCCCCTTCGGACTGAAGGGGGCTTTGGATTCGCGTGGCCTGTCAATGAGCTGGTTAGAAGCCGCCGGAGACGATGACTACCCCCGCTCGCGTCTTGATCTGGATGGCCGACCCCGCGCGAATCATCGGCACGGTCTGGCCCAAATCTGTGTTACGGTTGAGGCGGCCCGTGCCCAAGGCCGTCACCTTGAAGCTGCCGGCCTTGGCGCCGTTGGCGTACACGTCCACGGTCTTCCCGGCCAGCGATTTGGCGTTCTCCAGTTCGACCTGGAACTCGCGCTCCCCGCCATTGGCCTTGTACTTGGCTGTGCCCTTGGCGTTGGGATACTGCGCGCTGCCCGTCAGGGCGATCCGCGTCGCGTCGCCGCCTTTGGCGTGCGCCGCCGGGGCGATCATGAACGTACCCAGAAGCAATGCGGCCAAAAAAGTGGCCAGAACCGTTACTTTTACCCACTGATTCTTCACTAACATGATAGGTCTCCTTTTGTTGATTTGACTTCTTTAATTTGCTTAGCGTTTGGCGTCATATTCGGCGCCGGTGTTCTCAAAACGTTACGATGGGAATGATAATGGGATTGGGTGGATTGCAGAACGGGCCTAGGTCGGGCATTTGCTCCGACTGTAGTCTCGTATACGATCGGACTTTGGTCTGATCGTGGGGAAGAACATGGGACGCCAAATGAAAGCATTCGCCGCAAGGCTGAACCTGACGCAGCAATTTATGATCGCCGGGCTAGTCATCTTTATGGCGGCCGCGCTGGGGTTGGGTCGTTGGGCCGGGCAACAGATCGAGCACAGCGTGGTCCACCGCACGGCCGAAACGACTGCCCTGTTCGTCGACAGCTTCATCTCCCCGAACCTGCAAGAACTATCCGCGACCGATACCCTGACGACGGAGCACATCGCCGTCCTCGACCGGCTGCTCGACGACACGCCGCTCGGCCGTCAGATCGTCTCGTTCAAGGTCTGGGACGCGCAGGGCAAGGTGCTCTACAGCGCCGACCCGGCGGCCATCGGCCAGGTCTTCCCGATGGGCGAAGGCCTCAGCGCTGCCTGGCGGGGCGAAGTGAGCTCGGAGATCAGCGAACTGGACAGCGCGGAGAACACGTTCGAGCGCACCCAGGACACGCGATTGCTGGAGACCTATAGTCCGGTGCGGTTGCGCGGCGACGACCGCATCATCGCTGTGGCCGAGTTCTATCAGAGCGTCGACGACTTGCAGGGCGACATCGTCGCCGCCCGGTGGGAAAGCTGGCTGGTGGTCGGGTTGGCCATGCTGGTCATCTACGCCTTGCTGTCGGGCTTCGTCGGCCGCGCCGGCGATACGATCAACCGCCAGCAAGCCGCGCTCGCCGATCAGGTGAACCAATTGACTGATCTGCTTGACCAAAATAGCGTGCTCCACGACCGCGTACGCCGGGCGGCGGCCCGAACCACAGCCCTCAATGAGCGCGTCCTGCGCCGCATCAGCGCCGAGCTGCACGATGGCCCGGTGCAGGACGTGGGCCTGGCGCTGCTTCGGCTCGACCACGTGATGGCCTGCGCCGGGGGCAACGGCTCCGGCCGCCCGGCCGATCCGGCGCTGGAAAAAGACCTGGACGTGATCCAGGGGGCGATGCAGCGGGCGATGGGCGAGATTCGCGCCCTGTCGGCCGGGATGGGCGTGCCGCAGCTCAACGACCTGTCTCTGCCGGATGTCCTGTCGCGCGCCGTCCGCGTCCACGAGCAGCGCAGCGGCACAGTGGTCGCGCTTGATCTGGACGGGACGCCCGACGGCGCGTCGCTGCCGGTCAAGATCACGCTCTACCGGCTGGTACAGGAAGCGCTCCACAACGCCTACCGGCATGCGGGCGGCCGCGGGCAGCGCGTCACCCTGTGCCACGACGCGGGCCAGTTGCATATTGAGGTCGCCGATAACGGTCCGGGGTTTGAAAACCGGCAGATCGCCGAGTGGGACAAGCACCTGGGGCTGGCCGGCATGCGCGAGCGCGTCGAGAGCCTGGGCGGGAATTTCCGGGTCGAGAGCGCGCCGGGCAAGGGCACGCGCGTCATCGCCGACCTGTCGCTGCTCGAAGAGGAGTCAATTCATGCCTGACAAAATTCGCATCATTCTGATTGATGACCACCCACTCTTTCGCGAGGGCGTGGCCTATACCCTCGAGGCTCAACCCGATTTCGCGGTCCTGGCCCAGGGGGAGAACCTCGATGACGCCGTGCGGCTGGCGCGGGAGTGCGCGCCCGACGTCATGCTGCTGGACATCAACATCCCCGGCGGGGGCATCAACGCCGCGGCGGCCGTTAACGCAGCCATGCCCGCGGTGAAGGTGATCATGCTGACCGCCTCAACCGATGAGGACGATCTGGCGGCGGCCATGCGCGCCGGAGCCAAGGGGTACATCCTCAAAGGGGTGGCCGCCCGCGAGCTGGTCGGCATCGTCCGCTCGGTGTGGGCCGGCGAGGGCTACGTCGCGCCGTCGCTGGCCGCCGGTCTGCTGGCCGGTCTGCACGGCCGCCGCCCGCCGGCCAAGGCCGACCCGCTGGCCGAATTGACCGAGCGCGAGCGGGAAGTGCTCGAACTCGTCGCCGCCGGGTTGAGCAACAAGGAGGTCGGCGCGCGGCTGCACCTGAGCGAGAAGACGGTCAAGCACTATATGACGATTGTGATGGAGAAGTTGGGCGTGCGTAACCGGACCGAGGCGGCGCTGTTGGTCGAGAAAATGGGGCAGGCTCGAACCGTGTGAGGCCGGCTGCCTCTATTCGCCGCCCGCCGCGCCCCACACCGGCGTCGGCACGACCCCGATCTGCTGCATCACGCTGAGCTGGTCGGAGATGATGACCCCTTCCACCACGCGGCCGTCCACGAAGCGGTGGATGACGGCGTAGATGGCGACGACCTCCTTGCCGCTGGGCGGGATGCGGCCGAGCAGCGTGCCGGTGTGGTGGCCGTTCATGATCAGCAGGTTCACCACCGAATCGTCCTCGGCGATCTGCCCCACCAGGTCGAAGTTGAGTTCGGAAAAGGCGGCGCGCATCTCTTCCACGTAGCGCCGCGCCCCTTCCTGCCCGCGATAGCCGACCGGCTTCTGGATGTACTGCGGGTGGAACAGTTCCTCGAGCGCGTCGAGATTGCCGGCGTTGTAGATTTCGGTGATGACGCGTTGGGACAGGGCTTTGAGTTCTTCCAGCATGAGCTACCTCCTGTGGAACAAAAAAAGCAGGCTTGTCCGCCTGCTCTTGAAGTTGATATTGCTGAGGTTTACGCCGCTATTGCCTCGGTAGTAGCACCTCTCAGGAGTTCCCGCCGCAACTCCTCCTGGTGGTCGGCCAGCGTCCCCAGCACGCCGTTGATGAACCGTGGGGCGCTGTCGCTGCCGTAGACCTTGGCCAGTTCCACCGCCTCGTTGATGGCCACCTTGACCGGCGTCTCGTCCGTCGCCAGGAATTCGTAGATGGCGATGCGCAGTACGTTGCGGTCGATAACGGCCATCTGGTCCAGCGGCCACTCAGGGGCGAAGCGGGCGATGAGCGTGTCCATCTTGTCCTGGTAGGCGATCACCCCGTGGATGAGCCGTTCGGCGAACTCCACCCCGGCGCGCTCCATCGGACTCGCCTCCAGCCGCTGCTCCAGCACTTCGTCCGGATCGTGGTTGGCGATGTCGTACTCGTATAAGGTTTCTAAAGTTACGCGACGGGCGCGACGCCTCGTTTTCATAGTCCAACCCTCAGTGGCCGGTGGGCTAGCTTCCAGCGGTCAGTATGGTCTGTTTACTGGCTACTGGACACTGTCCACCTTTATACCACTTCGCCCTTGGTGTAGTGGACGTCTTCCACGAATACGTTGACGGCATCCACCGGGATGCCAACCATCGTGTCAATCGCTTCGGTTACCACCGTTTGAATAGTTCGGCTGGCTTCCAGCAAATTGACGTGTGGGGCCATTATAACATAGATATTGAAACGCACCTTGTTTTCTGACAAATCCAGCAACACGCCGTCCTGGCGCAACCCGCGCTGGAAGAGGCGGGCATAGTCGGCCGGAACCTGTGACATTTGCTGGACGCCCTCGACGCCCTGCACGGCGATGCGGGCGATCGTCACCAGCACCTCCGGCGCGACTTCGATGCGGCCGATGCTCTCGTATCCTTCGCTCATGTGCCGATTCCTCCATCTACTTGAATAACCGCCCCGGTGATGTACGACGCCTTGTCCGACGCCAGAAAGGCCACCGCGTGGGCGATCTCTTGCGCCTCGCCCCACCGGCCGAGGGGGATGAACGCCAGCGTTTGCTTGACCAGGTCCTCCGGCAGGCTCGACGTCAGATCGGTGGGCACGAAGCCGGGGGCCACGACGTTGACGGTGATGTTGCGCGAGCCAAGCTCCTTGGCCAGCGACTTGGAGAAGCCGATGATACCCGCTTTCGAGGCGGCATAGTTGGTCTGGCCGGGTTGGCCGACGATGCCGGAGACGGATGAGATGTTGATGATCCGGCCGCCCTGCTTGCGCCGCACCATCGGCCGCGTCACGGCTTTGCAGGTGTTGAAGACGCTCTTCAGGTTCGTCGTCATGACGACGTCCCACTCCTCTTCCTTCATGGAGAGGAGAAGGGTGTCGCGGGTGGTGCCGGCGTTGTTGATGAGGATGTCGATCGCGCCGTAGGTCTCGATGGCGGTCTTGATGAGGGCGTCGGCCGCGGCGAAGTCGCTGACGTCGGCCTGGACGGCGATGGCCGTGCCGCCCCGCGCCGTGATGCCGCCGGCCACTTCCTCGGCCGCGGCAGCGTTGGCGTGGTAGTTGACGACGACCCTGGCCCCTTCGGCGGCCAGTTCCTCGGCAATAGCCCGGCCGATGCCGCGCGAGGCTCCCGTGACGACCGCAACTTTGCCCTCTAGTAACATGGTAATTAACCCTACAGTAGTTTTAACGCAAAGACGCCAGGACGCAAAGCCGCAAAACCGGAATCTTATAGCGCCCTGGCGTCTGTGCGCCTTTGCATTGTGTTCTTCATTTCAGCTCGAACTTGACCCGTTGCGCTGCCCGATCGATCCGTTTCACCAGACCCAGCAGCACATCCCCCGGCCCAACCTCGACGTAGGTATCGACGCCCTGCTCGCCCATGTAGCGCACGGAATCCGTCCAGCGGACGGGCGAGGTCAGTTGCGCCTTCAGTTCGGCGCGAATCTCGTCCGGGGTGACGATGGGGCGGGCGGAGACGTTGGCGATGGCGGGAACCTGAGCCGTGGTAAAGGGTGTGGCGTCGACGGCCGCGGCGAACTCCTCAGCCACGCCGGCCATCAGTGGCGTGTGCGCGGCGATGGAGATGGGCAGCCGGACGACCTTCCGCGCGCCGGCGGCGGCGATCAGGTCGATGGCCCGCGCCAGGGCGATCTCACCGCCGGAGATGACGATCTGGCCGGGGCAGTTGTCATTGGCGACGCCGACATACTCGCCGCTCTCGGTCGCGGCGCGGGCGCACAGGTCCGCCACCGGCTCCGCGTCGAGGCCCAGCACGGCGGCCATGCCGCCCGGCCGGCGCTTCCCCGCCAGCTTCATCAACTCGCCGCGCCGCCGCACCAGGGCCAGCCCGTCGGCGAAGCTCATGGCTCCGGCCGCGGCCAGCGCCGAGAACTCGCCCAGCGAGTGGCCGGCGACGTAATCCGCGTTTGCCTCTCCCCGCAGGCGCATAACCGCCCAGGCGGCCAGACTGGTGGTGAACAGCGCCGGCTGCTGGACAGCCGTGTCGGTCAGCGCCTCTTCCGGCCCTTCGAAGCACAGCTTCGAGAGAGCGGCCCCGAACAGCGCGTCAGCCTCGTCGAACAAGGCGCGGGCGACCGGCTCGCGGTCGTACAAGTCGCGCCCCATCCCGACAAATTGTGAGCCCTGACCGGGAAACAGGAAGGCCGTCGCCATGGACAATGCCGAGATCAAACACGGATAGAACGCGGGTTAAACGGATTTAATGGATCGATATTTCTCTTAATCCATTAAACCGCTCGCTCCGTATCCTATCCGCGCTTAAATGATTTATTCCTCGTTGGTGGCGGGGAGAATCTGGCGGCCGTTGTACTTGCCACAGCTTGTGCACACGCGATGCGCGCGCTTCATCTCGCCACAGTCGGGGCAGGGCACGAGATGATACAGGCTGAGCGCGTCGTGCGTGCGACGCTTGTCGCGGCGCGCTTTGGAGACTTTCCGCTTGGGAACTGCACCCATGATGTTTCTTCCTCAACTTTTGAATATAAGCGCCGCTGGCGCGGACAAGCGGTAGTGATCGACTTCCGTTGTCTCTTTTCGCTTCCGGCGACAGACGACAAAAAACAGGCGGCAACGAAGCCGCGAAGAGGGATTATAGTCGCGGACGGGCTTCGGGTCAAGCCGAGTTAGGAGAATCAGATAGTCCCTGGAAACGGGGTTTCTTCCGCGAAACCCCGTTTCTAATTCTTCCATGTAGCCTAAGATCTTTGCCGCCCGCTCGCCGCCACAACCGGCCCGTGCCGCTGACGTCGTGGGCCGCTGACGTCGTGGGCCGGTGGCGACAGCGTGCTGGAGTCGCTCGACGAACTGGCGGTCGAGTGGGGCCGCGAATATAACTTTGTATAGACGACATCTTTGTCCAATGGCCTAAACTGATAGCAAAATCGCAGTTTCAACGCGCCTGTTCGCGGCGAGGAAGCCTTATGGAACGATCGGCTCACCCGCGCAACGAACTTCCAAAGGCTGCAAGGATCAGGTAACGTTATGGCAACCATAAACGTCGAACCAACACAGCCCGGCCCCACCTCGCCCGGGGCCACGTCATCCGGGGCCACGTCGCCCGACGCCACGTCACCCGACGCCACGTCATCCGGGGCCACGTCACCCGACGCCACGTCGCCCGACGCCCGTTCCGCTCCGTCCATGCCCCCGCTCTGGTTCGCGCTCGGCCGCGGCTTCACGCTGGCCGGCTGGGCGGCGCTCATCCTGGTCAACGGCATCTATGGAATCTCAGTCGGCTGGGGATTGGGGCCGGTGCTCGACTTCGTCGTGATGGCCCTGGCCGGATTCCTGTTCGTGTTTTTATTCGAGGGGCTGGCCGTTCTCCTCTGGAAGCTGCTCAACCTCATCTTGCCGCGCCTGCGCCTGGGCAAGCTCAACGCCTACATTCAGGCTGTCTCGCCGGCCATCATCGGCCGCTCCGCCGGCATTCTCCTCATGGTTTTCGGCGATCTGCTCTGGCCGGAGTCTGT
>WBZM01002344.1_pt1 | contig 16320 bp, 12 predicted proteins | sample 5204271 | NCBI WGS metagenome assembly WBZM01 (sample SAMN12344346, study PRJNA552823) | activated sludge metagenome | biome: Activated sludge suspended growth; feature: Nitrification reactor; material: Wastewater; isolation source: activated sludge from nitrification reactor of wastewater...
CACATGAGGCCCCTTCACTGAGACAAAAATCGTACCATCTAAATGAGACAGCCTCGCTCACGTTCCACGTGGCTCAGCAGAAGGCCGTGAGAGTGTCCGCTGAACGACCGTCTTACGGACGCAGCGAAAGAGAGCTAAGCGACGTCGCGGCCGCCCTGATCGTCCACCAGGTTGTAATCCTTCTCGATGAGTCCGAGTTGCGCGTCGCCGCGAGCGTGGCACGGCACCCATATCGTGCCGGTCACGCGCCCGAAAAGGGGCGCCTCCTCAGTGTAAGTCTTGAAGTGTCCCCGAACGACATGAAGACGGGAATGAATCCCTGTATGGCCGGTCGATGACTTGTCCCAATAGCGAGGCGACCCCGGAATATCGAGCACCCAGTAGCTCTCGACCTGCCTTTTGCTCCTTGCCTTGCCGCGCTTCTTCGGCGGGTTCTTGTGCTCGGCCAGGGTCACGTTCTTGCACTGCAGAAGGTGGAGCGTAGTGGCCAGCATGCTGGTAGCCAGGGCCGCTCTGAACCTGCGGAACCCTTGGACCTTCTCGGCTCCTTCTCGCTTGCTGGTTTCTTTCCAGGCCTCTTCGTCGTAATTGAAATGGACTTTCCCTAATGAGCGTCCCTCTTGCACTGTGGCCGTGCCGATGGGCATTTCTTCTGTCCCACGGCAGCACCAAATCTCAAGCTCGATATCCCTGCTGCTTGATCGGCGGCGCGCTGTTAGGACCAGGTGCTCTTCAGCTTTATCGCATACTTCCTCTATAAAAGGAGCATCGGGAGCATAGAAGTCGGCCAGCTTTATTCCGGGAAACTGCACGACGAAGCCAGGCTCCCAAGGCATTGTCACTGGCACCGAGTAAGGTTTGTAACGCAACATGGGAGAACCAGCCTTGTTCTGCTCAATGCCAGGAGCAATCTGAGGGGCGCGCAGCAGCGCCGCGCACCAGGGTTGGGTATTGCGAATCTTTTCAGCCAGCCTGGCCATCTCGGGCTCCTTCCATCGCCTCGAGCAGCCCGGTCGGTCGGTGGCTATTCGATCCCATAGCGACCGCCTTTCAGTCCCCGCTCCACGACCTCGAACGGGCGGTCGAGAAGCTCGCTTGCTCTCTCGAGAGTGATAAATCCACTCGCCAGCGCTCTGTAGACGAGGCGGTCGTAACGCGGAAGCTCGTCTTCCCTTCTCAGCGGCTCGGGCTCAGCGGTCCGCCATCCCTGGCCCATCCCGTAAAAGAACGCGTCTCGCTGCGCAAGGTCGAAGATTCCGACCTGCTCGAGCCTCATCACGATCATGGCCGCGCTGACCCGGAAGAACTTCTTGACCATCATGATCTCTTCATAAGCCACCTGGCGGCGCTGCGTCCCAAGCTCTTGCTCTAGTGTCGCCCTGGGAACCAGAAAGGCTGCGGCGAAACGATTGCAGAGATGCTCGACCTTTTTGTCTTCCAGGCCCTCGCAGTCAAGGAGACGGTGCCCCAGCTCGTGCGCCAGGGTGAATCGTCGCCTTTCCAGGCTGTGATGCTGGTTGACGACGATAGTGAAAACTGAAGGGCCGCCTTCACGGTGAACCTCGCAGGTGAGGCCTGATATGGTCACCGCCACCTTGGGGATCAAGACCTTGAGGCCCTTTTCCTCGAGCAGCTTGGTAAGATTGTAGATTGGCTGTAGGCCAAGATCCCAATGCCGGCGCAACGCCAATGCCATCTCTTCGGCATACTCATCAGAGGTATTGGCAGAAGAGACCTCGAGCTTCGGGGTCTCCCATTGCTGGTCGAGCTCGAGCATATCCTCCAACTCGAGATACCGTTCAAGCAGCTCTAGCAGCTCGGCCCGAATCGCCGCGCGGTCAGCGCCCGAGCTTCTGGAATGTGCCCGGAACGAGACTTCTCCCAGACTAAGCCGAACCGGCGACAACAGATAGTCTCTGGTCACCTCAAGCGCCTGGCAAAAGACATCGAGGGTGTGGTCGTCGGGGAAACGTTTCCCATTCTCATAGAGACGAATAGCCTCGTGCGAGACTCCGGTGGCCTTTGAAAGCCCTCTATAGGAGAAGCCGCATTTGTTGCGGGCAAGCCGCAAGCGCTCCCCAAAATGCTCCCAATTCGGGTTCTCAAAATCATGGTTTCTCATCGTTGACAGTCGCCTCCATTATTGTTAAAGTCTTATTATGACACGAGATGGAAAAGGTCCTTCCAGAATGGAGAAAGTGAAGTCTCCAGGCTTTGAGAAAGCAGATAGAGGCAATAAAATTCGAAGCTTCGCGACGATTGTCAACGCAAAGCCCCTGTTGCCTAGGGCTTGCTCCGAAGCCAAATCAGAACTTGACCTTATAAGTGAACATTGGTTCACTTATTGGATGGGTCGACAAGAAGTGTCTCCAGGAGCTCGCAAGTGGGTGCGAGTTTCTCGGGCACGCCAAAACTTTTTGAATCGGAGACTTTATGGACAACACAATTGGCCAGGAATGGAGCGGCATTTGCCCTCCTAACAACTGGAAGGAGCCAATTCCCCTTAAAGAGGCGGACTTGAGCTTGCTCAGCACCCTCGCCGCCCGGTTGAACCTTGTGTTCACCCGCGACGACAAACGAAAGAAAGTGTACCTCGGCAACGCGCTGGCAAGCGAGACCGAGGTCGCGAGTGGACTCCGCTACCCCAGCGGCTGGACCGCCGACGTCGTGCCTTTCGAAGAGGCCGGCGCCGAGTACAAGCCGGTGGACCCTCTGGCGGCCGCTCCCCTGATCCCGGCGTTCCCGGACGCCCAGATCTCCAAGAATTTCCGTCTCTCCGAGTTTCGACCCGGAAGACACAGCTACGAGTACATCAGGATCCATCCAGCCCTGATTCAGGCGCTGGAGGAAATTCGAGCCCGCGCCGGCCGTCCCGTTCACGTGACGTCCGGCTACCGCCCCCCGGCTTACAACCGGGAAGTGGGTGGCGTCTCGAACTCCTGTCACATCGACGGCCTGGCCGCCGACATCTACTGCGATGGTCTCACCACCGAGCAACTGCATGACATCTGTGAACAGGTCATCGGTCAACGAGGCGGCGTCGGATACTACCCTACATCGGGTTTCATCCACGTCGACCTCCGCGGCTACGAAGCCCGCTGGTCCGGGTACTAGCGTACGGCAAACCGAGGCAAGCAACTGGAATCTATAAAACCCCTAGTTGCTGAACACCCCGCGCGCCGCACCACGAAGCCCAACGCCACAGCTCAGGCCAACAAGCCGCACCAGCTAGCCGCCGTGCCAGCGCCGCTAGCTTCCAAACCCTAGACCCATTGCGGTCGCGAGCGGGCTCATCAGACCCCAGCTCGCCTCCGCCCCGGACGCTTGGCGGTCCGCCCTGATAAGGACGGCTAGCTTCCCCGCGCCCAGCGAGACCAAGGCCAAGGTCCCAGACCGACCGCCCTTAGCTTCGTGCTGCCCGAAACAGCCTGAGGTAGGGTCCCGCACCAATCTCAAGAGGTGAACAGTCATGTTCGAATTCTTCAACTTCGCCCGCAAACGCAGGCTCAATCATGACCAGCTGCAGACTCTGCAGATGGTGGCTCAACAGGTCGTCCTGTCCTTGGAGGGCTCCGTGAAGATTCCCGGAGCCGCCAAGAAGGCGGTCGCTCTGAAGATCGTGGGAGAGCTGCTGGAAGAGCTGGACATCGTGGCCCCGGAAAGCCTTATCGACATCTCCATCGAGACGTCGGTGAAGCTGCTCAAGGCCCTCGAAAGCGAAGCGTTACCGCCCCGGTCTATCAAGGCTCTTCCACCGGAGCCAAGACCGGAGCTCAGCTCCGCCAAGGTCGACATCTCCGGGCGTCCTCCCACGGGCAACTCAGAGAGGGGGCTCTCGCTATGAGTACTCCCGCCAAACTCCAAGTTAATTGGGAGGCCCATCTCGAGGCCTTACCCCTGGCCACCTGGATGCTCGCCGCCGAGGCTTTGCCAAGGTGCGATGCCCAGACGTCCACGGCCGGACCGGTGTTCTTCAACCAGTCCTGCCGCCAGCTCTTGGGCTTCACCGACCAGGCACCCGCTGAAGACTTCTGGCTTCGCTACATCCATCCCGAAGACCAACAGGCCGTCCTTGACGCCTGGATCGACTTCGTCGATGGCCGCACAGCCAGATTCGAGCAACATCTGCGCTGGATCCGTCCAGACACCAAGGAGACCGTATCCTTGGCGGCTCGAGCCCAAAGGCTCCTGTGTGGAGACATCCAAGGATGGCTCCGCTCCGCCGCCGCCGAGGCCGCCCTCTCCCGACTCGAGGAGCTAGCCCATGCAAGACGCTAGCACCGCGGAGCTTAGCGGCCTGGCCGTGCTCGGAACCTTAGGGTCCGTGTGCGCCGTCCTGCTGCGCTCCACCCAACGAAATCTCGATTCTCTCGAGCGCATGCGCGACGAGGCCACCGGCGTCGTCGAGCAGCTGCGCACAGAGCTTCGAGACAACGACGACACCATCTCCAATCTCCAGGCGCTCTGCGCCAACTACCGCTACCACATCGGGGCCCTTCGGGCGGAGCGGAAGCAGCTACGGCTAGAGATTGACCGGCTCCAACGGGCCGCAAACCCCGATACCAAAACAAATTTCACTAAGGAAAACTGAAATGTCAACGCATTTTCAAACAAACTTCGATGACAGCGGCGACGATATCATTCACGCTAGCCAGGTCATCCAATTCGCTCAGCCGACCAATGACCTTGAATCCGGCAAAGCGTTCTATCGTGTCGCCAGCGGCGACGGCACACCTTACGAGGTAAGCTTTCGCATGGCTGACAGCACGGGCGGAACTGGTCATCATATCGACCATCCTTCCGCTCCAACACCTCCCTCCTTGTCTTTGCTTCAAGCGGGACAGATGGTGGTTTTCAAAGCAAATGTCGACTCTCCGGCCGACGCAAGTCTGGCTATTCTCTTGGAGGACGGCGCTTCCGGAACCCTCAGTAGCGCCTATCCACTCTTCGCCGGCGGTGCACAAGTCGGCGCCGACGAGATCCAAGAGGAGCAAATCGTGGTCGCAATCTTCAATGACACTAGCCCACCTCGCTTTGACGTCGTGGGCGTGAGCAGCGGCTCTGGCGGCGGTGGTGGCCTCACCAGCCCCGTAGGCGTTGCCGACGGCGGAACCGGTGCGACCACCGCGGCCGGCGCTCGAACCAATCTCGGTGCCCAGGCTCAAGACAGCGCTCTCGACGAGATCGCCGGTCTCGACATGGCCAAGGGCGATGTCTTCGTGCACAACGGAACCGCGGTCACCAAGTTGGGGCCCGGAACCAACGGCCAGGTCTTGTCGGCTGACTCCGGTGAAAGCACCGGCTTGAAGTGGGTTGCCCAAAGCACCCCGGCAAGCAGCCTCGATGGTCTTACCGACGTCACCATCACCTCGCCAGCGTCAGGTCAGTCCTTGCGTTACAACGGAACCGTCTTCGTCAATGCTGCCCTGGGCGTGCCTGACGTGGCAGACCTTCAGGACGAGCTTGACGACAAGCAAGACTTGAGCGCTAAAGGCTCCGCCAATGGTTACGCTGGACTCGACGCGACTGGTAAGGTCCCGACTAGCCAGTTGCCGGCGTTCGCGGCGGACCTGGACGACCTGGGCGATGTCGCGATCTCCTCGCCGGCGAGCGGCCAGGTTCTAAAGTACGACGGGACAAACTTCGTCAACGCTTCTCTGGCTGCAAGCGAGGTGCCAAGTGGGGTCGATGCGGCCAAAATTGGCGGCGGCGGCGTCAGCAACACCGAGTTTGGCTACCTCGATGGCGTCACCAGCTCCATTCAGACTCAACTCGATGGCAAAGCAAGCTCGAGCCATACCCATGCGCTAGGCGATCTTAGCAACGTTTCCGTCTCCGGTTACGCTGGCGGAAAGATTGTTGCTGCCAGCGGGATTGGAAGTGGGTTTGGCCTCTTTCCGATTTCCGACTTTGCCCACGCTCACGCCGCTACCGACATCGGACCCGGCACTGTGAGTAACACCGAGTTTGGATATCTCGATGGTGTCACCAGCGCCATCCAGGATCAGCTCGACGACAAACAGGCTCAGAGCGACGGCCTTGATGACATCGCTGCTCTGGCGGCGGGCGGTAGTGCAGGCGACATCCTGGTCCACGACGGCTCAACCTTCGTAGCGCTCGCAAAGAGTGCGAATGAAGGAGACGTTCTGTCCATCGACTCCGGATCTGTTGCCTGGGCCGCACCAAGCGGCGGTGGTGGCGGGCTTACCAGTCCAGTAGGCGTTGCCGACGGCGGCACCGGCGCGACTACCGCAGCTGGGGCTCGCACCAACCTCGACGTTCCCAGTAACGCTGCTCTGACCAGTGGCTTGGCCGGCAAATCTGATACTGGTCATACTCACAATGCGGCGACGGACCTAACTGGCTCGGTTCCCGTCGCAAACGGTGGTACCGGTGCGACGACCGCGGCTGGTGCCCGAACCAACCTCGACGTTCCCAGCAACGCTGACCTAACCAGTGGCTTGGCTGGTAAGCAAGGGCTCAATGCTAGACTCACGGAGATCTCAGGCATCACCCTTAACAAGGGTGATATTTTCACTACCGACGGCGCGAACATTAAGGACCTCGCCGTTGGATCGGCCGGCCAGGTTCTTACCGTTGATTCGGCAGCTCCCAATGGCATCAAGTGGGCTGCGCCAACGTCAGGAGCAACTAGTCTTGACGGCCTTACCGACGCCGCGATCGTTGGAACTCCATCGACTGGCCAGGTATTGCGATACAACGGCACCAATTTCGTGAACAGCGACCTTCCATTTTTCTATGCTGGGTCGAATATCTACGGGACCGGTGCCTCTGGCGCTGTTACCTACTCGTCCAACACTACGATCACGGCGGACGTTCATGCGACTTCAATTACTGTTAACTCCGGCGTCGTGGTGACGATTGGCTGGAATTCCAGCGCAGGACGACCCGCGCGCCTCTATGCCACCAGCTACATTCGTGTGCAGGGCACCATCCGAAGCAACGGAAGCGCCGGAGGGAACGCGACCAGTTCAACGGGTGGCGCAGGCGGTGGCTCGATTACCGGCGGTGGAGGCTCTGGCGGCGGCTACACCGCCGGCGACAGTCCAGGTGCAGGCGGAACTTCAAATGGCAGTTCGCGCAATGGGTTTACAGGTTCCCTCGGGGACTGGACCGACGGTGGGTTCAACGTTTGGCCTGCGCCAGGTGGTGACGTGGTCGCCCACTCTCTTGATTTCGGTGGCCGGGGAGGGTCTGGAGCTAGCAATAACAGCACCTCTCCCGGTGGGGGCGGCGGTGGCGGTGGCGGAACTATCCAGCTCTTCTCGCCTAGGATTTGGTCGTCCGGAGAGCCCACGCAACCTGGAATCATCGAGGCCAAAGGCGGTGCTGGCGGTACGGGTGGTGGCGGGTTCCGTGGAGGAGACGGCGGCTCAGGTGGCACCATTGTTATTGTGCAGCGGAAGTTTCATCCAGAAATCTGGAGATTGACGCTTGATACTCGCGGTGGATCAACGCTTAGTGGAGGCTTTGGAAGCCCGGGCGGAGCCGGAGCAATCATGGTGATCTCGGAGACTCCCTTCGGCCTAGTGGGCAATCCCATCAACAGCGTGTGGGGGGCCTTCGTGCCCCTGTTGCTTCTCCCGGAGTAAGCCTGTGAACGTGGTGGCGGAACTGGGGGCAGTCCAAGCTTTGCGCACATTGCCTCCGAGTGGATTCGCGAGGGTGCGACGTTGTCTGGAGAGAGCGGCTCACCACCCCTCGAGCAGCCAGCATCAAGCCAACTAACCAGTTGTAGTCCAACGATTTATCCAGACCCTCAGCTACCGCTTTGGCTTCACGACGGTGGATGGCCATCCAGGCTCATACGGCGGTCCAAGACTCGAGAGCAATTCAATCCTGGAGTCTTAAACCAGAGCCTTCGCGGCCTCGCCTAAGCAACCAAGGCTCATATCGGGCGCCTTCGCACCCAGCAAATTTTACGAAAGCAGAATCAGATGAATCAGGTAACTCAAAATGTCAAAGATATTAAACCCCGAGCGCAGCAAGCTTCTGGCGGCCATCGGGCATCTCACGAAGATGCTCCACCGCCACCGCGCCCCGGCCCGCTATTGCCGGCGCGTGATCAAGAGACTTCGCAAGCGCCTGACCAGGCTGAACAGCCTAAAGTAGCGCGCGGAACCTACTCTCAACTCTTCTGGGAGCATGTCCGGCAACCGCACAACCGTCGTGCTCTCTCCGGTGCCTCGTGCACCGGAGAGAGCCGATACCCCCGCTGCGGCGACCGGCTCACGCTCTACCTCAACATCACCGACGGGCGCATCACGGAAGCCTCCTTCGAGGCCCGCGCCTGCGCCCCAGTTATCGCCGTGGCATCCCTTGGAGTCCAGAGAATCACCGGACTCACTCTCAATGAAGCTCGAGAGCTTTCAATCCTCGAGCTCGACCGAGAGCTCGGCGGCCTCCCACCCTCCAAACGCCACGCCTACCTCGTGTTTCTGGAGTCCCTCCAGAACGCGGCAAACCAAATTTCTTAAAAGGAAGAACAAGTCATGCCAACCGCATCACTTTACCGAACTACCGCTAGACCAACGGCTTCATCCCGGGGTCTCCCGCGGTCAATGAAAGATGAAAACCAAATTTTGCAAGGAGAGAACAATGTCTCACATTATTAGAATTGTAAGAAACCGTTACACCTACGATCGAACTGGAGGGACTCCTCTGGTAATCGACGCTACAGATGAAGATGTCTGTTATATCACTGACGGCTTTTCTTTTCAGAAGATCGAAGAAATTCCATTCGGCAGCTCAGTGGAGCTTTATCATACTGGGGGCAGCACATCGCTTATGCCGATGCGTTTTCACGAGGAGGAATTTGTCCCGTACGATCCCCCTGGACCAATTACTTTAGCCTACCATCGCTACGAGCGAGATGCTGAGCAGGACTGGCATGCTAGTGGAGGACATGGTACATCCTGTGCCTTGGGAGCTCAAAGGCTCCAAGAAACCCCTCCGTTTGCCATAACGAGTGGTGCTAGCTACAAAGCCATTCCCGGCACCTTCCAATTCAACGGTGACTCCGTCACTAAGACTATTGAGGTGCGAGAGCTTGCCCTTGAGAATCTAAAGGTTGACAAAAAGGTCGTTAATCCGGAGTCGATTTCTCCGTTGGTCACCATTCGCGGTGATATTCGAGTGTATCCCAACCCGGTTTCAAACGGACTCTCCGCTTGGACTCCCGAGAATGACCTTGAGTGGCAGGTGACCTTAAGGAGTCCTTTCCTGTCCGACATTGTCCTGAACGGGACCATTGCTTCAAGTTCTCCTGATAGCAGCGGGTATCTTGGCGAATTGGTTGTCACTTGGGATCCAACCACCGAAGACAATCTGCTCGAGGCTGATCTGGATATCCAGGCTGGCCTCAAGATGGCCATCAACAACGGCGGCCATACCGTAACTAGACCTGCTTTTACTCACTGTTTCGTTTGCCGAACTTGTAAGGATGAATTAACTGGTGAAGTACATGCAACAAAGGGCGTCTCGGTGTTCGACAGTCAGGAACTGGCTGTGAGCCTTGGGTACAGCGGTTTCCAAAGCGAAAATGCTCCGGCATCAATGGGTTACGGCTGGTTCTCCACCGAGTCTTGTCGTGTAGTCGAGCTGGAAGATGAAAGCCTTGTCTATTGTGATGGGTCAGGCGGATACCGCCGTTGGCGCAAGTTGGGCCCTGATGATTACGAAGCAGTTTTCCCCGACAATACTCTATCCATCTCGGTGAATTCGAGCGACCCGGATGCTCAATACACGGTGACTTGGCGCGACAGCTCCAAGCGAATCTTTGATGAGGATGGCAAACTTCGTCAGAAAATCGACCGTCTAGGAAGAGTTACAAGTTACGACAAGTCTACGAGCTATTTGGCAGTCACTGACAGTTACGGGCGAACTGTCTACCATCACTTTGAGGGTACCGAGGTTCAACCCCGAGTCATCAACGATAACATCAATCCTCTTCTGGGTCGGCGTTACGTGCTTGACTATTATATGGACGGCACAAACCAGCTCCAATTGAAGAGCGTGACTGACCCGGTAGGGGATGCCACCATATACGTTTACGACGGCAGTGGCAGACTTATTGAGCAACGTGATGAGCTGGACAATCATCACCGTTCAGTCTTCTACACCTATGATGCGTCGGAAACGGGGCGAATGGCCACAATGAAGGTTTCGAGCAAACTGCTTCAGGCTGATCCAGCTCCCGACATTGTCACAGACCTTTTTCAAGTCAGCTACTTCTATAACGAACCGGTTCACTATGCGGGTGACCCATATGAGATTGTAGATTACCTTACCACCAAAACTGTCACGGAAGACCTCATGGTTCCAGACAACCCTGCTCAAACTCAAGCGAAACCAAGGACCAAGTACGTGGCTTTTGACAGTCTTTTGCGGGTCATAGGCGACTTCGAGGTGGTTGAGGATGACCTGACCGATGAATCAGAGATTTCCGAGTCTACTCACATCATTAACCTGCACAAGTATAATGATCCAAGTGATCCCGATTCCGATTCAGACGACCCTTGGCTTCGAGTAGAGACTCTTCAAGTCAACAAGTTGGCCTCAACCTTCTTCAAGTACACTTCCAGGGGAAATCTGCGGTCCATCATCCAGGCTCCGGGAGTCGACGAAGCCGCAGGCAACGAGACGCTTATAACTTATGTCGAGCAAACTCCGAGCCACGAACTCTATTCTCTATTTCCAGACCTGGTCACAGAGGTACGAAGGCCAGCCCCAGACTTAGCGGGCGCTCCGACGACATTCCTGCCTCCGACCAAATTCACGTATGATTATGATGCGCTCACTGAAACTTCCAAAGGGAATCTGATCGGAATAGAAGACCCCGATGGGTACCATACCCATCTCCGTTACAACTCTGACGGCAAGATTGATAGAGTCATCAATCGCCGTGGATTCAAGAGCTACTTGGTCTACGATTCTTTCGCGCACTTATCCGAAGTTCATGTCCAAAAGAGCGAGAGTCCATCGCCTTCCATCACGGAATTAGCAAGTGAGAATGCGAGCGATTTCAGAAAGACGATGTTCTCCTACGAGGACGGTTACGACAATTTAACCAAGGTTGAGGACGCAACCGGAAACACCATCACAGTCGTCTATGATGATGTAAACAGGCCAACCTTAATAACAACCGTTCCGGGAACGACTCCCGTTAATTGGGGATTCGAATACTTTGACCGCGTTCTCAAAAAGGTTACTCTTCCTGACAGTAGTGGGCCAAGTGGGTCCCACACTGACCGTAAATCAATACTGGAATATGACTCTGCGGGTCGCCCTCTTGCCGTTAAACGGAAGGACAGCGTTAACACCTCGGAGGAACTACGTGTCGGCTTTGCTTACGACGGCTTCTCTCAACTGCGTTCCTTGATTCGTCTCAAGAGTGGAGTAGAGAGAGGCCACACGGCGGAGTACGACCGCCAAGGTCGCACCATCAAGACCACCGATGCCAAGAACTCGGATCCCAGTGTTGTGGACCCGAAGTTTAGCACGGCCGCCTACGAGCCTTTCTGCGTTGGCTTCGCCACCACTTCGGCGCGCGGAGTCCGTCGTATAGCGAGCTTCGACAGCCTGTGTAGGCTAACCGGAACCCAGGTGGGCGCACCCGCTGCTAGTCCCCTTGAAGTGACCAACCCCAGCGAGACCCGCAACTTCGATTACGACGACCTGGGGCGTCTCCTTGGGACCACTCAGACCTTGCCGCCACGTTACGGCCAGGCTCGCTTCGGAGATGACCGATACGGCGTCTCCCCCGTAACTCGAGGCTATGAATACGACTCTCTGGACCGGGTCACCAAGGTCACCTTCGAGGATTCTAAGACTATCGAGTACTTTTACGACGAGGAGGGCAATGTCATCGAGGTCACCGAGAATGCCTCGGGAACCTCCAAGACGACGCTATTCTCGTACTTCGGAGATAACCGGCTTCACCAGGTGACCTACGTCAGAGGCAGCGGAAACCAGGTGTTTACCTACGCCTATGACGCGGGCGGCCGACCGTCCACGCTGACCTACCCGGCCTCGACCGGCATCATTGCTGAGTTCGAGGGACCAACCGGCCAGGTCGGCTGGGACGGCAACGGCCAGCTCAAGCATCTTCGGTACAGGAAGGGCACGGACATTATCCGCCGCTTCGAGTTTGATTATGATGCCGCAGGCAATCGCATCCGCCAACTTGACGTCGTGGACATCGCATCGCCGCTCACCCAACGAGCGGTGGAGTGGGTTTACGGTTACGACTGGCTTGATCGTCTCGAGACGGTCAAGAAGGCGGAGGCCGCGACCGTCGGTGCGTTGGGCGCTCTCCAGCTCGTCTCGGTCTACAGCTATGATGCGGCCGACAACCGCACCGAATTCCAGGTTCCCAACCTGGACCCTGACCTGACCGAGACCTTCAAATCTTATTTCGATGATGCCGACAACATCACGTTCATTGAGAAGAAAGTCGGCTCGGGAGCCTTCGCCACCATCGAGACCTTCGCGTCAGACGACGACGGTAACCTGATCACGCGGATCTCGGGCGGAGTAACCACGACCTACAAGTGGGACGACTTCAACCGGTTGGCGGCGATTTCGACCTCCGATAACTCAAAGAAGCAGACGCACACCTTTGGTGTGAACGGATTCAGGCGCAAGAAGAAGGACAAGGATGGCGTGGAGACCACAGAGTACGCGGCGGTTCTGGCCACCGCGGTCGCCAAAAGCTTGGCGGAGACGGTGACCTACCTGATGGGCCACCGGCTCATGGGCTTCGAGAAGTCCGGCAACTTCTACTGGTTCCTGACCGATGCGTTGGGGTCTGTCAGGGACGTGGTGGACAGCGCCGGGGCGGTCAAGGCAAGCTACGAGTTTGACCCTGACGGCAACAAAATCTCGCCGCCCAACACGATGGGTGTCGAGAGTGCCAAGACGTGGCTTGGTGGATTCTCAGCTGATGATGATACGAAGAATGCAGGTCTCTATCTCCTTGGCCAGCGATTCTACGATCCCGGTCTAGGACGTTTCATTAGCAGAGACCCGAGTGGAGTGACCGAGGTCGGCAATCTTTTCAGCTATGCAAGGTCCTCCCCAATGAGGTTTATCGACCGTAATGGCCTTCAGGCAGAAGAGCCTGATTGGGACAAAACCTTCAAGTTTACGCAAGATGCCGACTGCCTGAAGCGAATGCTCTCTGCCATCTACAAGACGAAAACGGGTGGACGCATCTTGAACGAGATGATTGGCACAGGAGAGATGTTCACAATCCAAGTGGGACCACTAGCGGTTACTGATCATAGAGTAGCGGCACCAGGCGACAAGACGAACCAGGTAACCATCCCGAACAAGAAGATGATCCTAGAGAACAAGGGAACCGCTTACCTTATCGGTGAGACATGGACGGCGCCGAGCAGCTTAAGAGTGCTGATTCACGAGCTGATAGGCCACTTGGGCAACTGCAAAGGCGACTGCTATCCTGATGAAGGTCAGCCTTGCAAGAGGGAACAAATCGCGAATCTTACCGAAGTGCTAGTTAGCAATGACCTTGGTCTTCCCAGGAAGAATCTTGCGATGTATGAACGCTCCGATGAGATAGACGGCATTCAAGATTACAGCCAAGAGAATCTAGAAGATTATGGATTGGGGGATTTGGATTGCATGTGAGAAGAATGCGATCCGCAACTAGCATGAGACTTTTAAACGCTCTCGCTTTCTGTGCGATTATTTTCTGCGGGCAGTCGATTGCGGAGACTATGCGTGTTACCTACGACGTCGCCGGCATACGCTTGGGCATGTCACGGGAACAAGTTTTCGCGACTCTCGGAGAACCGAGTGCCACCTCGGCTTCGCTGAGTAGCCTGGGACATAATCAAGGCGACGAATTCCTCTTCGTGTCCAAGGCGGGGAGCGAGATTAAGGTTTTGGTGGTCGACGGCATAGTTGAGGGGATTCGAAGTCGGCGGCTTAGAGTCGAGCTACAAGAAATCGTTTCAGGTTCCGATCTTATCGCTGTCAGTGAATCTCTGAAGCTACTTGCGCCCAACGTTAGTGAGCGAAGAGGCAAGGACTTCTGGACCTGGGACTTCGGAGACTTCGCTGTTTTGGTATCGGTATCGGACCGTGGAGGGAAAGTCGGAGAGATCTTTCTCGGCCCTGGTGAAGCAGTGCAGGAATACAGACTGAGACAGCTTCAGAAATCTATAGACCCCTGACCGGCCGGCCTTCGGCCTGGGTGTAAGGTTCGGGCTTTACAGTAAAGCCCGAACCTTACACCCAGCTCACCGGAAAGATCGCGCAAACGATCCCAAGGGCTAGCCGGAAGGCAAGGGCTGGTCGGCGGGCTCGCGCATGGGGAGCCTCTGGCTCGAAAGGGCCGTGATCGTGGCACGTCCACAGACGAACCCACCGACGATATGGCAAAAGAAGTTTGGCCTCCGATCTACGGATCGGAGGCCTTTTTACGTCCCGAAGAGCTTCGTCACCCAGCGCGGTAGCTTAGACCAGCCGACCGACCGACTTCCTTTTCCAGGCAGCGGGCAACCGACCGACCGAGAACGCTCTCCCATGGAGATGACACTATCGCAGGCGGCTGAGCTTCTAGGTATTCCACAAAAACGGCTTTATCGAGCCGTAAAAGCCGGAAAGCTGAAAGCGGAGCAACACCATCAGGGAAGCCGTTGGGAGTACCTGGTGACTCGAGAGGCGCTCGAGGAGTTCAGTCAGTCGACTGATCGACCGGTCGCAACCGACCCTGATCCGACCGCGACCGGGCCTTTGACCGACCAACCAACTCGTCGACCGGTCGCGACTGACCAGGTGGCCGACCGACCGGCGGGGCCACCTATCGAGGTCTACGCGCTTTTAGTAGACCGGCTCACCCATTCCGAGCGGCGCGCCGTCGAGCTGGAGATGCAGCTGCGCCAGCACCAGAACCTTCTCTCCGAGAATGCTGAGAGCTTGCGCGAGGACCGTGCCAAGGCACTAACCGCCGAAGCCCAACTTCAAGCGAAGCAAGCCGAGATAGACGTTCTCGCAGAAGAGCTGAAAGCCGCACGTCTCAAGTTGTCGGAAGCCGAAAACGCTAAGAGCCAGACCTGGTGGTCTAAGATTTGGAGTCGCCGACGTAACGAGGCGGAGCAGGCGAGAACGGCTTAGGTGCTCGACAGCTGTTCGGCGGTGTCGTGGATACGCGGCTTCACCGGTGTCATGCTCGAGCGAATGGTGATCCCGATCTCGTCTTCTTCGAGACGTAGATCGGGATAAACTTTGGCAATGGCCTTCAGGGATAGGACGGCCTTCTCCTTAAACTTACGCACCCTTTGGTAGTCGGCGCCCAGGTTCTGATGCAGTCTGGCCCAACTGATGCGGAAAGGCTCTCCTCGCTTGGAGGCCGTGAAGGTGGCGTAAACACACCAGGCATAAAGGTCCAGGCTAAGCGAGGAATTTTTGAGCTCTCTCAAAGCCCTCATGCTCATCGGCACGGGCGCCTGTAAGAGAGCTTCATAGAAATGCTCGCCCAGGTCGATCCAGGAGTCAAAAAGACAGCCCTCATCAGAGTAAAAGTCCCACCAGATCTGGCCTCTCGAAGTCACGGAGAGATCCTGCCAGGCATAGCATTGCTCATCCTGAAAAGCGAACCGGATCTGGGATTGGAAGAGATTGGTCATCTGCTCGTGCAATCGCTTGCGGTCACTACGAATGCTCCGGAGGCTACCATTATCGGGGTTGAGCCCGATAGACTTCATAAAACAGGGCAATGAGGTGCCGAGCTGGAGCCTTCTCTCACCCCTCAGAACCACTTCGCGGGTAATCCATAGCAGTAAGAGCCGCGGAATCGAACCGGAAGGGTAAGGCCGTTGTTGTAAGCCGCCATCCTTGAGGGTGATCACGCCAGGCCGGATCATCAGAGAGAAGCTTCCGTTCCGGCGCGACCAGGCTATGGGATCCCCACTGGGCTGTCGATGCGGTAACGTCACCTGGATGAGGAACTTGGTCATGTACGCCCGATCCTCGGGCGCCGGCCGGAAAGGGTCGTAGAGTTCTGCCGGCGGCAAGGCCAGAGCAGCCGTCTTATCCTCGCCCTCCCCGGGAAAACCGGTTGAGCCGCGTTGGTCCTTCATGATTGAAGACTATTCCAAAACAGAGAGATAAATCATTGTGGAAAACCTGTGAGTAATCTGTGAATTCTTTTCCACAGAGGGGTGATGAAATGGGGGCGCCCTATACCGGTATGGGGTGATGAAATGGGGGCGGGGGGGGTGATGAAATGGGGGCGCTTCCACAGGGCAGGGGGTGATGAAATGGGGGCGCCCC
>WBZM01001312.1_pt2 | contig 16305 bp, 56 predicted proteins | sample 5204271 | NCBI WGS metagenome assembly WBZM01 (sample SAMN12344346, study PRJNA552823) | activated sludge metagenome | biome: Activated sludge suspended growth; feature: Nitrification reactor; material: Wastewater; isolation source: activated sludge from nitrification reactor of wastewater...
CGTGGTGTACATTTTGCCGATGGGACATCTGTTTACGAAGGCAACCCAATCTTTGTAGGATAATGCAATGCGTAAGCCGATTACTATGGAACGATTAGTAGCAGCACATGATCGAATCATGGACAAGGTTTATAGTGATCTTGCTGGTGGAACTCAATATGGAGTAGATTATCCTACTCTAGTTGCTCTCTTTCCAGCAAGAGCAATTGCATTAAAACGTATCAGAGCAATTGCAAAATCAGTATTTCCTTTAGTTGCAAAAAAGCAATAGACATCGGTCTTTAACCATCACAAGGAGCATAACATGGCACGTCAGAAGATGTTGACAAAGGCTATCCTCAATTCGGTTCCGCCTTTGTATGGTCAAGATGGCAAGGGGCAAGAAGCAATTGCTTATGCCAAGTTCTTCAACCCTGTAGGTGCTGGTACTTGGTACATGACTGAATATGATCCCGAAACTGGTACTGCATTTGGCAAGGTTGTATTGCATGAAACCGAACTTGGTTATTTTTCAATTCCTGAATTGGAAAGTATCCAATTGCCATTGGGTATGTACATTGAACGTGACATCTATTTCAAGCCAACACCATTAAGCCAGTGTACATAATAGCAGCGGAAGGAAGCTCTATTGATGGGGTTCGACTCCCTTGGGTAAAAATCAATAGAGTTGTAATCCCCCGCTACTCAGGATACCTAACCACAAGTTAGGTTAAATTGAGCGAAACTTGTACTATAGGACAAGAGATAGTCGGCTATTACTTCTTTTTAAGGATCAACCATGATTCAGGTTCAACTGATACATACTTATGTTAAAACTGTCGAATTGGATTTACCAATTGGTGCAGACAGCTTTGATATTAAAGAAGCCGTACAAAAATTAACTCTTGATGATTTTGCTGATGATGATGCATGGCAAAGTGTTCGTATCTTTAAGAACGATAAAGACATCACTCATGAAGTACAGCCATTAACTTCCCACCTAAATCCATGAGGCACAACTATGTTGTCGATGCGACTTGAGCAAGTTCTTCCAGCGATTCGTGATATGGTATTACCAGTATCGCATGATGTAAAGTTTCTTGAAAATGGCTTGCGTGAAGAAAAGGCACTTGCTTTTTCCCTTGATATTTCTATGTCATCTCCGAACAATTATGAAAATCGTAAACGATTTGGTTTACATATTATGTTCTTTGGGAATACTTCAGTATTCTATATCCTTACAAAAAGTCCATTTGATAAGCCAGACTGGACAAAAGCAATCAATGCAACTAATCATAATAGTTGCTGGCGAAGTATGGAGTTTTTAAGTTCCATATTCTTCAATAACTGCAAAGAAATTGATGATGAGGCTCGTCCTTGTGACATTGACCAGAGCATCTATTTCTCTCTGTTAAGGGATGCTTGGAAAATTGGTACTGTTCAATGGAAGAAGGATGAAACAGATAAAAGTAATTACAAACGAAAGATCGTATCATTTGACATCAATAAATAACTCCCTACAATAGGAGAGTCAGATGGATACGAAAGTGAAAGTTCGGATCAAGGGAGTTCCTAGTAATTACAACTCCCTGCCTTTTGGCAGACAATTGGAATATCGTCGAACAATTCAACAGTTCCAAGAAACTGCAAAAAGGGCATGGATCAGCCAGAAGCGTATTTCTCATGCAAAGGCATGGAAACTGTTTCTGGAAACATATCAACCAGTTGAATACTACACATGTTATCTTGATGGGCAATTCACCAGAGATGATAGCTTTGAAGTCTATTACAAGACATCAAAAGAATCATAAGGAGATAACCATGACTGAAGCACAACAAAGTAAAATAGCTCTTGCTAAGAAACAATTCACCAGAGGTTTACTCTCCATAGAGGAAGTTGAACTCTTACTTCTAAGTGAATGGATTCCACAAGAAGAAGTTTCCAAAATTCTTGTGTCTTTGGAAGAGACATCAGACTAACTTCATCACACAGGAGATAGCGATGAAAGTTAAGATCGACATGTATGGTGACACTGGTTCAATTACTTGTATTCGTGAGGAAGATGATCCCAAGTTTTATGGGATTGTACATGCGAAAGGCGAACATGCTTTTATGCACTTTCTCAAAAAGTGGTTGAATGAACGTGGTTGTAATCTTATCAAAAAGCTCATTTGGAAAGATGGGCATTTGATGGGTGACGATTATCAACCATATCTCAGAACGAAAAGCAACCGATCTGCTGGACCACATATGTATATCTACAATGGAAGATATGCTATTGAAGGTGCAGAAAAGCATTGGAATGATGGTGAAGTAAAACTGCATCTACATACAAATATATTTAAATCTGAAATTGATTGGATGCAGAATCTGTATGATCTTGCCAACGAAGACATCGAAGTAAAGGTATCATAGGAGATAGAACCATGCCGACGTATGCTGATCTTGATGCCTTGCTTGAGAAGTTTGATTTCCAGAAAGTTCATAAGGTTATGACCCTTCTGGATTGGCAATGGTCAGGACAGGGGGTTCCTTCTGTCGAAAATATGAAATCTACAGTTTCATATTTGTTCTCTATCTTGGATAGAGAAAATAAGAGTGATGCAAGTACAGGTGGTTTTAAGTTGGAAAGACATCGTGACAAATTGGTATTAACATTTCAACTTGAATGGATGACACATTATGTCAGTAACCTACAGACAGCTAGGTGATAAAAGTTGGATAGTACGGATTGTCCTTTCTGATGGAAGGGTAATCGTACATACAAACAAGATACTGCAAAGGTTAGAGAAATTGGTGAAAGAGAGATATGGACATCTCTCTAACCTCATCATCTAAAGGAGAAAACAGATGCGATGGTATCTTGGACATGTTTCTGGTAAAACAGAACCGTTTCGTGCAGCTTCAACCCCAACTACAGAATCACATGGACATCTGTACAACGGTGTGACTGGACCATTCCGAACAAAGCGTGGATGCCAGTTCATGCACGTTTTTGGAAGAAACAATCCTCATTGTTTGACTGTCTCTGATGCAGAGCGGTTGGCAAAGGAGTATGTCAATGGCAAGGGTCGATAATATACTCAGACTTAGTAATGAGTCATACGTTAACAGATTTGTCCAGCTTGTAGAAGGGCAGACTTTCTATAACTTCCATGTAGAAGTTTGTCCTGTTGATGGTGAGTTTCAAATAAATGTAATCTCTAATCGAGAGAAGACATCTTTCCGTGAATTGCAAGGTGCTTTGTTAAGTTTTCTTGCATTTAAGACAATCTCATTGGGGAATTGACATGAATTACATTTGGCAGGTATATGGAAGTCAACCTCTAAATCGTGTAGACTTGATTAAGGAAATCAGGGTAAACACAAGCAACAAAGATGAATCAGAAACCTTATTTTATCTCTTTTCTAAGGGATATAAGTATGCAACTGTTACTAAGCAAACACTTAATAATGATGGTCATGTGATTGCTGAACAAACAACAAGATTCAACGAATCAGCAGACATCTAACTAGCACTACAAGGAGAAAGACATGAACCCACGATTTGAGTACAACAAGATCATCCTTACGATCATGAGTAAAGAAAAGCATATGACTTGGGAACTTCTGAAAAAGAAGTATCCTGCTGAATATGCCCGTCTTCAACAGTTGAAGACATCAAAGTAATATCAATGGACTTGTAGCTCAATTGGCAGAGCAAGAGACTTTTAATCTCTGGGTTCAGGGTTCAAGTCCCTGCGGGTCCACTATATGACTTATCAGAGAGTCATATTTCTTAAAAGGAGATTGCTATGAGAACTGTATCGAAAAAGCAGTTTGGTGAGTTTATTCAATCTCTTGCAATAAATGGAACTCCAGTTACCGGAACAAACATTGCAATCATGCAATATGTTAAAAATGGTAAATTGGTGGCTCAATCAATTTACCGTAGGGGACAAACTCCTGTTTATCAATTAGCTATTGACTAGACATCTACTGAACAGTTAGAAACCTAGGAAGTGGTCTTCAGGCTTGACCTGTAAGATACAGATTTCACTGACAGCTAGGCGACAGATGTTAGCTGACATTTGTCTAGGTGAACAAAAGGTGTAGCAACCAAGCCACTTCTATTTTCTTTCACTAGGAGAAGACTGATGACTGCATCATGGGCATTGAAGCGTTTGTTGATGGCAGAGATTGCGAATGAAGCTGATGGCGGGGTTTCACCTGCTACACTTGATTCAGCATACGATTCATTAGCTTCTGGTTATGAACCACATGAAGGGTTTCCAGCAGAAGAAGTAAGGCAAGAACTTCTATCCTTCCTCAAGAAGTATAAGAATGCTTATGCTTCTCAATTTGTCACCGAAGCTGATTGGTTACGCCGATCAAAAGAATCTTATGTGACGACATCTGTTTAAGTGAGTTCCTTTCGGGGGAGGACTGCTAACTCCCCTTTTTCTTAGAACATCTACAGGAGATAGCCATGAAGACTGTTCACATCAAGAAAGATGATCGTTTCGCTCCTATCGTAATCAAACCTACCATTGGTCCTGCTGGACATCAACGCACCACTATCGGTACAGGTGTTCACAAAGACAAACGCCGCAAGGCACGTTCTACTGAACGTGTTCTCCTTTCAAAGGGGTGGTGACATCTGTGTAGCCTTACCTCAAGGAGCTTGTTATGTGTATTCAAGAGCGAGAAGAGATTGATTACCAAATGGGCATGGCTACAGAATATCAAAATGCGTTTGCCTTGTCTCAACTAGAACGTAAAACAGATGATTGAGTAAAGATCAAACAACTGGTAGATCAAGGATTCGCCGTTGTTTATCATGAAGTGGAAGATTGTTGTCCAATGACTGATGCATTCCTTGGTATGTCAAGGTTCTATCTGTCTCATTGGGCTACAAAAGAAGAAGCTTTTGCTAATTGTGGTGAAGGCGATATGGTTGAATATCTCTCACCCAAAGACATCGTTGAAGTGGAAGAATCAGAACTTCCCTTCTAGGAGTTAGCATGTCAAAGTTCCATCTTAAAAACGGTGATCTTACTGTTTATGCTCTGGCATGTGGTTATATGCAAAAGCATTCAGCTAATAACATTGAAACAACTCTTTATCATGAGGGTTGTTTGTTCCATGTAAGAAGCTACAACTTTGTGGAACACAAACGCATTGCATGGGAAAGTTTTGAAAGCATTGGCGAAGCAAGAAAAGAATATCGACGACAGTGTAAGAATGCTACCATCAATATGGAAAAGCTGGTGCAAGAGTATATCAACTGCGGAGGGGTTTTTTGTCCATTTTGTCAATCTAATGAGCTTTCAACACATAATGTTGAGTTTAATGAAGGTGTAGCTACGCAAGACGTTTCTTGTAATGACTGCCAAAAACATTGGACCGATACCTACACACTTTTAAGTGTCCAATGTCGCACTGGATTTTGAAAAGTGTCAGATTGTAATTCCCTTACCTAAAGGCTATCAAATGCGATATCTGATTGCAATTATAACTATTGTAATTCTGATGCTATTGAGCATTGGAGTTTATAAATCAGAAGTTCTGCCAAAAGAATGGCAAGAAGACATCAATTTGTTTGTTGTCGAGTTCAACCATGTTGTGATACATGGGTCGATAACTGAGCCACAAAAGAAACTGGGTGATCCTCAGTGGTGGCAATCAATTCTGGAGATTGATGATGTATCTGATGAAGTATCGACGGGTTCACGTTTTTAACAAAAACTGTATCCATCACAACGCTACAACCAATGAAGAAAAAACGCTTGTGATGGAAGCTGAAATGGAAGTCAATAGCCATGAACATGCTATTGAATTGTTGAAGAGGTGGAATTCTACACCTTGTTGGCACTATGCCTTAGTTGATATTGTCAGAAGCTAAGTGATACTGCATATCTTTTTATATCGGAGTGATTAACTGGTATAAAGAGAGGTTCAGCCTTAATCAAACTAGACTACATGGACATCTGAAAGTTTCATAGGGTCACACACCCGATTGAAATGGACATTTGAAAGTGTTATGCGGTTTTCACCGTCTTAAGGAGATAGACATGGAACGTATCAAGAAGCGTGGTTATGGTAGTATTAAACTCAATGGTAGAACTTTCTACCTTGAAAAAGAAGGTGATGTGTGGATAGGTTGGTATCATGGTGGTGATGACGACATCACTGAAGGTGCAACACCTGAACAAGTGATCGAAGAAGCACAATGAACAAAACATTTAAAATCTATGAAGGTACTGTGCAATGTTATGTGGCAAGGTGTAAACCTTTCTACATGAAACATTTCGGTAGACCAGAATATGACAGGACTAAACCAGTTCTGTCTGATCGAATCAGACATCAAGCACACCCTGTAGTTGATGGCTTGAACAATGGAACACTAACCATTGAAGAAGCTGAGAAACAACTAGACAAAATCTGGTAAAGGAGATACACATGACTTGGAAAAAAGTAGAAGATGAAAATGTTCGACATCTTTGGCGATGCAACGATCCTTGTGAAGAAGGATGTGACGAAGAAGTTGAAGTCACACCTGATTGGTATGAAAACAATGGAACACCAGTTTGTTCAAACTGTGATTGTGATATGAACTATCTTCGTACAGAGGTTAAGTCATGAAGTTATCAGAAGCGTCTCTCAAGTCATTCTATCTTGAATGGGTAAATGATTGGATAACAGTTGATGCAATGGCAAGTTACTACGGATTGTCCATTAGAGAATGTAGCAAACGGATTGCAAAAGGAAGAGAATTGCATCACAATCAGTTCGATGACTACAATGTTTAGACATCGCAACCAGAACCACAGGAGACACCAATGTATCAAGTTGTAAACGGTACGTCATACGATTCACGTACACCAAAACAAATTGTTGATATTCTCGAACGGTATCGAGAGAATCGACAATTCATTATTCTTCACTATGGCGATACCGAAACTGGTAAAGACTGGCTTGAAGAACATGATGTAAGAGGTAGAATTGGTCGATCTGGTGGAACTGAAAAAGTTCCACTAATGGTCGAATCTGGTCAGATTGGTGGACCACAACTGCTTGACCATTGTATTGTTCGTATCAGAACACATGGAAAAGAGTTGTACAGACATCCATTGTACCATACTGGCACTGTCGAAGTCAAAGACAAAGAAGTGCTGGTAAATGGGCAAGTTCATGCAAGGTTCAAGACTAATCGTCAAGCCTTGTCATGGAAGAAACGTATGGGACTCTAGGAGATACACAGATGGAAAACACACTTTACATTCCCGCAACTGGCAAGTACAATGGCTTGGCAATCAACGTCAACCATAGTAAACATGATAAAGCAGTAGTAGCTTATGGCTATCCTGCCGTATTGTCAACAAATTCACCACAAATTGTTCTAATCCAGACATCAAAGCGTATTGCAGATATGCCACGCCTGAACCGTGCCAAGCTGGAAAAGATTCGTGAAACTTTCTTTAACGAAGCTATGAATCGAACTGGTGCTGGTGGTGAGTTTCTTCGTGGACTTGCGACATCGCATAACCTATCTCTCGAAGGAGGAGGTAGCAATGAAACGTCATGTGAAAGTTCCGTGCTTTGATCCTTATCTGATCTATGATAAACTAGGTCAGATGAAAGATGAAGTAGTCTACGTTTCCTTCAAGGTGGGGAAACGTAGAAAGATCAAACGTGTTCGATTCTTCCATCTTGGGTATCAGACATCATGTGAATGCTGTGGACCAAGACTGGTTGGACATTACCGAATGGGTGGTAAAGAACACACTTACGGATATTGAACAATGCTACCCGATTGGAAAGCTTATCTTATTCTAAAAGAATGGGAACTACCTTCTAATCGTGTAGAAGTTATTGTCAAAGGAATGAGAAGAGCCTATCTTGTAAGAGACATCAACTCAAAGAGGTGGATAGCAGAGTACCAGTCGGCAACTGGTGACTATATCCTCAAATCTTTTGGGGGAGAAGAATGAAAATCTCACGCAACCTGAACAAGCTACTTACTATTGCTGTAAATCAACAAATAAAATATCATAACGGTGATGAAAATGATGCTGATGCTGCAATCAGCACATTTGAAAAGGCTGTACGAAAGGAATATCCAGAATCCAATATCCGTTGGCCTGGTTTATATCCTCAAATTCAAATCGAAGGTGTTTGGCACGACATCAGTTAGACTCTACCACAAAGGAGAAAGACATGAACGCTACTGAGCGTCGTATCATTGAATCTGTGATTGATCTTGCACTGAGTAAAGGTTACAGTATTACTGTAATTGATGACTTCGATGGGTGTGGCGATAAAGTAATCGTCAACTCAACATCAAAGGCAGATGTATTGAAAGTAATGGGAACAACTGGTGGTGATCGTCTTTACTTCAGTAATGGTGGTGGATGGGTATCATTCATCTATGGAAATGATGAAGATGTTCTTTCAAATGGTTCAGCAAAAGCTGAATGGGTATGGGAAATAATCAAGTAGACATCTATTCAAACGCATAAGGGGAAGATGACTTCCCCTAAACCAAAGGGGATGGATATGAAGATTGCACAACGGGACTTGCTGATTGCCACAACCATTGCTGAAGATGTGCTTGGTTGGGAGTGGAAGACTGGTGGTTGGTACAACGGGGAAGAGTTCCAAACGGATTACTTCGACCCTATGAATGATCCAAAGCAAGTTGACCAAATCCTCAAGTCGGGGTTAGACATCAAATTGAAGGAAGAGAATGGAACGTGGACAGCCACTGCCCCAAATACCGATAAGGAAACAACTGGTATCAATGATGATACTCTTATTGCAACTGGTTCCAAAATGGAATTCGCCCTGTGCTTCCTTCTCTGTATGATGGTTGGCGACAACCCAACTAATTGGAAGTAATCTCCTGTGGTGCAGGGGGAGGAATGCAAACTCCCCCTTTTTTGAGGTACACACATGCGACTTGTATCCAAATGGGTCAACTTCAACGGCAAAGAGAAGTTGACCCTTGCCGAAGTCATAGAAGATTTAGGTAATCGGCTAATTGTTGAATTCACCCATGATGGAGTTGTCTTTCGTGGTTGTTGGTTGGTAGATAACCTTGTGGATGACATCAAGTAACTACCAAGGAGACTGATATGAAGCTTAACCAACTCGCTGTATTCTTTCACGGACAACTTGTAGCCAATGTTTCGTCGCCAACCCAACTAGTGATGTACATGGGATATGTCCCTTATGAAGTTCGTCAGTACATGAGAACCTTCATGGAAGGGTTGACCAAAACACAAAAGATCAATGAATGGTCTTGGGAATGGAAAAAGTAGTATCTCCTGTGGTGGGATGCAGGGAGAGGAATGCAAACTCTCCCTGACATCTGTCTAACTTTATCACAAAGGAGACTGATATGATTCGCTACTTGGAAGATGTTCATCCAACCGCAACCTTTGAAAAGAAGCTAGTTCCAAGGAGAGGCTTCCTTCAACTCGCACCTGGGCAAGGTAGTGACGGGTATGGAATGAAAATCTCTACCGATTACCTTGCCAAAGTAAACAATAAAACTTATCGTGTCTACGCAACTTGTATTAGCAACCTTTCTTCTTGCTGGGTACAAGTTGCTGGTGAACAACTGTTTCTGCGGTCTACTGACATCTAGGAATACACATGTTCACACCAAAGCCACAAGCTGTTTTAGCAATAATAAACCCGCTGTTCATTCAGCGGGGGTATTATGACGAATTCTTCTATAACTGGAATACCTTCGTAGAAGACATCGGCACAACAGAAACAACCCGCCTTCACTCCATACAGGTGACATATGATTGTTAAAGTATTTCTGTTCGCTTTCGGTAACGGTGCTGTAAGGGAAGTAGAAATTCCCGACAACGAATGGGAAGAAGCAACAACCACAGAACACAAGCTCGATGCAGTGTTCCATTGGGGACAAAATGATTTTCAACCAAAGCCTTTCCCATCTGTCTCTGTAGGTGATGTGATCGAATTGAATGGGAAATATCATATGGTTGAAATTATCGGTTTCAGACAATTGAGTAACGATGAGTTACCGCTGTTGACATCTAACTAACTCCATCACAAGGAGAACGAAAGATGGTAAAGCTCACTCTCACAACGACATACGAAGAACCAATTGTCCTTCATGGTGAAGGCAGGAATCTTCTCCAAGCCTTGGCTGCTCTCGACAATAACTTGTTTGAGTTCGCAACAACCAAAATAGAAGATGACCTTGCCATAGATTGGTCAGATATGTTTGATAAGCTCTCTTCTGGAGAACCATATCATAGAGTTTGTTTCTCAACTCCTGAAGAAAACTTCATTATCGAAGTGGAGTTCGTAGACTAAAGACATCTGTTCACTTTTATCACTCAAAGGAGATAGAACGATGCGATGCATTGACTTCCCCTGCTGTGGACACGAAGCTGGTTGCTGCCCCGATTTCGATGCAGCAGGTAATCAACTCAACATGCGATGCACTTGTGGTGCTGTCCTTCCTATCGACAATCGCTATTCCATCTGTGACGATTGTATGGATGGTGGTGATGATAACGATGGAATGGAATATGAACCAGAATTTGACGAATCAATGGATGGTGATTTCGATAGCGGAATGGCTTCCGCTGGTTTCGGGACAGATGAAGATTACAACCATTACGAATACGATACCGACTTTGGATATGAAGGATAGTTCTCCTGTGGTGCAGGGGAAGGAGTGCAAACTCCCCTTTTAATATTTAATCTCATTCTTTCGTTGGGCTGTGTAGCTTTTCCTATGGAATTCGTATTCTCTACAATACGATGAAAATAGGAGATGAATGGTAGAGCGTTCACTTAACTATCTCACGATAGACGAAAGGATGAGATTAGACATCTATATCCTCATACCACAATGGAGATACACATGTACCGAGTCAAAATCCTTGAAGCGTTTGGTCCATTTTGCGGTATGGGCGGTTTCGGCACAATGGTAGGCATTGGTATGTCCAAATCCGTCAAGAAAGCCATTACCTTAGCAAAGGCTAACTTCAAAGGAACCGAAGGTGGTGGTGTACCTATCCATTATGAATTCACCATTCATAAAGACAACAAACTAATCCTTCTACGATACTAAGACATCTGTTCATCATCACCCCAAAGGAGCTACAGATGAAGACGAAGAAGATCACTCGCACGATTGATTGTGAAGTCACTGCCAACCAATTGATAGAGACGTTCATTAATGGCAATCGGAAAGATGCCATTAATGCTCTCAAAAATGACCATCCTGGTCTTACCGCTCTCTTTTTCTATATCGCATGCCGCAAGCTGCCTGTGTCTGATATGAATTGGATCACCAATAGTTTGATCGAAGATCGAATGGAGCTTGCTCAGTCGTACTCTCACAACTCCTGCTACCTTTGTCGATGCTGACTACAAAGGTAGACATCTGTTCATCATCACACAAACCAAGGAGACTGACAATGTTGCACATCGTGAAGCAAGAACACAAAGAGGAAATGGTTGATGCGAAGCCAGTGAGCTACTTCCCCAAATTAGGAACTACTGGAGAAGTAGTAGGTTTCGGTAAACTGAGTTCTACCTACATTCGTGTTCTCTTCAATTACGATGCCTGTTTGTACCCACAGACATCATGGAAGCTGACGATGAATGCATCTACTGGCAAGATGAACCTCACCCCACCAAAGAAGTTTATTCCTGCTACTCTCACAACTCCTGCTACTTTTGTCGATGCTGATTACAACGGTAGCAGTAAGAAGTCTTCAGGACAGAAGACATCTGAAGAAATGGCAACAGAACTCAAACGACAAGGATTTCCAGATGATTTCTGCATACGTCTCTTTCAAACTCTGCAAGATGGTCTGGAGGCTTTCCAAGCAGAAATGGCTGAAGCAGCAGTAAAGGCTGCTGATAAGAAAGCCAAGAAAGCTGAAAGAGAAGCAAAGAAAGCCGCTAAGAAAGCTGCTTAATCGAATTGTAGGGGGACAAACTCCGACAATAAAGGTTGTCCAAGCAGACGGGCTTGGACGTAAAACTGTCAAAACAGTAACCTATTATATAAGTTTGTCACTTGCTTGGATACCATATGTGCTTTGCGTCCACAAAGTACATACCAGCAAGTAGTATAAAGGACAAGCCCCAAATCATACTGGCATGCTATGATGCAAGGTTAAAATAAAGGTAAGTATGCAAGAGTTCTCTACTCTGAAGAGGGTACTTCAGAATAGAGAACTCGGTACTTTTTTGACATCTGTAAATCATCAAGGAGATAAACAGATGTACAAGCTAACTCTCACCAAAGATGAAAGAGCAGCGTTTGATTGGGTAGGCGATAGGTACAATACTGGCGATATTGTATCATCACTACTAATTGGATGCATGCCAGAAGGAAAAGAATGGGATGATGATGGTGACATCACATTCATCATACCTGAACATGTGGCATGGTCAATCAAGGAATGTCGAGACGAAGAATCAGGTTGGCCTTGCTTCGATGACAATCTCACCACAAAGATGGAAGAACTAGTCTTTTCCATCGTCTAGGAGAATCGCTATGTTTCGCAAGTTTGAACCTCTTGTCCTACTCACACTACGACAGTTTACGTTCAAAGACATGTTGGAAGATAGGGATTTCACTACCTTGCCTATCACTTGGCAAGGTACTCCAGACAATGCAAAGCAATATGCCGAATCTTCTGGCTATCAATGGAAAACTCATCAATCCTTTATCTTTGGTGGCTATTGGTGGAATCCAAATACTCATGATGTAATGCTGCCAGTGTGACATCTGATAGTCCTTATCAAGGAGATAAACACATGTGGGCAATACAAGCAACTCGCAAAGTGAAAGTAGAACAATGGGAATCATTCGTGCATCTTCCCTTGTTCTATCTGGATGAAACAATACAAGGCATTAAAGATGCCGCTCACGCTGAACAAATTGTGAGAACTATCATCCCCGATGCCTACTCAGTCTCTTGTACTAAGGTATGACATCATGAAAACAGCATGGCGACCGCTGGCAATGTTCTCTACCATTGCTGGCGGTTTCTTCTCCATCTTCTTCCTGTTCCATTCCCTATGGATAGGAGCAATTACTTTCGCCTTATTAGCTATTTGTTCAGCAATAGGGTACAAATACCTACCAGACATCAGTTAACTCCTACCACAAAGGAGATTCAAATGGAACCTGTAACTGATAACGTCACAACGAAACGAATGGCAGCGGTTGAAGCCCTCTGCCAACCCCTGAAGTCTCTTGTTCCTTACTGCCGCATCGAATGCGATGACAACCTCATGAGTTCTGTTTGGATTCATGGTTCATATGATCCAAAGGAAACTTGGTCATATGGGATTTACCAGAATAGTAATTACTTTCAATTCTCTATCACTCCAGCAAAGGGTCAACGATACTACAACGGTGGCGATGTAACCGTAGAGTATTGCTCTGGAAGTGTGAGAAGGAAATTCAGAAAATACACTGCTTCACCTGAAAAGGTTGTAGCCAAAATCAAGGACTGGATGACATCTGTTTGACTTCATCACAAGGAGATGGACAAATGAAGTTCTCAAATCCACGTCGAATCGCTGAATTCACCGACTGGCCTATCGGTGGTTCAGCAAGAGGCAACTGTCGATTCTCAGTTGAAAGCAATAACAAAGGTGAACGTGTCAGTAGGACAACTACTGATAAGAATGGTAGATGGTGTAAACCAAAATACACTACCTACGGGCAAAAGTATGTCATCGTTGATGGGGATGATGGAAAGACCTATGTTATGTGCCTCAATAACTTAGGATTCATCAGTATCTATCGGCATGACTTTATGTCTGCTAATCCTTCCGCTCTCTTTGGAAGTGAACCAGAGTATAATGATACGCTGGCAATGATCAAATCAGTCTGACATCTAACTGTGATCATCAAGGAGAAATCAAGATGATCACAGTTAGCACTAACATGAAACTTGTGTCTTCCAACCATAATAGCACTAATGGTGCTGTACTGGAGGGATTAACTAAAGAAATACAAGTCATGTGCGGCGGCTTTGAAATGGACTTCTTAGTAAAGCCAAATACTGACTTTACTAAACCATTCAAAGTTTTTGATCTACATCAAATGTGCTTCTACATTGTTAGCCCACTGTGACATCTGCTGATATTCACCTAAACCGAATAACCTGAAACCTATAGGAGCTAATCATGAAGTAAATTTTCATAACTTTGTAAGGGATCAGACCTAGAGCAGTGATTGTGGTGCGTACAAGAGTTGTACTATCCTTTAAATCCGATCATGGGAGTTCTAGGTCTGATTTGGTTTGACATCTAACACAATTCAACGCAATGGAGAAAGAAAATGCCTGGTCAACCTGTTCAAACTCTGCAACAGTGTCAAGAAGACTTGGACATCCAAGACTACTTGCTCGAAGATGGAAGCCATTTTGAGTACAACCAAATGTTTGAATAAAACATCTGTCACCTTTCTCTAACTTTGGAACACTCATGTCAATCCTTCATAACCTTGTACTGATCGGCGTAATTGCAATTGCCTTTGCTTTCTTCGTTCCACCTATTAAGGGTAAGACAAAGAAAGCTGTGGAATGGACGAAAGAAAATGAAGCCGCATTGCAAGCAAAGCATCCACCAATTGCAAGCAATGAATTGAGAAAGTTTGGTTTCACTTATATGAAGTGACATCTATCTATCTCCATCACTGGAGATTGAACGATGAAACTCAAAGGTAACGTAAGAAAAGCCATTAACGACCGATTGTTTGATATTGTTAAGGGGATGCACGACGCTATTCCTCTTAACAATATCTCCAAACTCTTAGAAGAGTTTGGCTTGAAGATGGAAGAAGCTATTTTCTGTGGACGGGAAGGAAATACAACTAATGACATCTTCACCTTATCAGGAGAAGAAGTTGATGTATGGCTGGTATTAAACTGGCACAAGTTTGATACTGGACGTTACGAAGTTGTTGCTTATATCTCATAAGGGGCTACTGTCATACGAATGTGGGATGTGGCAGTCACCAAACAGAAAGGGCTTCACAAAGGAAAGCCCTTCTATACGGTTGTAAAGGACTTCATTGCATCGAATGGTAAACTACCTAAGACGGTAGTTCTACTAGATGCTCCCAATGAAGGACAATATATCGAATTCGGCAATTGTGAAAATGATACTTATTACAGTAGTTCGTATGAATACTGTCTAGCAGTTGTCAAAGACATCGGATAACTCCTACCTAAAGGAGATTCACAAATGCCTCAGTTCAGCCGGTTTGAAAACGGAAGTTATGTCCTTCACAAGATTAAAATCGGTGGTAAGGGTCATTACTCCGCTTGGTTCACTTCAATGGGAACCCTTGTAGATGCAGAACATAAAGTCAATGGAATTGTTCGTTCTGTTCCAAAACGAAACAAATCAGTATTAAATGATTTACAAATTATCGGGTGCCGTTATCGGTACGCAGCGTGACATCTGTTCACTACCATCACTAAGGAGACTGACTGATGGATGCAATCACCTTACAAGCAATCGCAATCGTCCAAGAGGACGTTGGTCTTGGAATCACTAACTCGGAAGACTTCCATGCGGCGGTTCAGCTTGAACGTCAACGAATCATCGAAATGGATAACCGAGAGTAACCGATAAAGACATCTGTCTATCTCCACCACAAAGGAGATAGACATGATTGATAGAATCGAAAGCATCACCTACCTCATGATATGGAACATCTTTTATGATGCTCTTGAAGTGGGTTGTCCACTTCTACGGGATCATAATGTAATCACGATGGATTATACGACATCGATCCATTAACATCACAAGGAGAATGACGATGCGGCACTCATACGAAGCTTTGGCGAAAGCCATGCCACAGAAAAAACAGATTCTTGTAAATGGTCAAGCTTGTTTGATCCGTGGCATTCAAATGGAAGATGGAAGTGGCGTTAACTATAACGTCACTGTCTTGTGGCGTGATAGTGGTAAGACGGAAACGATCTTTCTGCGATTGTACTAAGCGTTGACATCTGTTCATTGGCACCACTAAGGAGAAGAACGATGCGACGAGTAGTAAGCCCTGCTGATCTGTACACCTTATTCTTCAATGTTGTGAAGATCGACACTGATGAGGCAAGTGTAATTGCTTCATGTATCTTTGGTATACTGAAGATGAAGCACTTCAACCGCTAGACATCTGAAGTAGTGTACAAGAGACGCAACCCACAAGGAGAGATGAGATGTGGTATCAAGCTGAATGTTATGCTGATGGGGCTGGTGGTCGTCGATATTCGTGCATTGACTTCTTTTATCATGAGAATGGTGTTACTTGG
>WBZM01002348.1_pt1 | contig 16298 bp, 11 predicted proteins | sample 5204271 | NCBI WGS metagenome assembly WBZM01 (sample SAMN12344346, study PRJNA552823) | activated sludge metagenome | biome: Activated sludge suspended growth; feature: Nitrification reactor; material: Wastewater; isolation source: activated sludge from nitrification reactor of wastewater...
GCGAGGCCGAGTAGATCTGCGTGATCGCGAACGCCACGTTCATCGTGCCCAGCGTGACGATGAAGGGCGGCAGCTTGATGCGCGTGACCAGCAGCCCGTTGAGCAGCCCGAACAGGCTGGTCACGCCCACGCCGCACAGGATGGCCAGTGGCGCGGGCAGGCCGAAGTCCTGCGCGAACTTGGTCATCACGATGCTGCCCAGCGCCATCACCATGCCGCACGACAGGTCGATGCCGGCGGTCAGGATGATCAGCGTCTGGCCGATGGCGATCACGCCGACCACCATCACCTGCTGCAGGATCAGCGAGAAGTTTTCGCCGGTGAGGAAGCGCTCGGTGGTCGCGCCGAAGATCGCACAGGCGATCAGCAGCGCGATGAACGGGCCGAGCTGGCCGATGGGTGGCAGTTTCATGGTGTCGATCGGGCTCGCGTGACGGTGGTCCGAGCGGACGCCGCGGAACCGGCTCTGCCGGGCCGCTGGCGTCGCCCCCTCGGGGGAGCGGCGAAGCCGCTCCGGGGTTACTTGTTCCCCCAGCACAGCTCGGTGCCGGTCTTGACGTCCTTGCTGTCCACGCCGGGCATCGGCTTGGCCGCGATCAGCGTCACGCCGGTGTCGGTGTAGCCGCTGGGCTTCTTGCCGGTCTTCGCGTATTCGACGCCGGCCTCGACCCCCATCGCCGCCATCTTCAGCGGGTACTGCTGCGAGGTGGCGGCGATCACGCCGGCGCCCACGTCCTTGATGCCCTGGCAGCCGCCGTCGACCGACACGATGACCACGTTCTTCTCCTTGCCGGCCTTCTTCAGCGCGTTGTAGGCACCGGCCGCCGCGGGCTCGTTGATCGTGTAGACGAGGTTGACGTCGGGCGCCTTCTGCAGGCAGTTCTCCATCGCGGTCTGGCCCTTGGCGCGGTCGCCGAAGCTGTCGGCCATGCAGACCACCTCGGCGCTCTTTCCGAGCTCGTTGCTCCTCGCATCCGGCGCGGCCAGGCCGAAGCCCTTGAGGAAGCCGTTGTGGCGCTGCGCGCCGACCGGGTGGCCCGGGAACAGGTCGAGCGTGACGATCTTCGCCGGCTTGCCAGCCAGCGCGGCCTTCGCGTACTGGCCGATCAGCTCGCCGGCCTTGTAGTTGTCGGTGGCGAAGAGCGCGTCGGTGGCGTCCGCCGGGTCGGTGGGGCTGTCCAGCGCGATCACCAGCACGCCCTTCTCGCGCGCCTTCTTGATCGCCGGGATGATGGCTTTCGAGTCGCTCGGCGTGATCAGGATGGTCTTCGCGCCGGCCGCGATCATGTTCTCCATCGCGGTCACCTGGCCGGCGTTGTCGCCGTCGGCCTTGCCGGCGCCGGAGAGCAGCTTCGCGCCCTTGGCCTTGGCGGCCTCGGCGGCGCCTTCCTTCATCTTCACGAAGAAGGGGTTGGTCTCGGTCTTGGTGATCAGGCCGATCACCGGCTGTGCCTGGGCGTGGGCGGCGCCGGCAAACGCGATCAGGGTGGCGGCGGTCAGGGCGGTGGGGGCGAAGCGCATGGCGTGTCTCCTCGGTGGGGTGGTGTCGGTATGGCTTCAGTGTGGGCGACACCAATTAATAAATCAAGTTGATTGATTAATGGAAAACCCGGATGCGCCGGCCCGCCGGCCGCGGGATGCTCGCGCCCGGATTCCAAGGAGAAGTCGATGTTCGTGGTCTGCGGCGAGGCGCTGTTCGACGTGTTCGCCACCGGCGAGACGCCCACCGGGCTGGCGATGGATGCCCGCATCGGCGGCTCGCCCTTCAACGTGGCCGTGGGCCTGGCGCGGCTGGGCCAGCCGGTGGCCTTCCTGTCGCAGGTGTCGCGCGGCTTCCTCGGCGAGCGGCTGATGCGCGCACTCGTCGCCGAGGGTGTCGACACCCGTACCGTGCAGCGCTCCGACGCCCCCACCACGCTGAGCCTGATCGGCGTGGACGGGCGCGGGGTGCCGGCCTACTCCTTCTACGGCGAAGGCTGCGCCGACCGTCTGCTCGACGCCGCCGCGCTCGACGCGCTCCCGACGGGCGTGAAGGCGATCCACTTCGGCTCCTATGCCACGGTGGTGGGTCGCACTGCCGAGACGCAGCGGCGGCTGGTCGAGCGCGCGCAGGGCCGCGCGCTGGTGGCCTACGACCCGAACATCCGCCTCAACGTCGAACCGCGGCTCGAGGTCTGGCGCGCGCACGTCGAGTGGATGCTGCCGCGCACGCAGCTGCTCAAGGTGAGCGACGAAGACCTCGGGCTGGTGTGGCCCGGCCTCGCGCCGGAGGCGTTCGCGGCGCGCGCGCTGGCGCAGGGCGTGGCGCTGGTCGTGGTGACGCGCGGCGGCGAGGGCGCCCTGGGCTGGACGGCCTCGGCGCAGGTCACCGCGGCACCGGTGAAGGTGACCGTGGTCGACACCGTCGGCGCCGGCGACACCTTCCAGGCGGCGCTGCTGACCTGGCTGGCGGAGCGCGAAGCGCTCGAGGCCGGAGCGCTCGGCGCGCTGACGCCCGAACCGCTGGCCGACGCCCTCGCCTTCGCGGCACGCGCTGCGGCGATCACCTGCTCCCGCCGCGGCGCCGACATGCCGCGCCGCGCAGAGGTGTAGCCACTCTCGCGCCACGAATCTCGCGGGCGGCCGGAGCCATACTCGCCGCCCATGTCGACCGCGGTGTTCCTCAAGCTCGTGGCCATCTTCGTGGTGGTGGCGCTCGGCTGGGTGGTGGGCAAGGCCGGCTGGCTGGGGCCCAACGAGCACACCAGCGACCCGGCGCGCACGCTGTCGAGCGCGGCGTACTACATCTTCGTGCCGGCGCTGCTGTTCCGCACCACGGCGCGCATCGACCTCCCCGCCATGCCCTGGGGCACCGTGATCGCGTTCTTCGTGCCGGTGCTGGTGCTGCTGGGGGTGGTCTACGCCTGGGAGCGCCGCACGCACCGCGAGCGCGGCCTGCCGACCGCGGCACCCAGCGTGCGCGCGATCTCGGCCACCTTCGGCAACTCGGTGCAGGTGGGCATCCCGATGGCGGCGGCGCTGTTCGGCGAGGCCGGCCTCGCGATCCACGTGGCGCTGGTGAGCCTGCATGCGCTGACGCTGCTGACGGTGCTGACCGCGCTGGTGGAACTCGACCTATCGCGCGAGCGCCGCACGCTCGGCCACTCCAACGCGCACCTGTTCGCCACGCTCGGTCGCACGATGCGCAACACCATCATCCACCCGGTGGTTCTGCCGGTGCTCGCCGGGCTGGCGTGGAACCTCGCCGGCGTAGCGCTGCCGGCGATCGCCGACGAGATCCTCGCCACGCTGGCGCAGGCGGTGGTGCCGCTGTGCCTGGTGCTGATCGGCATGTCGCTGGCCTACTACGGCGTGAAGGGCGCGGCGCGCGGCGCGGTGGCGATCACGCTGCTCAAGCTGTTCGTGCTGCCCTCGCTGGTGCTGGCCGCGGCGCACTGGGGCTTTGGCCTCACCGGCCTGCCGCTGGCCGTCGTGGTGATGATGGCGGCGCTGCCGGTGGGCAGCAACGCGCTGATCTTCTCGCAGCGCTACGCGGCGCTGGAGGCGGAGGCAACGGCCGCGATCGTGTTCTCCACCGTCGCATTCGTGGCGAGCGCCGCGTTCTGGCTCGCCATCCTGGCGTGGCTGGCATGACGCATCCGGGATAATCGACCGATGACCTCCGCCGACCTGCAAGCCACCATCGCGCACATGGGCGTGGCCGCGCGCGCGGCCTCCACCGGGATGGCGCGCGCCTCCACGGCCGCGAAGAACGCCGCGCTGCTGGCGCTGGCCCGCCGCCTGCGCGAGGGCGTCGCCGAGCTGCAGCAGGCCAACCACCACGACCTCGCGGCCGCGCGCAGCGCTGGCCTGGCCGAGCCGATGGTCGACCGCCTGAAGCTCACCGAGAAGGTGATCGCCACCGTCGCCGAGGGCTGCGAGCAGATCGCCGCGATGCCCGACCCGATCGGCGAGATCACCAACGTGCGGCGCCGCCCGAGCGGCATCAGCGTCGGCCAGATGCGCGTGCCGCTGGGCGTGTTCGGCATGATCTACGAGAGCCGGCCGAACGTGACCATCGAGGCCGCGTCGCTGGCCATCAAGAGCGGCAACGCCTGCATCCTGCGCGGCGGCTCGGAGGCGATCCACTCCAACCTCGCGCTGTGGAAGCTGGTGCAGGCTTCGCTCGCCGAGGCCGGCCTGCCGCCCGACGCGGTGCAGTTGGTGCAGACCACCGACCGCGCCGCGGTCGGCCACCTGATCGCCGCACCGGAGGCGGTGGACGTGATCATCCCGCGCGGCGGCAAGGGACTGATCGAGCGCATCAGCCGCGAGGCACGCGTGCCGGTGATCAAGCATCTCGACGGCAACTGCCACGTCTACGTCGACTCTAGCGCCGACCTCGAACTCGCGGTCAAGGTCACCGACAACGCCAAGACGCAGAAGTACAGCCCCTGCAACGCGGCCGAGTCGCTGCTCGTGCACGAGGCCATCGCCGGCGCGTTCCTGCCGCGCATCGGCGCGGTGTTCGCCGCCAAGGGCGTGGAGATGCGCGTGGAGCCGAAGGCCCGGGCGCATCTCGCTGCCGTGCCGGGTGCGACGCTCGCCGAGGCGAGCGAGGCCGACTGGAGCGAGGAGTACCTCGCCCCCGTCATCAGCGTGAAGGTGGTGGGCTCGCTCGACGAGGCGATCGCGCATATCAACCGCTACGGCTCGCACCACACCGACGCCATCCTCACCGACAGCCACGCCAACGCGATGCGCTTCCTGCGCGAGGTCGATTCGGCCAGCGTGATGGTCAACGCCAGCACGCGCTTCGCCGACGGCTTCGAGTACGGCCTGGGCGCGGAGATCGGCATCAGCACCGACAAGTTCCACGCACGCGGGCCGGTCGGCCTGGAGGGACTCACCTCGATGAAGTGGGTGGTGCTCGGCCAGGGCGAGATCCGCACCTGAGACGGCGCAGGCATGAAGGACGAGCGCCGCGCCCTCGTGCTGTTCTCCGGCGGTCAGGACTCGACCGTCTGCCTCGCCTGGGCGCTGAACCGCTTCCGCCACGTCGAGACCATCGGCTTCGACTACGGCCAGCGCCACGAAGTCGAGCTCGAGTGCCGGCAGAAGGTGCGCGACGAAATCCGCACCCAGTTCCCGAAGTGGGGCAAGCGCCTCGGCGACGACCACCTGCTCGACCTCGCGCTGCTCGGCCAGATCTCCGACACCGCGCTCACTCAGCAGCGCGAGATCGAGATGACCGACAGCGGCCTGCCCAACACCTTCGTGCCGGGCCGCAACCTGCTGTTCCTCACCTTCGCTGCCACGGTGGCCTACCGGCGCGGGCTGAACGTGCTGGTGGGCGGCATGTGCGAGACCGATTTCTCCGGCTACCCCGACTGCCGCGACAACACGCTCAAGGCCCTGCAGGTGGCGCTCAGCCTCGGCCTGGATGCGCCGATGACGATCGAGACGCCGCTGATGTGGTACGACAAGGCCCAGACCTGGTCGCTCACCGAGCGTCTGGGCGGCGAGGCGCTGATCGACCTGGTGGCCGAGCACACCCACACCTGCTACATGGGCGACCGCTCGCGCCGCCACGAGTGGGGCTACGGCTGCGGCCTGTGCCCGGCCTGCGACTTGCGCCGCGCGGGCTACAACGCCTGGGTACACGCCTGAAGGCCGCTGCCGGGCACCGCGGCCGATGAGCATGCAGAGCTGGGGTCTCCTCGCCGCGGCGGCGGTGCTGCTGTTCTGGACGGTCGGCGCCTACAACCGGCTGGTCGGCCTCCGCAACCGCCTGATGCGCGCAATGACGGCGGTGGACGAGCAGTTCCGGATGCGCCAGGCCGTTCTGGCGCGCTGGGTCGAGGGGCTCGCCGAACAGGCCGACCCGCAGGCGCTGGCCGCGCTCGGCGCCGCCTGCCAGCAGGCCGAGACGGCCTGCGCCCATGCCCGGGCGCAGCCGGCGCGGGCCGGCGCGGTGGTGAGCCTGCGGCTGGCCGAGGACATCCTGGCGCAGGCGCGCGCGGCGCTGCGCCCCAGTGGCGATGCGCTCAGCGCCGAGCTGGCCGAAGCCGACACCGGGCTGGCCTTCGCGCGCCGCCACTTCAACGAAACGGCGCAGGTGTACAACCTGGCCGTGTCGCAGTTCCCGACCTGGCTCATCGCCGGCCTGTTCGGATTCCGAAAGGCCGGCACACTCTGAAGATGGCCGAAGCCCGCATCATGACCGGCAAGGTGACCCCCGCCCTCTCCGGCCCGGCGCTGCCCGATGCCGAGGTGGAGGCCATGGAGCGCCTCGATCGCGTGCGCGGCGTGGCCGGCATGAAGGCGGCGCTGCTGGCGCTGCTGCTCTCGCCGGCGCTGCCGAGCCGCGTGCGGATCTGGCGCGAAGAGACCGCGTTGCTGCCCGATGCCGAGACGATCCGCAGCGACGTCGAGCGGCTCGGGCCGAGCACCCGCGTGCCCTGGTTCGAGCTGCTGCTGGCGCGAATGGGCGCCTCGCCGCTCGCCGAGCGCCAGGCGCTGCTGCGTTCGGCGCGCCGCGTGCTGGGGCCGCCCGGGCAGCCGATCGACCGGCTGCTGTGGCTGGCCATGCGCCGCCAGTTCGGCGAGCACCCCGACACCCACACCCAGGGCCTGCCCGAGCCGGACGTCTCCCGCCTGACCATCGCCGAGGTGTTGCACGTGGCGCACTTCAGCGCCCACCTCGCCCGCATGGTGCCCAGCAGCCGGCCCGAGCAGGGCCAGGCCTGGTACCAGGTGGTGATGTCGCGCTGGCTCAAGCCCGCCGAGACGCCGCCCTGGCAGCGGCCCGACGTCGATGCGCTGGTGCATGCGCTCAACGGCCTGCAGCTGATGTCGTGGATGCAGCGGCCACAGGTGGTGCGCACCTGGGTGGCCGCCGCCAAGCAGATCACGCCGGGCCTGCTCGATCCGGGTGCGGCCGATGCGCTGCGCCTCAGCTCGCTGCTGCTCGATTCACCGATGCCGCCCGACCTGGCGCGGCAGTACGCCGAGATCGACCCCGACTGAGGCCGCCGCCCCGGCTCAGAGCCGCCGGTGCGTCAGTGCCGGCAGCTGCTGGCGCACCGCGGCGAGATGGGCCGCATCGAGATCGGCGATCACCACCCCCTCGCCTTCGGGCCGCACTGCCAGCACCTCGCCCCACGGCCCGACGATCATGCTGTGGCCCCAGGTGCGGCGGCCGTTCTCGTGCACGCCGCCCTGCGCCGGCGCGATCACGTAGCACTGGTTCTCGACCGCGCGCGCGCGCAGCAGCATCTCCCAGTGCGCCTGGCCGGTGGTGTGGGTGAAGGCCGCGGGCACGCAGATCAGGTCGCAGGGCGTGGCGGTGAGCGCGCGGTAGAGCTCAGGGAAACGCAGGTCGTAGCAGACGCTCAGGCCGACGCGCAGGCCGGCCGCCTCGCAGGCCACCGGCTCGGTGCCGGCGAGGATGGCGCGGCCCTCGTCGTAGCTCTCGCGCGTGCCGCCGCTGGCCCGCTCGAAGCGGAACAGGTGGATCTTGTCGTAGCGCGCCGTGAGCGAGCCGTCGGGCGCGTAGACGCAGCAGCTGTTGAGCACGCGCTGCGGATCCGGGCTCGAGAGAGGCAGCGTGCCGCCCACCACCCACACGCCGTGGCGGGTGGCCGCCTCGGCGAGCATGGCCTGGATCGGGCCGCGGCCTGGCGCCTCGGCGATCTCGAGCTTGTCGGCATCGGCGCGGCCCATGAAGCAGAAGTACTCGGGCAGCGCGACGAGCCGCGCCCCCCGCTCGACCGCCTGCGAGATCAGGCGACGGGCGGCATCGAGGTTGGCCTCGAGCGAGGTGCCCGAGACCATCTGCACGGCGGCGATCTTCATGGCGCGAGCCTACTGCAGGTTGCTGCGCGGCGCCGAGGCCGGCGACGATGCCGGCACGTCGATCTCGGGCACCGGCGCGTCGGGCTTGCGCTCGACCTTCTCGACCTTCGGGTCGTCCCAGGAGCCGCTGACGTGGAATTCGCGCGTGCCCGCGGCGGTGAGCGGCCGGCGCAGGAACACCTGCGCGAGAAAAGTGCCCAGGCCCACCGCCGGGTTGATCGCGGCATAGGCGAGCGAGGCGGTGCCGGCGTTGATCTCCGGCACCACGATCACGCGCAGGTCCTGCGTCTCGCGCGCGATGTCTGCCTGGCCTTCCATCAGCACGGCCGCCTGCACGCCGCGCATGCGCAGGTTGTTGGTGCTCGCCACGCCCTGCGCGATCTTCAGGTCACCGCTGAGCGCATCGAAGGCAAAGCCTTCCTGGAACACGTCGCGGAAGTCGAGCACCAGGCGGCGCGGCAGCGACTGCAGGCTCAGCACCGAGAGCAGCCGCGCGGCGCCCGGCTCGGCCTTCAGGAACTGGCCCGATTCGATGGCCACGGCGACGTTGCCGCCGAGCGTCGGGTAGTCGAGCGAGAGCGGCGAGCCCAGCCACGACACCTGCCCGCTGAGCTGCCCCTTGCCGCCCCGCACCGCCTTGCCGGTGCCCAGGCGCTCGAGCAGCGCGCCGGCGTCGGCCACGTCGAGCTTGAAGTCCAGCACGGCGCGGCGCCGCACGGTGGACGCCGCGCCCGGTGCCGTCAGGAAGGTCCCCCCCACCTCGGCCCACTGGCCGCTGCCGGTGAGCTGCGCTTCCGGCGTGACCAGCGCGAGGCGATTGAGCCGCCACTCGCGCACCGCGTCGCGGCCTTCGCCGCTGACGCGGTTGACCGCGTCGACCTCGACGCGGCCGAGCTTCTTGCCGCGCAACTCGAAGTCGTCGATCACGATGTCCAGCGAGGGCACGCTGGAGGGCTGCTGCTGGTCGAGCAGCGTCTCGACCTGCGCCACGTCGCTCTTGGGCAGCGACAGCCGCGCCAGCCGGGCGTAGATGCGCCCGGCCGCGTTGGCCGCCGCCGGCGCGCGCCGGCCGGTACTCGACGTAGCCTCCGAACTGCTCGGCCTCGACGTTGGCGCGCCACCGCCCGTCTTCCTGCGAGGCACCGATCACCACGCGGCTGAACTGGCGCGCCGACGTGTCCAGGGTCTGCGCGCGCAGCGCGATCTGCGTCGGCAGGTAGCCGGCCAAGTCGGTGCTGTCGCGAGCCCCCGGCGCAGCCGGGCCGGCGAGGCGGCCGGCGATGCCCTCCCACGCGTCGAGCGGCAAGGCCACCAGGTTGGCGCTCACGCGCACGCCACTGCCGGGGGTCGGCGCAGCCTCGTTGATGCCGATGCCGCCGCTCAGCACGCGCGGGCCCTCGGGGCCCAGCTCGCGCTGGTACTGGGCCTGCACGATGCTGCCGAGCTCGAAGCGCAGCGTGTCGCGCGGCGCAGCGCCGGGGGCGGTCTCGGCTGCCAGTGCGCTCTGGAAGCGCATCGGCAGTGGCGTGTCGGCCGCCTTGCGCAGCGGTGCGGGCAGGTCGGAGGCCAGCCCGACGAGTGTGCTGGTGATCGACACCTCGGGCTGGCCGCGCACGAAGCCGAGGCTGGCGCGGTAGCTGGCCTGGCCGCTGAGGTGGCTGGCCAGGCGCGACAGCGCGCCCAGCTCGGTGGCACGGCGCAGGCCCTCGGCGCTCACCAGGCCCTGGCCGCTGAAGCGCAGCGAGCCGTCGGGCTGGGTGGAGCCATCGAAGCTGGCATCGCCGCCGAGCAGCTTCGCGCTGGCGGCGCTGACGCTCAGGCCCTTCTGCGTGAAGTCGATGCGCGCCTTGGTGCCGGCCAGCAGCGGCGTGTCGGGCGAGAGGCGCAGGTCGTTGCCGGCCAGCGCGAGGCTGCCCTTGACGGTGCTCGAGGGCAGCTCGCGCAGCGGCAGCGCGAGGCCCAGCTTGAGCTCGGCATTGCCGGTGGCGCTGGCGCGTGCGAGCGCGCCGCCGGTCCACTGGCCCACCGGCGTGGCGTTGACGAAGCGCAGCATGTCGTTCAGCGGGCCGCGTGCCACGCCGTCGAGCGCGAGCACGGGCTTGTCGAGCAGGTTGCGGAAGCCGCCGTTGACCTGCACGAGGTTGACGCTGCCGAGCTGCGCGCGCGCATCGCGGATCTCGAGCACGCTGCGGTCGATCACCAGCTCGCCGGCCACCTGGGTGAAGGCCGGCCACGGCGAAGTCCAGGCCGGCTTGTCGTTGACCGCCGGTTCGCTGGGCACGTAGTCGAACGTGACGCCCTCGACGCGGCCGGCGATGCGGAACTCGCCTTCCTTGGCGCTGCGCGCGGCGTTGTAAGGGAAGTCGAACAGGTCGCCCTTCACGCGGAAGCTGGCGTCGCGCACCGTGCCGCCGCGGATCGCACGGCTCAGGTAGCCGCGCGTGCCCGCCAGGTGCAGGGGCAGGTAGCGCGGCACCTGGACGGCGTCGCCCTTGGCGATGCGGCCGTTGAGCTCGAACTGGCCGGGCAGCCGCCCGCCGTGGCCGAAACCCTCGCCGGGGCCGGTCGACCAGCTGGCATTCAGCTCGCCCTGCGCATCGGCGTTGGCGAAGCGCGCGTCCTTGACGGTGACGCTCACCTGCGGCGGCGCGCCTGCGCCGCGCGGCGTCACGGTCCAGGCGAGCTGCGCGCCCAGGCTCGCGAAGTCGACCACCGGCTCGTCGAAGACGCCGGGAAACTCGAGCGCACCGTCGGCGATGTCCAGCCGCGCCTGGCCGCCGGCCTCGCTGGCGCTGAACTGCAGCGTCGCGTTGCGCAGGCCCGGCCGGCCGACGGCATCGGGCTGCGCGGCCGGCTTGGCGGCCAGCGAGAGGCCGTTGAACAAGGCCTTGGCCTGGTATTTCGTCGGCGCGTCCAGCGGGCCCGACCAGCTCGCCGCCAGGCCGGTGACCTGCCCGTGCGGGTTGAGCTCGGCGAGCAGGCGGCGCAGCGCCTCGCCCAGCGGCAGGCGACCGGCGATCTGGGCCATCACGTCGAGGTCGAGCCGTTGGGCGCTGAACTCGCCGCCGGTGACCGCCTCGCCGTCGCGCTGCTTCCAGGCCAGCGCAAGGTCGGTCTGCGGCCAGCGCACGCCGTCGCCGGTGATGAAGCCGAAGTTCTGCAGCGCGATCGAGACGCCCGCGTCGTCGCGCCGCGCCGCGAAGCGACCCTGCACCTGCTCGACCACCAGCGGGTCGACGTTGCTGGCCAGCCGCATCGACACGGCGCGCAGCGCCAGGTCGACGGTGCCGCTCTTCGGCCGGCCGTGGTCGAGCTCGATCCAGGCGCGCAGCGCGCCGTCGCCCTCGTCGAGCTCGAAAGGCAGCGAAACGTAGCGGCGGAGTTCCTTGACGTCGGCGCGCGGCAGGTCGACGAAGGCCGTGCCGCTCCAGCGCTGCAGTTCACCGGGCCTCGCCAGCAGCGGCTGCGTGAAACGACCGCGCACGCTGAAGCGGTCACCCCAGGGGTCGTCGGGCGTGGCGTCCAAGCGCAGCTCGTGGTGCAGCAGGCCGTTTCTCAGCGCGAACTGCACGTTGGTGAGCGCCAGCGTGGGCGCGTCGCGCAGCTCGTCGGTCCAGTACAGGCTGCCGTCGCGGATCACGAATTCGTGCTGGCGGAAGAACCAATCGCGCATCGCCCCGTCGCCGCCGTCGCCGGTGCTCATGTCCAGGCCAGCGACGAAGACGCGACCGCGCACGTCGCGTCGGACCTCCAGCTGGGGGCCCTCGATCAGCAGCTGCTCGAAGCGCAGCTCGAGGGCCCACAGCGAGCTCGGCGAGAGCGTGGCCACCACGCGCGGCAGTTGCAGCGCCGGGCGCCCCTCGGCGTCGAGCAGGGTCACCTCGCGCAGCTCGAACCCGGGCACCCAGCCGCGGCTCTCTGCCTGCAGCGCCCCGATGCGAACCGGCACGCCGAGCGCGCGGGTTGCCTGCGCCTCGATCTGGGGGCGCCACTGCTCGATTCGCGGCAGAATCCCCCAGTAAAGAGTCAACCAGAGCGTCAGGCATAAGCTCGCGGCCACGAGAACGAGCCCGAGGGCGTACCGCAGCACGGAACGCAGCGGTCGCCGCGGCGAAGCGGGCGAGCGGGGCTGCGGAGGCGCAGCGCCAACGACGGGCGGGTTCAGGGGCATGGAAACGACGCGATGCCAGCGAGGGACGGGGCACGGAGGCGCGGCTGCACGAACAGGCCGCGACGCGCCATTTCTTCTTCGAGGGGCCCGCGGCCACCACGCTGAAGCCAATCTAGCACACTGACCCCTGTACTCACGATGGGTTCCGCCTCGTCCACCGCCCTGCAAACGCAACTCCCTGTGACACCGCCGGCGCCCGCGGACCACAGCCGTTTCGTTCAACGCATCAGGCGCCGTTACGCCGACGCGCTGGCGCTGCTGCCGCCCGGCCTGCCGCGCCGCGACACGGTCACCGCCCTGGTGGCGACCCTGCGCGAGCGCGGCCGGCCGCTGGGCAGCGCACTGCGCGTGGCGCGCCACCTGGTGCTGGAGCGGCTCGCGGTGCTGGATGTCGAGCAGGCCTGCGCGATGGAGGAGGTCACGCTCGCGATGACCGAGCTCGCCGAGGCCACGCTCGACCTTGCGCTGGCCCAGGCGATCGCCGACCAGGCCGTGCGCCACGGCCGGCCACGCAGCGAGGCCGGCGGCGACATCGAGTTCTGGGTCGTCGGCATGGGCAAGCTCGGTGCGCGCGAGCTCAACGTCTCCTCCGACATCGACCTGGTCTACGTCTACGAGGACGAGGGCCAGACCGACGGCGCGGTACCGATCAGCGCGCACGAGTTCTTCGCCCAGGTGGCGCGCAGCCTGTACACGCTGATCGGCGACACCACCGACGACGGTTTCGTGTTCCGCGTCGACCTCGCGCTGCGTCCGAACGGCAACTCCGGCCCGCCGGTGGTGAGCCTGGCGATGCTGGAGGAATACCTGCAGATCCAGGGCCGCGAGTGGGAGCGGTTCGCCTGGCTGAAGAGCCGCGTGGTGGCGCCGCGCGCCAGCGTGAGCAACGGCCGCGCGCTGCCGCTGCGCTCGATCGTCAACAGCTTCGTCTACCGCAAGTACCTCGACTACGGCGTGTTCGAGGGCCTGCGGCAGCTGCACCGCAAGGTGCGCGACGAGGCGCAGCGCCGCGCCGCCGGCCGGCCCGAGCGCGCCAACGATGTGAAGCTCTCGCGCGGCGGCATCCGCGAGATCGAGTTCATCGTGCAGCTGCTGCAGGTGGTGCGCGGTGGCCAGTTCCCCGAGATGCGCACGCGCTCGACGCTGAAGGCGCTGTCGCGCCTGGCGGCCAGCGGGCTGATGAAGCTCGACAGCGCCACGCGGCTGGCCGAGGCCTACGTGTTCCTGCGCCGCGTCGAGCACCGCATCCAGTACCTCGACGACCAGCAGACCCACCTGCTGCCCACCGGCGACGGCGACCTGAACTGGATCGCGCGCAGCCTGGGCCTGGCCTGCAACGCCGACGCCTGCGAGCTGCTCGACCGGCTGGGCGAGATGCGCGAGTTCGTCGCGCTCGAGTTCGACGCGCTGCTGCACGACGGCCGCGAGGGTGGCACCAGCCCCGGCAACGGAGGCTGCCGCAGCTGCGGCGGCCCGCCGCCGACGCTGGACAGCGAGGCCTTCGCCGACAAGCTGCCGCCCGAGCTGGCCGAGCGCGTGCGCCACCTGTGCGCGCTGCCCAAGGTGCAGGCGCTGCGCGAGGAGAGCAAGGTGCGCCTGGCGCGCCTGATCGCGCGCGCCGCGCAGGCCGCGCAGCGCGGCGAGTGCACGATGGAAGCCGCCACGCGCTTCGTCGACTGGGTCGAGCCGCTGCTGCGCCGCGAGAGTTACCTGGCACTGCTGGTCGAGCGCAACGAGGTGCAGCAGCGGCTGCTGCGCCTGCTCGGCCTGGCACGCTGGCCGATGCGCTACCTGATGCGCCACCCCGGCGTGATCGACGAGCTGGCCGACGAACGCCTGCTGCACAGCCGCTTCGACCCGGCCGAGTTCGCCGCCGAACTGGAGGCGCGCCACGAGGCCTGGGAGCGCTCCGGCCAGGCCGATCCCGAGGCGCTGCTCGACACGCTGCGCCGTGCCCACCACGCCGAGGTGTTCCGCACGCTGGTGCGCGACGTGGAATCGCACATCAGCGTCGAGGCGGTGGCCGACGAACTCTCCGCGCTGGCCGACGCCACGCTCGCGCGCACGCTCGCCTGGGCCTGGAAGCACCTCAAGCAGGCGCACCGCCCCGAGCCGCGCTTCGCGGTGATCGCCTACGGCAAGCTGGGCGGCAAGGAGCTCGGCTACGGCAGCGATCTCGACGTGGTGTTCCTCTACGACGACGACGACGAGCGCGCGCCCGAGGTCTACGGTGCCTTCACGCGCAAGCTGATCGGCTGGCTGACGCTGCGCACCGCGGCCGGCGAGCTGTTCGAGATCGACACCGCGCTGCGCCCCAATGGCAATTCCGGGATGCTGGTCACCTCGATGGCCTCGTTCGAGAAGTACCAGAGCGGCCGCGGCAGCAACACCGCGTGGACCTGGGAGCACCAGGCATTGACGCGCGCGCGCTGGTGCGCCGGCCTGGCCGAGCTCGAGCCCCGCTTCGAGGCCGTGCGCCGCAGCGTGCTGGCCGCGCCGCGCGACCACGCGGCGCTGCGCGAGGAGGTGCGCGCGATGCGCGACAAGCTGCGCGCCGCGCGGCCAGTGAAGGAAGGCCGCTTCGACGTCAAGCACAGCCCCGGCGGAATGGTCGATGTCGAGTTCGCAGTGCAGTACCTCGTGCTCGCGCACAGCGCCGCGCACCCGGAGCTGCTCGACAACAAGGGCAACATCGCGCTGCTCCAGCGCGCGCAGGACGCCGGGCTGCTGCCCGACCACGTCGGCACGCGCGCCGCCGACGCCTATCGCGAACTGCGCCGCGCGCAGCACCGCGCGCGCCTGGACGAGCAGCCGACCCAGGTCGACCCCGAGACGCTCGCTGAACACCGCGACGCCGTGCTGGTGCTCTGGCGCACGGTGTTCGGTTGAGCCACGCCTCGCTGGCGCCCCCGGCCCCGCGCGCGTGGCTCGCGCTGACGCTGCTGCTGGCGCTGCTCGCCGCCACCGGCTGGTGGATGCCGGCGGCGGCGCTCGACTGGCAGCCGGCCCTCGCGCTGCGCGAACCCTGGCGCGCCTTCAGTGCCGTGGCCGTGCACTTCAGCGTTCTGCACCTCGCGGCCAACCTCGCCGGTGCGGCGCTGGTCGGTGCGCTCGGCGTCGTGGCGCGTGTGCCGCGCACCGTCGTGCTGGCCTGGGCGGCCGCCTGGCCGCTCACGCAGATCGGCCTGCTGATGCGCCCCGACCTGCTGCACTACGGCGGGCTCTCCGGCGTGCTGCACGCCGGCGTGGCGGCCGTCGCGCTCTGGCTGGCGGCGCGCGAGCGCGGCCGACGCCAGCTGGTCGGCGCGGCGATACTCGCCGCACTGCTCGTCAAGCTGCTCGGCGAATCGCCCTGGGGCCCGGCGCTGCAGACGCGCGCCGGCTGGGACATCGCGATCGCGCCGTTCGCACACGCGAGCGGCGTGCTCTGCGGCCTGCTGTGCGCGCGCATCGCACTGATCTTCGACGCCCGCTCCCGCCATGAGTTCTGAACGAAAGGCCCGCCTCGACGCGCTGGCCGTCACCACGCTGGTGCTGTGCTGCTTCCTCTGGGGCCTCAACCAGGTCGCGGCCAAGGTGGCCATCGCCGAGGTGCCGCCGCTGGCCCAGGCCGCGATCCGCTCGCTCGGCGGGGCGGCGCTGGTGGCCCTGTGGGCGCGTGCGCGGGGCATTCCGCTGTTTGCACGCGACGGCTCGCTGCCCGGCGGGCTCGCGGCCGGGCTGCTGTTCGCTGCCGAGTTCGGCTGCATCTTCCTCGGCCTGCAGTTCACCACGGCCTCGCGCATGGCGGTGTTCATCTACATCTCGCCCTTCGTCGTGGCGCTGGGCATGCCGTTCATCGCGAAGTCCGAGAAGCTCACGACATCTCAGCTGGCCGGCCTGGCGCTCGCCTTCGCGGGCGTGGCGTGGGGCTTCGCCGAGGGCTTCACGAAGCCGGCCGCCGGCGACCTGCAGTGGCTGGGCGACGCGCTGGGCGTGGCCGCGGGCGTGCTGTGGGGTGCCACCACGTTGGCGATCCGGGGCAGCCGGCTGTCTGCGGCCTCGGCGGAGAAGACGCTGCTCTACCAGCTGGCCATCTCCGGCGTCGCGCTCGCGGCGGCGGCGCTGCTGCATGGCCAGCCCTGGGCGCCGACGCTCTCGCCGCTGACCTGGGCGTCGATGTTCTTCCAGATCGTGATCGTCACCTTCGCGAGCTACCTCGCCTGGTTCTGGCTGGTGCGCCACTACCCGGCCACGCGGCTCGCGTCGTTCACGCTGCTGACGCCGGTGTTCGGACTGCTTCTGGGCGGCC
>WBZM01002350.1_pt1 | contig 16291 bp, 17 predicted proteins | sample 5204271 | NCBI WGS metagenome assembly WBZM01 (sample SAMN12344346, study PRJNA552823) | activated sludge metagenome | biome: Activated sludge suspended growth; feature: Nitrification reactor; material: Wastewater; isolation source: activated sludge from nitrification reactor of wastewater...
ACCAGAAAAGCCGAGAACGCGCCGAACGAGCGCCAGTCGCGAGACGATTGGGGTTTGGCAAAGCTGAAGGCGAAGAGGATGAACATCAGTGAGTTGATGATCACCAGTGACCAGAGCCCATAGGCCGGAGTGGAATCGTGATCCATTATTTTTTCTTCCTGGCGGATTCGTTCGATGCTCCACTCGACTCGTGACTCCCATGCCCATGGCCGCTGTGCATGAACAGGTGCATAAAAAAGCAGGCTAACAATAGCCAATAGGGCCAATAGGGAAACCACCCGAAGAGGTGCGCCCTATGCTCGGTAACCAGGAAAAAAGCGCCGATAATCAAGAAGACGATCAAGACAATGTTAGTCTTGGACTTCATCGCGCCATCGCTGTCCGATTCATACCTATGTTCCATAACAACTCCTTAGGGTTGTGGATCATAACGAGGTTTTCATGACGGGCTTTCCTTCTGGGTTGGGTTGAACAGACTTGAATCTTCTACACCGAAAACGAGGGTAGTTATAGGCGACAGCGAACATAAAGTGATCAATTTTAGAGCCGGGTGAGAGTGACCTGACCGACTTTCTTGTACCAAGCTAAGCGAGACAATGCTCAATAGCATAAGGAAAATATTCTAACGGTTTCTGTTCTGGTGTTCATTGAGCTTCATCCGCAGTGGCGATAAACACATCGTCCACCTCGTTGAGATGAAAATAGCGAGGTTTGCTGGCGACCGGCAGCTCCCACTCGTCCAGGCCGGACTTTTGCAGCAGGTAGGCGCGCAGGTCCGGATCATCGAGTGCGGCTTCGTCGTTCTCCAGCCACGCGCGAATGATGGGGTCGCGCGACTGGAAAATATGCACTTCGTGATGGCCGCGTTTCAGTACCGCGTAGACGGGGGGATTCTCGAATTCCAGCAATTCGGTATAGCCCATGCCTTCGTACCACCGCACCGTTTGTCCGACGCTGGACAGCACCTTGTGGTCGCCCTGATAAGTCGGGCCACGGCCGAAGTGATGGCCTTTTGCCATCGCATAACGGCACACGGCCTTGAGCGTAGCATCGATGCGGGTTTGGGGGGCGACGTCACTCATCGGGAAACCCTCCTTCGTCTGGAACGCTCCCAGGACCGGATCGCTACCGTTCCGGAGATTGCAGTCCCTGATTCAGCAGATGGGGAAGTTGTTGTTGTCGTTGAATCCGAATCTGGGACTCAACAAGCAGCTCTCGCCGGTCGTGGTGCGGGCCGGAAATTTAGATTGCGACGGTGTTCTCTCTTGGTTCCAAGGCGTGATAGGTAGCTGTTCGCTCCAGGAGCGAGTAAATTCATTCCCCCGCCCGTAGGGAGCTGACTGGGAGGAGGAGTGGGTGCTTGCAGAGGAGTGGGTGCTTGTACTAGGGGAGCCCGCCACGGTGGGAGTTATGCCGGAGAGGCCGATGATCAAAGCAAAGGTTGAAACAGCGAGTTGGGTTTTCATGGATATTTCTCTGAAATTCGGGTTAACGATGATGGCTAGATGATGGCTAGGCGGTCCCGGTGGATTCTGACATCCGGCCGAGATAGCCTTTGGCACGATCATATTCAGCACGAATGTTCAAAGCCGCTGTGCTGGTTAAATCCCGCCATGGGTTTCAGATTGCAGTTTTTGCCCGCTGACCGTTCAGGGCTGGTGGGAGATTGGCTGGTGGAACTCACCTCGGAGCGAGTATTAGTGGTGCGAGTTAGCCACTCGACGCTATATTGCGATCCCTTATTCCAGCCGGGGCGGGGGGCAGACATGGATGACTCGCCGCCGTTGTCCTTATGGTTGAAACCGCTGTTGTCGGCATAAGCCGCGCCCGTTACTGCAAAACTCAACATTGCACTGGCGATAATCAATTTAGTCGTCTTCATGATTACTCTCCTACACAGGTATTCGGTTGGCGTAGTGCTTTGCATTGATGAAAAGCCGCGTTGCCAGCGGCTTCCGAGAATGCTGACCTTTATTTCGAGTTCCATCCCCGTTGCCGCAGCGAGGGGGAAGAGGGTGCGTCGGCCGGATGTTCATGGCCATGAGGACTGACGTCTCCTACCCAATCCCGGCCACTCCGATCCTGGCCGCCGTCGTTATGATGGCCCGTGTCGGCAGCCACCGGGGCGCGCGGGCTTTCACTGGCCGTGACATGGCGCGGGAAATCGCTACTGCTTTCGTTGTAGCCTCCTCCTTTTAAGGCGTCATCCGCTATCGCTGGATTGAACAGACCGACGGCTAAGCCCAAGAAAATAACTTTGCTGAAATTTTTCACGGTCAATCTCCCGAAGTGATGATGGATTGCGTTTGCTTGCACAATTCTCATAAAGCAGGAGGTGTGCCAACTTAATTTTTATTTTAAGTAAATGATTTTAATCATTTTATTTTTAAACAGCCTCAGTAAGCGTCTGAGTCTATTAAACGGTTCGTTGAAACGGTTTATCGAAACGTTAAACGATGGCTGACCCGCACTATCCGGTAGCGAGGCTTATGGAGTGGACAGGGGCAAGGTCAGGCGAAAGCAGGTGCCGTGGGGTCCGGTCTCGACCAAGGACAGTTCGCCGCCGTGCGCCCGCAGCAGATCGCGGGCGGTGGCCAACCCCAGTCCGGTGCCGCCCGCGTGACCGGAGGTGGCAAAGGGAATGAACAGCGATCCCAAGGCGGTTTCCGGGATACCCGGTCCGGTATCACGGACGTCGATCACCGCCTGCCCCGCCGTTTGCTGCGCCGTTATCCGAATTTCGCCGCCGGGAGACAGGGCCTCCAGCGCGTTCTTCCCCAAATTCAGAAAGACCCGATAGAGGCGCTCCCGATCCGCCATTACCTTAAAATCTGGTGGAATCTCGTTCTGCCAGCGGACCGGATGGGCGCGGTCGGGCTGCAACATCTCTCCGACCTCCGCGACCAGCGGGTACAGCAGGAACGTGGTTTTTGCCGGCACCGGCGTTTCACCGCGCGCCAGATCCTGGGTTTGGGTGCAAAGGTCGATGGCTTTCTCGACCGACCCGATCAGCAGTTGGGCAATCCGGCCGGTGGCCGGGTCATTGATCCGCGCCAACCGCTCCGAGGTGAGCGAAACGGTGGACAAGATGCTCTTAAGATCGTGATGAATCCGGCTCACTGCCCGGCCGATGGCGGCAAAGCGGGCCTGTTGCGTCAGCGCCGCACGCAACTCGATCTGCATGCGCACCAGTTCCCGTTCCATCACCCCAATCTCATCACGGCGGCGACTGGGTTGGATGACCGACGCTTCCGCCTCCGGGGCCTGGCGAAATTTCACCAGAAGGGCGGTGATGCGGCGAATCGGACGCACCATCAGCCGCTCTAAGCTGATGTACACCAGAAGGGCGGTGAGCAGCGAAATCAGTAGCGTGAGACTCACATGATGCAGGCTGTAGCCCCGCAGTTCCTGCTTGAGGTGGCTATCGCTAAATTCGACGACCAGTACCCGTTCGGGTTGGGTGGCTGGAGCGCCGACGACGCGCAGCAGGCGTGAAGTGGGCGAGAACAAAACCGTCAGCGTTTCGCCGAGCAGCCCGTTATATCCCTGCGAATGCCCATCGGCGACGGTTTTCGCCGCGCCAAACCGACCCAGCCTCCGACCCGCCTCCGTCGGGGTAGACACCACTTCGATGCCGGTGACACCCACTTGATCCAGCAAGGCTTGCTCGCGTCGGGCATCGAGCGTGGGATCGTCCAGCGCCGCCAGCGCCGCCACCGCAATGTTGGCGTCACTGATCCGATGTTCCAGATAGGCGTGATGATAGATCAGGATTGAAGGGATATGGATGAGAATGCCGCTCGCCATCACCATGGTCAGCACCACCACCAGCATCCGTACCGACAGACTGTCCTGGAAAGAACGCCGCCGGATGCGCCGCTCACCCACGGGTGGCGACGAGTGGAGAGGTTCATTAGCCATTACTCTTCCTTGCCGTCGGGAAGCTGAAGTGAGTATTTCTGAATTTTCCGGTCCAAGGCCGGCCTCGAAATCTTGAGGATGTCGCAGGTATGCCCCTTGTGTCCCCCCGTAGCAACCAACACCCGCTGAATGTGCAGCGCTTCCACCTCATCCAGACTCGACAAGGGGCCTTCAGCCGCCGTAGCTGGCGCGGAAGGGCAGTCTGGCAGGCCGAGCAGGTCGGGAGTCAGCACCGGATAGCGGGCGCGAATCAACGCCTGAGTGAGTACATTGACCAGTTCGCGGACGTTGCCGGGCCAATCGTACTGGCACAGCCGCGCCAGCGCAGTTTCGGTGATCTTCAGCGGCGGGCGTTGCAGCGAGCGGGCGATCCGCTCCATCAGGCCGGCCACCAGCAACGGAATGTCGTCGCGCCGTTCCCGCAGTGGCGGCACCGGGATGGCGTAGGTGTTCAGCCGGTAGAACAAATCCTCGCGGAACCGCCCGGCTTGAACCTCGGCAGGCAAATCGCGATGGGTGGCCGCGATCACCCGCGCCCGGCTGGTTAATGGCTGGGTTCCTCCCACCCGTTCGAATACCTCTTCCTGCAATACCCGCAGCAGCTTGGCCTGTAAGCCGGGCGCGAGTTCGCCGACTTCATCCAGAAACAGCGTCCCCTCATCGGCTAATTCAAACTTGCCGGGTCTGCACGCGACGGCGCCGGTAAACGCGCCCTTCTCGTGGCCGAACAGTTCGCTTTCCAGCAAGGTATCAACGATGGCTGCACAGTTGACCGCCAGAAAGGAACCCGGTCGGCCACTATGGTGATGAATAGCCCGCGCCACCATTTCCTTGCCCACTCCGCTTTCACCGGTGATCAGCACCCGGGCGTCGCTGGGGGCAACCAGCGCAATGTCCTTGCTGACGGCCAGCAGGGCGCGGCTTTGTCCGAGCATCGTGCCACTCACTGCGGGCGGCGTTGGGTCGTCGCCGAGCGCACCCGCTTTTTGCACCAGTTGCCGGTGCTGCAGGGCGCGGGCGAGGGTGAGTTCCAGTTCCTGAGTCTGTAACGGCTTATAAACGAAGTCATAAGCGCCCTGTTGAATGGCGCGGATCGCCAGATCGAGGTCGCGAGCGCCGGTCATCATGATGACCGGCACCCCCGGTTCCCGCGCCAGCAACTGGTTGAGCAACTCCAGTCCGGTGCCGTCGGGCAACTGCTGATCGAGCAGCGCGGCGTCCGGCGGGCACGTCGCCAATGCTGCCAGCGCCTCCTGAATCCGATGGGCGCGGGTCACCCGGAACCCCTGCTCTTCAAAGTGCAGCGTCAGGGCGAGATTGAGCGCAGCGTCGTCTTCAACGATGAGGAGATGAGGGATCATGAGATTGCCACCCTCAACGACCGCCCGGCTCCGCCACCTGAAAGCCGAACATCATCCCGGCGGTCAGATGTTCGGCGATATGACAGTGCGCCATCCAGTCGCCGGGGTTGGACGGATCGAGCACGATATCCACGGTCGCGCCCGTCGGAACCAGCACGGTATCTTTCCAAACCCGGTTCTCCACCGGCTGGCCGTTGATGGCGAGGACCAGAAAGCGCTGGCCGTGGAAGTGAATGGGATGCTGCATCGGGTGTATCCCGATAGCGGGATTGATCAGGCGGATTTTGACCGGTTTACCGCGCTCGAAACGGTAATGAATCGCCATGTTTTCCGCGCCGGTTGCTTGATCACGGAGCAGCCAGCGCAAGGTGGCCGAGGTGGCGGCGGCGTTCATCGCACCCATGTCATCCTCCCACTCAATCGGCGGCGCTGCGGCCGTCGGTTGCCCATGCCCGCTGTGTCCGCCATGACCACCACCAGCTTCCATGCCGCCCATACCGGGCATGTTCAGCCCGACCGTCAGGGTATAGTCGGGCGGCGCTTGCAGATACGGCGCGAAAGTAGCCACTTCGGCCTGCACCGTCGGGCTGTCGTGCAGTAACTCGGACTTTTCCTTACTGTCACCGGTAGCGACGGTGATCTGGCCGAGGGCATAGGTTCGGGTGGGCGTGGTGTGGGTCAGGACAACGTGGCCCGGCTGGACGAAAGTGGCCTCGACAATAACGCGCTCGCTGGGAGCCAGCACCACGCTGTCCACATAAGTTTCGTGTTCATAGCGCCCGCTATCGCCGCCGACCCGCTTTAGCCGCACCCCGGGCAGACTCAGGTTAAAGGTGCGAGCGTTGGCGGCATTGGTCAGATAAAAGCGCACGGTTTCGCCGACGCGCACCGACCATTGATAATGATCCTCGCCATTCACCAGCATGACGTTGCCGAACCGCCCCATCAGCGCATGGGTAGCGGCGTCCTGGCCATACGGTGTTTGCTGGCCGTTCTCAATCAGGAGGTCATCCACGATCAGAGCGACTTCCCGATCCACCGGCGCATAGGTTTGCGGATCGCTGGGGAGCACCCAAATATTGCCGTAGAGACCCGCGTCCTGTTGAAAATCCTCCCGAACATGCAGGTAGTACCAGTACATACCGTCATCCGGGAACCGCAACGTATACCGGTGCTTCCCACCCGGCGGCACCGGCGATTGACTGAGGCCCGGCGTTCCATCCTGCCGATAATCCACCCGCACCCCATGCCAGTGAACCGTGGTGTCCTGATCGATGGCGTTTTCAAACTCAATCGTGACCGTTGCGCCCTGCCGCACCTTGAGCAGCGGGCCGGGTACCGACCCGTTGTAGGCATACAGCCGCAGCGGCGTTCCGGCGATAGTCCGGGTGACGATTCCCGTACGCAGGGTATAACGGTCGCCGTCTTTCAGTTCGACCACCGGCGTCGCCACCGCCGGCGGCAGCGGCCCTTGCCCTGCGCCGGGCAGCACCCGCGCTGCCGGCACGTTGCTGGTTGCGGGCGAAGATGTGTCAGTGGTTGGACGATAACGCTCGCAGCCCGGCATAGCGGGCATGGCTTGACAGTGTTTCGCCATGGCATCCTGATCGGCGAAAACCGGGTGGCCCAACGTCATGCCGAACGCGGCGAATACGGACAATTTCAGCTTCAACATGGCGCGGCTCTCCCAAGTGGCTCAATGCGAAGGTTCAAGTCGGGATTGGATCGGCGCTTTGCCCGGCAGCGTGATCGAGACCACCGCTTTGGCGCCCGCTGGCAGCGGCTCGGCCAGATTCAGGCGGTTGCCGCCAGCGGGCGTGAGCGCAATCGGTCCCTTGCCGCCGGTCACAACGAGTCTGCCGCTGGCGCCTTCAACCGATAGCGGCTGGCCGCTGTGCTCATACAGATAGAGGGCGTTATCACGCGGCGCCATTTCCAGAATGACGCCGCTGGCGGTCTCCACCATCGCGCCGCCGTGTTGGGAAATCGCATGGAGATTGGCGTCGGCATGGGCCAACGACGCCCCACCGAGGCTCAGCATCAGCAGGACTATTCGTAGAGATTGCGGCATAGACTTCACGGTCGTTACTCCTTATCGTTGCTTGCGGGGGAAAATTAGAAATTCTCGTCATGACTCTCGCCGGCCAGACGGAGCGCCGGTTTTTCGCCAAACCGCCAGAACAGCACCGGAGTTAGCAGGGTATCCAGCAGGGTGGAACTGATCAGGCCGCCGAAAATTACCACTGCCACCGGATACAGAATCTCCTTGCCGGGCGCGTCGGCATTGAGTAACAGCGGCACCAGACCAAAGGCAGCGACCAGGGCGGTCATCAACACCGGGGTCAGCCGCTCCAGACTGCCACGAATGATCATGGCTTGGGTAAAGCCTTCGCCTTCGTGGATCATGAGATTGAGGTAATGGCTGACCTTGAGGATGCCGTTGCGGGTGCTGATTCCGGCCAGGGTGATGAAGCCGACCAGACTGGCCACCGACAGCACCTGCCCAGTCAGCAGCAAGGCCAGTACGCTGCCTACCAGCGCCAGCGGAATATTCGCCATGATCAGCAGCGTGAACGTCACCGAGCGGTACCGGCTATAGAGCACCAGGAAAATCAGGGTGAACGACACCAGCGCCAGCAGGCCGAGAGTGAAAGTCGCCTCTTCCTGAGCCTGGAATTGACCTTCGAGCGCGGTGAAATACCCCTCCGGCAGCGGCGTCGCCGCCAGCGCGGCGCGGATGTCGGCGATGAGGGCGGTCAGATCCCGGCCCTCGCTGTTGGCCGAAATCACGATCCGGCGGCGACCGTTGTCGCGGCTGACCTGATTGGGGCCCTCGGCCTCGGTGACGTCCGCCAGCAGTTTCAGCGGTACCCAGCCGGTCGGCGTTTTGACCAGCAAATCCGCCAGACGATGCACGGTCCGCTCGCCCTCGGCCAGGCGCAGCACGATATCGAAGCGGCGATCACGCTCCAGCGTCTGGGCGATCACCCGCCCGTTGGCCAGGGTCTCCAGCGCTTCGCCGATCGCGGCCGGGGTCACGCCATAATGGCGGGCGCGCTCGTAATCCAGCCGCACCTGCACCTGGGGGATGAGCACCTGTTTTTCGATTTGCACGTCCACCAGACCGGGGATGGCGCGCCATTTCGCCTCAACCCCCGTCGCCAAGCCGCGCAGGGTATCGAGATCATCGCCGTACACTTTGAGCGCGATTTGCGCCCGCACTCCCGACAGCAGATGATCCAGGCGGTGCGAGATCGGCTGGCCAACGTTAATCGCCGCTGGCAAAGCCGCCAACCGGTCGCGGATGTCCTGAATGACCTCGGCGCGGTGGCGCGCTGAGGGCTTTAGATCCACATCGATCTCGCTGGAATGCACCCCTTCGGCGTGTTCGTCCAACTCGGCGCGCCCGGTGCGCCGCCCGACCTGGATCACCTCCGGCACTTGTAGAAGTAATTGTTCGGCCAGCGTCCCGACCCGATTGGACTCCGCTAGCGCGGTGCCGGGATTAAGCAGCAAGCTGAGGGTCAAGGTCCCTTCGTTAAAAGCTGGCAGGAAGGCCCGTGGCAGGCTGAGCAATCCCGCGCCCGCCAGCGCGACCAGCACCAGCGCCGCCGCCAGCAACCCGTGAGCGCGGGCAAACGACCAGACCAGCAAGCGGGTATCCCAGCGCTTCAGGCGGCGCACCACCGGGCTGTCGCCGTGCGCCATCAGCGTGGCGCGGGGTAACAGGTAGTAGCAGAGTACCGGGGTCACGGTGACCGATACGATCATGCTCGCCAGCATGGACACCATGTAAGCGATGCCCAGCGGGGTGAACAGCCGACCTTCGATGCCGGACAGCGCAAACAGCGGCACGAACACCAGGACAATAATCAGCGTGGCGTAGAAGATGGCCGAGCGGACTTCGAGCGTCGCTTGGGCGATCACCTGGAGCGGCGGGCGGGGCGGGGGTTTCGTGCGATTCTCCCGTAACCGCCGCAGCACGTTTTCCACCCCGACCACGGCATCATCTACCAACTCGCCAATCGCAATGGCCAGTCCCCCCAGCGTCATCGTGTTGATGGACAGGCCGAACGCCTTGAACACCAGCACCGTCATCAACAGGGACAACGGAATGGCGGTCAGGGAAATGAGGGTGGTGCGCAGATTGAGCAGGAAGATCAACAAAATCACCGCGACCATCAGCGCGCCGTCCCGCAACGCTTCCTCGACGTTACTGACCGCGCTGTCAATGAAATGCGCTTGCTGGAACAGAACTTCAATCTGGACACCCGGCGGTAGCGTTGCTTGCAAGATCGCGAGCGCCGTTTCAATCTGCTGGGTGAGGGTCACGGTGTCGGCGGCCGGTTGCTTCTGCACTGACAGAATCACCGCTGGCCGACCATTGAAGCTGGCGTCGCCCCGCTTGACGCGAGCAGCCAATTCCACCCGCGCCACCTGCTTCAGATAAATCGGTTGTTGGTCGTGGGTGTCCACCACCAGATTTTGCAAATCTTCGAGCCGGGTGGTCCGGCCCATATGGCGAATCAGGTACTCACGGCTGCCCTGATTGAGAAAGCCGCCACTGGTGTTGGCCCCAAAGCCTTTGAGCGCCTGCTCCAATTCCTCCAGTTCCACCTCCAAATCTTGCATCAGGGTGACATCCGGCGTGATTTGGAACTGGCGCACCTCGCCACCGATAGGAATGACTTGCGCCACTCCGGGCAAGGTCAACAATCGAGGGCGCAAGGTCCAATCCGCGATCTCGCGCAACTGCATGGGCGTCACCGAGTCCTGATCAGCGCGTACCGCGATCAGCATGATTTCGCCCATGATCGACGTCACCGGCCCCATCTGCGGGATCATCGCCGGTGGCAATTGCGCCTGCACCGCGGTCAGCCGTTCCGCGACGTGCTGGCGGTTACGATAGAGATCGCTGCCCCACGCGAATTCGACAAAAATGATGGAGAGTCCCACCCCCGAAACCGAGCGCACCCGGGTCACTCCGGGTAGCCCATTCATCGCCGTTTCCAGCGGAAAGGTGATGAGTTGCTCGACTTCTTCCGGGGCCATGCCCTCGGCTTCCGTCATCAGCGTCACGGTCGGCCGGTTGAGATCGGGGAACACGTCCACCGGTAATTGCCGCAAGGTAAACGCGCCGTACCCCAGCAGCAACGCCGCCGCCGCCAGGGTAAGCAGACGATGTTGCAAGCTGTTTTTAATCAAGGTGTTGAACATGGCGGTTCTCCCTCAGCGCACTTGCGCCAGCAAAGACGCGCCGACGGTGACGACCCGCTCACCGGGTTGCAGTCCCGCGAGCGCCACCACCGTCGCGCCATCCACCGCCTGGACCCGCACCGGCCGCGCCGCAAAGCGTTCCGCCGCCGTCTGGACCCAGACCTGAGATTCACCGCTGTCAGTGCGGGTGATGGCGTCGCGGGGCAGCGCCACTCCCGGTAACCGTTCCCGGGTCTGCACCAGAATCCGCACCGGCTGGCCCGCGCTCAGTCCTTGCCCTTCCCCCATCACTTGAAACTGCATCGGCAAGCCCTGGCTGCGGCGCTGGAAGCCCATGCCCAAGAACCGCAGCGGCAAGGCGCGCCCTTCCAGGGTCTGGGCGACGGCGGCGCTGATCTGCTGAGCCAGCGCGGGGTCGAAGGTCAGCGCCTCCGCCCACCACGCGGCCGGGTTGATGATTTCGACCAGGGTTTGGCGCGCCTCGACCACTTGTCCGGCGCTGAGACTGGCGACACTGACCACGCCCGCCACCGGAGCGCGCAGCGGCTCGCGGCCCGACAACCCGCCGCCCACTGCCGCCCGGCGCTGGCGCAAGCCGTTGAGTTCGGCGCGGGCTTCCTCGATATCCTTGGCAGCCACGCTGCCGGCCAGTTGTTGCAATCGGTTCAATCGCCGCGTGGCGAGATCAAGCTGGCTGTCCAGCTCGGCCAACAGGGCTTTTTGGCTAGCGGTTTCGATACTCGCGGCCACCGGAATCACATAGGCGAGTACCTGATCGGCGTTCACCGCCTGCCCCAGATACGGTAAGCCGTCGCTGGTCGGTGCGATGCGCCCGGTCTGCGTGGCTTGCACCCGACCGCTTTGGTTGGGATCAGCGACGAGATGCCCGTTCAATTCCACGGTGCGCGGCAGTTCTTGCCTCGTGGTCAAGGTGGTGCGCAAACCGAGCACCCGTTGCACCGGCTTGGGAACGAACAGGCTGCCATCGGGGAATCGTTGCGCCCTCTCGCCGCTGGTGGGCAGGATCGCCGCTGGCGGGTCGGCGCTGTGGTCTTCGCCGCCATGCGCCAGCGCCGGTGGGCTGGGCAGGCTCAACCCCAGCAATAGGGGTAACAGCGCGACGACAGTCGCTGGGCCGCGCCGCCCCAGCAGCAGTCCGAGCAGCAGTCCGACCGCGCCCGCGCCCAGCCATTCCAACCATCGCCACCCGACGTGGGAGGCGGGCGCCGGAGCAATGGCGGGCGGGGATGGGATCACCAGATTGCCGATGAGGATATCACTGACGCCTTCCGCGTCCACGGTCACGATCACCTCGTGGATGCCGGGCGTAGTCCAGGCGGCGATGGCGTTCACTGGATACGCGCCGTCGGCACTCGCAACGGCAGGCTGCGATTGTCCATCGCTTTCCACCGTCATCCGGGCGTTGAGAACCGGCTCATTGGTGGCGTAGCGGTCGAGGTAGAACAGCAACGCCTGATCGTGCAGGATCGCAACGACCTGAAAGTCCGGGCTGTTGGCTTCCAGGCGGGGGCGAGCCGAGGATGCAGCAGCAGCGGTCTTGGCGTCGCCGTGATCCTCCCCGCCATGCGCGAAGGCCAGCCCCGGCAGTGCCCACAATCCTAACAATCCGAACAGTCCGAGCAGACACTGATAGCGATTCATGGCAAGACTCCTTGCGCCTGGTTCAGGCGGGCGCGGGCGCGAGCGACGCGCAACTGCTGGCGGGTAAAATCGAGTTCGGCGGCGGCGGCGCTGCTGCGGGTTCTGAGGAGAGTCGGCAAATCGAGAAAGCCCAGATCAAAGCTTTTCTGGATGAGTTCCAAATGCTCGCGGGCAATCGCTTGCCGTTCGCGGGCGGCGGTCAAGCGTTCGGTTTCATGAATCAACTGGGTCTGCGCGGTGGCGACGGCCAGCGGGAGACGGTCATCGGCCAGCGCTTGGGTGGCGGCGGCTTCATTCAGTTCGGCTTGGGCAGCGGCCACCTCGGGCCGTCGGAATCGATCTCCGCCCAGCGGGATGGTGATGCCGATGCGCAGCGCGGTCTCGCCGTCCTGGCCGTATTCGGCGCGGTCGTACTTGGCGCCCAGGAGTAACGCCGGTCGTTCGTTCAGGGCTTTTCCCGCCAGCCGCACCTTGCCTTCGGCGGCGATGGCGGCTGCGCGCGCCGCTTGGCGCTCCGGATGTTCGTCGGGCGCGACGGCGGCGGCTTCTTCTAGCGGCGAGGGGAGTTCGTCGGTGCCGGTGAGTTGGCGATACGCCAGTCGGGCCTCCTGCAATTCAATCGCTTTTTCCAGGGTTGCCTGACGAGCGGTGACGGCTTCATCGCGGGCCAGCAACGCATCGGCGCTGCCGAGTGCGCCCGCCTTGACCCGTCGGCTCACATCCTGCTTGAGTCGTGCGGCGTCGCTTTCCCGCTGCTGCGCCAACCGGTGTTCCGCTTCGGCGAGCTTCACCGCCCAAGCGGCTTCGCGCAGTTTGCCGGCCAATTCCAGCCGCAAGGCCTGGCTGGCCGCCGCCACACTTTCGCTTTCCCGATGGGCCAGCGCGGCGCGCGCCGTCCGCTCGCCCGGCCACCACAGCGGCAACGCCAGTTCCGCCTCCAGCTCCTGAAACCCCCGGTTCTCGGTTAACCGATCCGAGGTGACCTGGGCGCCGAGGACCGGCGGCGCCGCTAGCCAACTGGACGCGATGGCGCCTTTGGCCGCCGCTTCGTCCTGCCGCGCCGCGACCGCTTGGGATGGGGGATAACGGAGCCAGGTTTGCTCCAGAATGTCCTTAAAACTGGCCGCGTTCGCCGAAACGGCAACGCAACCGGCTAACAGGCTGATGAATAGGCGCATGACACCCTGACTCCGGCGTGAACGCTACGGATGACCTACCGCTGGCGGATGCCATCGGCATCGCCACAGTGAATAACCACGGGACAGCAATCGGGTAGGGGTTCAGGCGCGGGGAGGGCGCTGGGGCGGATCAGGGGTGTGAGGAGGCAGGAGAAATACGACTCGGCCGGGCTGTTCGGCGTTCGGAACATGAGCCAGCACGGGCAGCGCGCCGGGCAGCGCGTAGGCCATGCCCCACTCGCCGTTGCTCTCGTCGAGCAGCTTGCCGGGGTGATCGGCGGGGGCGGTATCGTGCGGGTGAGGGGCGGCCACCACGACCGAGTGTACCTTCGCGCCATCCGGGTGCAGGTGCATCAAATGGTCATGAGCGGGGACAGCGACCGGTGAAGAGGCATGACTGTGCGGCAACCAGGAAGGCATCAACGCCGCCAGCGCCTGGAACGGCACAGCGAACATCAACGCAATCAGCAGCCCTTTACGCAGTTGCGCGGCAGTCAAGTCAACAGTTTCCTTAGAAAGTCTATTTAAGCTACCGAACGGTTACGGTACTTGTCAATAAACCTGTCTTTTTCAGAACTCGACCGCGCCTGGATCTCTCCTTACGGGTCGGGCCGATCCGGCGCCGCGCCGGGCCGCCAGCCGCTTCTCGCCATCCGTCCGTAATTCCCCTTTTGGCCCGACATGACGGTAGAGGGTCTGGCGGGTGATGCCCAACTCTTCTTTACACAATTGGCCCACATGGGTTTCGGGTTGCCTCATCGCCGCCCGCGCCAGCCGCAGCTGGGCCGGCGTCATCGTGTAGGGACGGCCGCTGTCATTTTTCAAAGTCGATGTCAGCAGATTGTTAAAGTTAACGTCATTAGGGAACTTTGGAACCGACGGTGCTTCCGTCGGTGGCGCGCGCGCGAGTCTGGAGGGCGCGGTACAAGGTCGCGTGGTGGCAGCGCAGGATGCGCGCGGTTTCGCGTACCGAGGTGCCTTCAGCGAGGAGGCGTTGCCCAAGCGCGATCTGCTCGGCGCTTAAGACCGGCGGCCGGCCAAAGCGCACCCCTTTCTGTTGCGCGGCGAGTCGTCCGGTGTGGGTGCGCTCGGCGATGAGCGCGCGTTCAAACTCAGCGATGCCGGCGAACACGGTCAAGACCATTTTGCCGGCGGGCGAGGTGGTGTCGGCCCACGGCTCGGCCAGCGACCGCAGACCGGCGCCGGCGCGGTTGAGGCTTTCCGCGAGATCAAGCAAATCCCGTGTCGAACGGGCCAGGCGGTCCAGACGGGTGGCTACCACGACGTCCCCCGCGCGCAGGTGGTCGAGCAACCGCGCCAGTTCGGGGCGGTTGCGCCGGGCGCCGGAGATTTTCTCTTCGTAAAGGCGATGACAGCCGGCGGCGCGCAGGACGGCGCGTTGATGGTCGAGATGTTGGTCGTCGGTGGAGACGCGGGCGTAGCCGATCAGCATGGCGGAAGATCCAGAAGGGGCGTTGCAAAAGTGTATCGGAAAATCTCCTTTTCACACCCGACTTTTGCGACAAGACAAGTGCTTGTTTTGGTAGGGTCCGCCCGGATGTCGCACCACTTAGGAGTGGTGCGACACCGGCCGACCCGAGAGACGTTCGATGTCATCACAAATCTCCCGGGCGGCGTCTACTCCCCGACCTCTCTCAGGAGTTGCGCCATCAGATCCTCTGACACGTAGGGTCCTGTTTCGCGAAGACGCCCGATGACGGGAGCGGCCCACTCGATCCGGCCCGCACGTTTCGCTCGAGCCACGACCCCCAGCGTTCCGATGACCTTCAGGCCCATGGCCTTGGCGCAGCGGCGCGCTTCGAGGTCGTCGAGGACCACCCGGCCGGCGCCGTGCCGCCGTGCGTTCGCGATGACCTGCGTCTCACCCGCCCCCAAGTCCCAAGCGAGCACCTCAGGCGACACGGCTTCGTCTTGGACGACGGCGCATCGCGCGTTCCTGGTCAGCGCGTCGAGCAGGCACGCTCCGTCGGGCTTGGCACCGACCTCGTTCGCCACCGACTGGGGCACAATGAGGGCATCCGCCAGTCCGGCGAGCAGATCGAGGTGGCCCGTCTTACCGAGCAGGATCAGCGGTGAGGCGTTGACCACCCAACGGCTAATCGCCATGAATTTCGTCCGCCAGTTCCTCGGCGGTCACCTGGCAGGCGGGCACTTTGCGGCGGTATAACTCGTCGAGGAAATCGGCTCGGGTCAGCCCGGCCAGCTCGGCGGCCTTGCCCTGGGAGACCACGCCTTGGGCATACCATTGGATGGCGGCGGCGATCCGCATCTCGCGAGCGAACTCGTTTGGCGCGAGACGGAGCGCGCCGAAGGCGGCGGGTTCGAAGTCAAAGCTGATCGTCGTCATGGCGGCCTCGGCGTCGGTGTTGGCCCAGCAGCACGGCCAAGCCCAGTTTGAAATCGTGGATCACAACTCTTTTTGTTCATGGTGTCGAGTTTATACAAAAAAAAGATCGTCAACCGGTCGACCGGTTGACGGCGCCACCTGGAGGCGGCGGGCCACGAGCAGCGACGGGATAGCGTCATGGTGTTGAAAGCCTCCCACCGGTCTCGCTCGCGGGCCGGCGACCAAGCAAAATCCATCACGGCCACCCGCCCGACGCGGCTAAAGCGCCACAGCCGGCGGCAAGTCAACATGGGATTGTTTCGGTCTCCAGGCGGGGTTGTGGTCGCGGTGAGTGGCTTGGAGACCCGGCGATTCGCGAGCCAACCGCACGAGAGCCACCGCCACGCGCCACGGTTCAGCGACGAGCGCCGAGGGCCTGGACCGCGCCCGAACGGCATCCGTTCGCCGGGCGTCCGCTCCCCGGACGGGGCCGGGTCCGACCGGCCCGTTCGGGCGTCGTGCCCGAGCGCTTTGCCGGCGGGGGAGAGGGACGAGGCCAGGGCGACTTCAATCGGGTGGGATTCCACCCAGTTGAAATCGCGTCC
>WBZM01002351.1_pt1 | contig 16289 bp, 18 predicted proteins | sample 5204271 | NCBI WGS metagenome assembly WBZM01 (sample SAMN12344346, study PRJNA552823) | activated sludge metagenome | biome: Activated sludge suspended growth; feature: Nitrification reactor; material: Wastewater; isolation source: activated sludge from nitrification reactor of wastewater...
GACCGAGATGATCACCGGCCAGGACCTCGTCGAGTGGCAGTTGCGCATCGCCAGCGGAGAGCGCCTGCCGATGCGCCAGGATCAGCTCGACATTCGTGGCCATGCGCTCGAGGCGCGGATCTACGCCGAGAATCCCGAGCAGGAGTTCCTGCCGTCGACGGGTCGCCTGTTGCACCTCGCACGCCCGGCCGAGAGCCTCAACGTGCGCGTGGACACGGGAATCGAGCAGGGTGACGAGATCAGTCCGTTCTACGACCCGATGATCGCCAAGCTGATCGTCTGGGACGTCGACCGGCACGCGGCACTGGCACGCATGCGGCAGGCCCTCGCCGATTACCGCATCGTCGGCGTCAGCACCAACGTCGATTTCCTCTCGCGCCTGATCGCCTGTCCGGCGTTCGCCAATGCCGATCTAGATACCGGCCTCATCGAACGCAGCCGCAGTTTTCTCTTTCCTGCACGCAGCGAGCCGCCCAGCAGTGTCTTTTTCGTCGCTGCCGTAGCCGGTCTGCTGCGCGAGCACGCCGCCGCACTGGCCAGGGCCGGCCGCTCCGGCGACCCATGGTCACCCTGGAGCCTGCACGATGGCTGGCGACTCAATCTGCGCCCGCGACGCACGCTGAGCTACCGCTTCGCCGAGGCCCGTTACGAGGTTCTGGTCGCTTACGAAGGCGATGGCTGGCGGCTGACACTGGGCGGCGAGTCGGTCCTCGCCCGCGGCCGCTTCATCGACAGTGGGCAGTTTGCCGGTCAGCTGGCGGTCGAACTCGATGACCGCCGACTGATCGCCAGCGTCATCGCCGTCAACGAGAAGCAGGAACTGAAACGTCACGTCTTTCTCGACGGCACGAACTACGTCATCCTGCGTGACGATCCGCTGCATCTCGTCGAGGCCGGCGGCGCCCAGGGCGGCGGTCTGACGGCGCCGATGCCGGGCAGGATCGTCGCCTTGCTGGCAGCGCCGGGGCAGCAGGTCGAGAAAGGCGCGCCGCTGTTGATTCTCGAAGCGATGAAGATGGAGCACACGATCACGGCACCGATGAATGGCAGCGTGCGCGCTTTCTGTTACGCGGCGGGCGATCAGGTCGCCGACGGCGCGACACTCGTGGACTTCAGCGCGGAGGTCTGAGATGGCGCTCCCCGGACGTGTGAAAGTAGTCGAGGTCGGCCCGCGCGATGGCCTGCAGAACGAGGGGCAGATCCTCTCCGCCGCCGTCAAGGTCGGGCTGATCGAGCACCTCCTGGATGCCGGCCTGTCGGTCATCGAAGCCGGCTCCTTCGTCTCGCCGCAGTGGGTGCCGCAGATGGCTGACAGCGGCGAGGTCCTGCGGACCGTGCTGGGGCGCTCGCGAGGACGGCGGGGCGCCTCGTTTCCGGTCCTGACCCCGAATCTCAGGGGCTTCGATGCGGCGGTCGAAGCAGGCGCACGGGACGTCGCCATCTTTGCGGCAGCCTCCGAATCCTTCTCGCAGAAGAACATCAATTGCAGCGTCAGCGAGAGCCTGAAGCGTTTCGCTGCCGTCGTCGATTCCGCCAGCGCGCTCGAAATTCCGGTCCGCGGCTACGTTTCCTGCGCCATCGCCTGCCCGTACGAAGGCCGCATCGCGCCGCAGCAGGTGGCGGATGTGGCGCTGCGGCTGTTCGAGATGGGTTGCCACGAGATCTCGCTTGGCGATACGATTGGCACGGGCACGCCGGCGACGATACAGCCGATGGTCGAGGCCTGCGCTGCGGTGATCCCGCTGGACAGGCTGGCGGGCCACTACCACGATACCTTCGGGATGGCCATTGCCAATGTCTACGCCTCGCTCGAGGTCGGCATGGCAGTGTTCGACAGTTCGATCAGCGGCTTGGGCGGCTGTCCGTACGCAACCGGAGCCAGCGGCAATGTGGCGACGGAAGACGTGCTTTTCCTGCTGCAGGGACTGGGAATCGACTCGGGAATCGACATGGCCGCTCTCTTGCTCGCCAGTGAGTACATCTCACAACACCTTGCTCGCCAACCGGCATCGAAGGTGGCGCGGGCGCTTCTCGCCCGACGCGGGGGGAATGCATGAGCACCGTCCTGGCGTCGCGAGGTGGCCGCTGATGCAGAGCGTTGCCTCGCCGTGCATCAGTGTCTGCCGCATCGACGCTGGCAGCGGCTTCTGTCTCGGTTGCTTTCGCACGATCGAGGAGATCAGCGTGTGGAGTCGTGCTTCGACGGCTGAGCGCTTGCGGATCCTCGTCGCCGTCGAGCGGCGACGTGCCGAGCACGACCCGCAGGGTTGTGCCGCCGGTGGCGAGTTCCGTGGCGATTGCGAGGACTGATCATGGGCGAGGCGGCAGATGACTATCTTTGCGTCGGCATCTGCATGCCGGATCCCGATTCCGGCTACTGTCTGGGTTGCGGCCGGCCGCCGCTGCCGGTGTCGCCGGTCAGCCAGGGCATCGTCGTGGTCGAGGAGCGGCGCAGTGGACGGGTCCCGAAAGAATCGCCCGACAGCGACGGTCAGGCCAAGCGCTGATGCTTCCCGGCAGCCTGCTGGTCATCGAACGCGGCTGGCTGTCGTCAAACAGCATTCTCTTCCACGAGGGTGAGGAAGCGACCCTGATCGACAGCGGCTACGTCGCGCACGCGGCGCAGACCGTTGCCTTGGTCCACAACGCCCTCGCCGGCCGCCGCCTCGGACGCCTGCTCAACACGCACTCGCACTCCGATCACATCGGCGGCAACGCGGCGCTGGTTGACGCCTTCGGTTGCCAAGTGATCGTCCCTGCGGGAATCGATGCGACGATCGCCGAATGGGACGAGCAAGCCCTTCTCCTGTCGCCACTCGGCCAGTCGGCAGCGAGGTTTCGCCACGATGCGACGATTGCCGCCGGTGATGAGGTCGAGCTTGGCGGCCTGTGCTGGCGGGCGGTCGCCGTTCCTGGTCACGACATGGATGCGCTCGCCTTCCACAACCTGGAGCAACGCCTGCTGATCTCCGGTGATGCACTGTGGCGCAACGGCTTTGGCGTCGTCTTCTCGGAACTGCTGCGGCATCCGGAAGGCGCCGGCGGGCTGCGGGCTGCTCGCGAGACCCTTGACACACTCGCCCGCCTGTCGATCGATGTCGTCATACCGGGCCACAGCGCGCCTTTCGTCGAGGTTGGCGAAGCGTTCGAGCGCGCCTACCAGCGGCTGGCGGCCTTCGAAGCCGACGTCGAACTCCTGGCGCGGCACGCGCTCAAGGTCATGCTCGCATTCGCCCTGCTGGAAAGGCGGCAGCTGGCGCGTGCCGAACTACCCACCTTCCTTGCCCGCCTGAGCTTCTGCCAGAGCGTGAACGCGCGCTACCTGCAGCACAGCAATGAACGCCTGGCGCACTGGCTGGTCAGGGATCTCGTACGTTCCGGGGCGGTACGGGAAAGCGACGGGATGCTCTTGGCCGTCTGAGCTTCGGAAGCGGAGCGGACGCAGCTTTGTGCCTCGCCTCGCTTGCCGCCACCGCTAGAGGGGTCGGCGGCCGCATGCCACACCCGGCAGAGAACGCGGCACACCATGCCCCATGGTGGGGGGTTTGCTCGCCCGATGCAGCTTGGGCGGCTACGGCGACTTGCGCCGAGAGTGTCAGCGACTCGGCGCCTGCGCGAGCTTCTCCTCGATCCTGGCCAGCGGTACCGCGCCCGGGATGCGCTCTCCGTCGGCAAAGAAGATCGTCGGCGTCCCATTGATTGCGAGTTTGCGGCCCAGTTCAATGGTTTTCTTGACCGCCGTCGTATCACAGTCACCCTTGCCGCCAGGCGCCTTGCCGTCGACCATCCAGTCGTTCCACGTTTTCGCCCTGTCCGCGGAACACCAGATGCGGTTTGACTTGTCGAGTGAGTCCGGCGAAAGGATCGGGTAGAGGAAAGTATAGATGGTGACGTTGTCGAGTTTCGCCAGATCCTTGGCCAGCTTCTTGCAATAGCCGCAATTGGGGTCTTCGAAGGTGGCAAAGACGCGCTTGCCGTCGCCGCGAACCTGCTTCACGGCAAGCGCCAGTGGCAATTCCGAGAACTTGATCGCGCTCAGCTTCTGCAGGCGCTCCTCGGTCACATTCTTCATGCTCTTGCCGTCGATCAGCGCGCCGGCGAAGATCACCGACACCTTGTCGTCGGTGTAGAAGATCTGTCCGTCGGCATAGGCTTCGTAGAGGCCGAGATAAGGAGTCCTGGTGAGGCTGCTCAGGGGACGGCCGAGCTTGCTTTCGAGCGACTTCCGGACAGCGGCCTCGTCGGCCACTGCGGGCAGGCTGATGGTCGTGGCGAGCAGGAGTGGCACGAGTCTCATGGTGATCAATGGTCTGTCTCCAGGTGATGGTCAATCGTTCAAAAGGCACCGATGGCGTAGCGTACGAGCAGGTTCTTTACGACCGGCAAGGCGTTCGTCAGGTTCATTCCCGTGTTGCGCAAGGTTCCGAGCCCCGGCCGTCCGCTGCGGAAAAGGTGGTGCAGGGCATGCGTCGTCGTCTGCATCAGCAAGGTTTCCTCCCGCCGCTGCCGCTGATAGCGACGCAGGAAGCGCAGGTGGCCGACGTCCTGCCATTCCGGCACGGTGGCGAGCACGCTGGCCAGGGCTCGTGCGTCCTGAAAGCCGAGGTTGATGCCGTGGCCGGACAACGGATGAATGCCGTGAGCGGCGTCGCCAACGAGAGCGACGCGCGCCGCGACGATCTGCGGAACCTGCAGCAGACGCAAGGGAAAGGCTGCCGCCGCTGTCAGCAGCCGCAACTCGCCCAGCGCGCAGTCGCCGGCTGTGGCAACCCGGGCGGCCAGCGCCTCGGCTGGCAGCTGGAGCAACTGACGCGCCAGTTCTTCCGGCGCGGACCAGACGATCGAGATGCGATCGCCCGCCAGCGGCAGCCAGGCAAGAACCCCGTCGTGCCGGAACCACTGCCGCGCCACGCCGCGGTGCGGGGTCTGGCAGTCGAAATTGGCAACCAGACCCAGCTCGCCGTAAGGCGTATCGATGGCCCGCAAACCGAGCTTCTCGCGCACCCACGAGTCGCGTCCGTCGGCGGCGACGAGCAGCCGGGCGGTGATGTGGTGATCGTCGCCAATGGTGAGGGCGGCGGCGCGGTCATCGATCGCGATGGCAGTCGGCTCCGCCGGGCACAACAGGCTCAGGTTGCCCTGCCGCTTGGCATTCTCCCAGAGCTCGCAGGCCATCAACGAGGACTCCACGATCCAGCCCAGCTCGTCGATGCCGGTTTCGTAAGCCGAGAAGTCCAGTTGCGCACCTCGGTCGCCATGAATCTTCATCGCGGAAATCGCTGTCAGGCGGTCGCCGGGCAGGTGTTTCCAGATGCCGATCTGCTGCAGGAAGCGGTTGTTTGCTGGCGAGATCGCGTAGACGCGTGCGTCCCAGCCGAGGGCTGGTCGTGGCGGATGTTGCTCGACCAGGGCCAGCCGCAGGCGGCTGTCGCGCAGCGCACAGGCCAGCGAAAGGCCTGCCAGGCCACCACCTACGATGAGGACGTCGAAGTCACTGACGGACATGGATTTGATCCGGAAAGCGCGAGGGACTGGACGGCGTTGCGCCATGGCGAAACGCCGCGACCGGCCAGAATGATGGACAATATGCTGATGACACTCGCAGCCAAGCTGCCCGTTCCCGCCTACCTTCCGGCAATCGTCCGCGCCGAGTTCGACTCGGCGCTCGACGCCCTGCTGGCGTTGACCGTGCCGCGAGACGAAGCCATGGATCTGCTCGTCGCGTCCTGGCTGTCAGCCGAGCCGGATTGTCTGCTGACCACCATCGACGGCGGCCGCGCCGTCGTCGTGCTGCGCGCTGCGAGCGGACGCTGGGCGGCATGCAACGCCTTTCTCAACCATTCCTGCGACCGTCATGCAGACGCCGAGCGTCGCTTGCGTCGCTTGCTGCGAGGCCATCAGCGCGGACATGTCGCCTGCCTGCCGGCCACTGTGGTCAGTCTCGCCAGCGCGCGGACGATCGCCGTCGGCTGAGCGGCGCGGCGGGCACCCGCCACTCGCGACCGCGCCGCTGAGGCACGACAGGCTGTCGTACACTCGACACTCGATGGCGTGGCCGGCAGAGGCAACGGCGACACTCGCCGATCAGCAGGAACTAGCTCGGGCTTCCCTTCAGGCACTCGCTCATGAACTTCTTGCGTTCGTCGCCCTTGAGTTGCTTGCTGCCGGCTTCGGCGTTGCACTGCTTCATCTTGTCCTGTTGCGTTGCCGGCGCCGGCTTGGCACCCAGACAGGTGCTCATGAAGCTCTTCCGCTCGTCACCCTTGAGGCCCTTCTCACCAGCCTCGGCATTGCACGCTTTCATTTTCTCCTGCTGCGCCTTCTGTGCGGGCGAGGCTTCCTTCTTCTCTTCGACGGCGACTGCGCTGCCGGCGGCTATGGCGAGTGCGACAAGGGCGATGACGGCTTTCACGGCATTTCTCCTCGGATTGATGGGGAGTTCCGATTAGGCCATTGCTAGAGTTCGCCGTCAAGCAGCGCCTCCTGCTGCCGGTTGATGAAATCACTCATGCTGTCGATGCCGCGCAGCTGCAGAATGCTGTTGCGCACCGCAGCCTCCAGCAGGACGGCGATGTTCCGTCCGGCGGCGACCGGAATCACCACCTTGCGTATGGCGACACCCAGGATGTCCTGCGTCTGCGCGTCGAGTGGCAGGCGAGGCCCGTCCGAACGGCTGGTCGGCCTCTGCAGGTGCACGATCAGCTTGAGTTTCATTCTGCGCCGTGACGCGGTCTCGCCGAAAATGGTGCGAATGTTGAGCAGCCCGAGCCCGCGCACTTCGAGGTAGTCACGCAACATGCTCGGGCATCGCCCTTCAATCGTCGTCGGGGCGATGCATGCGAGTTCGACGACGTCGTCGGCAACCAGACCATGGCCGCGTGTGATCAGTTCGAGCGCAAGCTCGCTCTTGCCGACCCCTGAGTCACCGGTGATCAGCACACCCATGCCGAACACGTCCATCAGCACGCCATGCACCGAAGTCGACCCCGCCAACCGGCGCGAAAGATAGATGCGCAACAGGTCGATCACCGCCGAACAGGGCTTCGGACTGACGAACAGGGGCGTCGAAGTCGACTGGCAGGCATCATGGATCGCTGGCAGCACCTCGACATCGTCGGCGACGATCAGCGCCGGTGGCCGCGCAGCCATCAGTTCCCGCACCTGGTTGCGCAGACGTTCGGCACTGACGCGATTGCCCCATGCGTTCTCGGCGCGGCCGATGACCTGCAGGCGTTCCGGGTGGATCAGGTTCAGGTGGCCCACGACCTCGGCGCCGAAATAGCCCTGATCCCTGAGTTCGATCTGTCGGTCCACACCGACGGCCACTACCCAGGTCAGTCTCAGTTTCTCGCGGTGATCCTCATAGAGCTGGATCACACTGAACTGACGCTGGGCGGTCATGGCCCGGCAGCGAAGATCTGTCGGATGGTCTGGGCATCGGGAGCCTTGCTCAGCGCCTCGCGACAGCTGCGATCCGAGAAATGTTGTGCCAGCTCGGACAGTATCTGCAAGTGCTGCTCGGTGGCCACCTCGGGAACCAGCAGGATGAACAGCAGCGCCACCGGCTTGCCATCGGGAGAGTCGAAGGGGACCGGAGCAGCCAACCGAAGGAAGGCACCCGTGGCATCCTTCAGACCCTTGATTCGCCCGTGCGGGATGGCAACACCCTGACCAAGCCCGGTCGATCCGAGCTTCTCGCGTGCGAAGAGGCTGTCGAATACGGTGCTGCGGGCAATGCCGAGATAGTTCTCGAACAGCAGCCCGACGTGTTCGAAAACGCGCTTCTTGCTGCTGACGTCGAGATCGAGAATGATGTTCTCGAGGGGAAGTAGCTGGGTGATATGGCTCATGCGACAAGACCTGAAAGAAGAACGGGGGCCAACGCGAAAGGATGCAGCCGGACGGTCCGCGTGGCGATCGTCCGGCTGGCCGGGCGTTGAAGGTTACTCGGCAGCAATGTGACCGGTGATCTTGTTGCCGCGATGGTGGTCCTGCAGTTTCTGCTTGTACTTCTGCACTTGACGTTCGAGCTTGTCCACCAGGCCATCGACCGCGGCGTAGAGGTCTTCGTCGACCGATTCGACATAGACATCCTTCCCTGCCAGGTGAACAGTCACCTCTGCCTTCTGCTTCAGCTTGTCCACCGACAGAATCACGCTGACGTCGATCACGTTGTCGAAGTGGCGGGTGATTCGTTCGAGCTTGCCGGTGACGTAGTCGTGCAGCGCCGGGGTGACCTCGAGGTGGTGTCCACTGACTTGCAGGTTCATGGTGTGGCTCCTTCTTCTAGATTGACTTGCGTAAACTGACCGGAGGGATATTGAGCGACTCACGGTATTTTGCGATTGTTCGCCGTGCGACAACAATCCCCTGCTGGCCAAGAACCTCGGATATCTGGCCATCCGAGAGAGGCTTCGTCGGTTCCTCCGTGGCAATCATCTGCTTGATGAGGGCACGGATTGCCGTTGCCGAGCAGGCTCCGCCGGTTTCGGTGCCGACGTGACTGCCAAAGAAGTACTTCAACTCGAAAATTCCGCGTGGTGTTGCCATGTACTTTTGCGTGGTCACGCGCGAAATCGTCGACTCATGCAGTCCCACCGTTTCAGCGATCTCGCGCAGGACCAGCGGCCGCATGGCGACTTCGCCGTGTTCGAGGAACTGGCGTTGCCTGTCGACGATAGCCTGCGCCACTCGCAGGATCGTGTCAAACCTTTGCTGGACGTTCCTGATCAGCCAGCGTGCTTCCTGCAGCTGGACGGACAGGCCTGAACCCCGCTGACGGGAAAGGATCTGGGCGTACAGGCTGTTGATCCGCAGCCGCGGAAAGGCTTCGGCATTGACGCTTGCCGACCACTGGCCCCTGAGCTTGCGCACGACCACGTCGGGTACGATGTAGCGGGTTTCCGTGCTGGCATAGGCAGCGCCGGGGCGCGGGTTGAGGCTGCAGATCAGCAGGTGGGCCGCACGCAGCGCCTCGTCATCGGCGCCCGTCTGTTTCTTCAGCCGTACGAAGTCGTGGCTGGCCAGCAGCTCGAGGTGTTGCAGGACGATCTCCTGCGCCAGGCTACTGATCATTGTCGGCGGCGCTGCAGCCAGTTGCAGAGTCAGGCACTCCTGGGCGCTGCGTGCGCCGACACCGGTCGGGTCGAGGTTCTGCAGGTACCGCAGCGCGATCTGCAGCTCTTCGAGCCCGACGTCGAGATCCTCAGGCAGGGCCTGCGCGATTTCCTCGAGTGACTGCGACAGGTAGCCATCGTCGTCTAGGATGTCGATCAGATAGCTGACCAGAATGCGGTCCCTGGCGGAGATGGATGTCAGAGCAAGTTGCCAGAGGAGATGGTCGCGCAGGGAGACGGCAGCGGCCTGCACGTCCTGGTAATCCGTGTCATCATCCTCGTCGCCATCAAAGGAACCCGCCGAGCCGGTGCTGCCGAAGTGGTCGTCCGCCCAGTCGTCCTCATCGCTGCTGGTCGAGGCTGGCGACGGTTCTGCGCCCGCCTCTCCGTCCTGGAAGTCGGTGTCGGCGTGCTCAGTCGGTAACGCTGCCGGCTGCGGGTAATCCTCCGCCCGCTCAAGCAACGGGTTTTCCTGCAGGAACTTCTCCAGCTCGTGTTCCAGCTCGACCGTCGATAGCTGCAGCAGCCGTATGGACTGTTGCAGCTGTGGGGTCAGCGCAAGATGCTGCGTAAGCTTGAGCGTGAGGGATGGTTTCATGTGCGGAACCGGGTGGGCCACCGTGTCGCCATGGCAGACTGCCCGTCTGGTTCTCGGATCATCACCGAAGGGCTGTCGCGATTACAGGCGGAAGTGCTCGCCCAGATACACCTTGCGGACGTTTTCATTATAAATGATTTCATCCGGACGACCGGCGGCGAGGACACGCCCCTCGTTGATGATGTAGGCGTGGTCGCAGATCCCCAGCGTCTCGCGCACGTTGTGGTCGGTGATCAGAACGCCGATCCCCCGCTCCTTCAGGAAGCGGATGATGCGCTGAATGTCGAGGACGGCTATCGGGTCCACGCCGGCGAATGGTTCGTCGAGGAGGATGAAGCGTGGCTCGGTGGCCAGGGCGCGGGCGATTTCGACCCGTCTTCGCTCACCGCCGGAGAGCGACATGGCAGGGTTCGCACGTAGATGACTGATGTGCAGCTCTTCGAGCAGGATTTCGCTACGCTCCTCGACCTGCACGGGCGACCACTGCTGCAGTTCGAGGACGGCCCGGATGTTCTCGCTGACCGTCAGCTTGCGGAAGACGGACGCTTCCTGTGGCAGGTACGACACGCCGAGTCTGGCTCGCTTGTGGATCGGCAGGTGCGTCAGTTCGACTTCATCGAGACGGACCGCGCCGCCATCGCAGGCAACGAGACCAACCACCATGTAGAAGCAGGTTGTCTTCCCCGCGCCATTCGGGCCGAGAAGACCGACGACCTCGCCGCTCGCGACCTCGAACGAAACGTCATGGACGACCGTGCGCGCCTTGTAGCGCTTGTTCAGCATGCTTGCGAACAGGGTGCTCTGCATTTTGGAAGTGTTCACTCGTCGTCAGGAGCGGCACGCAGGACGCGCCGAATGGTCTCGGCAGAGAATCCCCGGCTGGCCAGGAAGCGCATCTGCCGTGCACGCCCGGTGTCTCCAGCGGCCGCCGCCTGCGGCCCGAAGCGCCGCAGCCAGACGCGCCGGGCTCGTGACAGCTCGTCTTCCGTAACGGCCAGGGCCGCACTGACCAGCTCATCGGCAACGCCCTTGGCCCGCAGTTCATGCGCCAGGCGGGCATCGCCGAAACGTTCGCCGCGCACCCTGATGCGGCTGCTGGCGTAACGGTGGTCGGACAGCAGGTCACTGCCGCTCAGATCATCGAGCACTGCCGACAGCTCCTGTGGATCCTCTGCCTGGGCAGCCAGCTTGACCAGCAGCTCGTGGCGAGTGTGCTCGCGACGCGCCAGGAGGCGCAGGGCCCGGTCGCGCAGCGCGTCCGGCACCAATCGGCCCTCAGGCGATCGCGACACCGGTTCCCGGCAACGGAACCTTCACCGCAGCGCGGATCCGGTTCTCGATCTCCAGCGCCACATCCGGCTTTCCCTTCAGGTATTCGCGTGCGTTGTCCTTGCCCTGGCCGATCTTCTCGCCGTTGTACGAATACCAGGAGCCGGACTTGTCGACCAGCTTGTGCAGTACTCCGAGCTCGATGATCTCGCCTTCACGCGAAGTCCCCTCGCCATAGAGGATATCGAAGATGGCTTCGCGGAACGGTGGGGCGACCTTGTTCTTGACCACCTTGACCCGGGTCTCGTTGCCGATCACCTCGTCTCCTTTCTTGATGCTGCCGATGCGGCGGATGTCGAGGCGGACCGAGGCGTAGAACTTCAGTGCGTTGCCCCCCGTGGTCGTCTCCGGGCTGCCGAACATGACCCCGATTTTCATGCGGATCTGGTTGATGAAGATCACCAGCGTGTTGGTGCGGTTGATGTTGGCCGTCAACTTGCGCAGCGCCTGGCTCATCAGCCGTGCTTGCAGGCCGGGCAGCGAGTCGCCCATGTCGCCCTCGATTTCAGCCTTGGGGACCAGGGCAGCGACCGAATCGATCACCACGACGTCCACGCTCGCCGAGCGTACCAGCATGTCGGCAATCTCGAGTGCCTGCTCGCCCGTATCGGGCTGCGATATCAGCAATTCGTCGAGCTTGACGCCGAGCTTCTGCGCATAGCCGGGATCCAGTGCGTGTTCGGCATCGATGAAGGCAGCCGTGCCGCCGATCTTCTGCATCTCCGCGATCACCTGCAGCGTCAGGGTCGTCTTGCCCGATGATTCCGGACCATAGATCTCGACCACGCGGCCACGCGGTAGGCCGCCGATCCCGAGGGCGATGTCCAATCCCAAGGAGCCGGTCGAGACGACGGGGATGTCGTTGACCACGCTCCCTTCCCCCATGCGCATGATCGAACCCTTGCCAAACTGCTTCTCGATCTGCGCCAGCGCTACAGCCAGAGCCTTCGACCTGTTGTCGTCCATTGTCGCCCGTCCTTGTTCTTGCTTGATCGGAATTATCCCACGTTCGACGACGCTGCAGAGACCGCCGCCGACATCTTCACTATACTGTATTCAAATACAGTGCGGAAGCGGGTTGGGTGCGTTGCCGTCGGTGGCGGCGCAGGCGTCCGGCTTGTCAGCGCGCCGGCCGCGGACGCTCCTGCTGAATATCCGTCAGAACGAGCAGCTCGCGTACGGCGGCGAGTTCAAAGCCTCTGCGTTCGCCCTTCCGGTTGTCGCGCAAGAGCTTGTCCAGATAGGCCGGGCAGCCGGGCGTGTCCCAGAGACGAAGCAGTTCGCGCCTGATGTGCGTCATCCTGTCTATGGTCGGCAGGCGTGTCAGGATCTGCTCGATCGGCATCCGTGCCAACTCACGGGCTGTCACGATCGGCGCGTTGAGTTGTTCGGCTGCTTGCCAGGCTGGTGCGGCGACGTTGAAAAGGCTCGTCAGTTTCAGGGCCAGCGACTCGAAGGCTGCTTGCTCGTTGCCTTGGCGATAGACCTCGAGCAGTTTCAGCCACGGCGTCACGGCCGCCATCGGCTGCTGGGCGATGAATTCCTCGAGGGCGTGCTGAGCGCCCTTGGTGCGACCGAAGGAGAGCATGATCTCGGCGAGTTCGAGGGCGGCGGCCGTCGCTTCGTCGTCGCTCTCGCGCAGCGACGAAGCAGTCGGCACGTGGCCGTCGTCGTCGGCCCGCTGGCTTTCGGCAGCAATGGCCGTTGCGCCACCTCGCTGTCTCTCGCTGCCATCATCGGCGATCTGCAGTTCCCAGCGCGACGCGTCTGCCGATGTGTCCGGCGGTTGCTCGGCGTCTGCCGACGCTGCGGTCGATGGTGGCGCCAGCGACCGCCGGCGCAGGAACCAGGCGAGAGTGGCGATCAACCCCAGAAGCAGGCTTCCCTCGAACCACCAGTCGGTTTCGCGCGCGGCAGCAGCGGGCGGGCCGGGAGATCTGACCGGCGACGCCTCGCGCGTCGCTCGCGACGGCCCGTCACTGTTGGCCGCGCTCGTCGGTGCCGCTGCGACGGCGGCTGGCACCGGCAGCGGCTGCGTCGCACTCTTCCTGTGCAGAGCCTCCAGGGTGCTTTCGAGCTGCCGTATCTGTTGCGCGATCGCCAACTGCTGCGCTGCCTGTGTATGCAGGGCAGACAGCAGCTGGTACTCGATGCGCAACATGGCACGCTGGCTTTCGTTGGTCTTCCCGAGCAGTTCGGTCGACAGGCGGGTGCTCAGCCGCAAGGGATGCTCGTCGCCCGGAAGGGCTTTCACGACCTCGTCCTCGCCCGAAAGCAGGAGGCGGTCACCGGCTCTGCCGGCGGCGCTCGTGCGGCGAGAAGGCTCGCGCGCCGGCGCTGAGGCCCCCGCAGCCGCCGTTCCGACCGCTGCTGACGGGCGGCCGGGCGAGCCCTCGGCGGCGGCAGGTGTCGCCAGCGGCACCGTGGCCAGAGCGGACGCGGGCAACTGCCGATCGCGGGTCTGTGGCCGCGCGAGGGTCGCCGGCTGCGCGCGGCGATTCGCAGGGTCGATCAGCAGGACGTAGTTGCGGCCAGTTTCTGCACCACAACCAACCCGCACGTTGACCTGCAACAGCGGCTCATTGATCTTCTGCTCGGAGGAGATGCGCAGGTGCCGGCGGCCAGCGCTCTCCTCGACCGTCAGGCGGGCATTGCGCAGGGTCGGCAGATCCCCCTCGCCCGTCGGCGCCAGGCGGAAGCACTCGGCCTGCATCCTTTTTTCATCGCTGGCACCGCTTGACATCTCGACCACCGCCTCGAAGCGCGAGCCGAGCGTCGAGAGCACGGTCATCTTTCCCAGAGTGGCGCCCTGCGCGGTCCCTGGCGACCAGACGACCAGCGGCGGAAGGATGGCCGCCATCACGACAGCACGAAAATGGGCGATTCCGGGGAGCATCGGGGGCAGGTCGAGCGCGTTTAAGCGCTTCATTCTATTCCATGGCCGAGGGCTGTGCCGAGAATCTGTCGCTCCCTGAACAACGATGGGGCGGAGCGTCGCCGCGGCGCAGGGCAAGGCGCCGCAGCCGCGACCAGATCAGTTGCCCTGTCGATCCGTCCGCTTGCCAGTCAGCCGATCCTGTCGCGCGTGAAATCGTGCGCTTCCTCGTCCTCTCGCATGCGGCGCATCCGGGCATCCTGCGACTGTCGTGGCACGATCTCTCAGGCACAGCGGTGCCCAACCCGCGGCAGGAGTCCGCGCAGGGCGTGTTCGACCGACTGCGCACGCACTGCCCGGCGATCACCCGGAAAATGGCGGGTAACGGTAGATACCTGTCCGTCGACGGCCCGAGCCCAGGCGAAGCAGACGGTGCCGACTGGCTTCGCGGCCGTTCCGCCGGTGGGTCCCGCGATGCCGGTGATCGCGACTGCCCAGTCAGCCGGGCTGCGCGCCAGGGCACCGAGTGCCATGGCGGCGGCGGTTGCCTCGCTGACCGCGCCGTGGTTGGCGAGCGTGCCGGCGCTGACGCCGAGCAAGTCGGTTTTCGCCTCATTCGAGTAACTGATGAAACCGCGGTCGAACCAGCGCGAGCTGCCAGAGACCGCGGTGATGCACTGGCTGAGCCAGCCGCCGGTACACGATTCAGCTGTCGTCAGGCGCTCGCCAGCCTGCAACAGCAGGCCTCCGACCTCGTCCGCCAGCCTTTCCAGCGCCACTTGGTCGGGCTCGTTCATGGCAGCAGGAAGTGCAGGATCGCCAAGACCAGCAGCGTGTAGCCCGCGGCCACCAGGTCGTCACACATCACACCGAAGCCGTTCTTGACACGCTCGTCAAAATAACGCGCCGGTTGTGGTTTGACGATGTCGAAGAAGCGGAAGAGGCAGAAGGCGGCCGTCTGCCACAGCCAGTGTCCCGGACAGAACAGGAGCACCAGCCAGAAGGGGACAATCTCGTCCCAGACGATACTGCCGTGGTCGACGGCGCCCAGATCGACGCCTGTCCGGTGCACGGCCAGCGCGCCAGCGAGGAAAGCGAAGGCCAGGAAGAACAGCATCTGCGGTTCGTTCATCGACTGGCCGAGGAGCGGGTAGGAAAGCCAGGCGAACAATGTGCCGACGGTTCCCGGCGCGCGCGGCGACAGGCCGCTGCCGAAGCCGCAGGCCACCAGATGCGCAGGATGTGCGAACAGGAAGCGGATCGAGGGCGGGCTAGGCAAAGTGATCGAATCCCCGGTCGCCGCAGTGCACTGTCCGTCCGCTTGCGTCCACTACCCTGATCTCGCCCACCGACGCGGGCAGAATGCGACCACAGCGACACAGTGGCAACTGCAGTTCGCCAGCCAGCGCAACGAGGTCGTCGCGCCGGCTCACCGCGGCCGTGAACAGCAGTTCGTAGTCGTCACCACCCGCCAGTTGGCAGCGGCGGGCCAGGAGTGGCTCGACGCCGGTCGGCAACGGTGGCAGAAGATCGAGAGAGATCTCGGCACCCGCTCGCGATTGCTCGACGACATGGCCCAAGTCGGCGAGGAGGCCGTCCGAGATGTCGATCGCAGCGTGTGCCAGATCGCGCAGGCGAATGCCGAGTTCGACACGTGGTAGTGGCTGCTGCAACGCGGCAAGGCAGGTGCCGCGAAGGCTCTCGCCGAGGTGGACCCGTCCCTGCAGGTGAGCGAGGCCGAGTGCCGCCAGCCCCGTCGGGCCCGAGAGCCAGATGTCGTCGCCCGGCAAGGCGCGGTCACGCCGCAGCGCAGTGGCCGACGGCAGTTCGCCAATGGCCGTCAGACACAGGTTGCGTGGACCTCGTGTCATGTCGCCGCCGACCACGTCGACGGCATGGCGGCCGGCGCAGGCGAACAGTCCGGCAGCGAACTGCGCGATCCATGGCTCGTCAGCCGCAGGGAGACTGCCGGCGAGGAGAACCCAGCGCGGACGCGCGCCCATGGCCGCCAGATCGGACAGGCTGACTGCCAGCGTCTTCCAGCCGAGCGCGCAGGGGTCGGTGTCCGGCAGGAAATGAGTGCCTTCGACCAGCATGTCGGTGGTCACGGCCAGAACGGTGCCCGCGGCCGGCACGAGCAATGCGCAATCGTCACCGGGTCCGAGCAATGCCGCGGGCGTCGGCCGGGTGAAATGGCGCCGGATGAGTTCGAACTCGTTCGCCATCCTGATCGCTGGTCGCGCCTATTCCGCACCACCGGAGTGGCGACTCATCGGCGCCCGCTCGCCGATGCCCGGCCGGCGGCAACCTCGGCCGGGCGCAAACGGATGGCCAGCTTGTCGAGTACGCCGTTGACGTACTTGTGACCGTC
>WBZM01002352.1_pt1 | contig 16289 bp, 14 predicted proteins | sample 5204271 | NCBI WGS metagenome assembly WBZM01 (sample SAMN12344346, study PRJNA552823) | activated sludge metagenome | biome: Activated sludge suspended growth; feature: Nitrification reactor; material: Wastewater; isolation source: activated sludge from nitrification reactor of wastewater...
ATCAGGTCGAAGAGCACCCAGATCACCGGGCCGGCCGCGGTCAGGCAAGCCATCAGGATCAGGTTCCGGTCGATCCCCGATTCGCGAAGTCGGATCCTGAGCTTCGGCCGAATCTGGATATCCAGTGCGAGCCAGAGAAAGTAGAAGCCCGCAAACAGCCATGCCTCCGGTCTCAGCAGCCCGGCCAGGGCCAGCAGCACCAGCACCGGCCAGCCCGCTTTGGGCCTCCTGGTCTCGATCAGCAGGGCGGCCAGGCAGAGCACCATGTAAGGGATGTCGATGTAGGCGCGCAGGCCGTTCGAAAGCACGGGGGCGCTGGTCATCACCAGGAAGGCTGCGAGGAAGCCGATCGGCCGGTCGAACCAGTCGGCGCCGAGCCGGTAGACAAGCCAGGCGAGCAGGCCGAGGCTGACGTAGGCGAGCACCACCGCCACGGTGATCGAGCCGTCCCCGAGCGGCGAGAGGATCGCCCCGAGCAGGTCGTAGAGCGGATGCGGGGTGGGGGCGAGCGGGGCGCCGTAATCGGGACTCAGGCCGTCGGCGATCTCCCTGCCCCAGAGCAGGTAGTAGATCGTGTCGTAATTGGGGAAGCCCTTCGGAAAGATCGCCAGAAGGACCGTCGAGACGACGGCGATGAAGGCGAGCGGCGGTCCCCAGGACCGGAGCAGTTTCGACGACGTCATCCGGGCCATTCTGACCCATGAACCAGACTCGCGGTTCGCCCGTAGGGCTGTCGCACGGGACGGCTACACTGGCTTTCTTCCCCGATGAGTGAATCGACCTCTCTATATCGGCGCCACCGGCCCCACTCCTTCGACCAGGTGGTCGGCCAGCAGCATGTGGTTCGAACCCTGTCCAACGCGATCACCCAGGACAAGGTCCACCACGCCTACCTTTTCGTCGGTTCGCGCGGCACCGGCAAGACCTCGATGGCGAAGATCCTCGCCGCTTCGCTCAATTGCGAGAACGGCGGTCCGACCCTGACCCCATGCGGGGTCTGCGAGTCCTGCCGCTCGGTCGCCGCCGGCAACTCGGTCGACGTAATCGAGATGGACGCCGCCTCGAACCGCTCGGTCGACGACATCCGCGAACTCCGCGACCGGGTTGCCTTCGCCCCGACCGCCGGCCGCTGGAAGGTCTACATCCTCGACGAGGCCCACATGCTGACCAAGGAAGCCTGGAACGCCTTCCTCAAGACGCTGGAAGAGCCGCCGCCCAACACCGTCTTCATCCTCGCCACCACCGAGGCTCACAAGGTGATGCCGACGATCGCCGACCGTTGCCAGCGCTTCGACTTCCAGAGGCCGTCGATCGAGCAGCTCTCCGAGGTCCTGACCCGGGTTTCCGCCACCGAGCAGATCTCGATCGATGCTCCGGCGATCTCGATGATCAGCCGTTCCGCGTCGGGCAGCTTCCGGGACGCGCTTGGAACGCTCGACCAGCTGGTGTCCTACAGCGGCAATGAGGTCTCGCTCGACGACGTGCTCGAAGTTCTCGGGGCCGCTGACGCCGACCTGCTCTTCGGGGTCGTGGACAAGGTGATTGCCGCCGATCCCGCCGGAGTCCTGACCGCGGTCGAGCAGGTGGCCCGTTCCGGTCGTGACCCGGCCCGCTTCGCCCGGGACCTGCTCGGTCACCTGCGGGTGCTCCTGGTGACCCGCACGACCGGCCAGATCCCCGAGGCATTCGCGGTGACCGCGGCCGACCCGGAGCGTCTGGTCCGGCAGGCAAAGGAAATCGGTCCGGCCAACCTGATCCGGACCATCGACGAGCTTTCGGCCGCGCTGGGCCTGATCCGTGACGGTGATGAAGCCCGGCTGGCAGTGGAAGTGGCCCTGCTCAAGGCAGCCCGCCCCGACTTCGATCCTTCGAGCGAAGGGCTCGCCCGCCGCCTCGAACGCCTCGAGAGCGGAGTCCAGCCCGCGGCATCCCCGGACTTGGGGGCGACTCCTCCTCCGTCCAGTGGTGGGGCGGGGTCCGTGGGGGATGCCGGCGGCCGCATTCGCTCCGCTCCTGCGGGAGTTCCGCCGGCACCCCCAACGGCCCCCGCTGCAACAGCTGAGAGCGAACAACACCAGGCGTCTGCAGCGGTCGGCGATGGGGGTCCCGATGGAACTCCCGGCGAAGTCCGGCCGACGGGATCCCCAACGGGTACCGGCCTCAACGAGGCGACTCCCGGCGAAGTCCGGCCAGCGGGACCCCAATCGTCGGCCGCCCCTGCCGAAGCTCCGGCGCCTGAGCCTTTCGATTTGCCTCGTCTGGACCAGGTCTGGCCGGCGGTGCTCGACTCGCTTGCGACGGCGGCCTCCGGAATGGTCGCCTCGTACTTTGAGGGCACGCTCCCGGTCGCGATCGACGATTCGAAGCTCACGGTCGGCTTCCCGGCCGACGCGGCATTCAACCGGCGCAACGCCGAAAGGGCCGAATGCCGTCAGCAGCTGGCGGCGGCGGTCCAGGCGGTCACCGGCGACCGGTTCCAGGTCGAGTACGAAAGTCTCGAGTCCGGCCAGCAGCCGGCAAGCGACCCCGAGTCCGAGGTCATGAAGGAAGAGGATTTCGTGGCCCGGGTCAAATCCGAATTCAACGCAGAGGAGGTCATCTGATGGCTCGCAAGGGAATGGGCGGCATGCCCGGTGGCATGGACATGAACAAGCTGCTCAGGCAGGCCCAGCAGATGCAGGCCGACATGGAGCAGGCCCAGGAGGCGCTCAAGGACGAGGTCGTCGAAGCCAGCGCCGGTGGCGGCATGGTCAAGGTGAAGATCAGCGGTGACCTCGTGGTCCAGGACGTCACGATCGATCCCGACGCGGTCGATCCGGAAGATTCGGAGATGCTCGCCGAGATGGTCCAGGCGGCAATCAATGAGGCGATCCGCTCCGCCCAGCAGCTGGCCGAATCCAAGATGCCCCAGATGCCGAACATGCCCGGCATGCCCGGGCTCGGTGGATGAGCGAGGGGCCGGCACCCCTCGCCCGCCTGACCGCCGAGCTTTCACAGCTGCCGGGGATCGGGCGGCGCACCGCCCAGCGGCTCGCCTTTCACATCCTTCGCTCGGACGAGTCGGACGCCCGCAGCCTCGCCCAGGCGATCGTCGAGGTCAAGGAGAAGGTCGGCCTCTGCGAGATCTGCTTCAACCTGGCTGAAGGTCCCCGCTGCCGGATCTGCGAGGACTCCTCCCGCGACGAGTCGCTGATCTGCGTGGTCGAGGAGCCGGCCGACGTGATTCCGATCGAGCGCACCCACGAGTTTCGTGGTCGCTACCACGTGCTCGGCGGCGCGCTCTCGCCGATCGACGGGATCGACGCCGAGGATCTTCGAATCGCCGAACTGAGGCGCCGGGTCGAGGCAGGCGGCATCACCGAGGTGATCCTCGCGACCAACCCGACCACGACCGGCGAGGCAACCGCCTCTCACATCGCCGATCTGATCCGGGAACAGACGAGAGTCACTCGCCTCGCGGCCGGCCTGCCGGTCGGCGCCGACCTCGAACACGCCGACGAGGTGACATTGGGCAGGGCGATGTCAGGTCGAGCCGCGCTCTAACTGCAAGTCGGGCGGGGTCCGACCCGCCCTCTCAGATCAACCCGCCGGCCCACAGAGACAAAGGATGGATGGGCCGGCTCTAAACGAGGACGCCCCGGCGGGCCAGGGCGGTCTTGAGGGGTTCGGGGTCGATGAACTCGTCAAGATCGACCGGGCTATTGATGATTCCCTGCTCGACCAGGAAATCGTGCTGCTGGCGGAGGTCGGCGACCTTGTCCATGCGCAGGTCGACGCCAAGCTGGCGGCTCACCCGGGGGCTGTAAGCGGCGTCCAGCATGTCTTCGTGGATGCCGGCGTCGAGCGCGATCAGGCGCCGGGCCTCGGCTTCCTCGTCGATCGCCCACTCTGCCGCGGAGAGGATCTGGACCAGCACACTGATCACCAGCCCCGGGTCCCGGTCGAGCAGGCCGCCGCTGACCGTGACCGCGAGCAGGGACCGGTTGTTGAGGTCGCGCGGCACCGCCCGGCCGGGTTCCACCGTGGTCAGGCCCAGGGTGGCGGCGAGGATCTCCGCGGTCGATCCCTCCGAGGCGATCGCGTCCACCTCGCCACGAACCAGCGCGGTCACCTCGTCGGTCTGGGCGGAGGAGACCTGGAAGGCAACTCCCTCGCTCGGTCCGTCGGAGATCGGGTCGCCGGGGCGCGGTCGGGAGTCGAAGTACGAGCCGGCCACCGGGATCGCCACCAGTTCGACATCGTTCAGGGTCAGTCCGGCTGTGGCAAGCAGGTTGCTGGTCGTTCTGAGTGCGGTAGCCCGGGGGATGTCAACCACCGCGTTCTGGCGGACCGGGATCGCGATCCTGCGGCCGAGCAGGTCGGCGGCGGTGCGGTAGCCGGAGTCCGGCAGGGCCAGAACCGGATGGATGCTGGAGGTGCGGGAGAGGCCGATCAGCCGGACGTCGTTACCTCTCGAGCGGGCGATCAGGGGAGCGACGTTTCCGCCCTGGCGAAAAGCCCTGGGAGAGGTCCGCTCGCGCCGGAACCGCTGAACGTCCGGGTCGGAGGAGGCAGCCAGGGCCCTGACCTCGACCCCGCACCTGGCCATCTCCTCGTGGATCCAGCCCTTCCGCAGGGCGACGCCAAAGGCGGTGGGGGAAGGGGCGTGGGTGTACCAGATGTGCTCGCTCATCCGCGAGATTGTAGGGAATCTTGACCAACTTAGTCATAAATGTTTGGTAAAGGTGAAAACTCCCGGAAGGAAGCGGGATTTGCCCGCGGGTGTGTCGACTTTCATCACTATCGGTGACGAAAGTCGACACACTCCTGATTTCGGTGGCCCGAGCCGCTGCGCTACCGGGGCTTGCGGTGGCGAAGCAGGGCCATCTGGCGGGCCTTTGCGAGCAGCTTGCCGTCCCGGCTCCAGAGCTCGGCGTCTTCGGAGAAGTGCCCTTCGACACCTTCCTCGGCGGTCAGGCGGATCAGGTTCCAGTCGGGCGGGCCCGGTTCGGGAATCGTGCGCGGGAAGTGAACCGTGTACTCCAGGGTCGGGGCGAAGGGAAGCTCGCTGAAGACCACGAAAGGCGCGGGGTACCAGACGTCCAGTACCGCAGCGGCGAGGACCGGATCGACCGGCTGCTCGTCGCGCAGCCGGATCCAGCCCATCGTCTCGGCCCGCTCCCCGGCCTCCCCGGGAACTCCCCGGATGAACTTGGCCCGGTAACGCCCGAAGACGGCCACCGGGGCTTTCTCGGTGTCCCACTCGTCGAGCTCTTCCGGGGACGGTGCCTCGGGCATCTCGGAAACATCAAACGAAGGGCCTTCTCTTTCGCCGGAAAAGACCGACATCGCCTTGGCCTTGACCTCGCCTTCCTGGATCAGCCGGGCAGAAAGGAAGGCGGTCACATGGCCGTGATGCTCGACCGTGACCTCGACTTCGGCCGGTCCCGCCTCGGGCGGGCGCAGGAAATGCACGTTCAGCGAGCGGGCGGGAAGCGGGGCGGCGGTATCCAGGGTGCCGGCTTCGACGGTCATCGCCCGCAACACCAGGGCCGCCACATAGCCACCGTTCGGACCCCGCCCGACCCACCAGCGGTCGCTAAGTTCGATCGCGTACCGGCCTTCGCCCAGCGGTTCGGCGGCTGTGTCCTGTTCGAATCCGGTGCTCATCGGTCGGGTCCGGATTCTGACCAACCCGGGGCGATGCTGCGGTGAGGGTGATCGATCGCCCGCCACGGCACAATCCGTATGCTCAGATGTGATGCCAGAGAGAGATGACATCGTCGTAATGAAGTTCGGCGGCACTTCGGTGGCCGGTCCGGAAGAGATCAAGCGGGCCGCCCGCCGGATGGTCCGCGCCCGGGAGGCCGGGAACAGCGTGGTGGCCGTGCTTTCGGCCCGTGGCAAGACGACCGATGAGCTGGTCGCCTCCGCCTACGAGATATCCGATCGCCCCGATCCCCGCGAGATGGACATGCTGCTTTCGACCGGCGAGCGCATCTCCTGCGCGCTGGCCGCGATGGCGATCAATGACATGGGCCATCGGGCGGTTTCCCTGACCGGTTCGCAGGCCGGCATCGTTACCGACTCCTCGCACACCAAGGCGAAGATCATCGACGTCAAGGCCGACCGGATCCGCGAAGGTCTCGAGGAAGACAAGATCGTGCTGGTCGCCGGATTCCAGGGTGTTTCAACCGACAGCCGGGATGTGACCACGCTCGGCCGTGGCGGTTCCGACACCACGGCGGTCGCGCTTGCTGCGGCGCTGGGCGCCTCGGTCTGCGAGATCTACACCGACGTGACCGGCGTCTTCTCGGCCGATCCGCGGATCGTCCCCAACGCCCGCAAGCTGCCGGTCGTCTCCTTCGAGGAGATGCTCGACATGGCCGCTTCCGGGGCCGGAGTGCTTCAGCTCCGCTCGGTCGAGTACGCCCGCAACTACAGCATCCCGATCCACTGCCGAAGCAGCTTCGAAGACCTGCCCGGTACCCTCGTACTTCCCGAAAGCGAAACCATGGAACGACCGATCATCACAGCCGTCACCCACTCGACCGACGAGGCCCGCGTCACGGTCATCGGGGTCAAGGACGAGCCGGGCATCGCCGGACGCATCTTCAGTGCGCTGGCCGACGCGAACGTCAACGTTGACGTGATCATCCAGAACGAGCCCGTCCACGAGGGAGCCCTCGCCGACCTCTCGTTCACTGTCGAGACCGGTGACCTCCAGACCGCCACCGACGCAATCGCCGGTCTCGGCGAAATCTGCCGCGAGCTGCGGACCGACGAGCAGATCGGCAAGGTCTCGATCGTCGGGGCCGGCATGCGGACGCATCCCGGCGTCGCAGCCAAGGTCTTCGAGGTGCTCGGCGAGAAGGAGATCAACATCGAGATGATCTCCACCTCCTCGATCCGGATCTCCTGCGTGATCCAGGCCGAACAGGTTCCCGAAGCCGTGCGCTCGCTTCACGACGCCTTCGATCTCGGCGAAGACCAGATCCTGGCCGAAGACCCGACTGGCGAACATCGCCAGGTCACCCCTTCCTGACCATGGCCGATTCCAGCTACAGAGTCGGCGTCCTCGGCGCCACCGGAGCGGTCGGTTCGACCATCCTTGAGATCCTCCACGAGCGGAACTTCCCCGCCTCCGAAGTGGTCGCCTTTGCCTCCGGCCGATCGGCCGGCAAGAAGGTCCCGTTCGGGGAGGGCGAGCTCACCTGCGTGGTCCCCGACGACGAGACCATCCAGGGCATCGACATCCTGATCTCCTCGGCCGGCGGTTCGGTCAGCGCCGAGTGGGCCCCGAAGTTCGCCGAAGCGGGAGCGGTCGTGGTCGACAACACCAGTTACTGGCGCATGCATGAAGACGTGCCGCTGGTGGTCGCCGAAGTCAACCCCGAAGCTGCGCAGAACCACAAGGGAATCATCGCCAACCCGAACTGCACCACCATGGTGATGATGCTCGTGCTCGCTCCGATTCACCGGGAAGCGGGCCTCGAGCGGCTGATTCTTTCCAGCTACCAGGCTGTTTCCGGCACCGGCCAGAAGGCAATCGCCGAGCTGACCGCGCAGGCCAGCCAGGTGCTCGGCGGCGAGGAAATCGACGACCCGCAGGTTTACCCCCACCAGATCGCCTTCAACGTGATCCCCCAGGTCGAGACCTTCAAGGACGGCGACGACTACACCACCGAGGAACGCAAGGTGATGGCCGAGACCCGCAAGATCCTCGAGCTCGGTGACGAGGTCAGGATCTCCGCCACCTGCGCCCGGGTGCCGGTTTTCACCGGACACTCCGAATCACTCAACATCGAGACTCGCGAAGACCTCAGTCCCGACCGGGCCCGGGAGATCCTGGCCGCGGCCGAGAACGTGATCGTGGTGGACAATCCCGCTGCCGGCGAGTACCCGACTGCGCTGGACGCGGCCGGCATCGATCAGACCCTGGTCGGCCGGATCCGCCGCGACCCCGGTCAGGAAAAGACCCTGAACCTCTGGCTGGCCGGCGACAACCTGCGCAAGGGTGCCGCGACCAACGCCGTCCAGGTCGCGGAGCTCCTGGTCAAAAACGGCTGGCTCTAGAGGCTGTGGCCAACTAGGGGATCAGCTTCAGGCTGGCGCTGATCCGGGCCCGGTTGCCGTTCGTATCCCTGACCGCCGCGATCGCGCGGACCCGGCGGGCGGCGCGATTCCGGGCCAGCAGGCGGCGGTAGGCTGCCGAAAATCTGAGGGCAAGAGACCTCGACTGGCCGGCTTCGATCGAGAACTGCGCCGTAGCGAGCGTGACCACCTTGCGCTTTTTTCCCACCTTGACCTTCCCCCTGGTCTTGAGGGTCAGCTTGCCGGCGCAGGGACCGGTTTCCTCGGCGGTCGGGCAGGTCAGCTTCAACCGGCCGGTTCCATTCCTCTTCAGCTTCACCCGCTTGCCGGCGATGCGCACCGTCACCGTCTGGTCCGGTGGCGCCAGCTTCCAGATCTCGTCGCCGTGGAGACCGTCGTCGGCGGTGAAGTAGACCAGATCCCCGAGCCGGTAGAAGCCGTCAACCTGACCGTCGTTCCAGCCGGCCAGGATGTCTCGCACAAGTTCGACCCCGTTCGGGGTGATCGCCCAGAGTTCGTAGCCGGTCGCTTCCGAGCGGGCCCTGAAGTAGACGTCCCCGGATGCTTCTACGTAGTCAGCCGGGAAGGAGCCGACATCTCCCGGCCAGAGGTCGCTGACCAGGCTCATCGTGGTGCCGTCGAACCGGCGGGGTTCGCGGCCGTTGACCGGATCCGAAGCGGTCAGGTACAGGTTGGCCCCGACCGCAGTCAGGTCGGTTGGCTCCGAGGAATCGGGCCCGGGTGCGACGTCCGAGGCGATCGCCGTGTTCGTTCCGTCGGTTTGCCATGGTTCGATCCCGCTCGAACCGTCGTTGGCCCGGAAGTAGATGCGGTCGCCGAGTGGCTCGAAGGTCGAAGGGGACGAGCTGTTGGCGCCGGGACTGATGTTGCTGACCAGGGGAGCCGTGACCCCGTCGGTGCGATGTGGCTCCGAGCCGATACCGGTCGCGGTGGCGCCGAAGTAGAGCCAGCCGCCCATCTCGGTGAAATCGGACGGGAAAGAGGAGTTGCCGCCAGCGTTCAGGTTGGCGATGTTGGCGGTCGTGGTCCCGTCGCTGGTCCAGGGCTCGGTACCGAGTGCGGCGGTGGAGGCGCGGAAGATGATCCGGTTGCCGAGGGTCGTGATGTCGCCGGGGTTTGAGCCGTCCGTCCCCGGGTTGATGTCCTTGACGAGTTCGATCGAGTTTCCGTCGGTGCGGAAGAGCTCGGTACCGGTGGCCGGGGTGTAGGCACTCAGGTAGAGGTGACTTCCCATCGCCGCGAATGCGGTCGGGTTCGACGAGTCGGGTCCGGGGTTGAGGTCGGAGACCATGCTGGTCGTCGTGCCGTCGGACTTCCAGAGCTCCGAGCCGTTTACGCCGTCATCGGCCCGGAAGAACAGCAGATTGCCGAGCACCTCCCGTGGCCCCGGATTGGAGGTCTCCGGCCCGGGCCAGATGTCGCTGAGCAGGACCATGCGACGGCCCTCCAGCCGGTAAATCTCGCGGCCGGTCGAGGCGATCTCGGCTTCGAAGTAAAGCTGGCCCTGAAACTCTCCCAGTCCGCTCGGGGCAAACCCGGAGGGCCCGGGCACCCCGTCGACGGCGAGCCTCGCTTCCAGGGCCGCTCCGCTCGCCGCAGTAACTCCGCAGGCGAGCATAATCAGCGCCAGCGCCGCCGAAAGGCAGAAGCGAACCGGGCCGGTCACGGGCTCACCTTCAGTTTGCGGCGGATCGTCGCGTGGTTTCCGTTCGCGTCACCGATCTGGAGGACGATCGAGGCCTTGCGGGCCTTTGCCGAACGCTTGAGCGCGCGCCGTTTGGCCTTGCTCACCCGGATCCGGAAGACGGAGGTCTCGCCCGCGTCCAGCTTGAAGCGAAAGCGGCCGAGCGCGATCTTCTTCCGCTTGACCCTGGTCGAAATCGCGCCGGTCCCGCTGCAAGGTCCCGTCTCCTCGGTTGCCGGACAGGAGAGTCGCACCGGGCCGGAGCCCTTCCGGTTCAGCTTGACCCGGCTCGTGAGCAGGCGCACGGTCACTGTCCGGTCGCTCGGCCGGATCTGGAAGAGCTCCATCCCGTGAGTGCCGTCATCGGCGGAGATGAAGGCCAGGTCGCCTTCGGCGGCATAGTCGATGAAGCCGGAGGAATCCTCGCCGGGGAGGAGGTCGGTGACCAGTTCGGCCTGGCTACCTTCCACAGTTCTGAACTCGGTTCCGGTGTCGCGGGAGAAAGCCCGGAAGAAAGGGGTGCTTCCAATCCCGAAGAAGTCGGTTGGACCCGAAGAATCCTCGCCGGGGAGGAGGTCGCCGAGGGGCTGGAAGGCGGTTCCGTCGAACCGGTACGGCTCGTCACCGGCCGCCGCCGTCTCCATCGACAGGTACAAGCCGGAGGAGAGCGAAAGCAGGGACCGCGGGTCGGAGCCTTCCGGGCCTGGCACGAAGTCCTGGACAAGACTGGTGCTGGTCCCGTCTGTTTGCCAGACCTCCTGACCGAAGGTCGGGTTCTCCGCCGCGAACAGGAGCTTTCCGTCATGCAATTCGAAGGAGCCGGGTTCGGAACTGGGGGCACCCGGCGATATGTCGAGTAACTGGGTCGCCGTGACGCCGTCGGTGCTCCAGGGCTCCTCACCGTCGGCGGCAGTGTGTGCGCCGAAATAGACCCGGTCGCCCATCACGGTGAGTTCGGAGGGTCCCGAGGAGGCAGCTCCGGGGTTGATGTCCTGGATCATCGTCGTCGTGGTCCCGTCGGTCACCCAGAGCTCTTCGCCTGCGGCGGGGCTCGTGGCGACGAAGACGAGCTTCGAGCCGAGCGGAGTGCGCCAGATCGGACCTGAAGATCCAGCGCCGGGAGAAATGTCCATGAGCAGGCTGGTCGTGGTCCCGTCGGTCTTCCAGGGCTCGATTCCGGTGGTCCCGTCGTTGGCCTGGAAGTAGACGTCGGGTCCGACGGCGACGAAGCCGTTCGGGAATGAACCGTCGTTGCCGGGCTTGATGTCCTTGACCATCACGGTGGTGGTTCCGTTGGTGCGCCACAGCTCCCGGCCGAAGGCGGAGGTGTGGGCCGAAAAGTAGATCCACCCGCCGGCCGAGGTGACCGCCGAGGGGAAGCTGTCTTCCTTGCCCGGCTCGAGGTCGGACACCAGCTCCGCTCCGCGACCGTTGCTCCGCCAGAGTTCGAAACCGGTCTCGGGCGTGCCGGCGTTGAAGTAGACGTAGTCGCCGAGGATCGCCAGGTACTGGGGATCCGACCCCGACGGGCCCTCGACGATGTCGGCGGCCAGCCGGATCTCATGCGAGGCGCCCGACGCCGACCCGGCCCCGAGGCTCAGCGTCAGTGCAAGCGCCAGAACGGCGAGTGAAACCCGATATGAAAAAGGCCGGGACGATTCCGACATCGCATCCCCTGCGACGATTGACGGTCAGGATTGAACCTAACCGCCCCCTGAGCTCCCGTCAACCGCTCTAGTCCCCGAAGTCCTCGGCGATGTCGGCGATGCGTTCGTAGAGGGCCTGGAAGAAGTCGCTGCGGGGTACCACGGCGTGGACCCTGCCTTCGGTGGCGATTGGAACGACCATCACCCGGTGGTGGAGGAAGGTCTCGGCCAGCTGGGTGTCCGCGTAATCGTCCTCGACCAGCACGGGGTCGGTGGTCAGGTAGCCCTTGACCGGTTCCTCCTGGCTTCCGATCCTGCGTTCGATTGTTTCGTCTAGTGACCGGCGAATCATCCGGGCGCTCATCAGGGTTCCCACGTAGCCGGGGAAGACCGCGGTCATGAACTCGCGCTCGCCGAACAGCCCGGCGTAGATGCCGTGCTCGTCAACGACGGGCAGCGCCGGCAGGCCGGACTCGATCACCAGCCTTGCCGCGTACCCCACCGGGTCGGTGGTCACCAGGGGCTTCACCTCCCGGATGACCGATCTGACTATGTGATCTGCCAAGTCACCACCTCGAAGAAACTAACCCTTTCGTGGGACATCTACCCGTACCGCAACAGGATGTAGGCGGTTGCCATGATCGTGGTCGCCAGTGTCACCGGGAAACCGAGCTTGATGAAGGTCCAGAATCCGATCGGCCGGCCGGAGCGCTCGGCGAGTCCGGCGGCGGCGACGTTCGCTGCCGCCGAGACCAGGGTCAGGTTGCCGCCAAAGCAGGCACCCAGTGAGAGGGCCCACCAGTAGGCGTTGTCGGCCGGGTCCTGCTGGATCTGTTCGACCACGGGGATCATGGCGGCGGTCAGGGGGATGTTGTCGATGATCCCGCCGATGATCGATCCGGTCCAGATGATTCCGACCAGTTCGGCGTTGCGGTCTCCCTGGGTCACGCTGGTGATCCCCTCGGCCACCTTGTCGATCGCCCCGGTCGCCTCCAGGGCGCCGACCATCACGAACAGCCCGATGAAGAAGAAGATCGTCGTCCACTCGATCTTCTCCAGAACCTCCTCGACCGGGATCCTGGTCACCATCAGGCCGACTGCCGCACCGGAGAGCGCGACGGTCGCCGGTTCGATGTGGATGTACTGGTGCAGGAAGAAGACGAGGATGGTGCCGATCAGGACCGGAAGCGTCCGCTTCAGCTCGCCCCAGTCGCGGATCGAGGCGACTGCGTCCAGCTCCATTACGTACTTCTTGTTCTCGTCATCGACCTGGAGCTGCTTGCGGAAGACGAAGTAGAGAGCGACCGTGACAACCGAGAGGATCGCCAGCACTCCGGGCAGGTTGTTGACGATGAAGTCGTTGAAACTGAGGCCGGCGGCGTTTCCGATCATGATGTTTGGCGGGTCACCAATAAGGGTCGCGGCACCCCCGATGTTCGCCGACATGATCTCGATCAGGATCAATGGCATCGGGTTGATGTCGAGGGTGTCAGCCAGCAGGAAGGTGATCGGCACGATCAGCAGGATCGTGGTCAGGTTGTCGAGGAACCCCGACAGGACGGTCACGGTCGCGGCCATCATCACGACCAGGACGAAGGGATTCCCCCGGGAGAACTGGCCCGCCTTCACCGCGATGAAGTCGTACACCCCGCTTTGCTGGGTCACATAGACCAGCATCATCATCCCGGCCAGCAGACCCAGGGTCGCGAACTCAACCGAATGGATCGCGAGGTCCTCGTTGTAGTCCCCGACGAAGAGAACCACGACAGCGGCTCCGAGCAGGGCGATTTTCGTGCGATGAACCCGCTCACTCGCGATCAGGGCGAGGGCGATGAGAAATGTCGCTACTGCCAGTGCCAGATGCCGAGTCTATGGACTGGCCAACCGGAGCGCGTTGCGGTCGATTTCAGGCCTGGAGAGCCCGGCCGAGCTGTTCGATCGTGATCACGCCGGCGAGCTGACCGCGGTCGTCGGTGACCATCAGGGCGCCGAAGCGCCGGAGCTGGGGGTTGCCGAGCAGGGTGTCGAGCCCGGCCATCTGGCTGACCGCGAAACCGGGATCACGCTCGGTCAGGGTGCCGATCGGCGTCGATGCCCGCTCGACCTCGGGGACTGCCTCCACCCGGTCCCGGACAGCCATTCCGATGAAGGCCCCTCCCTCGTCGACGACCGGGAACCAGGACCAGCCGAACCTGAGGAAGTACTCCTCCATCGCCCGGGCGCTGTCGAGGCTTTCGGGGATCGCCACCGGCTCGGGGTCCATGACTTCCGCCACGGTCACGCCTTCGAGTCTTTCGCTTACCGTGGACTGGCTTGCCGCTCGCGCGGCGCCGTTCACGATGATCCCGATCATCACCAGCCAGACCCCGCTGATGATGTTTCCGCTGAGGGCCCAGACCAGGCCGAGGCCGATGAAGATGAAACCGAAGATCCGGCCCAGCCCGGCCGCGAAGCGGGTTGCGGCGCTGCGCTTGCCGGTGATCTTCCAGGCGATGGCCCTCACGATCCTGCCGCCGTCCATCGGGAAGGCCGGCAGCAGGTTGAAGCCGAGCACCAGGATGTTCACCGCGGCAAGCCAGGCGATCATGGTGACCAGCCCGGTGGTTTCGGCCGTCTCCCGAAGTTCGAGGGCGTCCCGGAAGTCGCCGGACCCGGCGGCCTGGACCCCGATCACGCAGAGCACGATGGCAATCAGCATCGTCACCACCGGTCCCGCTATCGCCACCTTGAACTCGGTCCCGGGGGTGTCGGATTCCTGGTCCATCTCGGCGACCCCTCCGAAAAGCCACAGCCGGATGGTCCGGATCCCGATCCCGCTGCGACGCGCGGCGAAGGCATGTCCGAGCTCATGCAGCAGGATCGAGCCGAAGAACCCGATCGCACTGGCCACCGCCAGCAGGTAGGCGTTGGAGCTTCCCGGCTCGTTGAGGATGTCGCCGTAGAAGCGGGACAGCCAGACGATGATGATGAACAGGAAGAGGAACCACGACCAGTCGACGGCGATCCTGATCCCGGCGACCCGGAAGAGCGTTATGGAACTGCCGGCTCCGAACACACCCACATCGTATGGAGATGCATCACGAGGCCGGGTTTCGCGAGCGGATATCTTGCCCCCTCATGTCTGCCACCGCTCCCCTTCGACTTGCCGCGCCCCATGGCGAAGCCGACCAGGACTGGCTGCGGCAGCGGCTGGAAGAGCTCGAGCGGATCGACCGCCCTTCGGCATCCGAGGGTGAACGACAGGCGGCCGAGTGGCTGGTCGGTGAGTTCGCGTCGCTGGGGGCCGTGGCGAGGATCGAGACCGAATCGGCCCATGGCACCTACTGGTGGCCGATCGGCATCGGTACTGCGCTCGGGGCCGCCGGTGGTCTCGCGGCCCGCCGCGGGAAGCGACTGACCGGGGCCTTGCTGGGCGCCGCCGGTGCGGCCGCGATCGCCACCGACTTTCCGCCCCGGCCCAGGTATCTCCGCAAGGTTCTCCCCAAACGGGAAACCTTCAACGTGGTCTGCGAACTCGGTGATCCCGACGCGACACGAAAGGTGGTTCTGAGTGCCCACCACGATGCCGCCAACCAGGGTCTTGTCTTTCACCCGGGGATCCCGAAACTGGTCTCCAGAACCGGAGCGTTCCAGCACCTCGACACCTCGCCGATGCTGATGGCCCCGGTGATCGGAGGCCCGGTCCTGAGCGCCCTCGGTGCCCTGAGCGGAAACCGTCACCTGACCAACGCCGGCATCGCCCTCTCGGCCGGATCAACGGCGGCGATGGCGGACATCGGCCTGCGCAAGGTGGTGCCGGGCGCGAACGACAACGGCACCGCAGTGATCGCTCTGCTGGAACTCGCCCGCCGATTTCTCGCCGACCCGCCGGAAGGCCTCCGGCTTGTCCTGGTCTCCTTCGGCGCCGAGGAATCGTTCAGCGAAGGGATCAAGGCCTTTGGCGAACGGCACTTCCCGTCGTTGCCGGTTGATTCAACCTTCTTCATCAACATGGACACGATCGGCTCGCCTCATCTCAACGTGTTGCGGGGCGAGGGGTTCCTGAAGATGTTCGAGTACCCGCCGGAGGCGCTGATCCTGGCTGACCGCGCGGCCGAGGAAGAAGGCATCGAACTGATGCCCAACCTGCGGATCCACAACGGCACCGACGGTCTCGAAGCTCTGGCTGCCGGCTACCCGGTGGTCTCGATCTGCTCATGCACCGAGCACAAGCAGCCGGCCAACTACCACTGGCCGAACGATGTGGCCGGAAACGTCAACTTCGACACGGTCGAGTCGGGAATCCGGCTGGCCGAAGCGATGACCCGCCGGCTTTCGCGGGACTGGGTCAGTCTCCCGGGCTGAGTCCCGGCCTTTCTTGCCGGGAGGGGCCGCAGGCGGGCCGGGCCGGGGCCTTCGATCAGGCCTGGTCTTCGGGGTCGCCCCAGCGGTTGTCGCCGTAGTCGCGGTTACGCTGGTCTTCGACGGCGGTGCCGTCGGGGCCGTAGCCGGCTTCGGTCAGCATGCGGCGCAGGTCGACCAGGCGCTGGCGGTCGATTTCCTTGCCATGCGGTACATGGAAGGTCTCGGTCTCGGGGCCGACCGTCACCTTGAGATGGCCGTTGTGTTCTTCGGTCACGGTGCCGATCGCCTTGAGCAGCGACTCGACCTTGCGCCAATCGACGGCGTGCTTCTGATGATCGAAGATCTCGGCGAGGGTGCTGCTGTGGTGGTTGCTCAGTCCGTGATCGGCCATTTGGTTCTCCTGGGTTAGGTTGCCCGGGGGATCCTAGGCTCTCAGCTCCACGAACCCTGCTGCGGTGAAGTCACCGTCGAAAGCCAGGGCCTCGGTGATCCTGTGTTCTCGCATGAAAGCGAAGCTGGTC
>WBZM01001933.1_pt1 | contig 16266 bp, 15 predicted proteins | sample 5204271 | NCBI WGS metagenome assembly WBZM01 (sample SAMN12344346, study PRJNA552823) | activated sludge metagenome | biome: Activated sludge suspended growth; feature: Nitrification reactor; material: Wastewater; isolation source: activated sludge from nitrification reactor of wastewater...
TAAACCGGTTAAAACGGGCTGCCAGGTCAAAAAAGACGCTCTCCGAGGGCGAGGCGAGAGAAATCGAGTCATTCTTCAGCGTCTCCTTAACATAAAAGATACAACAAACAAACAACGCACCCTCGTGTACACGGCGGGCTCCACGTTCGACACGGCACTGAAGGCGCAAGTCGGCCCGGACTACAAGATCACCTCGGTGAAGTTGATCGTCGGCTCTTCGACCAACTTCGACGGCCCGTATGGTCCGTATAAAGGGGACCAGCCCACCTACGATACAGGGGCCTACACCGTCCTGACCTCATACAACCCGGCCACCGTGACGTGGAATAGTTTCGGCAACGGCGGCGTGGCCAACACCAACTACGCGCCGACCCCACTGGCATGGGGTGTCATCGGTGTCGCCCCACAAGAGAATAGTGACACGACGATCTGGACGTTCCAGCCAGCGCTCATCAACGGCTGGATCGCCGACACCAACGGGTCGAACAAGGGCCTTTTCTTCTTCACCGAACCTGCCAATGACGAGCTCAAACTCCTGACCACGCCAAGTGCGAACGTCATCTGGCGCATCACCGCCACCTCCGACTGCGGCCCGGGTATTGTCCTCCCCGTCACTCCCACCGCCCTCTGGCAGCAACTGGCCCTGCCCTGTGTCCCGGCGACGACCACCGTCGGCACCACCCTGGGGGCCAACACCACCGGGCAGCTCAATGCCAGCATCTACGGCAACGCCGGGGCCGGCGGCTGGCTGATGTACGGCAACGATTTGGTCAACAACCGCAACCTCCAACTGGGCGTCAACGACACCCTGACCAATGGTGTCGGTTACTGGCTTAAGAGCTTCTCCACCCCCTCCGGCGGCGGCAACCTCACCGTCAGCGGCACCGCCACGCCGGCCACGGTCACTCAAGCCGACGGCTGCGCCAGCGCCACCGGCTGCGCCGCCGTGCCCGTCACCACCGTCGCCGGCTCCGACCGCTACAACCTGGTCGGCAACCCCTTTTCCTACGACGTCGACTGGGCCAAGGTCCGGGTGCGGGTTAAGACCAACGGCGGAAGTCTGGTCGGGGTCTATACCCCCACGGAGGCGCAAAGCGCGGGCTACCTCTCCAATCAGATCTGGATCTACAACGGCAACACCTACGGTACCTGGACTGATGTCTCCGTCCCCAACCCCGGCAACCTTAAATATTTCCAATCCTTTTGGGTCAAGGTCCTGGCTGCCGCGTACGGCTACACCGTCGAACTGCTGATCCCCGCCGAAGCCAGCACCCACGGCCAGGTCCTCCCCACCGCCGGCGCGCTGTTCGCCAGCCGGGAACACCCCTGGTACCTCGCCTGGCTCGACTGGCTCATCCCCGCCGCCGCCGCGGATGAGATGGGCTTCGCCCCCGGCCCTCACCCTGGCCCGCACGCCGCCCCGGGCGCCCGTCGCGGCCCAGCCCCCATCCCCCCGGCCGCCGCCATCACCGACCCCACCCTCGACCTCCTCATCACCCAAGGCGTCGAGACCCTGGGCCTCGACCCCACCGCCGCCGAGCGCGCCGCCCACGCCACGGCCCGGGCCGAGGGGCGCGAATGGTACGTCCGCCTCTTGGTCGACGAACAGGCCACCGGCTACCAGGATCACAACAGCGTCCTGGGGCAACTCCTGAATGCCCAGGCGGGCTACGACCCGCAGGACCTGCTGGAATTGCCGCCCTTCGGCACGCCCTACCTGACCCTGGTCTTCCCCCACCCCGAGTGGGGCGCCCGCGCCGGCGACTATGCCAGTGACTTCCGTCCCGCCCAGCGCCTCGACCGCCGTGGCCGGCCCCTGCGGGGCCGTCCCGCCGCCGATTGGGCCTTCGAGATCCGCAGCGATCGCCCCGGCACCCAGGTGATCCTGCGCTGGGAGGGCGATCCCGCCATTCTCCAGCGCACCCGCCTGATCGACCGGACCAGCGGCAAGACCATCAACCCCACGGCCAAGGCCTACGCCAACGGCTACCCGGTGACCCTGACCAAGGGCACCCGGGCCTTTACCTGGCGCTTCCTCGGTACCCCCTAAGCCCGCCGACCGCCCTAACCGCGTCCTTCCACCCCGCGGCCGGTGCCCGGCCGGCCGCGGTCTTCCCTGAACCTACACCCCCGGAGTCGTTGTAGATGTCGAACCCTGAATCACTCCCCACCTCCCCGGAACTGGACCAGGCCCTGGCAACCGAGACCGATCCCGAGCGCCGCGCCGCCCTGGCCAAGCTCGCGACCCTGGCGGCCTGGACCGCCCCGACCCTGCTGACCCTGATGGTCCCAGCCCAGGCCCAGGAAGGATTCGGTTCGGCCCCGGGCAACCCGGGAACCTACCCCGGCTAATCCTCCCCGCGCGCCGCCGCCCAGCCCCCCATGCTCCTGGCCACCCCCTTCGGCAGCGGTCGCCTATGCGCCCGTCCCGGCGACCGGCGACCGGCGACTGTGGCTGCTCGATCCCCCCGCCGCCCTGCTTTGGGACCTGCATGCTCAGGGACTGGGGGCGGCGGACCTGGCCGAACTGGTCGCCAGCCGCTTTGACCTGGAACCCGCCACCGCCCGGACCCAGGTCAACGCCGCTATCGCCGCCTGGTGCCAGGCCGGGCTGCTCGGGTCGGCGCCGCTGCCGCTGGACCCGCCCGCTACCCCCTCGCCCCCACCGCAGTCCCCCGTGCCCGCCAGGGCATGGTCCCTGCGCCTCGCCGATCGGGTGGTCCGGCTGGACCTCGTCGAACCGGACTGGGCGGCGGACCTGGCCCCCTGGCTGGGGCATTTGCGCCTGGACCCCACCCACCCCGGGGATGCCGATCACGTCCTGACGCTGTCCGGCACCGGGGACGACTGGCGGCTGGAGGGCCCGGGACTTCCACCCCGTCAGGGGACGAGCCGCGACGCCGCCCAGGTGGCCGTCCTGCAGGCCCTGGTCGACGCGGTATGCCAGCCCGCCGAGCGCCTGCTGGTGGTGCATGGCGCCGGACTCATCGCCCCCGACGGCGGTGGCTGGCTGCTGGTCGCCCCCAGCGGTGGCGGCAAGACCACCCTGGCGGCGGCCCTGGATGCCGCTGGCTTCGGACTGCTGAGCGACGACGTGGTGCCGGTGACCCCTAATGGCGACCTGCTGGGGTTCGGCCTGCCGCTATGTCTCAAGGCCGGGAGCTGGCGGGTGCTGCGGACCTGCCGCCCGGACCTGGACGCGGCGGCGGTGATCGAACGTCATGGCCAGCCGGTGCGCTTCCTGCCGGCACGCCACCCGGCGGGCGGCCGACGGGTGGCCCCGACCCGGCTGGTGTTGAGTCACTATCGGCCGGGGAGCGCGGCCAGTCTGGAGCCCGTGTCCCCTGAGTGGGCCCTGCAGGGCCTGCTGGCGGCGCGCACCGTGGTCGGCACCCTGACCCAGGACTGGCTGGACGCCCTGGCGCGCTGGCTGGAGCGGGTCCCGGCCTACCGCCTCAGCTACCCCGACCTGGCCAGCGCCCTGACGCTGCTCGGGGGCCAAGCAACCGGGAGCGCACCAGGACTGGGCGCCGCGCGCCCTTACCTGGATACCGCCACCGCCTGGACCTAGGGAAGCACCCCTTGAGCCCCGATCACCCGCTGCGCCTGCTCGCCGCTACCCTGACCGTGTGCCCGCCGCCGCCGGCGGAGCGGGTCGCGGCGCTGGACGCGCCGGACCTGGACTGGCCCCGGCTGCTGTGGTGCGCCGGACAGCATTTGGTGACGCCCTCCCTGGCCGCCGCCAGTCATCGCCTGGGCTGGAGCGAGCGCCTGCCGCCCGAGGTCCGGGACTATCTGGACGGCATGCGGGAGCTCAACCGTCTGCGCAATCGCGACCTGCTGGCGGCCCTGGTGGCGATCGCCCGCGCCCTCAACCCGCTGGGCATCGAACCTCTGCTGCTCAAGGGTGCCAATGCCCTGCTGCCGGACGACTATCCGGGGGCGACGGACCGGGTGATCGGCGATCTCGATCTGGCCTTGCCACCGGGGGCGGAGGCGGCGGCGACGGCGGCGCTGATTGACCTGGGGTATCGGCCCTGGGTGAGCGATCATCCTCCGACGCTGCCGGGGGTGGCGCGACGCGCCCATCACGCCCCGCCTCTGCTGCACCCCGATCTCCCCGTCAAGGTGGAACTCCATCGGCGTCTGCTCGCCAATCCCCGCGATGATGCCTGGCTCCAGCCAGGTATGAAGACCCACGCCCAGGCCCTGGCCGCGGGGGCGGTGGTGCGGGTACCGGACGCCGGTACCCGGCTGCTGCACAATTTCCTTCACGCCCAGATCAACGACCGGCAGCGCCGCTTGCGCTGTCTCAATCTGCGTCAACTGCTGGATTTCTCCGCCCTGGCGCAGAGCCGGCCGGATGTCCTGACCCCGGCCCTGCTGGGGCGGTTGCGCCCCCGGCGGCGCCGGGCCTTGTTGGAGTATCTGGCCCAGGCGGAGCACTGGTTGGGGCTGACCTATCCGCCCGACCTGCCGCGGGTGGCGTCGGCGCGGCGCGAGCGGTGGTTGCAGGAGTGGGTGCTGACCCGTCCCGGGTGGCGCCGGCTGTTCGTCATCCTGGATACGGCGGCCGGGCTGCCGCCCCGGGTGGCGCGCCTGCCGTTGCGCTTGCTCCTGACCCCGGGGTGGCTGCCGTGGCGGCTGCGGGTGTGGCGCGCGGGCCGATTGGCCAAGGCAGGGGGCGACCCCTTCTCAGGTTAGGGGCGCCGTGGCGCCAGAACTTCAGTTCCATGCCCAGGGTCACAGCGGCCGCAGACAGAGGTCCATGCGCCCGGAACCCCAGGCCGGCCCCGGAACGCCCGGACGAGGCCGATACGGCTTGCTCGAGCGGCCGGCATTACCCGTAAATCGCGCGAGGTGGACCTGCCGTTGCGCTTGATCCTGACGCAGGGCTGGCTGCCGCGTTCCGCCAGTGCCCCCCCATGGCGCCGCGCTTGCCCGGCCGCCGCGGCCGCTCTCCTTAGCCAGCCTGTTTGAAGGCCTTCTGGCCCTCAAGGAAAAAGCCATTGGGGATGGCGATGAGGTTCCACCACCAGGCCAGCAGCGGTGTCCAGGCCAAGGCGTTGGAGGCCAGAAGCGCGGAATAGAGTGCCTTGTTCTTGGTTTGGTTGTCGTACATCACGGCCGTCTCCTGCTGCACAGTCCACCGCCTGCCCTTGGGGTTGAAGACCGGATCGGAGAGGGGTAAATGGTCAGGAACCCTGGTCCGGGAATCCTGCCGTGCTCGACCGATCATCCGCCGACTGCCTCTTCGGGAAGGGGTATGTCTGTAATTTACTACTGTTACTTCAAACCAACGAACTTAATCGTTCGTTTGATTACCAGTATAGATGTGGACTAGCCGTTCTCTACCACGGACTTTTAGGGGTAGGTGAAAAGGCTGTTGTTGCGAAATGGCATCAGTGTGTTCGTTTCTCACAGGGCGCGGCCCACAGCCCAGTACCTATCAGTTATGGTCCATGGACCATGGCTCACCACCTGCGGCACTTGTCTTCAGGCACCTGGCCGATGTCACCTCTTACCTGTGACCTCTCACCTATGACCTGTCACCTGTCATCCTTCGCCGCCGGTCATGGAGAGCGAAGCGAAGGCCGGTAGTCCCCGGTAGGCATAGATACTCCGAGACCTGTAACTTATCACCTATGCCCCGTCATCTGTCGCCTATCACCTGTCACTAGTCGCGCTTAGGCGCGCGGCCTGCGCGGCCCGGATCGGGCCTGGTCCCAGGGTTTACGCGGGCGCGGGCTGGCCGGCTTCGGATGCGGGCGCGGGAGACCGGCCAGGGCCAGAAGGCCATCCAGCTCCTCCTCGGTGAGATCGCGCCAGTGATGGCTGAAGAGGCTGGGTTCGAGGATGACGTTGCCGAAGCGGACCCGCATCAGGCGGCTGACCTTGACGCCCACGGCCTCCCAGAGGCGGCGCACCTCCCGGTTGCGGCCCTCGCGCAGCAGGACGTGATACCAACGGTTGGCGCCACGGCTGCTGGTGTCGGACTCCACGATCTCTTCGAACCGGGCCGGGCCATCCTCCAGTTCCACCCCATGGACCAGACGCTGCAGGGCCGCCCGGGGCGCCTCGCCGAGGACGCGCACGGCATACTCGCGCTCGATCTCCCGGGAGGGGTGCATGAGACGGTTGGCCAGATCGCCGTGGTTGGTCAGCAGCAGCAGGCCGGAGGTGTTGATGTCCAGGCGCCCGACGGCGATCCAGCGCCCTTGGAGCAGGGGCGGCAGGTGGTGGAAGACAGTGGGTCGTCCTTCCGGGTCCTGGCGGGTCACGACCTCGCCCTCGGGCTTGTGGTAGGCGATGACGCGCAGGGGCCCGGCGTCAGGGGAGGCCAGGCGCAACTCCTTGCCATCGAGGCGGACCCGGTCCCCGGGGCCCAGGCGATCGCCCAGCTTGGCCAGGCGTCCGTTGATCTCGATCCGCCCGGCGGTGATCCAGCCTTCGATCTCCCGCCGCGAGCCCAATCCGGCATCCGCGAGGGCCTTCTGAATGCGGGGCGGTTCAGGGGCGGTGGCCGGGGCTGGTGCGGGGGCTGGTGCAGGGGCGGTGCGGTCCTTGGTTCTGGTGCTGTTGGCATCGCTACCGTTGATCTTGGTCCGGCCGCCGGGCGTTAGGGCCTTGGCGCCTACCCCTGGGGTGCGGGTGGCAGGGGTCCTGGACGTATCCTTGCCGCCAGCGGGGTGCCGGGTGGGGCGTGGGCGATTGTCAGGGTGCGGACGGGGAGGGCGTTTGTCTTCGGTCATGGGTTAGATCCTGGCATTCCGCCAATGGGGCGGGCAGGGGGTGGACTAGCGGGATCACTGGCAGCCGGGTCCGGCTCCTCCAGCGGCAGATCGTCACCTAGAAAGTCCGGCGAGCGGATTTCGGCCAGGGTCGGCAGCTCGTTGAGGGATTTGAGGCCGAAGTAATCCAGGAACTTGCGGGTAGTGGCGTACAGGGCCGGCCGGCCGGGGACGTCACGGTGGCCGACGACCCGCACCCACTCCCGCTCCAGCAGGGTCTTGACGATGTTGGTGCTGACGGCGACGCCACGAATCTCCTCGATCTCGCCGCGGGTGATGGGCTGACGGTAGGCGATCAGGGCCAGGGTTTCCAGCAGGGCGCGGGAGTAGCGCGGCGGCTTTTCATCCCAAAGGCGGGCCACCCAGGGGGCGCAGGCCTTGCGCACCTGGATGCGGTAGCCGCCGGCGACCTGGGCCAGCTCGATGCCGCGGTCCTGGTAGTCCGCCTCCAGGGCGGTCAGAGCGGCCGTCAGGTCCTCCCGGGTCGGCGGCGGCAACGCTGCCTCCTCCTCGGCGAAGAGGCTGGCCAGGGTCTCCAGGGTCAGGGGGGCGCCCGCCGCCAGCAGGGCACCCTCGACGATGTTCTTGAGGGAGGGGCGCTCGCTCATCGCCTAATTCCCAGAGCCTTGGCGAAGGGGAAAAGGAGGAAGGAACAAGAAAGAGAGAGCTTGATCACGACTCAGTTCCCGGTGCGCAGACGGACGTGAATGGGGGCGAAGGGCTCGGTCTGGACCAGTTCAATGGTGGCGGACTTGATCAGCTCCAGCACCGCCAGAAAGCTCACCACCACCCCCGCCCGGCCCTCGTGGAGTTCAAAGAGGTGAACGAAGGGGACAAACCCCATGCCCTGGAGTTTGCTCAGCACCAGGGCCATGCGCTCCCGCAGGCTGAGGGATTCCTTCTCCACCTTGTGGCTGGTGTAGAGGTCCGCCCGCGCCAGCAACTCGCGTAGGGCCAGCAGGACCTCGCGCAGGTCGACCTCGGGGGGGATGAGGCGGCGATGGCCGGGGGGGACCGGGGCTTGGACCAGATAGTGATCGCGTTCCAGGCGCGGCAGTTCATCCAGGTCCTGGGCGGCTTTTTTGAAGCGCTCATACTCCTGGAGGCGGCGCACCAGATCGGCCCGCGGGTCCTCTTCCTCCTCGGTGGCGGTGGGGCGGGGCAGGAGCATGCGCGACTTGATCTCCGCCAGCAGGGCGGCCATCACTAGATACTCCGCCGCCAGTTCCAGGCGGAGGTCCTTCATCAACTCGACGTATTCCATATACTGGTTGGTGATCTCGGCGATGGGGATGTCGAGGATATCCAGGTTCTGGCGCTTGATCAGATAGAGCAACAGGTCCAGGGGCCCCTCGAAGGTGTCGAGAAAGACCTCCAGGGCATCCGGGGGGATGTAGAGGTCTTGCGGCAGGGTGAGCAGTGGCTGGCCCTGGACGATGGCGAAGGGCATCTCCCGCTGCTGGGGTGGGCCGGCGGGAACGAAGGTGGGGTCCGACGCCTCGCCGGCGGTTGCCGGGTCCGCTGCCAGGCCCTGGGGCTGGCCGGTCGCCGCCGTAAGGCTCACCTCATCGCTAGCCGGTGTCCGGTCGCTCAACGAAAGTCCATCGACATGGCCTGACGCACCTCTTCCATGGTCTTGCGCGCCACGACGCGGGCGGCCTCGTTGCCCTCGGCGATGATGTTGCGCACCTGTTCGGGCTGGGCCTCGTACTCCCGGGCGCGTTCCTGAATGGGCCTGAGTTCCGTCAGCACGGCGTCGATGACCGGTTGCTTGCACTCCAGACAGCCGATGCCCGCCGTGCGGCAGCCCGCCGCCGCCCAAGTTTGGGTCTCCTCGCTGGAATAGACCTCGTGAAGCTGGAAGACCGGGCACTTGGCCGGATCCCCGGGATCGGTGCGGCGCACCCGCGCCGGGTCCGTCGGCATGGTGCGCAAGGCCTTCTCCACCTGGGCCGGTGGATCGCGCAGGGCGATGGTGTTGCCGTAGGACTTGGACATCTTCTGGCCGTCCAGGCCCGGCATCTTGGAGGCCTTGGTCAGCAGGGCCTGGGGTTCCGGGAGGATGATGCGGCCACTGCCCTCCAGGAAGCCCTGCAAGCGCTCGCGGTCGGCGGTGCCCAGGTTGCCCTGGGCCTCGAGGAGGGACCGGGCCGTCTCCAGGGCCTCGTGGTCACCCTGTTCCAGGAAGGCCTTGCGCAGCTTGTCGAAGATCTGGGCGTTCTTTTTGCCCATCTTGTCCCGGGCCTTGGCCGCCCGTTCGGCAAAGTCCGGCTCGCGACCGAAGACATGGTTGAAGCGGCGCGCTACCTCCCGGGTCAGTTCGACGTGGGCGACCTGGTCCTCCCCCACCGGCACCAGCCCGGCCTTATAGATGAGGATGTCGGCGCTCTGCAGCAGGGGATAGCCGAGGAAGCCGTAGGTCGCCAGATCACGCTCCTTGAGCTTCTCCTGCTGGTCCTTGAAGGTCGGCACCCGCTCCAGCCACCCCAAGGGGGTAATCATGGAGAGCAGCAGGTGCAACTCCGCGTGTTCCATGACCCGCGACTGGATGAACAGGGTGGCCTTGGCCGGGTCAATGCCAGCGGCCAGCCAGTCCACCACCATGTCCCAGATGCTGGCCGGGATGATGGAGGGGTCCTCGTAATGGGTGGTCAGGGCATGCCAGTCGGCTACGAAGAAGAAGCACTCGTAATCGTGCTGAAGTTCGACCCAGTTCTTGAGGACCCCGTGGTAATGACCCAGGTGCAGACGGCCGGTGGGCCGCATGCCGGAGAGGACGCGGCCATTGGAAGTGGTGACAGAGTTCAAGGTGGGAATTCCCCGATGAGGTTCAATGTTGGCGGTGGATGTGGTTCAAAGCGAAGGGGGGTTGCCACGATGGGCGGGCCGGCACCGGGGACCCGGTTCCTGGTCCCGCACCGCGGCGGATTGCATAAGCGGATGCGGGACATCACGGGTAGTGCGCGGCGGCGAGCAGGGGAAGGTGCGGCGGCCAGTCAGACTCAGGTCATGAAGAGTTCCCGAACCACGCCGGCCCCGGGCATGAGGCCGATGGCCAGCTCGATCAGGGGGTGCAACAGGGTGCCGAGGACTCCGGTCACCAGAAGGATCACCAGCAGAATGAGGCCATAGGGTTCCAGCCGCGCAAACGGGAGGGCCAGCCGGCGCGGCAGCAGCGCGTTGAGCACCCGCCCCCCGTCCAGGGGCAGGAGCGGAAAGAGATTGAGCACCATCAGCAGGACGTTAATCAGCACCCCGGCGGCGCCCATGTAGGCCAGGGGTTGAGCCACCCAGGGACTGATCGACCACAGGGCCAGGGCCAGGTGGATCGCTAGGCCCCAGAGGATCGCCATCACCAGATTGGCCCCCGGGCCGGCCAGTGCCACCAGGGCCATGTCGCGCCGCGGCTGGTGCAGGTTGCGGACATCCACCGGCACCGGCTTGGCCCAGCCGAAGAGGAAGCCGGTGAGAAAAAAGGTGACCAGAGGCACCAGCAGGGTGCCGATGGGGTCGATGTGCTTGAGCGGGTTGAGGGTCACCCGTCCCAACAGGCGTGCCGTGCGGTCCCCCAGGTGGCCGGCGGCCCAGCCGTGGGCGGCCTCATGGACCGTGATGGCGAAGAGCACCGGCAGGATGAGGATGGCCAGGATCTGAGCGTGATTGAGGATGTCCATGGGCGGGCATTATATCGGCATCGCCTTTCCGTTTGCGGTAGCGATGGGGCGGATCGGCAACGAAATGCCCCTCGGGCCACTTCTCCGCCGCCCCGGTTGTCGGTATCCTGCAACCCCTTCACTCTGTTGGAGGCGTTTGGGCCTCCCTGGAATACCTGGTTAGCTTCCCATGTCCGACACCCAGCACGCCGCGTCGTCCCCGGCCCCGGGCAAGACCAATTTCATTCGCCAGATCATCGATCAGGACCTGGCCAGCGGTAAGCATGCCCGCATTCACACACGCTTTCCGCCGGAGCCCAACGGCTATCTGCATATCGGACATGCCAAGTCCATCGTCCTCAACTTCGGCCTGGCGGAGGATTACCAGGGGCAATGCAATCTACGTTTCGACGACACCAATCCCCACAAGGAGAATGTTGAGTTCGTCGAGGCCATTCAGGCGGACGTGCGCTGGCTGGGTTATGACTGGGGCGAGCGGACCTACTTCGCCTCGGACTATTTTCAGCAGCTCCATGACTTCGCCGTCGACCTGATCCGTCAGGGCCTGGCCTATGTCTGTGACCTGGATGCCGAACAGACCCGGGCCTATCGCGGCACCCTGACCGAGCCGGGCCAGGACAGCCCCTACCGCAACCGCAGCATCGCGGAGAACCTGGACCTCTTCGCCCGCATGCGCGCCGGCGAGTTTCCGGATGGGGCACGCACCCTACGCGCCCGGATCGACATGGCCTCGCCCAACATCAACCTGCGCGATCCGGTCCTGTACCGCATCAAGCACGGGGTGACCCACCACCAGACCGGCAGCGAGTGGTGTCTCTACCCCATGTACGATTACACCCACCCCATCTCCGACGCGCTGGAGGGCATCACCCACTCCCTCTGCACCCTGGAGTTCGAGGACCACCGGCCCCTCTACGACTGGGTCATCGATCACCTGGACCTGCCCTGCAAGCCGCGCCAGATCGAGTTCTCCCGCCTCAATCTGGAGTACACGGTCATGAGCAAGCGCCTCCTCACCCAACTGGTGAGCGAGGGCCATGTGGAGGGTTGGGACGACCCGCGCCTGCCAACGCTCGCCGGGCTGCGATGCCGGGGTTACACCCCCGGCGCCATCCGCGCCTTCTGTGACCGCATCGGCATTACCAAGGCCGACAACCGGGTGGAGATGTCCCTGCTGGAAAACACGGTGCGCGAGGACCTGGACGCGATCTGTGAACGGCGCCTGGCGGTGCTCCACCCCCTCAAGTTGGTCATCACCGACTACCCGGTCGATCAGGAGGAGACCGTCACCCTGGCCAATCACCCCAAGGACGAGGGGCGTGGCAGCCGGAGCCTGAGCTTTGGCCGGGAACTGTACATCGACCGCGCCGACTTCGCGTTGGACCCGCCCAAGGGCTTCAAGCGCCTGGTTCCTGGCGGCGAGGTTCGCCTGCGCGGCGCCTATGTCATTCGCTGCGATCAGGTCATCCAGGACGCCCAGGGCGAGGTCATCGAGTTGCGGTGCAGCCATGACCCCGCCACCCTGGGCCGCAATCCCGAGGGGCGCAAGGTCAAGGGGGTCATCCACTGGGTGCCCGCCGCTCAGGCGGTCAGCGCCGAGGTGCGCCTCTACGATCGCCTCTTCAGCGTGCCCCATCCCGGCGCCGGCGGCGGCCAGTTCCTCGCCGATCTCAATCCGGACTCCCTGCGCACCCTGACCGGCTGCCTGCTGGAGCCGGCCCTCGCGACGGCCCAGCCCGGCGAACGCTTCCAGTTCGAGCGCGAGGGCTACTTCGTGGTCGACCGCGACTCCCGGCCGGGACACCTGATATTCAACCGCACCGTCGGTTTACGTGATACCTGGGCCAGTCAGAGCCCCTGATTCACCATTCATTTTTTCTTTTCCCCCGAGGATCCATGCTACATGTCGAGCATCATCAAGTCGTCCGCCCCAGTCGACGCCGGGCAGAATGTCAGCCAGGCCTTCGCCACCATCATGGCCCACAACTTCGATTTCATCCTGGAGTGGGAAGACAAGGCCCGCGGCGGGGAAGATATCGAAGGCGTCCATCAGATGCGTGTCGCCATCCGCCGCCTGCGCTCGGCCATCTCCCTGTTTCGCGGCGCCATCCCCCGCGAGTCAAGCCAGCCCTGGTCCGAAGAAATGCGTTGGGTGGTGGGTGAATTGGGCCTGGCCCGGGACCTGGACGTCTTCATCGACGAGGGCCTGAGCCACGCCGCCCCCCTCCTGCCCCTTCCCGGGGCCGAGGACCTCGATCGCGTCGCCCGGACCCGGCGCGACCGGGCCTATCAGGAACAGGTGGCCCCCATGCTGGCCAGCGATCGCTACCAGGCGTTCAAGACTGGCTTCAGGGACTGGTTCACCCAGCGCCAGTGGGAAGGAGAAGGCCGGGGGGGTAAAAAGCGTAAGGCCAGCGAGGCCATGACCGGCAAGCTGGTGCCCTTCGCCCGGGCCCTGCTCGACAAGCAGGAGCGCCAGGTCCTCAAGACCGGCAGCAATGTCGATCGTAACGATGCCGAGGCCATGCACCGGCTGCGGATCGAGTGCAAGAAACTGCGCTACGCCGCCGAGTTCTTTCGTCCCCTCTTCATCGGCATGGACGGCTTCATCGCCCACATGAAGGGGCTACAGGACCTGCTGGGGCTGATGAATGACGTCGCCGTCACCCGCAATCTGCTCGACATCCTGCTCCTGGATGAGAACGACCACCGTATCCTTATCTTCGCCGGTGGCCTCATCGGCTGGCGCACTTGCGACTTCTTCCACACCCTCAACCGCTTCGACGCGGTATGGGAGGAGTTCACCGAGGCCCGTCATCCCTGGTGGAAGAACAGTGCCCTGGCGGAGAATGTCAGCGCGGAGGCGGCACGGGCTCGGAAGTGAGAAGGGCGAATCCCCGCCCGCGCGGCAGGGTAGCCGCACGGTTAGGTTTAGCCGCACAGTCAGGGTAGCTGCACGGTTAGGGCTAGCCGCCCAATCAGGACAGGCGTGAGTCCAACAGGCGGATCGCCTGGCGGTTGGTCCAGGAACTGGCGAGAAAGGTGGCCGCCCGAGCGCGCGGCCAGTCATACTGACGATGCTCCTGGGCATCGAGGTTGATCAGGCGCCGGAAGGGGAGCACCAGGGCGAACCAGTGCTCCAGGTTTTCATGGACCTCGGGGGCATAGCGCGCCCGCCAGGCGGGGACGATGGGGAAGCGCTCACGGTGACGCAGGTCGATCAGGGTCGCATCCGGGACCTTGATGCCGGTCTCCTCCCGCAGTTCACGCCCGGCCGCCTGGCGTGGCGATTCCCCGGGCTCCAGGCTACCGGTCACCGATTGCCAGAAGCCGGCGGGCTGGGCCCGCTCCAGCATCAGGAACTCGCCCCCCAGTGTGGCGATGACCAGCAGCACGGACTCAGGACGTTTGTAAGGGTTAGGCATTCAGCTTTTCCCGCGGCTGCCGGCTATCGGACTGGCGCCGAGGCTTTGAAGTTTCGACACTTCCTGAAGAGGGTGCTTTCGCCTGGATGCCTCCGGTCCCATTCTAGTCGCCCGCATCAGGGCCGTAGCTTGATCCGCAACGCCAGTTCGTTGAGCTGGGTCTGATCCACGGGGGATGGCGCTGAGGTCAGCAGACAGGCGGCGGTCTGAGTCTTGGGGAAGGCCATGACGTCGCGGATGGAACTGGCCCCAGTCATCAGCATCACCAGCCGGTCAAGGCCGAAGGCCAGGCCGCCGTGGGGCGGACAGCCGTACTTCAGGGCCTTGAGCAGGAAGCCGAAGCGGTCCTCGGCCTGTTCGTCGCTGATCTCCAGCAGGCTGAGCACGCGGCGCTGCACCTCCTCGCGGTGGATACGGATGGAGCCGCCGCCGATCTCGGTGCCGTTGAGGACCATGTCGTAGGCGCGGGACAGGCAGGCGCCGGGGTTGGTCTTCAGCAGGTCGAGCTGATCCTCCTTGGGCGAGGTGAAGGGGTGATGCAGGGCGGTCCAGCGCCCGGTGTGGCCCTCGCGCTCGAACATGGGGAAGTCCACCACCCAAAGGGGATGCCAGCCCTCGGCCATCAGCCCCAGGTCCTGGCCCAGCTTGACCCGCAGGGCGCCGATGGCCTCGTTGACCACCTTGGCCTTGTCGGCGCCGAAGAAGATCAGGTCCCCATCGACGGCCCCGGTGCGGGCCATGATGCCGTCCACCGCGCTGTCCGGCAGGAACTTGAGGATGGGGGACTGGAGCCCCTCCCGCCCCTGGCCAGCCCAGTCGTTGACCTTGATGTAGGCCAGGCCCTTGGCGCCATAGATGGCGACGAACTGGCCGTAGTCGTCGATGGCCTTGCGGCTCAGCTCGGCGCCATTGGGCAGACGCAGGGCGACCACCCGGCCCTCCGGGTCCGCCGCCGGGCCGGCGAAAACCTTGAAGTCCACACCGGCCATGAGGTCGGCCACGTCCACCAGCTCCAGGGGCACCCGCAGGTCGGGGCGGTCGGAGCCGAAGCGGCGCATGGCCTCGGCGTAGGTCAGGCGCGGCAGGGGGTTGGGCAGCTCGGCGCCGAGGATGTCACGGAACAGAACGCGGATCATCTCCTCCATCAGGCCCATGAGCTCGTCCTCGCTCATGAAGGAGACCTCGATGTCGAGCTGGGTGAACTCCGGCTGGCGGTCGGCGCGCAGGTCCTCGTCGCGGAAGCAGCGGGCGATCTGGTAGTAGCGATCCAGGCCCGACATCATCAGCAACTGCTTGAAGAGCTGGGGCGACTGGGGCAGGGCGAAGAACTCGCCGGGGTGGGTGCGGCTGGGCACCAGGTAGTCGCGGGCGCCCTCGGGGGTGGACTTGGTGAGGATGGGGGTCTCGATGTCGAGAAAGCCATGGTCGTCCAGAAAGTTGCGCAGGGCGCGGGTGATCTGGCCGCGTACCCGCAGGCGCTGCTGCATCTCCGGGCGGCGCAGGTCGATGTAGCGATAGCGCAGGCGCAGCTCCTCGGAGGGCTCTGGGCCATGCTCCGCCAGGTGAATGGGCGGGGTTTCGGAGGTGTTGAGGATGGTGATGGCCGTGGCCAGGACCTCGATCTCGCCGGTGGCAAGGTCCGGGTTTTCGGTCCCCGCCGGGCGTGGGCGCACCCGGCCCACGACACGGACCACGTACTCGCTGCGGGCCTGCTCGGCCATGCGGAAGGTCTCGGGGTTGTCCGGGTCGATCACCACCTGCACCAGGCCGTTGCGGTCGCGCAGGTCGATGAAGATGACGCCGCCATGATCCCGCCGGCGATGGACCCAGCCGCTGAGGCTGACCTCTTGTCCGAGATTGTCGCGGTTTAGATCCCCGCAATAGTGACTGCGCATGCGCTTTGGCTCCGCTGCTGTGGCCGCAACCGTGGCCGCCCAGGGCGGCCGAAAAAAAGAAGGGCATGATACCCAGGGGGGCAGGGGAGTGCCAGGCCGGTATCCGACCCTCCCTATCGCTGCCAACCTCTGAAGTGAGATGGCACAAATCGTCTTGCGCGCTGGCGGGGTTTTCCGGTCAGGGGAGTTTGCGGGTTAACCGGACGTGACGGCCGGACGGGTCCAGCGTTGGAGTATCGCCACCATGGCGTTGAGGTCCACGGGTTTGACGAGAAAATCGTTCATCCCCGCATCGAGGGCCTGCTGCCGTTCCTCGGGCAGGACCCCGGCACTAAAGGCGATCACGGGCAGGGAGATCAGCCCCAGTTGGTCGCGAAGGTGGCGGGTGGCGGTCAGGCCGTCCATGACCGGCATCTGGCAGTCCATCAGCACGGCACGGAAGGCGGTGGGACGGTCCCGCAGGATATCCAGGGCCTCCTGG
>WBZM01002356.1_pt1 | contig 16265 bp, 15 predicted proteins | sample 5204271 | NCBI WGS metagenome assembly WBZM01 (sample SAMN12344346, study PRJNA552823) | activated sludge metagenome | biome: Activated sludge suspended growth; feature: Nitrification reactor; material: Wastewater; isolation source: activated sludge from nitrification reactor of wastewater...
CGATTCCGTGTCGAAGGAGGCATGGCAGCAGTGGATCCGCATGCAGACGATGATCATCAACGAGAATCGCCTCAACCTGGCCGATGCCGCGCACCGCAAGTACCTGGCCGAGCAGATGGACCGTCATTTCTTCGGTGGTGGGGCCGACCGCGTGCAAGGCTACGTGCCGCCGACGCGCTGAGCGGGAGGAGTACGGCAAGGCTTCGGGCTGGCTGCGGCTCCGTAGCCGGGCCGTTTCAGTCGGCGATCAGCGTCTGCACGCCGCTGGCGGAGGCCAGCAGGCAGAGGTCCGCCGGGCGGCGGGCGAAGAGGCCATTGGTGACGACGCCGACGATCTGGTTGATGCGGCTTTCGAGTGCGGCAGCATCGGCGATCTCGAGCCCATGCAGGTCAATGATCAGGTTGCCGTTGTCGGTGATGCAGCGCTCGCGCACGACCGGCTCGCCGCCGAGTCGTGCCAGCTCCCGCCGGACGTGACCCAAGGCCATCGGGATGACCTCGACCGGCAGCGGGAAGCGGCCGAGTACCGCGACCAGCTTCGACTGGTCGGCGATGCAGACGACCTTCTCGGCGACCGCGGCGACGATCTTCTCGCGGGTCAGGGCGCCGCCACCCCCCTTGATCATCTGCAGCGACCGGTTGATCTCGTCGGCGCCGTCGACGTAGACCGGCAGCCGGGATACCTCGTTGAGATCGAGAACCTTGATCCCGTGGGCTTCGAGGCGCTTTCTGGTCGCTTCCGAGCTGGCGACGGCGCCGCGGATCCGTAGCCTGAGCGACGCCAGTTCATCGATGAAGAAGTTGGCCGTCGACCCCGTACCGACGCCAACGACCTGTCCTTCGACAACGTGCGGGATGGCGGCGCGCGCCACTGCCTGCTTCATTTCGTCCTGGGTCATGGTGTGCGTTGCGACTCCCGTCGGCTCTGGATGATCGGTTCGCCACTGTAGCGATGGGGCGTGGTCAATGACAGCGCGGCAGCGGCGATCGTCCGCCTGCCAGCCCGGTGGCGTCCACCGACTCGTTATACTCGCATGCAGTCGGCCACTGCAAGGGGAGGGAGCATGGATGAACAAAGCCCGTTCAAGGGCCAGACGGGACTGCGGCGCCTGTGGAAGGCGCTCGGCTATTCGCGTGCCGGGCTGAAGGCCGCCTACGAAGCTGAAGATGCGTTCCGCCAGGAGGTCTTGCTGGCAGTGTTGCTGATCCCGCTCGCCTTCGTCCTGGCAGAGGGGGGAATGCAGCGTGCCCTGCTCATCGGCAGCGTGCTCCTGGTGCTGATCGTCGAGCTCGTCAACTCGGCCATCGAAGCCGTCGTCGACCGCGTCTCGCTCGACCGCCATCCGCTTGCCGGGCGGGCCAAGGATATCGGCAGCGCGGCGGTCCTGATCGCGCTGCTCAACCTGGTCGTCGTCTGGTCGGGCGTTCTGCTTGGCTGAGAGCTCGTGAGGAAACAGTCGCGAGCAGGCCGAGATGCAAGGCGCGAGAGCGCGAACGAGGGGACATGGCAACGGCCTCAGCCCTCAGGCGAAGCGCCGCAAGTGCATCAGCGCCGAAATCCAGGCGCCCAGCCAGCCAAGCGCGGCACCGATCGCCGCGAGGAAGGCAACGTGTCCCGCGCCCAGCCCCCGCAACGTGAAGTTGGTGCCGTAGAGCTCGGTGAGCTCGGCGACCAGCGGCGTCAGCAGATGGAAGCCGACTGCCACCAGCAGGGCCGCGCACAGGCCGCCGAGAGCACCCTGCAGTATGCCGAAATAGTGCAATGGCCGCTGGATGTAAGCGTCGGTGGCGCCGATCAGCCTTGCCACCTCGATCTCAGCCGCCTGGGCGAGGATCTGCAGGCGGATGGTGTTGAAGGTGATGGTGACCAACGCGGCGGCAAACAGGACGCCGAGCAGCATGACGATCAGGCGACCGAGGCGAAGCAGGGCATCGAAGCGCTTCACCCAAGCCGAGTCGAGCTGCACGTGCGCCACCTTGGGCCAGCCCGAGAAGGTCTCCGCCAGCCGCTCGAGTTCGGCCGGCTGCGACGCACTGGGCGTGACGACGAAGGCATCCGGCAGTGGGTTGCGCGGCAGGCTGGCGACGATGTCCGCCATTCCCTCGGCAGCCTGCAGCCTTTTCAGCGCCTCCTCGCGCGCCACGAAGCGCCACCTGCCGATCTTTCCCGCCTGCAACCGGTTTTCGATCTCGGCAATCTCCCGCTTGCCCGCTTCGGGGCTGAGGAAGACGCTGATCTGCTGTACACCCGGCGCGTCACCGGTCAGCGCGCGCAGGTTGTCGAGCAGCAGCCAGCCTGCAGTCGGCAGGGTGAGGGCAATGCCGATGACCAACAGCGACAACAGGGAGTTGAGCGGCGCCGTCGCGAGTCGACGGCAGGCATCGCGAATCGCCGCCCAGTGCTGCGCCAGCCAGACGCTCACGTGGCTGCCCCGGCAACGGCAGTTGCGGATGCCGCCGGCAGCTCGCTCATCTCGCCCTGGTCGAGACGCAGGACACGCGGTCGCAGAACCGGCAGGCTCGTGGGATCGTGGGTGGCGAGCAACACCGTCACGCCAACCTGCTGGAAAGCGTGGAAAATCTCCAGGATCTCGCGCGCCGAGGCGGCGTCGAGGTTGGCGGTTGGTTCATCGGCGAGGATGATCGCTGGCCGATTGACCACCGCCCGGGCAATTGCCAGGCGCTGCTGCTCGCCGCCCGAGAGGGCGATCGGCAAGGTTCGCTCGCGATTCGGCAGGCCCACCTTGGCCAAAGCCGCCTGCGCTCGCCGCAGTGCGTCGCGCGGCGGGTGGCCGACGATCGCCAGCGGCAGCAGGACGTTCTCGAGGACCGTGCGATCGAAAAGCAGCTTGCGGTCCTGGAAAAGCAGTCCGAGCTTGCGTCGCAGATAGGGAACGGCACTGCGACTCAACGCCGCGAGGTTCTGACCATTGATCACGATGCTGCCGGAGGTCGGTCGTTCGATCGCCGCCAGCAGCTTGAACAGGGTCGATTTGCCTGCCCCCGAGTGGCCCGTCAGGTAGACCATCTCGCCGGCAGTGATCTCGAAGCTGACATGCCGCAGCGCCTCGCGGCCCTCCGGGTAGCGCTTCGTCACATCGCTGGCGGTGATCACTCGAACAGTGCGTCTACGAAATCGCGGGCCACGAAAGGCCGCAGATCGTCGATCCCCTCGCCGACGCCAATGAAGCGAACTGGTTTCGGACACTGGCGAGCGATCGCTGCGACGACGCCGCCCTTGGCCGAACCGTCGAGTTTGGTCAGGACCAGTCCGCTGACCTGGATCGCCTTGTCGAACGCCATCACCTGCTGTACGGCGTTCTGGCCGAAGGTGGCGTCGAGCACCAGCAGGGTCTCGTGTGGTCCGGTCGGCTCGGCCTTCTGGATCACGCGGCGCACCTTGGCAATCTCGTCCATCAGGTGCAGTTGCGTGGGCAGGCGGCCGGCGGTGTCGGCGAGGACGACGTCGATGCCGCGCGCCTTGGCGGCGGCGATGGCGTCGAAAATGACCGCCGCCGGGTCGCCGGACTGCTGCGCGATGACCGTCACGTTGTTGCGCTCGCCCCATGTCTGCAACTGCTCGCGAGCGGCGGCGCGGAAGGTATCACCGGCAGCCAGCAGCACCGACAGTCCCTGCGCCTGGAAGTGCCTGGCCAGCTTGCCGATCGAGGTCGTCTTGCCGGCACCGTTGACGCCCGCCAGCATGATGATGAATGGCCGATGGCGACGCGGATCGAGCGCCTCCTCGAGCGGCTGCAGGAGCTCGCAGAGGATCTCCGACAGCGCTCTCTGGATGGCTTCCGGGCTGTCGAGGCGGTCGCGTCTGGCGCGCTGCCGCAGATGGTAGAGCAGATGCTGCGTCGCATCCAGGCCGACATCGCTGCCCAGAAGCAGCGTCTCGAGTTCCTCGAGCAGTTCGTCGTCGACCTTGCCGCGCGCGAAGAGATGTTTCAGCTTGCCGCCCAACTGGGCTCGCGTACGCGCCAGTCCCGCCTTCAGCCGCAGTCGCCATGGTGCCGGGCTGGCGGTGGCGGTGCTTGGGCCGGTGGCAGTGTTCGCCGCGACGGGGGCCTGATCAGGGGATTTCTTGCCGAAACCAAACATGGCGTGTGGATGTCTCAGAGGCGCCCAGAATCGCAGGCGGTGGTAAGATGCCGGCCGATTCACCGACACGCGGAAATTCTATCAGAAGCGAACCATGCCCATGCGCCACGCACCGCCGATTGCCCTGCTGATCGCCCTGACGACGAGCATTGCCGCTTGGGCAAACCCGCACGAGCGGCAACTGGCGAATGGCCTGCGGGTGATCGTCAAGGAGGATCACCGCGCGCCGACAGTGGCGCACATGGTCTGGTATCGCGCCGGCAGCATGGACGAAACCAGCGGCAGGACCGGCGTCGCGCACGTCCTCGAACACATGATGTTCAAGGGAACGCCGACTGCCGGTCCCGGTGAGTTCAACCGCCGCGTCGCCGCGGCCGGTGGCCGCGACAACGCGTTCACCAGTCGCGACTACACCGCCTACTTCCAGCAGGTGCCGAAACGGAATCTGCCTGAAATGATGCAGCTCGAGGCAGACCGCATGCGTCACCTGAGCCTCGAAGAGAAGGAGTTCGCGCAGGAGATCAAGGTCGTCATGGAGGAGCGCCGGCTGCGTACCGAGGATCAGCCGCAGGCCTTGCTGTACGAGAAGCTCAATGCCGTTGCCTTCCAGGTTCACCCCTATCGCGTGCCGATCATCGGCTGGATGACCGACCTGCAGAGCATGACGGTGAGTGACGCCCGTGCTTGGTACGACGACTGGTACGCGCCAAACAACGCCTATGTGGTCGTCGTTGGCGACGTCGATCATCAGGAGGTCTTCCGCTTCGCCGAGCAGTACTATGGTGCCCTGCCGGCGCGCACGCTGCCGGTCAGGAAACCGCAGGACGAACCGCAGCAGGCAGGCATCCGTCGTCTGACGCTGCAGGCGCCGGCCGACCTGCCGGTGGTGATGATGGCGTACAAGGTGCCGGTGATACGCCACGTCGAACAGGACGTCGATCCCTATGCACTCGAGATGCTGGCGGCGGTGCTCGCCGGCCACGACGCCGCCCGGCTGAACCGCCATCTGGTGCGCGAGCAGCGACTCGCAGTGAGCGCCGGTGCCAGCTACGACTCGACAGCACGCGGTCCCGGCATCTTCCATCTGCACGGCGCACCGAGCGCTGGCCGCAGCCGCGGCGAACTCGAAGCCGGTCTGCGCGCCGAACTGGCGCGGGTGCGGGAAGAGGGCGTGAGCGCCGAGGAACTCGCACGCGCCAAGGCACAGCTCATTGCCAGCCAGATCTACAAGCTCGATTCGATCTTCGCGCAGGCGATGGAGATCGGGCAACTGGAGTCCGCGGGCATCCCGCACACCATGAATCGGCGGTTGATCGACAAGCTGCAGGAAGTCAGCCGGGAACAGGTGCAGGCGGTCGCCAGGAAGTACTTCGGCGACGAGGCGCTGACGGTTGCCGAGCTCGATCCGCAGCCCGTGCCGGCAACGCCGCGCCCGCGGTCACCGTTCGTCCTCCGCCACTGAGTGAGCGCCCGTCCATGACACCACGCCAGCTGCTGCTCACCTTCTGCCTGTTTCTCTGTGCGCAACTGGCACACGCCGGGCCAAGGATCGAGCGCTGGCAGACCAGCGCGGGAACACGCGTCCTCTTCGTCGAGGACCACAGCCTGCCGATCATCGACGTACAGATCGACGTCGCGGCCGGTGCGGCGCGCGACGCCGCAGGCAAGGAAGGCGTGGCCGGCCTGACGCGCTCGCTGATCGACCTCGGTGCTGACGGCCTGGACGAGACGCAGATCGCCAACCGGCTGGCGGACCTCGGTGCGCGGCTGTCCGGTGGCGTCGATCTCGACCGCGCATCGCTGACCCTGCGCACGCTCTCGATGGTCGACAAGCGCACGTCCGCGTTCGAGCTGTTGCACGCCATCATCGCGGGCCCGACCTTTCCTGCCGCAGCCTTCGAGCGCGAGAAGGCGCGTTCGCTCGCTGCCCTCAAGGAGGCGCTGACGCGTCCGGACGCAATCGCCAGCAAGGCGTTCTGGGCGACGATGTACCCGGCACATCCCTATGGACGACAGGCGACGCCGGAGTCGCTGACGGCGCTGCGGCGTGAAGATGTGCTTGCCTTCCACGCGGCCCACTACGCTGCTCGCTCCGCTACCATCGCCATCGTCGGCGACCTTTCGCGGGCCGAGGCCGAGGCGCTGGCCGAACGGTTGAGTGGCGGTCTGCCAGTCGCTGCAGCCGTCGGCGAGCTGCCGCAGCCACAGTTGCCGGCCGCTGGCGAGGAGCGGATCGCCCATCCGGCGGCGCAGGCACACCTGCTGATCGGGATGCCGGCACTCAAGCGCGGCGACCCGGATTTCTTTCCACTGGCCGTCGGCAACTACTCACTCGGTGGCGGCGGTTTCGTTTCGCGGCTGGTGAAGGAAGTGCGGGACAAGCGGGGACTCGCCTACAGCGTGCACAGCTACTTCCTGCCACTGCAACAGCTCGGGCCGTTTCAGATCGGTCTGCAGACGCACAAGGGACAGGTCGCCGAGGCGCTGCAAGTGACGCGTGCCGTCCTTGACGAGTTCCTCGCACATGGGCCGAGCGAAGCCGAGCTGCTGGCGGCGAAGCAGAATCTCGTCGGCAGCTTTCCCCTGCGCCTCGACAGCAATCGCAAGATTCTGGAGAATGTGGCGATGATCGCCTTCTACGACCTGCCGCTCGATTATCTCGATCGCTATCCGGAGAACATCGAGCGCGTGACGACAGCCGAGATCCAGTCTGCCTTTGCCCGCCGGCTGCCGGTCACACATCTGGTCAGCGTCGTCGTTGCCGGAGACTAGCCCACTGAACTCGGTACGCATCATCGGCGGCGAGTGGCGACGGCGCATCCTGCGTTTTCCGGAGGCGCCGGACTTGCGTCCGACGCCGGATCGCGTCCGCGAGACCCTGTTCAACTGGCTCGGCCAGGATCTCTCCGGGGCGATCTGCCTCGATCTCTTCGCCGGCAGCGGTGCTCTTGGATTCGAGGCCGCTTCGCGTGGCGCCAGCCGGGTCGTGATGGTCGAGCATTCGCCGCAAGCCTTGCAGGCCCTGGAGAGCAACTCACGGCTCCTCGGCGTCGGCGAGCGGGTGCAAATCGTGCGCGCGGATGCGCAGCGCTTTCTCGCCGGCGCTGCCGGCCGCTTTGATGTCCTGTTCCTCGATCCACCCTTCCACCAGGGGTGGATCGAACGGCTGGCACCGATGCTCTCTGGCGTGCTCGGCGACGATGCCGCAGTCTATGTCGAGGCCGAGAGGTTCCTGCCCGGATGTGGCGACTGGCGAACGGTGCGCCATGGCCACGCAGGCCGGGTCTTCCATCACCTGATGCAGCGGGGTGACCGAGATGGCGCTGAATAATCGCTTGGCAATCTATGCGGGGACTTTCGACCCGATGACGCGCGGGCACGAGGATCTCGTTCGACGCGCGTCCTGCCTTTTCGACCGGGTGATCGTCGCCATCGCGGCGAACCAGCCGAAAAGGCCGTTCTTCTCGCTTGCCGAGCGGGTTGACATGGCGCTGGACGTGCTCGCGCCCTACCCGAACGTCGAGGCTTGCGGCTTCGACGGGCTGCTGATGGACTTCCTGCACGCCAGGGGCGCGAAAGTGATCATCCGCGGCCTGCGGGCGGTGTCCGACTTCGACTACGAGTTCCAGCTGGCGGGAATGAACCGCAACCTGTACCCGGAAGTCGAAACCGTATTCCTGACGCCGAGCGAGCAGTACCTGTTCATCTCGGCGACCATGGTGCGCGAGATCGCCATTCTCGGCGGCGATGTCAGCAAGTTTGTTCAGCCGGCAGTGCGCGAACGGCTGGCCAAGCGTGTCCGAGAAATTTCAACGACCTGAAGGAACAGCAAGCATGGCCCTGATCATTACCGACGAATGCATCAACTGCGACGTGTGCGAGCCGGAGTGCCCGAACGAAGCGATCTACCAGGGTGCCGAGATCTACGAGATCGACCCGAACAAGTGCACCGAGTGCGTCGGTCATTACGACACGCCGCAATGCGTCGAGGTCTGCCCGGTCGACTGCATCCCGAAGGACCCCGCGCACCAGGAAAGCGAGGAGCAGCTCTGGGCCAAGTACGCGAAGCTCACCGGCAATCCGGCCCGCGGCTGATCGCCGCAGCAGAGTCGCCCGATGCGCGCGGAAGCCGCCCCTCCGGGCGGCTTCCTTGTCCTGGCGGGGCAGTGGACCCGCTGACTCGATCCCTTTCCAGCAGAGACCATGCAGATGCACGAACACGAGGACGGCATGCGCACAGTGCACGATCAACTCCGGCAGATCAGGCGCGGCTCCGAGGAGATCCTGATCGAAGCGGAACTGCAGGACAAGCTGCAGAGCGGACGCCCATTGCGCATCAAGGCCGGCTTCGACCCGACGGCACCCGACCTGCACCTCGGACATACCGTACTGATCAACAAGCTGAGACACTTCCAGGACCTCGGCCACCACGTCATGTTCCTGATCGGCGACTTCACCGGCATGATCGGCGACCCGACCGGCAAGAACGTCACCCGGCCACCGCTGTCGCGCGAGCAGATACTGGACAATGCGAAGACCTACGAGGAACAGGTCTTCAAGATCCTCGACCCATGCCGGACAGAGGTCTGTTTCAACTCGGCCTGGTTCGAAACTTTCGGCGCAGCGGGGATGATCCGTCTGGCAGCGCTGCACACCGTCGCCCGCATGCTCGAGCGCGACGACTTTGCCAAGCGCTACAGAAACGGTCAGCCGATCGCGATTCACGAACTGCTCTACCCGCTTTGCCAGGGTTATGACTCGGTGGCGATGAACGCCGATGTCGAACTCGGTGGCACCGACCAGAAGTTCAACCTGCTCGTCGGGCGCGAACTGCAGAAACACTACGGGCAGGCACCGCAGTGCATCCTGACCATGCCCCTGCTGGAAGGACTCGACGGCGTCAACAAGATGTCGAAGTCCCTTGGCAACTACGTCGGCATCAACGAGCCGCCCGCCGAGATGTTCGGCAAGCTGATGTCGATTTCGGACGAGCTGATGTGGCGCTACTTCGACCTACTGTCGTTCCGCAGCAGCGAAGCGATCGACACCCTGCGGCAGGAAGTCGCCGGCGGGCGCAACCCGCGCGATGCCAAGGTCCTGCTCGCCGGCGAGATCGTCGAGCGCTTCCACGGCGCGACCGCGGCCGCCCGTGCGCTGGCCGACTTCGAAGCCCGTTTCCGGCACGGCGCCATCCCGGACGACATCGCGGAAGTGAGCCTGCAGCCCGGCGCCGAGCCGCTGACCATCGTCCAGGTCCTCAAGCAGGCGGGCCTCACGGCCAGCACCTCGGAGGCGATGCGGATGATCGACCAGGGTGGTGTGCGGATGGACGGAAACCGCGTGGACGACAAGCACCTCGTCTTCCCCGTCGCCGGTACCTTCGTCCTGCAGGTCGGCAAACGCCGCTACGCGCGGGTGCGGGTCGGCTGAGAGGTTGTGAGGGACTCGTCGCGAGCAGGCCGAAATGCCTGGCGCGAGCGGGCGAACGACGAGACAGATCAGATGGACGGCGGAGGAGTGAGCGAGTGGGCAAGGCCGCGGATCGTTCGCGCAGCATCATCATTCACAACCTCTGAGCGGACGAGCCCGACGACCCATCTGCAGGCCGTCGAGCCAGCGGCCGACGCTGTTGCGCCAGGCGCAGCGAGCGACACGTCGGACGGAGCAACGAAGCGCCGCACCTGACCGGATCGTCGCCGGGGCGTCGCGCAAGCGACGGTCCAGATTCTTTTCGGTTCGCCGCCGTGCGCACGGATTGCCTCCATGGGTCAGCGCGCACGGCAAAGGGCGCAGCGTCCTGGCGTGTGCCGGGGCGTCGCGCGCGAGAGGATCGGCCCTACTTCTCGAAGGGCGTCGGCCGCGGCGTGTTGTCGGCGGATGGCGGCAACTGCGGCAACTTGAAGCTCGGCTGATCGCCGGTCAGCGTCTTCAGGAAGGCAACGATCTTGGCGTTTTCCTCGGGGCTGAACTTCTTGCCAAGCTGTACGCGACCCATCGTATCCACCGCTTCCGAAAGGGTGTCGGCTGCGCCGTCATGGAAGTAGGGATAGGTCAGCTCGACGTTGCGCAGGGTCGGGACCTTGAAGTTGAAGCGGTCGGCATCCTTGCCGGTGACGGCGACGCGCCCTTCGGCCGGGCTGGAAGCCTTGTAGGGTTCGACCACGCCCATTTTCTGGAAGGAGTTGCCCCCCACCGCAACACCGTTGTGGCAGGCGACGCATCCGCTGTCCTTGAACAGTTGATAGCCTTCAAGCTCGGTCTTGCTCAGGGCCTTCTTGTTGCCCTTGAGCCACTTGTCGAAACGCGAGTTGGGTGTGGCCAGTGTCTCCTCGAATGCCGCGATGGCTTCGGTGATGCGGTCTACGTCGACCTTGTCCGAACCGAAGACCTTCTTGAACTCGGCCGTGTAACCCGGGATCGACTGCAGCAGGCTGACTGCCAGTTCGTGCGTGAAGGCCATTTCGCCAGGATTCGCGATCGGACCAGCAGCCTGTGCCTTCAGATCCTTGGCACGGCCATCCCAGAATTGCGCCAGGTTGAGGCTCGAGTTGAGCACCGTCGGCGAGTTGATCGGGCCCTTTTGCCAGTTGTGGCCGATCGACGTCTTCAGATTGTCCGAGCCACCCATCGAGAGGTTGTGGCACGAGTTGCAGGAAATGAATCCCGACTTGGAGAGACGAGGGTCGAAGTAGAGCTTCTTGCCGAGCTCGACGAGGGCGGGGTTGCTGACCTTGATCGGTGGGATCGGCTGGATCGGCTCGTTGGCTGCACTCCAGCTGCCGGTGCTGCCGAGCATCGCCAGACAGGAGACCACGACGTGTGTTTTCATGCTGCGGGCTCCCAATTTGGTGAGGATGGCGGAAAGGTGACGTCGCTGTCCCGCGTCGTTGCGAGGAGGGCTGGCACGAGTCACGTGGGCGCCAATATATTCGCGTCGAGGATGGTCTTCTTGATCCAGATCAAAGGAGTCGCTTGCGACGAATTCCCTGATCCGTCAGCACTTGCGGACGATCAGGCTGCCGATCGAGTAGCCGGCGCCGAAGGAGCAGATGACGCCGAGATCGCCGCCGGCGAGATCGGCGCTGTGGCGGTGAAAGCTGATGATCGAGCCAGCGGATGCGGTGTTGGCGAACTCGTCAAGGATCACCGGTGCTTCGTCGGCCGTCGCCTCGCGGCCGAGCAGGCGGCGGCCGATCAGCTGGTTCATCGCCAGATTCGCCTGGTGCAGCCAGAAGCGGCGCACCTGCGCCGGCTTCAGGTCGAGGGTCGCAAGATGGCGGGTGATGTGCTCGGCAGCCAGCGGGCAGACTTCCTTGAATACCTTGCGGCCCTCCTGGACGAAGAGCTGATCCCGGTCGCCCGGATCGCGGTCCTCGCAGCGCGACATGAAACCGGCGTTGTTGCGGATGTTGTTGGAAAAGCTCGTCGCCAGCCTGCTGCCGAGGATTTCCCACGCGTTCGCCGCCGGCTCGGGCGGCAGGCGCTCGACGACGATCGCCGTGCACACATCGCCGAAGATGAAGTGGCAGTCGCGGTCCTGCCAGGCGAGATGCGCCGAGCAGATCTCCGGATCGACGACCAGCACGCTGCGGGCGCTGCCGCAGCGCACGGCGTTGAACGCGATGTCGAGGGCGAAGGTCGCCGACGAGCAGGCGACGTTCATGTCGAAAGCGTAGCCCTGGCCGATGCCGAGCGCGTTCTGGATCTCGACCGCCATCGCCGGGTAGGGGCGCTGCATGTTGGAAGCGGCGCAGATCACGGCATCGATCTCGGCGGCATCGCGGCCGGCAGCAGCCAGCGCCTGCCGGCCGGCGTCGACGGCGATCTCCGCCTGCAGCGAAAGTTCGTCGTTGCGCCGCGGAACGAAGCGTGGGCGCATGCGCTGCGGGTCGAGCACCCCCTCCTTGTCCAGCACGTAACGACGCGTGATGCCGGAGGCCTTTTCGATGAAGTCGACGCTCGACTCCTCGCGCGCGGCGACCTCGCCGGTCGCGATTCGCTGCGCGTTGGCTGCGTTGAACTGCCTGGCATGGGCGTTGTACGAGGCCACCAGTTCCTCGTTGCTGATGATGCATGGTGCGGTATACAGGCCGCTGCCACTGATCGAGACGCGCTGCATGAAGATTCTCCCTGGGTTGTCACGGTAGGCGTTTGACTCATAGGTGCTGGCCGACCAGCAACGCCGTCAGGAGGACGGCGATCAGTGCCAGCAGGCGCCGCTGTTGCCGCTGCGCCCGCGCCAGCTCACTGAGCAACGGCGTCAGGTCGGGCTCACGACGTGCCGCCAGTGCCTGATGGACGAGACGCGGCAGTTGCGGCAGGGTGCGTGCCCAGTACGGTGCCTCCTGCTGCAGGCCGCGCTGGAAGGCACGCCGCCCGAGCTGTTCGCTCATCCAGCGTTCGAGGAACGGTTTGGCAGTCTTCCACAGGTCGAGGTCGGGATCGAGCTGGCGTCCGAGACCCTCGATGTTGAGCAGGGTCTTCTGCAACATCACCAGCTGCGGCTGGATCTCGACGTTGAAGCGGCGCGAGGTCTGGAACAGGCGCAAGAGGACGCGGCCGAAAGAGATCTCGTGCAGCGGTCGGTCGAAGATCGGCTCGCAGACGGCGCGGATGGCGGCCTCGAACTCGTCCGCCCGCGTCTCGGGCGGTGCCCAGCCAGCCTCGATGTGCGCCGTCGCGACGCGCTTGTAGTCGCGCTGGAAGAAGGCGAGAAAGTTTTGCGCCAGGTAGTTCTTGTCGGTGTCGGTGAGGGTGCCGACGATGCCGAAGTCGAGCGCGATGTAGCTGCCGTGATGGGCCGTGTCGGTGGCGATGAAGATGTTGCCGGGATGCATGTCGGCATGAAAGAAGCCGTCGCGGAATACCTGCGTGAAGAAGATCTCGACCCCGGCGCGCGACAGTGCGGCAAGATCGATGCCGGCGGCGACCAGCGCCTCGGTCTGGCTGATCGGGATGCCGCGCATCCGCTCCATTACCATCACCGTCGTCGTGCACTGGTCCCAATGGACCTCGGGCACCTGCAGCAAGCGCGAGCCGCTGAAGTTGCGCCGCAACTGCGAGCAGTTGGCGGCCTCGCGCATCAGGTCGAGTTCGTCGTAGAGGTACTTGGCAAACTCGGCGACCACTTCCCGGGGCTTCAGCCGCTTGCCGTCCGGCCATGCCTTCTCGAGTACGGCGGCGAGTGTCTCGAGCAGTGCCAGGTCATTGGCGATGACCTCGTGCATGGCCGGTCGCAGCACCTTGACGGCGACCTCGTGGCCGCCGTCCTCCGGTCGCAGGCGGGCGAAATGGACCTGCGCGATCGACGCACTGGCCACCGGTGTCGCGTCGAATTCGGCGAAGACCTCGCTGGCCGGCCTGCCATAGGCCTTCTCGATCTCGGCCAGGGCCAGTTCGGAAGAGAACGGCGGCACCCTGTCCTGCAGTTTCGCCAGTTCGTCAGCGATGTCGGGGCGCAGCAGGTCGCGCCGGGTCGACAGCACCTGCCCGAACTTGACGAAGATCGGGCCGAGCGACTCGAGTGCCAGGCGCAGGCGAACGGCCGAGGGCGTATCGAAGTGGCGCCAGAAGTGCAGCGTCCGCGAGAGGGCGGCCAGGCGTCCGCTCGGCTCGTGTTCGAGGATCATCTCGTCGAGACCGTAGCGGCTCGCAATGCTGAGGATTTTGGCGAGGCGGAGGAGTCGCACGGCGGGCGGGAGCGGATCGGTCGGCAAAGAGGGAGTTTACACAGAAACGGTCGCGGCTGTTGGTTCGCCAGCAGTGGCGACAGCGCCGCGGTGGCCCGCTGGCGGGGCCGGCGTCGTATAATCAGCCGCTTGACCCGATTCCCGAACCAAGAAACCGCGATGAGTTCCGACCTGAAGTTACAGCTTGCCGAGCTGATGCGCGTCGCGCTGCTGAGTGTGGCACCCGGCGAGGGCAGCAGCGAGATCCACATCGAGCGCCCGAAGCAGGCTTCGCACGGCGATTTTTCCTGCAATCTGGCGCTGCAACTGGCGCGTTCGCTGAAACGCAATCCGCGCCAGCTGGCGGAACTCCTGGTTTCGGAATTGCCGTACTCGTCGTTGCTCGACCGGACCGAAGTCGCTGGTGCCGGCTTCATCAATTTCCATCTGGCACCGGCCGCACGTCGCCAGGTGCTGCGCGGCATCCTGCAGCAGGGCGAGAACTTCGGCCGCGCGACGAGCGGCGGCGGCAGGACGGTCCTCGTCGAGTTCGTTTCCGCCAATCCCACCGGCCCCTTGCATGTCGGCCATGGCCGGGGCGCAGCCTATGGCGACAGTCTTGCCAGGCTGCTCACTTTCGCTGGGTGGAGCGTGACCAGCGAATACTACGTCAATGACGCGGGTCGGCAGATGGACATCCTGGCGCTGTCGACCTGGTTGCGCTACCTTGAACTCGGCGGCGGGCAGTCGGCCGAGCACGTGGTCTTCCCGCCGAACGCCTACCAGGGTGAATACGTGCGCGACATGGCGCGGCAGATGCGGCTGGCCCACGGCGGCCGCTATGAGCGCTCCCTCACCCAGCTCGCCGCCGGCACTCCCGGCTTGCCGGACGCGACGCGCACCGACGCCGAGGCTGTCCGGCAGCGGGAAAACCAGCTCGACGCACTGATCGCCAACGCTCGCCTGCTGCTCGGCGAGGAATGGCGGTACGTGCATGACTTCGTGCTTGCCGAGCAACTTGCCGATTGCCGCAACGATCTCGAGGAAACCGGAGTGCACTTCGACGTCTGGTTTTCCGAACAGTCGCTGTTTGCCACCGGTCTCGTCGCGCGCTGCGTCGAGCGACTGGCGAAAGCCGGTCATGTCTATCTACAGGACGGCGCCCGCTGGTTCCGCTCAACGACCTTCGGTGACGAAAAGGACCGCGTCGTGCAGCGCGACAACGGCCACTACACCTACTTCGCATCCGACATCGCCTACCACCTGAACAAGTGCGAAAGGGGATTCGCGCGGCTGATCAACGTCTGGGGCGCCGACCATCACGGCTACATTCCGCGCGTCCGCGGAGCGCTCACCGCGCTGGGCATCGACGAATCGCTTCTCGAGGTCGCACTGGTACAGTTCGCGGTGCTCTATCGCTCCGGCTGGAAGGCGCAGATGTCCACCCGTGCGGGGGACTTCGTCACCTTGCGGACCCTGCGCGAAGACGTCGGCGTCGACGCCTGCCGTTTCTTCTACGTTCTGCGCAAATCCGATCAGCACCTCGATTTCGACCTCGATCTCGCCAAGAGCCAGTCGAACGACAACCCGGTCTACTACATCCAGTACGCGCACGCACGCGTCTGTTCGCTGCTGGATCTCTGGGCTGGCGACGCCGAGACTCTCGCCGCGGTCGATCTCGCGGCGCTCGAGGGTTCCCGCGAACTGGCGCTGGCGGCCCGGCTGGGCGAGTTTCCCGAGGTCGTCGAGCAGGCTGCGGCGGAACTCGCACCGCATCTCGTCGCCTTCTACCTGAAGGATCTGGCAGCCGAATTCCACAGCTACTACAATGCCGAACGCATCCTGGTCGATGCGCCGGCGGTACGGGAGGCGCGCGTGGCGCTGGCCGCAGCCGTGCGGCAGGTGATCCGCAACGGCATGTCGATACTCGGTGTCAGCTGTCCGGAATCGATGTAGTCAGAGCACAGAGGATTGCCATGAGTCGTGACATGAAACCCCGCAAGGCGCCGCCTGGCAGGAAATCGGGCGGTGGCACGCTGTTCGGCCTGTTCATCGGCCTCGTTCTTGGCGTCATCGCGGTCGCCGCGGTCGTCTGGTACGTCAACAAGACGCCGCTGCCCTTTACGACGACCGGTCAGCAGCCCAAGCTGCCGCCGCCGGTCGGCAGCAAGCCAGCCGGGCAGCAGGCCGCCGAAGTGCCGCCGGTCGCTTCGGCGCCGCCGGTCGCATTGCCGGGCAAGCCGGGCGACCCGGTTCCAGAGAAGCCACGTTTCGACTTCTACAAGATCCTGCCGGGCAATGCGGAAGCGGTTCCCGAGCCGAAACCCGACGAACACCGGCCGGCCGAAGCTCGGCCGACCATCGGCAAGCCCACCGAAACGAAGCCGATCGACACCAGGCCGACCGAGAACCGGCCGACCGAGACGAAGACGGGCGAGACCAGGACGGCGGAAGGAAAGCAGACGGAAGGGAAGACCGCAGAGAGCAAGACCG